>Ga0209717_1003349_pt1 | contig 14097 bp, 6 predicted proteins | sample AD_UKC048_MetaG_FD_184418 | JGI IMG/M metagenome (GOLD analysis project Ga0209717, IMG submission 184418) | Active sludge microbial communities of municipal wastewater-treating anaerobic digesters from USA - AD_UKC048_MetaG (SPAdes) (version 2) | ecosystem: Engineered > Bioreactor > Anaerobic >... | reverse complement strand
GCAGCAAGCCCGCTGTAAACGAGAGTTGCCGAATAGGCTCCGCCGTCGAAACTATAGGTAAGTCCAGAAGCCCCGACGATTGTGACGGTTCCTGTCGCCACGGTACAAGTCGGTTGCGTAGCGGTCAAGGCAGGAATAGTCGGTGCGGTAGGTTGCGCGTTCAAAGTAATGTTGGCGACAAGAGAAATACAACCCGCCGCATTCTGAGCGGTCACGGTATGCGATGATTCGGCAGCAAGCCCGCTGTAAACGAGTGTTGCCGAATAGGCTCCGCCGTCGAAACTATAGGTCAATCCCGGAAGTCCCGTAATCGTAACGGTTCCCGTAGCAACGGTACAAGTGGGCTGTGTGGCCGTCAAGGTCGGAATAGCTGGTGTCGCCGGTTGCACGTTCAGCGTGATATTGGCCGCTGCCGAGATACAACCCGCTGCATTTTGTGCAGTAACGGTATGCGATGATCCGGCAGCAAGCCCGCTGTAAACGAGAGTTGCCGAATAGGCTCCGCCGTCGAAACTATAGGTAAGTCCAGAAGCCCCGACGATTGTGACGGTTCCCGTGGCTACGGTACAAGTGGGTTGTGTAGCGGTCAAGGTTGGGATAGCCGGTGTCGCCGGTTGCGCGTTCAGCGTGATATTGGCCGCTGCCGAGATACAACCCACCGCATTTTGTGCAGTAACGGTATGCGATGATCCGGCAGCAAGTCCGCTGTAAACGAGTGTTGCCGAATAGGCTCCGCCGTCGAAACTATAGGTAAGTCCCGGAAGTCCGGTAATCGTAACGGTTCCTGTCGCCACGGTGCAAGTGGGCTGTGTGGCTGTCAAGGTAGGAATTGCAGGAGGTGCGACAATAGTAATCGGAGTGGTCGCAGTAACAGCCGGACAACCTGCGGTCGCGGCAATCGTGTAGGTGACGATGTAGTTTGCGGGTGTGCTTGAAGCGGGTGAGATATCGCCAGTCGTAGTGTTGATTGCAAGCCCTGCCGGAGCACTGAAGGTTCCTGTGTTGAATACGCCCGAACCGGTCAAAGTCACCGTTTGTGCAGCAGCTAAAGTGGTACAGAAAGACGTGGCTCCATAGACAATATTGGCCGTTGGCGGAACACAGTTGGCGGCCGTACACATTTGCGTTGCCGGATTAAAACAACTGCCCAAAGCACCCGTTGGCGTCACGGTGATCGTAACATTGTCTCCCGGACTCAGACTGCCAACCGAATAGGTCAGTAGGTTGCCAATAGCGCCCACATTTACAACTGGGTTTGCGTTAATCTGATAGGAAACGGTATAACCCGTCGCTCCCGAAACTGCCGCCCAATTGAACTGCACCGAAGTCGTGGTAGACGTCCCACAATTCACGGTAGGGGTTACTACTGGGGCAATCGTTACAGCCACAGTACTGGAATCGGGTGCGCAAGGAGTTGTACCTGTAACGGTGTAAGTGAAATCGCTTGAGGTGGAGCCAGGCGCTGGCGAGTAGGTTCCGGCTGCAGCGTTAAAAGTTCCGCCGGTTCCCGAATTCCTGGTCCAAACACCACCAGGCTGCTCTCCTGTGATCAGCGCGAACAAATCGATAGGGGAAGTATTGGAATCACAAACCGACAAAGCCCCATCGGTTCCTGCGTTGGCTTGGGGCAGCACATTTAGCGTTACCGTACTGGTGTCATTGCTGCATGGCGAGACGCCGGTAACGGTATAAGTGAAAGAACTGCCCGACATTCCGGCAATCGGGGTGAAAACACCGGTGCCAGCGTTGAGCGTACCGCCGGTTCCGGAACTCCTGGTCCAAATGCCTCCGGTTTGTTCGCCGGTAATGAGCGCGAACAAATTGATGGGTGTTGTATTGGAGTCGCAAATGCTGGTACTGCCGTCTATTCCGGCGTTTGGTTGCTGTCGGATAATTACCGATGTGGTCACTGTTGATGCCGGGCAACCGCCGCCGGCAGGAATCGAGTAAGTAACCGTATAGGTCCCGGCCGTGCTCGAGCCTGGTGTGATGGTGCCCGTTACCGGATCAATCGCGAGTCCGGCGGTTGAACTGAAACTCCCGCCCAAGAATCCGGTAATGGTGACAGTTTTTGGTGTCTCTGAGGTGCAATAGGCTGCCCCCGAATATGCGATGGTGGCTGTATTTGCGCCTCCCACGGTCACGGTCACCTGATCTGTTGTTACGCAGCCACCGGGATTGTTGGCCGTCAAGGTATAGGTGGTCGTCGCCGTTGGGCAAACTGTTGGCGTCAAAGTATTGGCGTTGGTCATGCCGATGGTCGGCGACCATGTAAACGGAGGTAAATTGTTGGTCAAAACCAAATCCCAGTCGAGGATGCTGCCACTGTCACCGCCAACGTCATCCACTACGAAAAGTGACCAGATGCCATTAGCAGGATGTCCGTTAAGATTGCTAAGCGGTTGTTCGGGAATCCAGTTGCCTGTAAAAGGTGCCGTTCCACCAGTAATGGGATTGGTGGCTGTAGGAGTAAAACAGGTATTGGTATAGTCATCTCCGAGTGGTCCGTTTCCGGTCGAGAGTCCGATCATTGTACCGTCGGGAGAAACCAGGAAAATATCTAAATCGCTGTCCCAAGTATGGGTTAAATTGATACAGACCGATTGGATTGCAGTTCCGGCCAGTATTCCAGGCGTAATACCCGAAACGGTGATAGGCGACGACACGCCCGCTAAATTGCCGTCTGGGATTGCATAATTGGTGGTGTTATTGAACGATAACACACCCGTTGAGCCGGTGGCATTGGTGGATCCGCTTAGGGTGAAACAGGCGCCCGAACAGATGGTACTGCCGGTTCCCGCGTCTACAGTGGGTGGTGCGCTTACCGTGACGGCTTGGGTAATCGAGTTTTGGCAACCGCCGGGAATAGCCGTTACCAAAAGGCTTACATTGTAATTGCCTGCGGTCGCGTAGGTGTGGCTGGGATTTTCAAGATTAGATGTAAATCCATCGCCAAAATTCCAGCTGTAAGTAAAGTTCCCGTTGGTGGTATTGGTGAATTGCGTTGGGGTTCCTACACAAACCGTTGTGGCTGTAAATGTGGGGTTGGGACTTGCAAATGTGGCAGTGGTTCCTGCAAAATCAAGCGTAAAACCAGAAGTGGAAGCTGCGGTGAAACGATCAACCAAAATAGAATACGTTTGCCCAGCTACAACTGCAAGACAGGTTTCGCATTGTACGCCGGCACAACCCAATCCCGTAATAGGAGAGGTGGGACTCCAATTACAGGTAAGTTCTGTTCCTGGGCAACTGCTGGTGGTATTGTACACCGCAAAGTCGTAATCGATATTGGTATTAGGATTGATCGTGAAGCATAGGTTTCCGCTCGTGGCGGCAGTAAAACTGTACCAGTTAGAAGACCTTTCTCCCGGAGCGCCAAAGCAAGAGGGGAACTCTTGGCTTGCTCCGACACCTCCAGGGCCGTCCGGAACAGAAATACTCGCCATGTTGCACAAATTTTGCGAGGTCGCACAATCCTGAAGTGGCAACGGAGGACCCGGCGGCAGGGTTTGTTGCGCGCAAACGCCAAAAGTCCCAGTGGTATTTCCTTTTCCGTCAACAGCGATATAGTAAGTGTTTCCTACCGTGAGGCCGTGTAGAATTACATTGGTATGTAGCAGACCGGTTGCCGTATTGATATCTTCCTGACAGGCCAATAGGGTGAGCGATCCGCAACCCCCGCTGTAAACGGCAATTTGGGTATCGGTCAGGGTTCCGCCAAAATTGGTAGACAGTTCAATGTCGGCGCTCGTGGCTACAAATGAAAACCAAACTGTTTGGCTCATGGAGTTGGGCAGCCAGCAAGGCGGTGTGGCGGGATTTCCTATTGTGGTCGCCGCTACGTTGGTGTATAAGATAGAGTTGCAACTCCCTACACCCACTGCAATAGATTGGGCGGTTGCACAGGCATCGTTTGGCGGTTGTGCGTGCAATTGGTTTACACACGCCAAAAGGATCCAAAGCAAAAGAGCGCAATATTTTTGTTTCATTTCCTGCACATTAGTTTTTAGGTACGCCTGTTTGCAAATACTGCTGATAGGTCTCCCGGTCAACGGGCTGATCGTTTGCAATGTAAAAGATAGCTGGGGCACCTTTTTGGTTGATGGGCAAAGGATTTCTTTCGAAGACTTGGGGTGTGTCTGCGGTTGAATTTTTAATAGCCATGAAAGTAGTCGCAGGCGTATTCTGAGGTTGGTCTGGGACTGTCTCTTTTTGTGGGTCGGTTTGGGAAAAACAGTGTCCGCCCAACAACAAGAAGAAAATCAGCACTGCGTAATTTTTTTCATGTGGTATTTTTATGGTTGGCTGGTTGTCAATGTTTTAGGAATTATAGCTATGGGGAAAAACAGCCCTGAAAGATAAAATATTTTGATTGAAATTAAGATTTTGAAGGATAAAAATTCACGGCAATTGTCAATTTATAAAGAATTCTATTATAAATTTTGATAAAAAATGTGCGAATCGACTAAATACAATTGCAAACGAAGCCGAGAGGCATAAAAAAACACCTTCCGCAATGAAAGGTGTTCTGGTAGCCTCGCCAAGAATCGAACTTGGATCTAAAGTTTAGGAAACTTCTATTCTATCCGTTGAACTACGAGGCCTGATAAAAAAAAGCCACTCTTGCGAATGGCTTTCTGCTTTTGCTCCCCCTCTTGGGCTCGAACCAAGGACCCTCTGATTAACAGTCAGATGCTCTAACCAACTGAGCTAAGGAGGAAGGCGTGTTGCCTTTTAAAGCGGTGCAAATATAAAGCCTTTTTTATTTTCAGCAAACAAAAAGACCGATTTTTTAAAAAAAGATTATTTGCCTACGATGGCTTTGTAAATATCGTTTCCGTTGGCAAACAGCAACAGTCCTATAAGCAAAACAAAACCAACCATTTGGGCGTGTTCCATGAATTTGTCGCTGGGTTTTCTGCGCGTGATCATTTCGTAAAGCAAAAACATCACATGGCCGCCATCAAGTGCAGGAATCGGCAAAAGGTTCATCACGCCAAGCATAATAGAAAGCAAAGCGGTAATGTTCCAGAACACTTCCCAGCTCCAGGTTTTAGGGAAAATATCAAAAATCGCCTTGAACCCGCCCACACCTTTATAGGCGCCCGTACTTGGGGTAAAAATCGCCTTTAGGTTTTTGCCGTATCCAACCAGTTGGTCTTTGCCGCGTTCAATCCCCACAGGAATCGATTCAAAAAAACCATATTGCTGCTGCGTAAATTTGTAAATCCCGAGTTTTTCTAAACTATCCACACCCAAAGAACCCGCAATTACGCCAAGTTTCCCGTTCTTATTGAGCGTAATTTTCACCGGAACTTCTTTTTCGTCGCGCAGCACCACCGCGTCAACGGTTTTGTTTGGGTTGGCCTTGGCCATAGCGATCACCTCGTCGGCATATTTTACGGGCGTACCGTTGAATGACCTGATGATGTCTTTGGGCAACAACACCTTTTTATTAGCCGACGTATCAGGAACTTCTTTAATGGCAAAAGGCTCGCGTTTGTCAATAAACAAACGCTCCTGTCCGCCGAGTACCTTGTCTATCATGTCAACGGGCAAAGCAATCGTCTGTTGCGCGCCATCGCGTTCTACCACCACCGATTTGGCAAACAATATTTTTCCCGGAATTTCATTAAAGCGATCCATTTTCTCCCCATCAATTTCAAGGATTTTATCGCCGGTTTTAAAGCCTAGTTCTTCACCTACTTCTGATGTTACCGCAACCCCATCCTTAAGCTCACTGTTTTTGAGGTACAAATCGCCATAGCAAAAAGCCATCCCAATGTAGATTACAAAGGCAAGGATAAAATTCACCGTCACGCCGCCAAGCATAATAATCAGGCGCTGCCAGGCCGGTTTAGAGCGAAACTCCCATGGCTGCGCCGGAAGTGCCATCTGCTCCTTATCCATACTCTCGTCAATCATCCCCGAGATCTTCACGTAACCACCCAGCGGCAGCCAGCCAATACCGTATTCGGTTTCACCGATTTTCTTTTTGAGCAACGAGAACTTGATATCAAAAAACAGGTAAAATTTCTCAACGCGGGTCTTGAATAATTTGGCAGGGATAAAATGCCCCAATTCATGTAAGACAATGAGCAATGACAAGCTCAGTAAGAATTGGGATAATTTGATGACTATTTCCATAGGGTAATTCGGTTTCTAATGACAGGCAAAAGTAAGGTTTTCTGTTAATTAAATGCAGTTTAAAATCGGGCACCCATTTAAATGTTTGTTAAAAGTGTTGCGCTGCGTGCAGGCATTGAAATTTTTTGGGCGTGCCGGCAATCAACCCTTGGTTTTTTGTATGGGTTTGCGTTGCCGTCAGGCTGTCCGCTGCAAGTCCTCGCTCGTTCCTCGCTTTGGGCTTTCCGCTGCCATCCTTCACGCAAAAAACCACCAAAGAAGCACGTGCTTCCCTAGTGGTTTTAGGGTTATAATTATTGTAGGAGTATTTAATTCTTGATGAACTTGAGTTGTTTCACACCCGCATCCGAGGTGATGTTCACCAAATACACACCCGACGCCAAATCGGCTACATTCCAATTCGTTTCCGAGTCGCTCGCCTTTACGATTTGTCCCAAGGCATTGCAGAAGGTCGTTTTTCCTACCGTTACTCCGGTAGGTACATTCAGCGTCAACGTGCTATGCGCCGGATTCGGGTACAAGGCCACGCCAGAAAGCAATTCCACTTGCTGCGTCGCTAAAGTCGTTGTGCTGTTCTTGGTGATGAGGTCTTTCTTAGGATTGAAAACCACGCCGGTTGGCGTAAAAGGCACATCCACTACAAACTGCTGTCCGTTGGTGGTGTTGTTCAGTACGTAATCTTGTTGCTGTCCGCCGCTTCCGGTTAATCTCACCGGCACCGGCATCTCAAAGAAACTCACCGAAGCATTCGATTGGGTTTGGTTGATTGTAATCCTGGCCTGGTTGGCGGGCATACGTTGCACATTGATATTGTAAATCGGGTAGCCTTGGTTATATACCCAGTCAAGAAAGAATTCAGTCAGGTCTGTGCCCGATGCCGCTTCAAGATGCGATTGCAAATCATCGGTATGTGCATAAGCATAAGCCAAATCGGGATCGTTGAGGTAGTTGCGCAAACCTTGAAAAAATGCAGCATCGCCCAATTTAAATCGCAACATATTCAATACCATCGCACCTTTGTTGTAGGTCAAACGCGTACTAAAGATGCGGTTCACGCTCAACGCCTCGTCATCGGTCAAATAAACCGCGCCGCCCGAATTTGAGGTGATGCTGTTAATCATACTGTCTTTGTTGGAAATGAAGGCCGCTTCCCCGTCAAACTCCTCAATCACCATAGAAGCCATATAAGTGGCAAATCCTTCGTTGAGCCAAATGTCATTCCAGGAACCGCAAGTCACCTTGTCGCCAAACCATTGGTGTCCGAGCTCATGCGCAATCAGCCCACGGCTGTAGGCACCGCTGCCTCCGGCGGTCATGAATGAAACGGTAGTGTGCTCCATACCGCCACCCCAGCCAAACTGACAATGCCCGTATTTTTCATCCCTGAAAGGATAAGGCGTAAACGTCTCTTCAAAGAAATTCATAATGGCAGGAGTAATCGCCGTACTTGCGTTGTTGTTATCTGCCGTTTCAGGATACATATAATTCACAATCGGGAAAAACGGGCTTTCTGCTGTGCCCAAACCAGCCTGGATGGTATTTACTTCGTAATTCGTCACGGCAAAGGCCACCAAATACGCAGGAATCGGATAACCGTGTCTAAAGTGCGTCGTAGAAGTACCATTGCCATTGTTCACTTTGCTTAATTCAACGCCATTGGCCACCGAGGTGTAAATGGTGGGAGCGGTAATGTAAAAATCGATACCGTCATCGATCTTGTCGTTGAGGTCTTGTTTGCAAGGCCACCAATCGCGGGCGCCAAACGGTTCAGACAAAGTCCACATGACGGGCGTGCCGTTGTGCTCGTCCATAATAAATGAACCAAAACCACTGCCGGCCGGTGCGCCTTGATACAGGATTTCAACGGTAGCCGAAGTACCTGCATCCTGGACGGTTGGGAGTGTGATAATGATTTCTTCGTCGTTTCGGGAGAAATCCAAATCGACATTGTTTTTCATGACGGCCAACACTTCAATCTGGTTACCGAAATTCGGGTCGCCTTCGTCGGTAATGCGGGCCAGGTCAAAGACCACGGTGCTCATATTGGCGAGCGCTTTGTAGGTAGTCGTCACTTTTCCGCTAACGCCGTAAATGCCGGGATCCACGGTGAGCTCAATTTTATGGTAGGTCACATCATAATTGTAAGTGTCGGGATTGATGACCGCATTCATTCGTTTAGAAGCCGATTTGCTTTCGGCGGCAGCAAGGTCTTCGAGGGCTTTATCGGTCTGGGAATATCCAGAAACAAAGCCAAGCAGCAATAAGAGTAGGTAGGTTTTTTGCATAGGGTTTGAAAATTTTTTGCGAATGTAATTAATAAATCCAGAAACAACTGTTAATACTACTTAGAATTCACTTAAAAGTCAGCACATTACTATTTTGAGATGTTGCGAAGTTTTTTAGGTTGCGCCTTTCAACTCCCAAACATTTGATTAAATTTGCGCGGGCCAAGCCGGGAAACGAATTTCGGCTGGTTTATAAAATTTACGTTTTATGTTACAGATCGGATTTATCAGGGAAAACCAAGAGTTAGTCATCAAGGCATTGGCCAAGCGAAACCTCGACGCCAAAAGCCTGATCACAGCAGTAGTAGAATTGGATGAACAGCGTCGCGCTGCGCAAGCCCAACTAGACAACACGCTTTCCGAATCCAACAAACTATCCAAAGACATAGGCGAGCTCATGAAAAGCGGCGAAAAATCAAAAGCTGCCATTCTAAAGGAAAAAACAGTTTTGCTCAAGGAAAGCAGCAAGGAACTCGCTGAAAAGGCAGAGGCGCTGGCGCATGAGCTCACGCAAAAACTCTATACCATACCAAACCTTCCGTACGATTTGGTTCCCGAAGGCAAAACGCCAGAAGACAACCTCACCGTATTCCAGGAAGGCGAAATTCCCGCGTTGCACGAAGGCGCGCAGCCGCATTGGGAATTGCTCAAGAAATATGACATCGTCGATTTTGAACTCGGCGTAAAAATCACCGGCGCCGGTTTTCCTGTTTATAAAGGAAAAGGAGCCCGTCTGCAACGTGCGCTCATTTCGTATTTCCTCGACAAGAATACCGCCGCGGGTTATAAAGAGTATCAGGTGCCGCATCTGGTCAACGAAGCATCGGGTTACGGAACCGGACAATTGCCAGACAAGGAAGGACAGATGTACCACGTAGGCATAGACGATTTGTACCTGATCCCAACAGCCGAAGTTCCTGTAACCAATTTGTTCCGCGATGTGATCCTCAATGAAAATGAATTGCCGGTGTTGTGTACGGGTTATACGCCTTGCTTTAGGCGTGAAGCGGGTTCTTACGGATCGCATGTGCGCGGACTCAACCGTTTGCACCAATTCGACAAGGTAGAAATCGTGCGTATCGAACATCCCGATAAATCCTATGAGGCGTTAGAAGGCATGGTCGAGCACGTCAAAACCTTGCTCCAGGAACTCAAATTGCCTTACCGTATTTTGCGTTTGTGTGGTGGCGATATGGGCTTTACTTCGGCCATGACCTATGATTTTGAAGTGTTATCGACTGCGCAGGACCGTTGGCTCGAAATCAGTTCGGTGTCGAATTTTGAGACGTTCCAGGCCAACAGGCTCAAGCTGCGTTTCCGCGACAAGGACGGAAAAAACCAACTCGCACACACGCTCAACGGAAGCGCGCTCGCCTTGCCTCGCGTACTGGCCGGAATCATCGAGAATTACCAAACGCCCGAAGGCATTGTAATCCCCGAAGTGCTGCGCCCATACTGCGGTTTCGACCTCATCAACTAAAAAGTTAATCTTTACCGGACGATGTACTAATTTGACGCAAAATGTGTTACTTTGGTACATCGTCCTTTTTCAGTCAAAATGAACAAAATAGTCCTCGGTTTGCTGCTCTTCTTCTCGATAGTCGTCTGTGCGCAGAACGACCAGCTCGCGCAGAATTATTTTGACAAAGGCGATTTTGAGAAAGCCAAAATCACTTATGAGGAATTGCTCAAAACCAATACAGGAAATGGGTATTATTTTCAGCGGCTCATTGAGTGTTACCAGCAATTGCAGCTCCTCGATCAAGCCGAAACCCTGATTCAGACCAGGCTCAAACAGTTCAACCAATCCAACTTGCTCGTAGAACTCGGCTACAACTACCAGCTCAAAAAAGACGCCGACAAATCCAAAAAATACTACGACCAGGCCATAGACCGCATCCGCAAAAACCCGAGTGAAGTCTACGCGGTAGCCGGGGTTTTTGAAAAGAAAGTGCAGTTGCAGTATGCGTTGCAGGCTTATGAATTGGCGCTCAGCCTCGAGCCCAAGTTCAATTTCAATTACCAGATGGGGCTCATTTACGGGCAACTCGGGAATACCGATATGATGATAGACAAATTCCTGACAGAAGCCTACGCCAACCAGCAGAATTCGGTCATGATCCAAAACCAACTCTCCCGATTTTTAACCGAGGACAGCGATGCAGCATTCAACGAAGCACTCAAAAAAGCCCTGCTATTGCGTGCGCAGAAAAACCAGGATGTCTTCTGGAACCAATACCTGAGCTGGTTTTTTGTACAGCAGAAAGAATATGGCAAGGCATTTATCCAGGAAAAGGCCATTTACCGACGCAATCCCGAATCGTTTTCAAGCATTGTAAACCTCGCCCAGCTGTCTATCGAGGAAGGTGAAACCGACACCGCAAAAGAAATCCTCACTTTTGTTCTCGAGAACACGCGCGACCTCGAGCTTTTGATCCAATCGCACACCTACCTGCTCAAGATGCGCATCGATTCGGCCCAGGAAAAAGACCTCAAATTGATTGAAACCGACATCGACAACCTGCTCAAAGAGTTTGAAATTACGCCGTACTCGTTGCAATTGCAAATCTTGCAGGCGCATTTTGAAGCCTTCCGGATGCAAAATCCCGAACTCGGGAAAGCCATCCTCAAAAAGGCGCTCACCTTGCCGCTCAATCGTTACCAGCAGGCCGATGTGAAGATTGAACTCGCCGACATTTTGCTCTTCGAAGAGAAATTCAACCAAGCCCTGATCTATTACTCGCAAATCGAGGAAGACCTCAAGAACGATGTCATGGGGCATGAAGCGAGTTTAAAATCGGCCAAGACGAGTTATTTCAAAGGCGATTTTAGCTGGGCGCAAAAACAGTTCAAGGAACTCAAGGCCGCCTCGTCACAGCTCATTGCCAATGACGCGCTCGAATATTTCCTGCTGATCAATGACAATACCGTCGCCGACTCGACCCAAACCGCGCTCAAGCAATTTGCCAAGGCCGATTATTTGTTGTACCAGAACAAGAACAATGAGGCGCTGGCACAATTTCAAAGCATCCTTAAAAGTTTTAAAGGACAGGAAATAGAAGCGGTAACTTTGTACCGGCTTGGTAAAACGTATGAGAAACTCGGCGATTTCCAATCGGCATTGAACCAATACCAGGCGATTATAGACCAACACAAGGAAGGGATTTACATCGATGAGGCCTATTATTTTGCCGCCGAGATTTACCGCAAATCGCTCCAGGATCCAGAAAAAGCCAAAGCGTTTTACGAGCAAATCATTTTTCACCACGAAGACAGCATTTATTTTACCGACGCGCGAAAGAAGTATCGGCAATTGCGTGGCGATACGACATTATAATTTGGAAATTTGAAAATGAGATAATTTGAAAATGAACAATCGGCTTCCTATTCCAAATTGACACATTTCAATGCCTCGACAGCATTTTCAAATTTTCAAATTCCTGAATTTTCAAATTAATTTAACATGATCATCTACAACGTAACCACCAACATAGACGACAGCGTGCACGACCAATGGCTCAGCTGGATGCAACACAAACACATCCCCGAAGTGCTCGCCACCGGGAAATTTTCCTCGGCCCGATTGACCAAAGTGCTCATCGTAGAAGAAATGGGCGGGGCCACCTATTCTGTGCAATACACCACAGATAGCAAAGCTACGCTAGACCGCTACTATCTTGAAGACGCGACCAAATTGCGCAGCGAAGCCGTAAAACTCTTTGGCGACAAGATGATCTCTTTCAGGACAGAACTCGAGCTGATCTCGGATTCGTTCAACAACCTGCAATAACCCAAACACCCCGTCGCCTCGCGCGTCAACCGAAACCATGGATCAAGTAAAGGCCAAAAAACACCTCGGACAGCATTTCCTCAAAGACGAAAATATAGCCAAAGCCATCGCCGACACACTTAATCTGCAAGGCTATGACAACGTGCTGGAAATCGGTCCGGGAATGGGCGTGCTCACCAAATACCTGCTCGAGAAAGACACGACCGTTTTTGTGATTGAGATCGATACCGAATCGGTGGCTTATCTCGAGGCAAACTACCCCAAATTGCACGGTAAAATCATCCCGAAAGATTTTTTGAAATACAACATCAACGAGGTTTTCGATGGTAAGCCATTCGCCATTATCGGAAACTTCCCGTACAATATTTCATCTCAGATTGTGTTTCGCGCGCTAGAACTGCGCCACCAAATTCCAGAGTTTTCGGGTATGTTCCAAAAGGAAGTCGCCGAACGCATCTGTGAAAAGAAAGGCAGTAAAACCTACGGAATCCTCTCGGTTTTAGTGCAGGCGTTTTATGATGCCGAGTACCTTTTTACGGTGAGCGAGCAGGTTTTCAATCCGCCGCCCAAAGTCAAATCGGGTGTGTTGCGTTTGCGCCGCAAGGAAAATTTCGGCTTGCCGTGTTCTGAAAAATTGTTTTTTACGGTCGTTAAAACCGCGTTTGGACAGCGCCGCAAAACCTTACGCAACAGTTTAAAAACTTTAAATTTATCGGATAATTTAAGAGAAGATACTATCTTTGACCTGCGTCCGGAGCAACTCTCGGTCGAGCAATTTATTGGTCTTACCCAAAAAATAGAAGCCGATGGAATTTAAAATCAGCAAGGAGCTCATCCAGCAAATTGAGCAGCTCATTGAGACCAAACAGGAAAGCCAGCTCGAGCTTTTGCTCAATGACATGCACCACGCTGATATTGCCGAAATCCTCGACGAACTCGATTTTGACGAAGCCACCTACATTTTTAAGATCCTCGACAGCGAAAAAACCGCCGAAATCCTTTTGGAACTCGAGGACGACCTGCGCGAAAACATCCTAAGTAGACTTTCTCCCAAAGAAATCGCCGAAGAGCTCGACGAACTCGAAACCAATGATGCCGCCGACATCATCGCCGAACTTTCGCAAAGCAAAAAAGAAGAAGTAATCCTCGAATTACAGGACGTAGAACACGCCAAAGACATCGTCGATCTGTTGCGTTACAAAGAAGATACGGCGGGCGGGATCATGCACAAAGAGCTCGTGAAAGTCAATGAAAACTGGAACGTGCTCACTTGCGTCAAGGAAATGCGCATCCAGGCCGAGAACATTTCCCGCGTCCATTCTATTTACGTGGTCGACGACGAAAACCGCCTCAAAGGCCGGTTGTCGCTCAAGGATTTGCTTACCACCTCTACAAAAACGCCCATTCGCGAAATCTATATCAGCAAACTCAATTCGGTCAATGTAGATACCGAGGACGTAGAAGTGGCGCGTATCATGCAAAAGTACGATCTTGAAGCCATTCCCGTCACCGATGAACTCGGGCGGCTCGTAGGCCGCATCACCATCGATGACATCGTAGACGTAATCAAGGACGAAGCCGACAAGGATTACCAACTCGCTGCGGGTATCACCCAGGACGTAGAGGCCAACGACAGTGTGCTCGAACTCACCAAGGCGCGTTTGCCCTGGCTGCTCATGGGAATGTTCATTGAATTCTTTGCCTCGTTCATCCTCAAGGGCAATGAAGAAGCTTTCCACACCTACCAAACGCTGATCATATTCGTACCGCTGCTTTCGGCTACGGCCGGAAACATCGGCGCACAGGCTTCGGCACTTGTCGTGCAGGGTTTGGCCAACGGCACCTTTACCTCGTTTAGCAGGGGTTACCTCTCTA
>Ga0209717_1003348_pt1 | contig 14105 bp, 5 predicted proteins | sample AD_UKC048_MetaG_FD_184418 | JGI IMG/M metagenome (GOLD analysis project Ga0209717, IMG submission 184418) | Active sludge microbial communities of municipal wastewater-treating anaerobic digesters from USA - AD_UKC048_MetaG (SPAdes) (version 2) | ecosystem: Engineered > Bioreactor > Anaerobic >... | reverse complement strand
TAGAAATGGTGCCCCTCGCCCATCGCGCTGCCGCGCGGGATGATGACGCGCTCACTGCCCTCGACGAAGCCGCTCAGGTCGGGCTTGAATTCGACCAGGCGCACTTCGCCGTAATTGTAGATCGCGTAGATGCGGCCGTCGTCGTCGAAGAGCACGGAAAGGTCGTGGATGCCGGGAGTGATGAGCCGCTGTTGCCACGGGCCGGCGGGATCCTTGCTCGTGAAGACGAGCAGGCCCTTCCGATTGACGTTGGAAAACACATAGAACGTGCCCTCGTGGTAGCGGATGCACGGCGCCCAGATGCCCTGGCCGTAGACGTCCTTCCCCTCTTCCAGCCGAAACTCGGGACCGAGATCGAGCTTCTCCGTCGCGTAGCTCAGAAACTCCCAGTTCACGAGGTCCTTCGAGTGGAGGATCACGAGGCTGGGCATCGCGTGCATGGTGGTGCCGGCGAGATAGAAATCCTCGCCGACACGGATCAGATCGGGGTCGGAAAACTCGTCGTAGAAGAGCGGATTCGTGTACGTGCCGTTGCCATTGTCCGGCATCCAGGTGGTGCGCGGCGCGGGCGTCGGCGCGGAGGTCTCAGCGGCCACGGCCGTGGTGGCAAAGGCCGCGAGCGCGAGGAGCGCGGCGGGGAGTCGGTGGATCATGGGCAGGAGGGACGAAAAATCGGAGCGGTTCATGGGGCGGAGCTCTCAGCGCAGACGGAGGATCGTGAGGGAGTTTGCCGGGAAAACGCGTTCGAAACACGCGCCGACTGCGGATTCTTCCGTCACAGGCTGCACGGCGGGAGGCTGGCCGTCCTCGTTGACGAGATCCGCATCGGCGCCGGCGAGCACGGTGGCGACCAGGCGACGCTGGCCCGCAGGCGCTCCAGCGAGGGCCACGGCGATAGTGCAGGCACGGTCCTCGCCGTTGACGACCTTGACGATCACGTCGCCGGAAACGGAGTCGCGCACGGCCGAGCAGGTCAGGCGCTGGCCGGGCGCGGTGCCGGAGAGTGCGGCCGGCAGCGCAGTGTCGCCGGCGTTGCAGCCGAAGAGGCGCTGCACGTGATAATTGATCGTCGGATAGACGGAGGTGGCGTCGAAGTAGATCAGGTCCGGGTGCCACTGCGTGTGCCCGCGGCGGGCGAGCAGCGGCGCGTACGAGGCGAAGCGGACGACATCGCCGTTGCGCTCGAAGCCGGTGAGCCCCGCAGCCTCCGCCAGCGCAGTGCGCAGCGTGCTGCGTTTCTTATCCTGATCGTGCGCGGCGTACTCGCCCACATAGACCTGGGCTCCTGCGCGGCCGTACGAATCGTAGCGCGAGAGGTTGTCCCAAAACCACTGCGGCGGCACGTAGTAGTGCTCGTCGTCCATGGGGACGCCCAGCTCGCGGACGAGTGCCCAACCATTGTCGAAATCCTCGCCGGAATGAAACGGCCCGGAGGTGCCCACGACGACGATCTCGGGGTGCTTCGCCTTGAGCGCGTCGAAGATCATTTTGAAACGCTCACGGAAGGCGGGCGTGATGGCGTCCTCGTTGCCCACACCGAGGTATTTCAGACCGAAAAGCTCGGGGTGGCCGGCGGCGGCGCGCACGGCGCCCCACTTCGAATCGGCGGGGCCGTTGGCCCACTCGACCAGATCGAGAATGTCCTGGATATAGGCGGGCATTTCGTCGAGCGGCAGGCCCTCCTGGCCGCGCCCAGGCGAGTCGCCCGCGTGCTGGCAACAAACGCCCGCAGAGACGACCGGGAGCGGCTTGGCACCGATGTCTTCGCAGAACTGGAAGAACTCGAAGTAGCCCAGCCCGTGGGTCTGGTAGTAGCCCCAGAGGTTGCGCTTGTCGCGTCGTTGCTCGAGCGGGCCGACGCTGTCCTTCCAGTTGTAGAAATCACGGGGCCCGGAGCCATGGACGAGGCAGCCACCTGGGAAGCGCATGAACTTCGGCTGGAGGTCGGCGATGGCCTGCGCGAGGTCGCGGCGCAAGCCGTTGGCGCGGCCCTTGAAGGTATCCTTCGGGAAAAGCGAAACCATGTCGAGGGCGACCCCGCCCGCCTCGTGGGCGAGCAGGACGAAGCGCGCCTCTGGCTCGGAAGCGCTCGGCGTCAGGGTGACGGTGTGCTTGGTCCAAGCGCGGCCGGCGATCTCAAGCCGGGCCTGGGCGAGTACGCGGCCATCGCGACCTTCAAGCCGCACGGTGACCGGCATGGGGGTGGCCTGATCAATGCGCGGGCCCGGCCCGCCCCATTTCGCCCCCATGAACGCCTGGTACGCCCAGAACGTCACCTCGTACGCGGCGCCCTGCTTGACCGGGATCTGGTCAAAACCGCTGTTGGCGACGCCCACCCCCTCGCCGGCGGTCAGGACGTTGAGCATCAGGTAATGTGGATTGTTGGGATGCAGCGGGCGGTAGTCGCCGAGACCGAGCTGACCGACGCCGCCGCCGTTCTGAACGAGCTTCCACCCGGTGAACGGCCCCCAATCCGCCTGGGCGGAGGCGGTGTATTCGAACGAGCGGTTCTGGATCAGCTCGGCGTAGAGACCGCCGTCGGCGGCGTAGTTCAGATCTTCGAAAAAGACGCCGACGAGGTCGCGGCTGATGGCCTTGCCCGGGGCGGCGAGATCGATCTGAAGGGAAGGGCTGGCGACCGCTGCGGCGCCAGCACACAGGAGGGCGGTCGTAAACAAGAGAACGGCAGAAGAGGTTTTCATGGGGATGAAGCGGACAACCGGCTCCGGCTCATGCCGGAGAATGAAGCGTGGAGGGAACGAGGATGTGACGACGATACGAAGGCTACTTGACCGTGAGACAGGGCGGCGGAAACAGCGCAATCGGGGGGGGGCTCTGACGCATGGCAAAGCCCCCGTGATTCCGCTTCGCCAACGCGTCAGTTTGCAGCGGCGCCCGACGCGCGACGGCTGGCGGGCGGGCCGAGGTAGGTCGGCTTCTGGCCGCCGGCGTCGACCACGAACTTCTGAAGCACGATGCCGGAGTCGATCATCCAGACCTTCAGCGTGTGTTTTCCGGGCGCGAGCGCCTGGTGCGCGGAACGCCTGATCTTGATGTGATCGCCCACGGACTGGCTCCACCAGTCGGGGTACTTCCAGTCGGGCACGGACTCGCCCTCGTTGATGTTGACGATCTGCGGCGCGGCGTCGTCGATCGCGAGCGCGAAGCGCAGGCCACCGTCGTGGCGGAAATCCTGGGTGGGCGACACGTAGGCAGCGACCGCCACCGTGGCGCCATCGAAGAGCGTGAAGTCGTATTCGAGACACGGAGCACCGGCGACCGCCGCGCGACGCGGCGCGTGGGCGGGCGCAATCGTCACCGCCGAATCGGTGCGGCCGAGGTTCGGCACAGTGATCCAGCGGGCGTCGGGAGCGGTCGAAGCGCGGTCGAACTGGGCGGCTTCGATAGAGACCACACCGCGGTCCTCGACCCAACCGGTGAGCGCCGGCTGCTCGTTGCGGATGGGCACCGTGACGATGTACTCGCTGCCAGCACCGGCGACGACGACCTCACCCGTGCTGGAGCCAGCCGGGGCCTTGGCCCAGTCGATGGAGACGTGGACCTTCTCGTCGAAGCGGATCGTGCCCTCGCGTTTGGTGAGGCGGATCCAGTCCTGCCGGGGCGTGAGTGTGTAGTGCAGCGGCGCGGTGCCACGGTTGACGATCTCAAGGTAGAACGACGGATCGTTGACGCGGTCGAAGCGTGGCAGAGCGGTGGCGAAATCCCAGTCGGCCTCGACATCGAGCCAGCCCCATTTCGGGCGCTCGCCCTGTTCGACGAAGAAGCCCAGCTCGGCTTTATCGCCCGGCTGGACGTAGGAGACTGCCGGCGAGCGGTTGAGCGGCGGGTGTTGCCAGTAGGTGTAGCCGAGATGCGTCTGCGACATCATGTGGTTCCATTTTCCGCCGGCCAGTTCCTCGTGGAAGCGGCGGGTGAGCTCGGCATCGCGCGCAAAAAGTTCCTTCACGCGATCGGCGTGGACATTGGCCGAGGGCACGCCGCGCTCGGCGTAGAAGGCGTTTTTGCCCGCAGCCACGTACATCTCGGAGACGTTGGCACTCGCCTCGATGGGAAACTCGACGAGCTGGAAAAACGCATCGCGGTGGCTCGCGGGCAACTTCGCCGCGAGGGCGCGGGTGCGCTCGGCAAGCGTGTTGTACTCGGCGACGACCCGGTCGGCCTCGCGATAGTTGGCAACGCTGAAGGTTTCGCCCGTGAGCATCTCGGGGGTGCGGCGGGCGTTGTACTTCGTATAAAGCGCGAGCAGCTCGGCGATCTCCGCGGCGGGCGCGTGGCCGAACTGTTGTGCGGCCCAGCCTGCATAATACGCCGGGAGGTCCGCCGCGCCGATCGCCTCGGGATTCCAGGCGAGGTCGAGGAAGAAGCTCATCGGTAGCTCCATCGGCTTGATGTCACCGACATTCAGGATCCACAGCCGGTCGACGCCGGCGGCGTAGGTGAGAGTCATCTGCTCCCAGATGCGCTCGATCTGGGAGACGTTGAGCCAGCGATAGGAAGTCGGCCCACCGACATAATCGACATGGTAGTACATGCCGAAACCGCCGGTGCGGCCACGGTCCTCGGGCTTCGGCAGGAAGCGGATGTTGCCCCAGTTGTCGTCGCTGAAGAGGACGGTGATGTCGTCGTCCACCCGCATGCCCTTGTCATAGTAGTCCTGCACCTCCTTGTAGAGCGCCCACACCTGGGGAATCTCGGCGGCGGGCTTGCCCGTGACCGAGGAGAGGATCTTGCGCTGGTCGGCGATGATCTGCTGAAGCAACGGCACAGCCGCCTCCTCGGACATCGCCTCGTCGCCGTCGCCGCGCATGCCGACGGTGACCACGCTTTCGTAGTCGCGCACGCGGGAGAAGCCGCCGCGCCAGAACTCGCGCAGGGTTTCGGCATTGGTCTCGTAGTTCCAGGCGCCCTTGCCGTACCGCATCCACTCGTGGTGCGAGCGCATCATCGGTTCGTGGTGGCTGGTGGACATGACGATGCCGTATTCGTCGGCCAGTCGCGGGTTGTCCGGATAGTCATCGTTGAACGAAACCGGGAGCCACATGGCCGGCCACAGGTAGTTGGCGCGGTTGCGGAGGAGCAGTTCGAAGACGTGGCCGTAAAATTCGGGATTCTGGCCGCCAAACTTTTCCTGCGCCCAGCGGCGGAGGGCGGGCGCCTCGTCGTTGATGAAGATGCCGCGGTATTTGACCTTGGGCTCGCCAGAAGCGAAGACGCCCGGACGGAGATGCAGCTCGTCGCGGTGTGCGACCGGGGCATCCGCCCACCAGTACCAGGGCGACACGCCGATCTGGCGCGAGATCTCGTAGATGCCATAGATGGTGCCGCGCTTGTCGCTGCCGGCGATGACGAGCGCCCGAGCCACGCCGGGGGCCGGATCGGCCACGGTGGCGATGACGAAGCTCTCCCATTTGCCGACAAGTTTGCTGCCGTCGAGCTTCCCAGCGGCGAGTAACGCGTCGATCACCGCGCTCTTGCCCGCGGTGCCGATGATCACGGGCTGCCCTGAAGCGGGAGCCTGCGCGGAGGCGGCGGGCTTTAGCCCGGTGACGCGGGCAATGTCGGCCTGGAGGTCGCCGACGGCGCGGAGCACGCCCTTGTGGTCGGCGGCGTCGAACCAGAGCGGCGCCGCCGTGCCCGCCGCGACGAGCGGGAAGGTGTCAACCGACGGCTCGACGACGAGGGGCTCGAAGAGGTTTGGCGTGGGATTTCCCGCGCGAGTGGCGACCGGCACGAGAAGCGACGCGGCGAGCAGCGCAAGGCTGATCCAGCGAGCAAGCGCCTGGACGACGCGATGTGGGAATGCGATCAGGTTGTTCATCGGGAGAATGGAGTGGGCTTCGTGATTTTAGGAGAGCAGCAGGGCGTCAGGCAGCGGATGACTCCGATCGGACCGGGGTGCGGAGCCACCGAAGATGGGTAAGTGATTCTCGGGGTCTCGCAATGCCCCGATTGGGTTATGCAGGGCAATCCGAGCACCGTCGAGCCGGGCAACACTCATGCGCTACGGGAGTACGGGCGTGGGGGGCGGGCCGAAATAGCTCTCCGGCATGCGCCGGTCGCTGATGATGATAGTTTGGACCACGACGGCCGGATCGACCATCGCGAGTTTGAACACATGGGGGCCGGGGGCGGCGACCTCGTGAGTCGAGCGCAGATAACGCGCATTGTCGCGGGTGGCCTGGTCCCACGTACGGCCGAGAAAGGTTCCATCGGCGCGGTCAGTGAAAATATCGAGCACCTGCGGCGAGGCGTCGTCAAACGACGCGGCGATGCGGATGCCGCGATCAGGCACAAAATCCATCACCGGGCCGAGCACGAGCGTGACCGTGTAACGGCCGGCGCGCGGCAGGTAGACCGGGTATTCGAGAGTCGGAGCCGGAGCGGGAGGCAACACGCTCGCCGCGGTGACAGGCAGAACGGTCATCGCCGCGTCGCCGCGACCATAGCCGGGCAGCGACACCCAGCGCACGCCGGCGACCTCCGTCTGCCGCGCCGGAGCGCAGGCGGGGATCGAAATCGGCCCGGTGAGACTCGCAAAGCGCCCGCTGGCCGCCTCGCGTTGCGCATGGGTCGCCCTGGAGACGGGCACCTTCACACGCACGGTCCGCTTGCCGCGGACGACGATCATCCCGGTGGAATCGCCCTCCGGTGCGTTGGCCCAATCGATCTCGACCCAATAACGCCAATCTCCGCCCGCACGGAGCTCCTCGGTGAGAAGAATCCACGGCTGTTCGGCAGCGACCTCAAACTCGACGGGACGCGTGCCCATCGCGAAGACGTCGATATACGAGCGACGCGGTTGAAATGAATCGAAAGCCGGCAGCACGGGGCCCGCGTAATGGTCCGGCCACGTGAACGGGCTGCCCTCGATCGACACGCCCAGGCGTGCTTCATTGGCCGGAGCCACTTCCACGACGGCGGGCATCGCGTCGACCACCGGCGGCTCCCAGTCGAACTGGCCGAGGTGTGTCTGATCCATGAGGTGGTTCCACTTTCCGCCGGCAAGCTGGTGGTTGTAGGCATCCGTCAGCGCGCGATCCTGGCGGAACAACTCGCGCACCTCCGCGGCGAGCCGATTGGTGGTGGCGCGGCCCTGTTTGGCGAACAGGTGGTTGCGACCGGCGGCAATGTTCATTGTGGCGACGATCGACGAGGCCTTGGCCGGATGCAGGACGAGCTGGAAGAACGCATCGCGCTGCTCGGGGGGCAGCACCGCGTAAAGCTTCTCGGCGCGCTCGGCGACGTCGCGCCAGGCGGACTCCACGCGGTCGGCCTCGTTGTAGTGAAGAAGACTGAAGGTCTCCGGCTTGATCAGCTCGGGTTTCCGCCAGCCGTTGTATTTCGTGTAGAGCGTGACGATGTCGGCGATCTCGCCGGCATGCTCCGGACCGAAGTCGCGCTCGGCCCAGCGGCGCGTGTAGTCGGCGACCTGATCGCCGGTGTAGGCGGCGGGATTCCAGGCCATCCGCAGGAAAAACTCGATCGGGAGTTCGAGCGGCTTGAGATCGCCGACGTTGACGATCCAGATGCGGGTGGCCCCGTACTGGGCGGCCAGGTTCATCTGCTCGGAGATCTTCCAGAATGGATTGGTGTTGATCCACTGGTAGGCGTACGGGCCGCCGTGCATGTCGAAGTGGTAGTAGATGCCGGCGCCGCCGCTGCGGCCGCGCTCGTCGGGCGTGGGCAGTCGCCGGAGGTTGCCGGTGTTGTCGTCAGTCCAGAGCAAGGTGACATCGTCCGGCGGGCGGAGGCCGGCCTCGTAGAATTTTTGCACCTCGGTGAACAGAGCCCAAAGCTGCGGCACCGTGGCAGGATCGACCTTCATCTCTTCGGCGAGGATGCGCCGCTGATCGGTGAAAATTTTTTCCAGCTGTTTGATATCGGACTCGATGCTTCCGGTGCTGACCATGCTCTCGTCGCCATCGCCGCGCATGCCGACAGTGACGAGATTCTCGAAGTCCTTGTTGCGCGCGATGCCTTCGCGGAAGAAGCGCTGGAGCGCCTCGGCGTTCGTCGCATAATTCCACTGGCCGTTGCCGTACTGGGCGCGGCGCGTGGTCCACTCCTTGTGCGCACGCATCATGGGCTCGTGATGCGAGGTTCCCATGACGATGCCGTACTCGTCGGCCAAGCGGGGATTGAGCGGGTCGTCCTCGTTGAAGGCGTTGTCCCACATCGCCGGCCAGAGGTAGTTGGCGCGCAGACGCAACAGCAGCTCGAAGACCTTGGTGTAAAACTGCGAGTTGAGGCCGCCGAACTTCTCCGCGGCCCAACCGGTCAGGCACGGGGCCTCGTCGTTGAGGAAGATGCCGCGGTATTTCACGACCGGCTCGCCGGAGACGTAGCGGCCGGGGCGCACGTAGGCCTCGGTGCGTTTCTTCGGCGGCACGTCGGCCCACCAGTACCAGGGCGAGACGCCGAGCTGTTCGGAAAGTTCGTAGAGGCCGTAGATCGTGCCGCGCTTGTCGCTGCCCGCGATCACCAGCGCACGAGAGACGCCCGGCATGGGCGCTTCGACGGTGGAAATGACAAACGACTCCCACTTGCCCGCAAGGTCCGTGGTCGGGAATTTTCCGGCAAGGACGAGCTGGTCGATCAGCGCGCTGCGGCCCAAGGTCCCGGCAATCACCACGGTATCACCGCGGGGCTGGTCGCGGGTGTTTAGCGCCGGCTTCCCCCCTCCCACCCGTTCGAAATCAGCGCACAGATCGGCGGCGGCACGCAGCACACCGGCATGATCGGAGGCATCCATGAAGATCGGCGCGACCCCGTCGCGGGAGAAGAGGCAGAGCGCCTCGCCCTCATCTTTTCCAGTCACGATGTCGGTGGGGAGGCCCAGGCTGGCCGCGGCCATTTCGATCGTAGCGAGACACGCAAACGCCCACAGGCACAGCGCGCGACACAGGAGAGCACGGACAGAAAAAATGCAAACCGGCGAAAAGAAGTGGATGGGCCGATGGCCACCGGGAGGTACAAGGTGCATAGGGAAAGACGAGATGGAGTGGGAGAATCGAAGAGTGTGCTCGTGCTGGCCGAGACGGAGGACTGCGGGATGGACGCACCGAAGGGGAAATGGTTGCAGGCACGCGGCAAAACACCGGTAGCGCGTAGCCCAAAAACTTGGGCCCCTCCAAACCCAAATGGAGGGGCCCAAACCCTGGTCATATTCCTAAGAACGCGGTACACTGGTCACGAACAGGTCCTGGGATGGCGCAGCGCCGCGAAAAACAAGTACCCGTTTTCGGGCTGAAAAGCATCCGGCCTCCGCTCACTTAAATAAGAGAAGGCCGGAGCTGTTTTCATCGTCTAGAACGAGAACGTGTTGGTCAGGGACCATTCCTGCACCGGCTTGATGCGGAAGCCCGCATAGGTGGTGCCATCCGACTGGATGTTGACCGGAATCAGGCCCTCGTTCTCAAACGCGTCGCGGATGTTCAACTGGATCTTCCAGTCGATCTTGTCCGTAAGCTTGCGTTTATAGCTGACCCAGAAGTCCAGACCGTCTTCACGCGGCCCGTAGACAGGGCTGCTGAGATCGTATGACGGATTGCCAGAGGCGTCCGCGATGATCGGGTACCCGATGACGATTCGGTCCTGCCAGCGGTAGGCGGCGCCGATGCCGACACCCTTCATCCAACCTTCCGTGAAGGAGTAGTTGGTGATGATGTTGAAGCGCCACTTGCGCAGTTCGGAGGAGGTGACCTTCTCGCGGAGCATGAGCAGGTTCCAGTCGGTTTCGAAACTGGTCCACGCGTCGCGTACTTCGTTGCCGTCACGGAAGTCGCCGTTCCAGCGACGCATGTCGCCAGCGATGCCGTCCATCTGTGCATCAAGGTAGTTGTAGAGCTCGCTGATCGCACCGTTGCCGACATTGCTGGAGATGGCCGTCGTCTTGGCCGCATTGAAGGCCAGGCGCCAGTTCTTCGTGATGTTGGCCGTCGCTTCGAACTCATAACCTTCGGACTCCTGGTCCTCGGTGATGGCAAACCCGGTCGGAGCCGAACCGCCATACTGCCACATGGACGCAGAGTCGGGGGTATAAGCGGCATTTTCGACGATGCCGGCCGCGTTAACGGTGCCGGTGGCCTCGAAGGTACCACGGTTGGTGAGCGCCGACGCAGTCGTCGGGCCCGCGCCGTAGTTCCAAGCTTTGAAGAAGCCCTTGTCGGTCAGCCAAGCCTGGATGTTATTCCAGGCATCGATGCAATCATCGCGGTGCTTGATGGCTTCAGCCTCGGTCTCGAGGTGAGAGCCGGCAGGAGCAGCCGCATCGGTCGGATACATGGAGCTGCCAGCGTAGATCGTCGCAACGGGACGGCCGTTGGAGTCGACATACGCAGGCGTCCAGTAGTGACGAGTGTTGTAGATAACGGTCTGGCCGTTAAACGTCGCGGTACTGCCGGCATTCTGCGCCGCACGAGAGTCCCAGTTATAGCTGGAAAGCTTATAAAGGAACACATTGCGGAACTGGAGCCCGTAGTTAATCGCACCATGGAAGTTCGTGCTCGTCGAAGCCGTCGCATCCTTGATGGTGGTCTCGTACTTGATCGCACGGAAGGAGAAGCGGTTATCCTTGGTGGCGAGCAACACGCCGTACTCCTTGGTCTTGCCGGACTGGTTCGCGATCGGCGAGCCGAAGACATCGACACGGGGCGTATCGACCTTCACGTTGCTCGAGTCATTATAGCTGAAGCTGATGTTCAGCGGAATATAATTATCCCAACTCATCGGCACGGCCTTGTTGAGGTGGAGCACCACGCCGCCTGCGGTCGAATGGCTCTTGTAGAAGTTAACATTCTTGCTCCCCGAATCCCAGTCGGGCAGCGAGAAGTTCGCCTCATCAAGCTTCAGGTAGTTGTTCTTGGTGGAATCAGCCAAGGCATTTACAGAGCGCATCTTGACCGAATCGTAGCGCCAGCCCAGGGTCGGCACGATCGACTCGTTCCAGAGGAAGCCCTGCCAAGTCCCGGCGTAGGAAGTGACTTTCTGCTCCTTGCGGTTTGCAGACGTGTACAGGGAATCGCCTTCGTTATGGCTGAGGAGATCCAAGTAGCGGTCGTTGCTCCAGCCCTTGTAGTTGGCTGGGTTGGAAGCCTGGGTGGTCGCGGTGCTGTTGAACACCTCGGTCAAGCGACCGGAGGGGGTCCACGCAGCGCCCGGGGTGACGGTCGAGGCGGCATTCCAAGTCGAGTCGAACAGATACACACCGGTATCGTGCATATGAATGTCGGACTCAATCCGCTGGAGGTTGGCACCGGACGCGGTGGTCGCATTGGCCAGCGACGAGCCGAGATAGATAAACGAGAGCGGCGAATTATAGTTGAACGCCTTGTTCGTGCTCTTGGTCAGGAAGGTATTCCAAGAGTTGGAGTTGGCATACAGGTTGAAGTCGCGACTCTCCGTCTTGTAGGTATCCTCGCTGATGACTCCATTCAAGCGGTGCCGGCCGAGCAGTTTCACCAGGAACTTGTTATCGAAGACATCCGATGCACGGCCTTCCGCGAAGAGTGAGGCACGCATGGCCTCGCGCTCCGTGGTCGCCCAGTTTCCACTACCGCCGCCGGCGACGGAGGAAACATACGGACGGCCGTAATTCGGGTTGGTCGTGCCATCCTGAAGTGTCCGAGCGATATTGACATCGATCGTCGGCGCAGATCCTAGGACGGACCAGCTGTCGTTGTCGTATTTCTCGTAGTTATAGGTTAGGTTGAGGCCGACGCGGTCACCCCAGGCATTCTGGGTCAGGTCGACATTATAATTCGTCCAACGGGCGGTTGCGCCCTTATTGTCGCCATCAATCAAGTTGTTATAGAAATCGAAGACCGACGAGTCGGTCAGCATCTTGTTCTTATATTGAGCGTACTGCCAGTACGGTTGCTTGGAGTACTGGGCGTACGTCTGATAATTGGACAACCGGGCATATTGCTCTGCATAGCGCTGACCGAGGGCATTATCGCCCACACCACGCACACTGCCGTTGGCGTTAAGGAAGCCGTTATTGATATAACCGCCGGTGACGTTAGTGATCACACCGGTGCTGCCTTCCGTCAGGAAGAACGCGGTCTGCTGGCTGCCGGTGGTCGACACCCAGGGGTTGGTCAGATTGGCACTCGAGCCCAGGTCATACAGCGAGTAGGCATCGGCCGCGGTCTCGCCGATCGAGATCTTGCCGGCACCACCATCGGCCGTGGAAACGAACCACGGAGTGAGATTATCGTAAGGCGTCGCCGTACGGGGCTTGTTGGCCTTGATATCGCCCTTTTCGGCTTTGACCTTGATGCTGGTCTTAAAGTCCTTGCCGAATAGTTTCGGATCAAAACGCAGGGCTCCATAGATCCGCTTATCCTTTTGGTAAGCCGGCTTCTGCTGGTACTTCTCATTGGACCACAAACCGTCCACGCGCAAGGAGAGCACGTCCTTGATGAGCTCATGATTCACATCAAGCGAGGCCCGCGAGCTGCCATAGGATGCAACACGAAACTCGGCACTGCCCTTGTTGCCAAACTCGGCGTTGCGGGTGGCGGCATTTACGATGCCAGCCGGACTGCCGAGGCCGAACAGGATGGAATTCGGACCGCGCTGGATGTCGATGCGGTCCACATTATAAGCGTCCCACGGAATGCTTGTTGAATAGAAGTCGCGGGTATTATCGACGGAAGATAGGCCACGCACACGGTTGTTGGTACCGATCGTATTGGCACTCTCATACAGGGTCTGACCATTGCCAAGACCGCCATACGTACCACGTGTACCGGCGACCTCAGCATTCGTCGTATATTGAAGCAATGTAGAAGTATCCGTCGCTCCAATATCTTCCATGAATTCCTTAGTGACCACCGAGATTGCGGAGCCGACATCCCGCAACTCGGTGCGGATGCGTGTACCTGCGAGCGTTTCGGTGGCTTGATAGCCGGTATCCTTGCTACTGTTTACTTCGAACGGAGAAAGCTCGACGATTTCTTCCGACGCTTCTGGAGTTGCGGGGGCCGTGGGCTTCTCCTGCGGCACCGACTGGGCTTGCGCCATCACGGTGCCAAGCATGGCGAATGCAGCGGCCTGCAACGTCACCAGCTGGCCCCGGTTTCGTGCTCTGACGAATTTTGGAGTCATTAGGGTTTGGGGGATATTTGGGATTGCGAGCAATCCGCCGCACACATCTGCATGAGGCGCGACCACTCTCAGCGCTCAGCAGGAATCCGCCACATGGGAGCAGCAAGAAGGCATTGGTCGAGGCAGAGGGTATGACTTTAGTCTATGTCGATTTCTTATATCTAATAAACCAACGCTTTAAACAGGCACACTCGTTGCCTCTGTCGCGCTACACACGATAGCTTGTTGTGAACAGCCCTTGCACTGACTCGGCCCCCCATGTTGCAGTTCCGAGACGGCCCCGTCCGTCTACTGAGTTTGCGAAATTCGCCCCTCTTGGCGCCAAAGACATCCCCTTCGATCGGCATGCGCGGCAAAACAGCCATCTCACGCCCCTTTTTCCTGAGCCCGTGGTTCGTGGCTTGGGTCCTCGGGTGCATCCTCTTCGCAAGCGGATACGGAAACCCGGCCCAGGACCAAGCCCGCGGGCTCCCGTTCATCCGAAGCTACCCGCTCGACGAAATTGGCAATGTGCCCCGCGGCCTCCGGCTCGGCTTCGACGAGTTTGGCCGACTCGCCGTCATGTACGACGGCATCTATGCGGTCCTCAACGACTCCGCGTGGCTGGACCGAATCGGCACGTCCGCCTCCAAGGAGATGCGGATGACCACCATCGCAGTCTCCAACGGCCAGCACTACTACGGCGGCCGGAGCTCCTGGGGAAAAGTAGAGATCACCCCGGAGGGCCACCTTAAGCCTCACCCGCTCGTCCCCCAAAACGCTCCGGAGTGGACCCGTGTGACTCCCTTTAATAACGTCCTGCCAACCTCCAAGGGCGTTTATTTTTACGAGCTCAACGGGGCGGTTTACTGGGACTTTGAGGTGGACCCCGAACGTGAGACAGGGGGGACGGGTTGGTTAGTTATGGATCGAACAGGAAAAGTAAATACTTGGGATGGGGTCTGAGGGGAAGGTCTCCTTCCCCTCCCCGAATT
>Ga0209717_1003342_pt1 | contig 14125 bp, 16 predicted proteins | sample AD_UKC048_MetaG_FD_184418 | JGI IMG/M metagenome (GOLD analysis project Ga0209717, IMG submission 184418) | Active sludge microbial communities of municipal wastewater-treating anaerobic digesters from USA - AD_UKC048_MetaG (SPAdes) (version 2) | ecosystem: Engineered > Bioreactor > Anaerobic >... | reverse complement strand
GTTTGCCGCCGGACTGGAGGAAATGCTTTTCCCCAATGCCATGGCCATCAATACCCGGGAAGAGCTGGAAGAGGAACGACGTTTGTTTTATGTGGTGGTCACCCGGGCCAAGCAACGGCTCTGGATCACGTATGCGAATACAAGGTATCGCTTTGGTCAACTCGTACAGAATGATCCCAGCCGGTTTATCGAAGAGATCCCGGAAGATTACCTGGACCGCAGTTTTGCCGGAGGTGGTTCAACAGGAAAACCCGGAAATAACTGGGGCGGTGGGTCGGCCTTTAATCGCATGAAGGGATGGGGCAGTGATGGCAAACAGGATAATGTACGCGAAGCGGAGAAACGCTATGGTGCGGCACCGGAGAAAAAACAAACCACGCCTTCTTACCTGGCTCCCAAGGGGGCACCACCCAAGGTAGTGGAGCATAAGCCCTCAGAAGATTTTGTGGCCAGTGATACGTCGAATCTTCAGGCCGGACAAAAAGTAGAACACCAGAAATTCGGTTTCGGGGAAGTAATGAAAATGGAAGGCGCCGCGCATAATCCCATTGCCACGGTTAAATTTGAGCATAATGGAGAGAAGAAGATTATGTTGAATTATGCGAAGCTGCGGATTGTGGAATAATGAGTAATGAGTAATGAGTAATGAGTGCCTTGATGGATGAAAAGTTATTCATTAACTGCGCTCTTCGAAAATCGGAGTAAAGAAGACGTTGATGACTTTTCAATTTTTACTCATTACTGATTACTCATTATTCATTACTCATTCATGATTGCTCCTTCGGCAGCTAAGCTTACTCCATCCAAATAAACATTCTTAGAACATTCACTTCCCCATGCCCACCGCCAAACAAAAGAAAAAATTCCGCCGTATTATACTCATCCTTGTACTACTTGCCCTTTTAGGAGTAGCTGCCTGGAGAGGCTGGCAGTGGTGGCAGTTACGGGAAGCCCGGTATACTCATTATCCCGCCTTCGGGATCTCCATTCCCGGTGGCTATTCCATTCATGGTATTGATGTGTCCAAGTATCAGCACCTGATTGCCTGGGACGGGGTGAAGAAAATGAAGGTGAAAGAGATTCAGCTGGGCTTTGCCTTTATCAAAGCCACGGAGGGAACCGGGTACACCGATCCGCAGTTCCGGCGCAACTGGAAAAAATCCATGGAGGCAGGTATCGTTCGCGGGGCCTATCATTTTTTTACCCCCTCCCGGGATGGGAAGGCCCAGGCGGCTAATTTCATCAGCGAAGTGAAACTGGAAGAGGGGGATTTTCCACCGGTGCTGGATGTGGAGCATCTCAACAGTACTCCTGTGTCGCAGTTGAAACGGGAAGCCAAAGAATGGCTGGAAATCGTGGAAGCCCATTATGGGGTGAAGCCGATCATTTATACCAATGTGGATTTTTATAACCGGTACCTGGGGGAGGAGTTTGATGATTACCCCCTCTGGGTGGCCCATTATTATCAGCCGGTTCAACCCAGGATCAGGCGGGGCTGGGTTCTCTGGCAGCACAGTGACCGGGGCCGGGTAAACGGGATCGTTTCACCAGTTGATTTTAATGTTTTTAATGGCGACTCTGCTGAATTCCGGCAGCTGCTGATCCGTTGAACAGGAAAAGTCTGGCCGGTCAAATAGTAGTAACTTGGTTTTTCAAAATATTGCATGGAACAGGGCTGGGATAATGATGTAAAAGACTTTTTTGTAAAAATCCTCAATTCAGTGGCACTGACACTCATGTGGGCATTGGCCGCAGTTACGGCCGGACTGTATTTTAAACTGGCCATTCCCGGAAGTACTTCAATGACGGTCACCGTTATTTTTTACATACTATTGGCTGTTACTTTCTTCGGGCTGGTTCGTTATTTGTACAGAACCTGGAAGAAAGCCTGAAAATACCCTTGGGAGGGGATTGTCCGGGTTACAGATATCCTTATTTTAGTCACTCATTCAACAACCGCATGGAGTTAAAGCTAATTAGTAAACGGATGGTCATTGCCGGCGCCTTATTGATATGGACGATCAAATTGTTTGTCCGTCCTTTTTTTCATTTTGATCAACCCCTGCATTTTTTCCTGGGTATTGCGCCAAACTTTCTGGGTTCTTTTCTGCTTCCCTTTGCGGCCTGCTGGTTTTTCAGTGGCCGGACTCATTTTATCGCCCGGGTATTGCGGGTGGATGGGATCACCGACTTAAGGCAATTCTGTCTGCTCGGATTCGGCATGCTGGTGCTGAATGAATACCTGCAGCTGATTCCCGTATTCGGCAGGACCTTCGATTATTTTGATATCCTGTTCTCGTCCTTCGGACTGGGTCTTTCCTATTTTGTCTTTGGTAAACTGCAGCAGAAGTGGCAGATCGCTTAGCTGCTGTGATCCGCGATGATCGCCCATTTCCCATTTATTTTTCGGAAGAGCAGATTGTAATGACCGCCGATATTTCCAATGCTGCGTTGCAGGAACCATTTTCCCACCACGAAGTAATATTCATCCGACAATCTTTTTACGGTCAGTAATTCGAATCGAAGCTTTCCCATGGCGGCCGTATCCGGGTAACCTCTTTTATAATTATTCAGGGTATTGGTCCAGCCATAAGTCACCCCGCTTTTGCCGATAAACATCAGGGAGTCATTCTCCCAATAACCGTCCATAAAGCGATCGATATCGCCCCGGTTCCAGGCAGCGGTCTGCTGATCGAGCAACTGGCGGATGCTGGTTTCATCATTTGACTGGGCACCGGTTGCTATAGCCAGGAGCAGGCATACGGACAGAAAGGTTGATTTCATAAACCACTAAAATTTTGATTAAGATAAGCGAAATGCGGGAGACCGGTCAATGTTCACAATCATCCGCATGGGCGTGATTATGGACCTGGCAGGAGCGGTAATTGTTCACGTGGGCGATTACAATCAGTATTACAGCGGGAATCAGTAACCAGTTATGAAACTCGAGAAAAAACTGTTTTAATACCAGGAATACAAACCCGGTATAAAACAAACCCATGGGCAACAGACTGTGGTGGTGTTTTTTATAGCCGTGATAGAGGGAGTAAGTCCCGATCAGCAGGGCCAGGCCGATCATGCCAATTTCAAATCCCAGGTGATGAATGATATTGATGCCAAAGAGTGGCAGTGTGCTGAAAAACAAAGGCAGCAGGGCACAATGAATGGCACAGGCCAGTGAAGCCCCGATACCTAATGCGTCCCAATTGATTTTACCTTTCATGCGAGCCGGTAAAGATATGAAAAGGCAACATAGTTGCAAAATCTTATCGAAAAGGTTTATCTGAACTATCCGGGGCTTAACTTTGTTTTTTAATGGTTTCATTATGTCGAAAAAGGGCTGGATTTATACCTTGTTTTTTGTGACGCTGGCCTTGGGCTTCTATTTTGCCCTGGCCCAGATCATACCCGGATTTACCACACCCAAAGTGGTGCCTGTCAGTTTTGTACGGCCTTTCCGTTTTACCACGCAGGATGGCCAGCCTTTCACGGAGAAAGACGTGGCCGGGAAAGTCTATGTGGCGGAGTATTTTTTTACCACCTGCAAGACCATTTGTCCGATCATGAACAATCACCTGCGGGAAGTTTACAATGAAATGAAGGACGAGAAGGATTTTCTGATTCTTTCACATACCTGTGATCCGGAAACGGACTCCGTGCCCCAGATCAAGAAATATGCGGACTCCATGCAGGTAGACCATCGCCGCTGGATCTTTCTGACCGGCCGTAAAGACAGTCTCTATAATACCGCCCGGATCAGTTATACTATCGATGATCCGAATAATAACCTGAAGCGGATCGAGGATCAGTTCCTTCATACCCAGTTCTGGGCCCTGGTGGACCGGAATGGAGATGTGCGGAAAATTTATGATGGCATCAAGTACCAGGAAGTAAAGGATATAATAAGGGATGCTAAAAAACTGATGAAAGAATAACGGATATGCCTAAACAAGCAATACAAGATATTGAGACCCGGATTGCCGCTTTGCTTAAGCGTTGTGACCTGAGTGTAACAGAGAGCCGCCGCAAGATCCTGCACCTGTTCCTGGAACAACCCGGTGCACTGGCTCATGGAGATATCGAACGCAAAGCCGGTGAAAAATTTGACCGGGTAACGGTCTACCGCACATTACAGGCTTTTGTCGAAAAAGGCATAATTCATACGATTCCCACCGCCGATAATTCCATCCGCTATGCCCTCTGCAAGGACGAATGTTCCGGCGGTCACCATCATGATCATCATATCCATTTTATGTGTGATAATTGCGGAAATACCTACTGCCTGGACGATGTGGTAACTCCCGAAATAAAACTCCCCAAGGGCTATACTGCCAGTCACGTGGAAGTGGTAGTGGAGGGGGTTTGTAAAAACTGCCGGTAATACAAAGAACCAAGAAGCCAAGATACCTTAAAGAAAAGAACCAAGAAGCCAAGATGCCAAGATCCAAAGAAGCACCAAGAATCCAATTTCAAATAAATTTCAATAGATAAATCTCAACCCATTCTTCCGGGTTATGGTTGGAATTTGGAGATTAGCAACAAATACTTCAGGGCAGAAGGTGATACTTACTTAGCACGACTACCGACTACTAACCTGCCTGTCCGGTAGGCAGGCTACGAACTACTAACTTCTTCTTCAGAGCTCTTCCCGACCTTTATTAAACGTACAACTTTAGTAAAAAACAAAGCCCCGGTGTAGAAACATCGGGACTTTAGGTTAAGGCTCTGATTAGTAGCTATTTTTACTGCAGTGATTAATTGCAGCAATATGGTTTAGTGCAATGGAGCATCTATTTTTCTGATTCAAATGTAGTATGTGGTTTTCATATTTCCGAAAAAATGATATACCACTTTCGGGGTATTTTTTGCTGTTTAAAGCGTATCCAGCTCAGTTTTAACAAATTCCATCAGATCTTTTATGGCAGCCGGGGAGAAATCGAATTGTAAACCAGCGCTTTTGAACAATTCGGGTAAGGTTTTGGTCCCTCCCAGGCTCAGTGCATTCACATAATTCGCGACTGCTTTTTCCGGATTTTGTTTGTATTGCTTCCACAAACCGATGGCCCCCAACTGTGCAATTCCATATTCGATATAGTAAAAGGGGACTTCGTACAGGTGCAGTTGCCGGTGCCAGGAATAAAGGCGATAGGATTCCAGACCCGAAAAGTCGATCTCGGGAGAAGAAAACTCAGTCAGGATTTCCAACCATTTTTCTGCTCTTTCAGTGTTAGTATGAACCGGATTTTCATAGACCCAGTGCTGGAATTTATCAATAGTGGCGATCCAGGGGAAGATGGTGATCACCCGCTCCAGTTGCTGTTCCTTTGCCCGTTTCAATTCTTCTTTTTCCTGGAAGAAAACCTGCCAGTGATCCATGGAAAAAAGCTCCATACTCATACTGGCCACTTCCGCAATCTCAGTGGGATATTCTTTGAATCCGCTCAGTTCCAGTTCATGAGAAAGGAAGGAATGGATGGCATGACCACCTTCATGTACCATGGTGGTAACATCATCCAGCGTTCCGGCCGCATTCATGAAAATAAAGGGGGCGCCTGTTTCAGCCAGCGGACAATTATATCCACCCGGTGCTTTGCCTTTTCGGCTTTCCAGGTCCAGACGGCCCATTTCCCGCATTTTTGCCAGGCAATCCCCGAAAAAGGACTGCATCGTGTTGAAACATTGAATCGTCTTTTCCGTCAGTTCCTCACCTGTCTGGAAAGGACGTAAAGGTTGCGTACCCGCAGGTTCCGCCTCAATATCCCAGGGCCGCAGATCAGTCAGTCCGAGTTTTTGCTTTTTAGCAGCATAAAGCTGGTTGACCAGGGGCATCACATGCAGTTTGACCGCTTCATGAAACTGGTAACAATCTTCTTTTGTGTAATCAAAACGACCCAGTTCCTGGAAACGGTAATCGCGGAAATTAGCAAAGCCGGCATTCAAAGCTACCTGGTGGCGTTTCTGTAAAAGCGAACTGAACAATTCATTCAGGGCTTCTTTGTCCTGCAGTCTTCTTTCGCTGATTTTACGGTACACGGATTCGCGTAAACCACGGTCCGCATCTTCCAGGAACTTAGCCGCCTGTTGTAAAGTGTATTCCTGACCATTTACTTCCACGGACATTTTACCGGAGATCATGCCAAACTGCTGTTGCATCACATTCAGTTCAGCGGTAATTGCAATATTCTCTTCACGGAAAAGATCGATATTCTTCTTTACGTTTCTCAGGTAAGTGAAATATTTTTCAGCATCCAGTTCCTTGGTAAAGGGACAAGCCACCAGTTTTTTATTCAGCTTATCCGCATAAGGCTGAATCATCGGCTGGATCTCCATCATAAAAAAGTTGAAGGAGGCTTCCAGTTCTTTATTCTCCGTATCACAGGTCATGCGGATCTGTCGCCAGCAGGCATCCTCACTGATTACAGCTTCCAGTTCACTGGCATCCCTGAGCCATTTTTCAAGTTCTGTAACGGAGCGGATCTCCCGCTCATCCAGGTTGCTGAAAAAAGGAGCCAGGCTATCCCAGTTCATTATCGTAAAGTCTTCCGGTAAAAACTGACGCGGAAGTTTTTTTATATCGGCACTGAATTTCATGGTATTCATTTTTAAAAAGCAAAGAGCCATCCTGATCAATCAAGCTGGCTCCGCCTCGCAGCTGTTAAGTGCTGCAACTGATGTATATTATTCTGCCTTTTTCTTTTTGGCAGGTGCTTTCTTGGGCTTCTCTTCAGCGGCTTCAGCCGTTTTTTCCACCGGTTCTTTTTTAGCTTTAGCTTTTTTCACCGGTTTTTCTTCAGCTACGGGTGCGGGAGCAGGTGCGGCTTCCACCACTTCTTCTTCCTCTTCGGGGAGCTCGCTCAGTTTAATCTCTACATTCGCTGCTTTCAGGATGGCGAACCATTTCACCATTTTCTTCATATCGCTGGCGTAGACCCGGTCAAAGTCCATATCGGGATAGGCTTTGCCAAAATAGCTTTTTACAGCAGCGGCATCCTTATCATCGGGCAGCTTCAGACCGGCTTTATCCATGGCGGTAAAAATATCCACCAGGTTAACATTATCACGAACGGTATATACTTCTATACTTTCCAGGTGAGAAAAGTTGTGGACCCGGGTAGAAACGAAACGGGTGCTTTGATCTTCCAGGGAACGCACGATGGCGCCGTCGGTTTTACTGCTGAGTAATTCAAATAAACCCGGGAGACCGGTCACGGCAACTAATTTACTGTATTCCATATCTTTTTTAATAATTAGGGACTGCAAGATACTTGAGTTCTGCCAAATCGGTAGATTTGAAATTAAAGTTTCCCAGGGGCCGAACGTTTTTCCGGAATCCCCCGTCCTATAAAGCGGAACTTTCCTTTACCAAAAAATAATTTGTCAATGAAAAAGATGTTTTTCCTGCTGCTGACCGCCATTTCCCTGTCAGCAGTCGTTTATGCCCAGCCCGGTGGTTTTCAGCGTCAGACTGCCGAAGAACGGGTGGCCAGGCTTCATCAGAAGCTTGATAGTGCCTTTAAACTGGACCCGGCCCTGATGGCCAAAGTGGATACAGCCCTTTTAGTGCTCTATAAAAAGCAGGATGCCCGGATGCAGGAAATCTTTACCAGCGGCGAAAGGCCTGACCGTGAGACCATGATGGCCGAAAGACAGAAATATACAGACGCTCAGGAAGAAATCCTGAAAGCCGTTCTTTCCGCCGAGCAATACGCCATCTGGAAAGAGAAAATCCAGCCCTCCATGCGTCCCCAGCGTCCTGGTGGCGGGGGTGGTGGACAAGGTGGTGGCGGTAACCAGCAATGACCTTTTTCGTATAAGCATAAGCAACAAACCGTTCCTTTTCCAGGGGACGGTTTTTTTATGGGTGGAGTGGAAATATGGCGAAAAATCAGGAACTTTTGCCAAAATCAACGACATGCAAAACGCCATCAGCTGGTTCGAGATCCCGGCTACCGACCTGGAACGGGCCACTCTTTTTTATGAAACCATTTTTGGAGTCAGTCTAGCCGTTATGGACCTGCCCAATATCCGGATGCGGATGTTTCCTCTGGACGATATGATGACCCAGGTAGGCGGTGCCGTGGTAGACAGCGGGGGCTTTCATAAACCCTCCCTGACGGATGGACCGCTTATCTACCTGAATGGTAATCCCGATGTGCAGCAGGTGCTGGATAAAGTAGAAGCCGCCGGAGGCAAAATCATGATGCCCAAAACAGAAATCTCCCCGGAATATGGCTATATGGCCGTGATCATCGATACGGAAGGCAACCGGATCGGGCTGCATTCGGTGCCGGGAGGAATTTAAACCGGGTGACGGGCAACGTCATTGTACCAACTATTCTGATTACCAGATCAATTTAAATATATGCAATCCAAAGCAACTACTGTAGAAGCTTATATAGCTGAATTGCCGGAAGACCGGCAGAAAATGATCAATGAATTCAGAAAAGTCATCAAAAAAAACCTGCCCAAGGGATTTCAGGAATGCATGAACTATGGGATGATTGGCTGGGTGGTGCCCCATAGCAAGTATCCGGGTGGTTACCATTGCAACCCCAAGGATCCGCTGCCATTTATGGGTCTGGCCTCTCAGAAAAACAGTGTTAACTTCTATCATATGGGGATCTATGGTGATCCGAAACTGCTCAAATGGTTTACCGATGAGCATGCGAAAGCCTCTTCCAAAAAACTCGACATGGGTAAAAGCTGTGTAAGGTATAAGAAAGCGGAAGACATTCCGCTTAAACTCATCGGGGAGCTGACGGCAAAAATTTCGGTGGATGACTGGATTGCACGTTATGAGAAAATGCTGAAAAGATAATGAACCAATTGAATAAAAAAACCCGGACCATGATCCGGGTTTTTTTATTGGCATTTTTATTTTTTCCGCCTGAAAGTTATTTCCATTGCTTTCATTTCCTTTCCGTCGTGGGTTATAAACTGTTCCATGAACTGCGTGTTTTCATCAACTACTTTTAGCGTCTCCCGGAGATCCAGCTGCATTTTACTTTCAGGATCGGTGGTTTTCCCTTTCATGGAAATGGTTTTGGTAGCATCATCCCATTTGCCTTCCATATAAACGATACCACTTCCAAAATTATCATACCAGGTGCTCCAGAATACTTCACGGTGATTATCGTAGCCCGTTTGACTCACCCCGTTAAAAGGCATACCCGCCCAGTTCCCATCATGCGTGCTATATTGAATCAGTCCGTTATTGATCATTTTATTAACGGAATTGGTCATGATAGAATCTGGTGGTAGTTCCGGTTTTACCCAGAATTTAATGGTGGCTGTCCACTTGCCATCCCAGCCGGCCATCATTTTATGCATAGCACCCGGAGTTCCATAGGCCATCATGTTGGCCGCTTTGGTGGCAGAATCCAGTACCGGGGCGGTACTACTTTTAGTATTGCCGGAGGTATCCGTAGTACCCGGATCAGTGGCGGTTTTGGAATCATTATTACAGGCAGCCATGATCAGTGTGGCCGACAGAATGAACATAGTTTTTTTCATGTTGTTGGTTTTTGGTCCTGTTAAACTAAGAAACTCTTCGGTAAACCGGAGAAAAAGGGGATAAAAGAATGAAATCAGGGATGAGTAGCCGGATTTTGTCCCAACTGACTGATTTTTATCTGCATCACTGTAGCAATACTGGTCGCCCTTTCTTTTGCCTGGAAGGCTTTTTCCCCTTCAAACAATTCATCCACCGATTCTTTAAAGTAACGCAACCAGGTCACAAAATGAGCTTTGGTTAGCGGGGATTGGTGATGCAGGTCCAGGTGAGGCTGCATGGCATTTTTCCGGTACGTGTCCGATTGAAAGAGCACATTATCCCAGAAATCGACCAACACGGGAAGGTGGTGACCCAGATCTATTTTTGCCACATCGGTAAAGAGAAAACTGATCGAGTCATCAGCCAGCAACTTCTCATAAAAGAGGGTTACGAGCTGCAGCAGGTCTTCCCGGTTGCGGATATCATTTTTCATTGATGTGGGCGAAAAGCCGTTCCGCATCGGATTTATTGAAAAGCTGGGTGCCGTCATTCATGGTGGCAGCACTACCGCAGGCCACCCCAAACTGTATGGCTTCTTTCAGTGTTTTTCCTTTCTGTAATGAATAAGTGATACCAGCCACCATGCTGTCTCCCGCTCCCACCGTACTCTTTTTTTCAACAGGCGGGGCTTCTACAAAATATCGTTTATCCTCACTGATCAGCCAGGCGCCGAGATGTCCCATTGATACCACCATGATCTCGGCAAAGCCATCCCGGATCGCCTGCTGGGCCGCATCAGGAACCTCATCTTTGTCGAGCCATTCCACATTCAGCATTTTGCAGAGTTCCCCGATATTGGGTTTGATCAGAAAAGCATGTTTGCCTTTCAGGGCCTGCAGCGCAGGGCCACTGGTATCTACAATACAACGGGCACCCACGGCCGCTGCGTTTTTTACAATCAGTCCATAGAAATAATCAGGAAGACCGGGAGGGAGACTGCCACTGGCCACCACAAAACTGGGCGCAAAAGAGCGGATCTGGTCCACCATGGTCTTTACGGTTTCTTCCAGCACTTCGCGACCCGGAAAAGTAAAGCGGTACTGGCTATTGGTGGAAGTTTCCAGTACAATCCAGTTTTCCCTGGTCTCCACCTTGGTATCCACCGCATGAAAGAGAATGCCTTCTTTTTTCAATAAAGAACAAAGCATATCGCCGTTGTGTCCGCCTGCCGGAAAAAGGGCCACCGAGGAGGTTTCCAGTTTCTTCAGGGCCTTGCTGACATTGATGCCGCCGCCGCCGGGCTCATTCACCACTTCAGCACAACGCAGTTTGCTTTCGGGTTTCATTTTTTCCACCCGGGAACTTTTATCTATACAGGGGTTGAGTGTAACAGTTAAGATCATGCGTAAAATAATTTATTTGGTTTCGGTTTCCTTATTTATTTCTTTCCATACAGCAAGGAACCGGTTGTTTAAAGTCTCATAATCAGTGTAGCCTTTTGACAGCAGGTAAAATTGCTGATCGGCCACTTGCAGCAATACCTGCGGGAAGCCGGTCACTTGCAGTTGTTTGCAGAGCGTAAATTCATACTTGGCTTTTTCGATATACGCCTCACTGTTCAGCCGGGAATAAAACGCATCTTCCGGGATACCGTATTTTAAGAGCAGGTGACGGTATGCCTCATCATCGGTCAGGTCCCGGCCCTCATAATTCAGGCTGTACTGCAGATCTGCCGCAAAAGCCACCTGCTGATCGGGGTGTATTTCTTTAAATATGCAGAGGGCGGCGGCTGCTTTTTCTGAATGCATAAACCAATCACTCTGGTCCGGATTTCGCATATGCCAGAGAAAATCCTCCCCGAAACGGATGCCGGTCCTTTCCTCTACTGTTTTATACGCCTCACTGATATATCCGGCAATCGTACTGACCGGTCGGGCGGCTTCTTTGGGGATCATGCCGCCGGAGAGTACTTCAAAACCCATCCGGTCTTTCCATTCTTCCGCGATTTTTTTAATAACCGGGCTGAAACCATAACACCAGCCGCAGTAGGCATCATAGCAATAATAGATGGTAGGCTGCATAAGTTTGCAAACTTATGGAACTGTACACCTATTTTGCCTGACTTTTGGTAGAAATTTAATGTGCTTCCAGCCAGTTATTTCCTTCCCCGCATTCGGCAATCACCGGTACTTCATTGGGCAGGAGCAGGGCGTATTCCATATTTTCCAGAATCAGTGGCTTCAGTTCATGGACTTCCGTTTTCAACGCGTCAAAGACCAGTTCATCATGCACCTGCAGGATCATCCGGCTTTTCATGTTTGTTTTTTTCATCGCCGCATGCACTTTCTGCATCGCCAGTTTGATCATATCCGCCGCGGTGCCCTGGATCGGTGAGTTGATCGCATTACGTTCGGCAAAACCCCGGACGGTGAAATTGGAAGAGTTGATATCCCGTAACCAGCGCTTACGACCCATCAGGGTTTCCACAAAACCCTGCTCACGGGCAAAGTTGATGGTGGTATCCATGTATTGCTGAATACCGGGAAATTCTTTTTTATAATTATCAATAATCTCTTTGGCCTCGGTACGGGAAATACCCAGGTTATCGGCCAGGCCAAATGCTCCTTGTCCGTAGATGATACCAAAGTTTACACTCTTTGCTTTGTAGCGCATCTCTTTGGTTACTTCTTCAACCGGAACATTGTACACACGGGCCGCTGTTGCGGTGTGAATATCCGTTCCTTCTTTAAAAGCCTGGCACATATTCGGGTCGCCACTGATCGCCGCTACGATCCGAAGTTCAATCTGCGAGTAGTCGGCAGAAATCAGAATATGATTCTTGTCTCTTGGTACAAAGGCTTTGCGGATCTCTTTTCCCCGGTCCGTACGCACCGGTATATTCTGCAGATTGGGATTATTACTGGCCAGTCTTCCGGTAACCGCCACGGCCTGTCCGTAGGTGGTATGCACCCTACCCGTTTTTGAATTGATCAGCTGGGGCAATGAATCCACATAAGTGGATTTGAGTTTAGTCAGTTCACGGAAAGTAAGGATATCATCCACAATCTGGTGACCCTTGGCCGCCAGTTTTAATAATACATCTTCCCCGGTCTGGTATTGACCGGTTTTTGTTTTTTTAGCTGAGGGGTCGAGTTTTAGTTTATCAAACAAAACTTCACCCAGTTGTTTGGGAGAAGCCAGGTTAAAACGGACTCCTGCCTGTTTATAAACACTTTCTTCGGCGGTCTTTGCATCCTTCTCCAGTTCTTTGGAGTAATCATTCAGAAAGTCCACATCCACTTTGATGCCTTCAAATTCCATATCCACCAGTACTTTCACCAACGGGTTTTCAACTTCATTGAATACCTTTTCCACTTCTTTTTCCTTCAGCATCGGGGTAAAGACATTCTTCAGTTGCAGGGTGATATCCGCATCTTCCCCGGCGTATTCTTTTATTTTTTCTATTTCCACATCCCGCATGGAGCCCTGGGTCTTTCCTTTTTTACCAATCAGTTCCTCAATATGTACGGGTTCATAACCCAGGTATTTTTCAGCCAGCAGATCCATACTGCGTTTACCATCGGGTTCTATGACATAATGGGCCAGCATGGTATCAAAAATATTTCCTGCTGGCTCTATGCCGTACCATTTCAACAAGAGTAAATCATACTTGGTGTTCTGGCCGATCCAGGTAATAGCCGGACTGGCAAACAGGGGTACAAAATGAGCGAGCAGGGCTTTTGCTGCTGATTGATCAGCCGGACAGGGGACATACCAGGCTTCACCAGGTTTTACGGAAAAACTGAGTCCCACGAGTTCGGCTTCGTTGGCATCAATACCGGTGGTTTCCGTATCGAAACAGATCTCTTTATGTTTTTGGAGTTCAGCAACCAGTTTTTTAATCGCGGCTTCTCCCTCCACTGCTTCATAGTGGTGGGCTGTGTTATTGATATTGTGTTCGACTGATAATGAAGGACCGTCTTCACTGTCATTGGCACTGGTTGTATTAGCCGGTGCCACTGTTTCAATAATATTTCCAAACAGATCGGTCTGAACGCCCTGAGGTATTTCCTTTGTAATACCGGTAGCTCCGGGTCCGCCGGCGGGCAGATCCTCTCCCAGCAGGCGTTTGCCCAGGGTCCGGAATTCCAGGTCACTGAATATCTCTTTTAGTTTTTCCTTGTTCCAGTCTTTCAGTTTAAAATCTCCTTCATGAAATTCCACGGGAACGTCAGTAATGATCGTGGCCAGTTTTTTCGAGAGGATCGCCATTTCCATTCCTTTCTTTACTTTTTCGCCCATGGCTCCCTTGATCTTATCGGCATTGGCAAGGGTGTTTTCCAATGATCCGTATTCCGCCAGGAATTTAGCAGCCGTTTTTTCTCCCACACCGGGGATGCCGGGGATATTATCTACCGCATCACCCATCATACCCAGCATATCCACCACCTGACTCACGTCCTTGATATTCCATTTGGCACAGACTTCTTCCGGCCCCATGATTTCGGCATCATTGCCCTGGTAGGCTGGTTTGTATATTTTTACTTTATCTGATACCAGTTGGCCATAGTCTTTATCCGGTGTAACCATGTACACTTCATACCCGGCTTTTTCAGCCTGTTTACTCAGTGT
>Ga0209717_1003339_pt1 | contig 14133 bp, 10 predicted proteins | sample AD_UKC048_MetaG_FD_184418 | JGI IMG/M metagenome (GOLD analysis project Ga0209717, IMG submission 184418) | Active sludge microbial communities of municipal wastewater-treating anaerobic digesters from USA - AD_UKC048_MetaG (SPAdes) (version 2) | ecosystem: Engineered > Bioreactor > Anaerobic >... | reverse complement strand
CCATGTAGGTCATCGAAAGCTGAAACTGCTCGGAGAGTTTCTTTTGGACCGTGGAGAGATTATCGCCTGCGGCGATCCAGCTGGAGATGGCTTGTTTTTGCTCGGGTGTGAGGGTCATGTGCGAAAATGGGCTGGCGGCACAATGCCAGCGTGGCCGAACGATAGAGCCCGGCGGGCGCGTGGCAACTCCCGGCAGAGGCGAACTTAGCGGGCGAGCTGGCCCTTGAGGTACTCGATGGCCCCGCGGACGGCGGTGTCTTGCTCAAGCATGTTATCCACGGACTTACAGGCATGGATAACGGTGCCGTGGTCGCGGCCGCCGAAGGAATCGCCGATTTCCTGGAGCGAATGCTTGGTGAGCTGGCGACAGAGATACATGGCGATCTGCCGCGGAATGGCGATGTTGGCCGGGCGGCGCTTGCTGGTCATGTCGCTGTGGCGGATCTGATAGTGATCGGCGACGCGTTTTTGGATGACCTCGATCGTGAGAAGGTTTTGCGCCTGCTCGATGAGCACGTCCTGCAGGAGCATTTCAGCCGTGGGCAGGTCGATGGGCTTGCCGGTGAGATTGGCATAGCTGGCGACCTTGATGAGGGCGCCTTCGAGACGGCGAATGTTCTTGGAAACGTTTTGAGCGATGAAGTTTAAAACCGCCGCTGGGAGGTCGAACTTCAGGGAGGTCGCTTTGGTACGGAGGATGGCGATGCGCGTCTCGACATCGGGGGCTTGGATGTCGGCGGGCAGGCCCCATTCGAAGCGGGAGACGAGGCGGGCTTCGAGCTTCTGGATCTCGCTGGCGCGGCGGTCGCTGGAGAGCACGATCTGCTTACCGGACTCAAACAACTCGTTGAAGGTGTGGAAGAACTCTTCCTGGATGCGCTCTTTGCCGGCGAGGAACTGTACGTCGTCGATCAGGAGGACATCGACGTGGCGGTAGCGTTGGCGGAAGCGCGTGAGGCTCTGGCCTTGAAGCGCTTCAATAAACTCGTTGGTGAATTTTTCCGTCGAGAGGTAGGCGATCTTGGCTTCCGGGTTGCGCCGGAGGATCGCATGCCCGATGGCGTGCATCAGGTGGGTTTTCCCGAGGCCCGTATCTCCGTAGATGAAGAGCGGGTTGTAGGCCTGGCCAGGCGACTGGGCGACGGCCATGGCGGCGGCGTGCGCCATCTGATTGTTACTGCCTACGACGAAGGTTTCGAAGGTGTTACGCGCATTGAGGGAGCCCGAGGCGATGGAGTGGCCTTCGGTGCGTGCGGAGCGGCGTTGGTGAGCGCGAACACGCGCATTGCCAGCGGCTTCCTGCATGCCGGCACGTGGCTCGGTTTCCTGCTGGGGCGCTGCGGCCGAGTCCGTCTTTTTCAGGGTGACGGTGATCATGCGGCCCGAGGTCAGGCGAAGCCGCTGGGTGATCAGGTCGAGATAGTTGTCGTGTATCCAGATGGCCGCAAAGTCATTGGGGACGCCGAGGGTCATCTGCTCCTCGGTGGACTCCAAGCACACCATGGGTTCGAACCACATGTGGAATACGTCTTCAGGGAAGAGTCCCTTGAAGTCGCATTTCACGGTTTCCCAAAGGCTGGGAAGCATGGTCGAAGTGGACATGGTTAGGTGCGCGGTCAGAAATTATTCACAATTGGTCTTGGGGGAGTTCCAGCCAACTCGGTTTCGGGCACCAAATCAATCCTGCTCGCGACGAAAGTGGGTGAGAGTCGGCCAACCGAGGGGGTGTTCGGAGTGCAGCTTTGCAAGTGCTTGGCGGACATTGACAAGGTTAGATATCGCAGAGGGACGAAAGGGCGGGGAAATCGAGTGGGAAAAGAACAAGCCGGAGGGACCGGGGGAGAAAATCGAGGGGGGCGAGTAACCAAGAAGCCGGGTGGCATTTCAAGAGCAACTTCTCGACAAGTTATTCACAACGCGCCCCCTCCTTTTTGAGACCGTCCGCGGTACGTGTCCTGTGCAGGCTTAATACGTGTTTTGGCGTAGGCGTACTGGGTAAACGATACCAGCGGATGGCGGTTTCCCTCGGGAAATCCCTGACGTCTGGCTAGGGCCTTTAGTCCGCTGTCGCCAATGTTCTGGATACGACGAAACGGTTACGATTTGGAGACTCCCTCTGGATCGACCCATTTCCCGTGCTCGCGGATGAGGGCGATCAGGCGGGCGTCGGCCTCATCTTGCGGGATGTTGTACTGCACGCATTGCCGGCCGACGTAGAGGTTGATCTTCCCGGGAGCGCCGCCGACGTAGCCGAAGTCGGCATCGGCCATCTCGCCGGGGCCGTTTACGATGCAGCCCATGATGGCGATTTTGACGCCCTTGAGGTGCCCGGTCTGCGCGCGGATGCGCTTGGCCGTGGTTTGCAGGTCGAACAGCGTACGGCCACAGCTGGGGCAGGCGACAAACTCCGCCTTGGTAATGCGTGCTCCGGCGCCTTGGAGGACATTGTAGGCGAGTTTCGATGCCAAAATTGGATCGGTAACTGTCTCAACACTGACGAGATCGCCGAGCCCGTCGGACAACAGGCTGCCCGTGAGCAGGCTGGCTTCGAGAAGGTGGGCGAGAAAATCCGAGCCCGGCTGCGTGGCCGTCGCGCGGGTGTTGCGTATCCAAAGTGGCGTATGCAGCTGATGGCGGCGGAGCGTCTCGGCGAGCTGCCGGTAGGCTCCGAGGGCATGGCCGGTGGTCGCGTCGAGTGTCGGAGCCGAAAGGGTAAACAACCAACGGGTGGCCGGGTGTGCCTTGACCGTCGTGGCCAGGTGTTCGACGACCGCCGCGGAGGCGTCGACGGCGATCAGCCAGCTTTGACTGGCTGCGAGCGCGGCAAACTCGGCGAGGAGCGCGCTTTCGCCCTGGGTGAAACGGCGTACGAGCAGCGTGCCGGCCGGCAGGCGTGTGGCTTGGGCCGTGAGGTCGGCCGGTGCGATGGCCGCAGCCAATTCGAGTACGAGCCCGGTGCCATGCTGGGCCGAGACCGTGGTGAGGGCGGCAGGGGTATCCACGCGAACGAGCCAGCCTTCGATCGGCGTGTCTTTGAGCGCCGGTGAGATCGGTTGTATCGGGGCATCCGGTCGGGCTGCGACGATGACGCGCGGGGGCTGCGAGCCACCGCAAGGATGGCTGCCGAGCACGACGGTTTCGGTTTCTCGCCGCGTGTAGCGGAACGGATCGATCCGGTCTGTGGCGGCTGGCGCGTGGCCGGCCGGTGCGTTTTTCCAAAGATTGAGTGCCTTGTCGGCGAGGGCGCGGGCCACGGGGACTTCGTGGACGGAGTCTTCGGTGAGGGAGACGCGCAACGTGTCGCCAAGCCCGTCGATGAGCAGGGCGCCGATGCCGATGGCGCTCTTGATTCGGCCATCTTCGCCGTCGCCCGCCTCGGTCACTCCGAGGTGAAGTGGGTAGGGACGATGGGCGGCGTCCATGCGCTCGATGAGCAGGCGATAGGCCTGGATGACGACCTTCGGGTTGCTCGATTTCATCGAGAGCACGACGTCGTGGTAACCGTTGCTTTCGCAAATGCGGACGAACTCCAGCGCGCTCTCGACCATGCCCAGCGGCGAGTCTCCGTAGCGGTTCATGATGCGCTCGGAGAGCGAGCCGTGGTTGGTGCCGATGCGCAGGGCTCGGCCCAGCTCTTTGCAACGGCGGATCAGCGGCGAAACGGCTTCGTGCAGGCGCTCGAGCTCCCGTGCGTACTCGGCATCCGTGTACTCATGTGCGCCCGTGTGTTTCTTGTCGGCGTAGTTGCCCGGATTGATGCGGATTTTCTCAACGTGTTCGACCGCCTCCATCGCGGCTTGCGGCATGAAATGAATGTCGGCGACGAGCGGGATGTGGGCAAAACCGGCGGCGGAGAACTGGGCGCGGATCTCTCGCAGAGCCTGGGCGGCGGCGACGTTGGGGGCGGTTACGCGGACGATTTCGCAACCGACCTCGGCGAGGGCGATGGACTGGCTGACCGTCGCCGCGACATCCAGCGTGTTGCTGGTGGTCATCGACTGCACCCGGACCGGGTGGGTGCCGCCGACGCCGACGGCGCCAATTTTTACCTCAACCGTGGATCGACGGATGGTTTGTGAGCGGGATGCGCAGTAGGCCATGGGACAAGTGTTGCCCAGTACAACCGCACGCCGTGCCGTCTCAAATCAAACCGCAAAATTCCGTGTCGGCGGAGGTCTTGCCGCAGTCGGACGCTCCGCGCGCGGGGCTCACTTGGCCGGCTGCGTGGCGGGCTCCGGCGCGGGCGCGGGGGCCTCGGCGGCGGGCGGACGGCTATTCTGGCGGTCGCGGCTCCAGCGGCGCACGTCGAAGAAACTCACGTAGAGAACCATCGAGATGAGCAGGAGCATGAACACGCTTTGGGTGCTCGCGATCACGTTGACCGGGATTGGGCGGCCGCGCAGGCGCGCGATGGTGGCAAAAAGCATGTGGCCGCCGTCGAGCACAGGAATGGGCAGCAGGTTGAAGATCGCGAGGCTGACGTTGATCAGGATCGTGATCATGAGTAGCGCACGCAGCCCGGACTCCGCCGCGCTGTGCAGGATGCGCACGATGCCGACCGGCCCGGCCATTTTTGAGAGGCCGATGTCGGAGCGCGGATTGATGAGGCTCCAGAGCGTGCGGAAGCTTGTCGAGGTGTGCTCCCACAGTTGCATCCATGGCGTGGGATGCGTGAGCGCAAAGGTCGTGGTGAGCTCGACGCCGAGGTCGGTTTTGGCGTCGGCACGTGCAGGGATGGTCAACGCGACCTCGGCTTCGCCGCGTTTCACGAGGGCCTGGACGGGCTGGGCGGCGTGGTCGCGCAGGTATTCGTGGAAACTCACGCCATGGAGGATGCGCACGCCGTCCAAGCTCAGGATTTCGTCCTGCTTTTGTAGGCCGGCCTGCGCGGCGGGCGTGCCTGGCGTGACCTCATGCACGAGCAGTTCATAGCCGGGAGCGATGCCGACCTTGCGGAACTTCTCGTCGCCAGAGAGCAGGGGGAATACGGTGATCTGGCGTGGCTGACCGTCGCGCTCGATGGTGAACACGGCCTGCCGGCGTCCGTCCGCCGAGATGCCGGAGCTCATGACGAGCGCTTCCATGATGTCGTTCCAGTCGGAGAGTTTGTGGCCGTCGATGGAGAGGATGCGGTCGCCGATCTGGAGGCCGGCCTGCGAGGCGGGACTGGGGACTTGTTTCCCCTCGATGTTCTCGATGGTCGGGGTGACGTACCCGATCCGGGTGGAGGTGTACTCGCTGCTGGTCGGCACGCCGATCAGCCAGATGATGCACGCGAGGAGGAACGCAAAAACGACGTTCATCGCGGCCCCGGCGACGGACACGATCATCTTGCTGGCGTAATCGATGGACGGGAGCTGTTCGACGGGCGTCTCGCTCGCGCCCTCGATCGCCTGCATGTCGGCGAGCTGGGGCAGGGCGACGTAGCCGCCGAGCGGAATCCACGAGATGCGGTACTCGACGCCGTCCTTGCCGCGCCAGCTCCAGATTTTCGGGCCGAATCCGAGTGAGAATCGCTCGACCTTCAGGCCGCGGCGGCGTGCCGCGAAAAAGTGCCCGAGCTCATGGACGAAGATCGAACCACCGAAGAAGAGGATGACGAGAGCCGTGGTACCGATGTTGGAGAAAAGGGCGGAAAGCATGCCGGTGGTGATTAGCGGGTGTTGAGGAACTGGGTGGCGACGCGGCGCGTTTCCGCGTCGAGCGCGAGGACTTCGTCGAGCGAAGCCGGATCGCAGATCGGAACCGTTTGCAGCGTCTGTTCGACGAGGCGCGGGATGCCGAGGAAGGGGATGCGCTCTTCGAGGAAGGCGGCGACGGCGATTTCGTTGGCCGCATTATAGATGGCTGGGGCGGCGCGACCGGCCTCCATCACCTCGCGGGCGAGGCGGAGCATCGGGAAACGCTGCGGCTCGCATGGGCGGAATTCGAGCGAGAAGAGCCGGTTGAGGTCGAGCGGCTGGTCGGCGCCTGGCGCGCGCTGCGGGTAGAGCAGGGCGTGCTGGATCGGAAACGTCATCGACGGCGGGCAGAGCTGCGCGAGTAGGGCGCCGTCGGTGAACTCCACGAGGCTGTGCACGATGCTCTGCGGGTGCAGCACGGCATGGCACTGCTCGGGGCGGAGGCCGAAGAGGCACTGCGCTTCGATGAGCTCCAGGCCCTTGTTGGCGAGCGTGGCGGAATCGACGGTGATTTTCGGCCCCATCGACCAGTTGGGATGCCGGAGCGCATCGGCGGGCGTGGCGAGGGCGAGGCGTTCGTCGGGCCAGTCGCGAAACGCGCCGCCGCTGGCGGTGAGGATCACGCGGGCGACGTCGCTCGTGGCGTGGCCCTCGATGCACTGGAAAACGGCGTTGTGCTCGCTATCGACCGGGAGCAGGCGCACGCGCTGGCGCCGGGCCTCGGCCATCACGAATTTGCCGGCGAGCACGAGGATTTCCTTGCTGGCGAGCGCGAGGTCTTTACCCGCGGCGATGGTGGCGAGCGCCGGGCGCAGGCCGGTGGTGCCGACGACGGCCACGAGCACGATGTCGGCCTCGGGCAGTTGCGCGAGTTGCTCCAGTCCTTCGATGCCACGGTAGAGTGTCGTGCCGGCGGGAAACGCGTCCAGCGAGCGGCGCGCGGCGTCGTGGGAGCTGGCGTCGAAGATGCCGACGCGCGGGACGGCGAACTCCTGCGCGATGGCGGCGAGTTTCTCCCAGTTGGTGCAGGCGGCGATGGCGACGAGCTCCAGCTTGTCGGGATGCGCGGCGATGACGCGCAAGGTGCTGGTGCCGATCGAGCCGGTGGCACCGAGGAGGACAACGCGTTTACGAGCAGGGACGGACACGGTCGGACAGGGTGGGCGGGAAGCCCGGTTTAGAGAAGTTGAAACACCACGTAGGCCGCGGGCGAGGTGAGCATGAAGCTGTCGCTCAGATCGAAGATGCCGCCGATGCCGGGGATGGTCTGCCCGGAGTCTTTCACGTCGGTACGGCGCTTGAAGACCGACTCGATCAGGTCGGAGACGATGGCCAGTCCGGCGATGGGCAACGCGACCAGCGCGGCGAGTCCGGGCGTGAAGGTGGCGGGCAGATAGTTGCGGCAGCCCCAGGCGATGCCGGCGCCGACGAGCGCGGAGGTGACGAGGCCGCCCACGGCGCCTTCCCAGGTCTTCTTCGGGCTGATGGTGGGCGACATCTTGTGGCGGCCGCAGGCCATGCCGGTGAGCAGCGCGCCGGTGTCGCAGAGTTTCGCGACGGCGATCATCCAGAGAGCGAGGACGATGCCGGTGTTTTCATGCGGCGTGTGGAGCATCAGGATGCGCACGAGAAAGTGCAGCATGAACGGGATGTAGATCATGCCGAAGGTCGACCACGCGAGCGTCTCCATCCGGTTCTCCGGGTTGCGCTCCTTGAGGATGCGCAGCGCAAACACGATCACGCTCAACGCGAGCAGCCACTCGGCGCGGATGCCGTACGGCTCCAGATAGCGCGGCGCGAGCAGGATCGCGGCGGCAAATACCAACCCGAGGCGGCGAAACGGGGCGAGCCCGACGCGCGGCAGCATGGCGAAGTATTCGTGGAGCGTGAGCACGCCCATCGCGGCGACCAGCCAGATGGCTCCGGTGGCGCCCAGGAAATACATGCACAGGAAAACGATCGTCCAGAGAGTGAGGGTGCTGAGGATGCGTTGGCGCATGCGAGTGGTGGGCTTAGGCGGACGGGGTGGAAACTTGTTCGCTGGTGAGTCCGAAACGGCGCTCGCGGCGGTGGTAGTCGGCGATGGCCGCTTCGAGGTCGGCCTTGGTGAAGTCCGGCCAGAGCGTAGGCGTGAAAACGAACTCTGCGTAGGCGGCCTGCATCAGGAGGAAGTTGCTGATGCGCGTCTCGCCGGAGGTGCGGATGACGAGGTCGGGGTCGGGGATGTCGGCCGTGTAGAGATAGCGGCTAAATGCAGACCAGTCGTCGCCGGCGGGCTGCGTTTTCCCGGCGGCGAGGTCGGCGGCGTACGCGCGGGCCGCGTCGAGCACTTCGGTGCGGGCGCCGTAGTTGAGCGCGAGAACGAGCGTCTGCTCGGTGAACTGCGCCGTGGCCGCGATGGCGTGGTCGAGCTGCTTGCGCACGACTTCGGGCAGATCCTGCGTGCGGCCGATGGTGCGCAGGCGCACGCGGTTTTTGACGAGACCGGCGGTCTCGCGCTTCAGGAAAAACTCGAGCAGACTCATGAGCGCGCCGACTTCCGCGGCCGGGCGTTTCCAGTTTTCCACCGAAAAGGCGTAAAGCGTCAGGTAGCGCACACCCAGTTCGCGCGCGGCGGCGGTGATTGCACGGACCGTCTCGACTCCTCGGCGATGGCCCTCGACGCGCGGCATGCCGCGTTGTTTGGCCCAGCGACCGTTGCCGTCCATGATGATGGCGACGTGGGTGGGGGGCTGAGGAGAGGAGTCGGAGGGGGCGGCCATGGAATGGGCGAGTTAGGGCGTGGCTGCGGGCTTTGACAAGGGGGAAGCCTGCACGGTCGCATGGCTAAACCGCCTGCGCGATTGACCCGCCTCGGGAGACTGTAAAAATCACCCTCATGAAAATCGCTTTCATTAGCGGGACCAGCATCGTCAACTCGGATCTTTTCGCGTCGTGGGCGGTGCACACGATCGAGACGCCGTACGGCGAGGTGACGTACAAGGCAAAGGGCGACCACGTATTGATCAACCGTCATGGGTATGGCGTGCCGGTACCGCCGCACAGCATCAACTACCGTGCGAACATCCGGGCGTTGGCCGACCTCGGATTTCAGGATGTGATTTCGCTCAACTCGGTCGGCTCGCTGCGTGCCGAACTCACGCCAGGCACCTTCGTCTCGTGCAGCGATTACGTGTGCCTGCAGGACGGTCCGGCGACATTCTTCGATCACGAGTTGAAGGGCGGGGCTCCGGGGATCGCCAATAATTTGATCCCGCTGATTGTGAGCAAACTCGCGCCCGAGTTTCCCATCATGGCCGGGCAAACCTACGTGCAGATGCGCGGGCCGCGTTTCGAGACCAAGGCCGAGATCCGCGTGATCCGCCAGTGGGGCGATGTCGTCGGCATGACCGCCGCCCACGAGGCCGATTTGTGCACGGAGCTGGGGCTGCGCTACAACAGCCTCGCGCTCATCGACAATTACGCGAACGGACTTTTCGATACGGAGATCGATTTCGAGCGTTTCCGCGAGCTCGTGCGCGCCAACCAGCAGAAGGTGAACCTGCTTTTCGCCCGCCTGCTGGAAATCTTTGCCTGAGACGGCTCGTGCTCGGCGGAGCATCCCACGGGAGCAGTGCTTGCGAAAAAAGCGCGTCACACCGGCTCGCCGCTTGCCCCGGTCTGATGACCGGCGATCCTGCCGTGCATGAAAACCATCGGAATCCTCGGACTCGGGATCATCGGGCGGGCTTGGGCACGACGCTATGCCGCGGCGGGTGTGCTCGCCGGCACTTGGAATCGCACGCCGCAGGCCGATGCGCCGTCGGCCCTGCCGACACCTGAAGCGGTCGCTGCGGCCGCCGAGGCGGTGCAGATTGTCGTGGCCGATCCGCCGGCGGTGGAGTCGCTCCTGCAACGCATCCTACCCGCCTTGAGCCCCGGCAAGACGGTGATCCAGTCGAGCACGATCGATCCTGTCAGCGCCGCCAAATTTTCCGCGCTCGTGCGCCGCTGCGGCGCAGGCTACGTCGAGGCGCCATTTACCGGAAGCAAGCCCGCGGCGGAGGCCGGGAAAACCGTGTTCTTCATGGGCGGCGATGCCGCCACAATCGCCGCAGTCAATCCCTTGCTTGCGCATATCTCGGAGAGCCGGTTCAGCTTCACCACCGTTGAGCAGGCGGCGTCGATCAAACTGGCCATGAACCTCAACCTTGCCGGGCAGATGCAGGCGCTTGTGGAAAGCCTGACCTTTGCGCGCCGGGCGGGCATCAGCGACGAGGCGTTTTTCGCAGTCATCGCCCAAAACATCGCCTACTCGGGCCTGACCAAGCTGAAGGAGCCGAAGCTGCGTGCAGGCGATTTCTCGCCCCAGTTTTCCGTGAAACACATGCATAAGGACATGCGCCTCGCGGATGCCACGGCGGACGGATCGACGTATCCGCTGCTAAAGACCGTGCGCGGCTGCCTCGCGTCGGCGGAAGCCCGCGGCCACGGCGACGACGACTTCAGCTCGCTGATTCAGACGCTTTAGTTGAAGTCCGTCGCCGCCGGCAAAGTGGTGCGCAAAACGCGGAGAAGACCGCGGCAAAAAAAGAAACGGAAAGTTTTCAAAACTACGCTTGACTTGCCCCCCGTTGGTTAATTGCTTCGCCGTCCTTTCCACCGCGGGGTGGTAGCTCAGCTGGTTAGAGCGTCTGCCTGTCACGCAGAAGGTCGCGGGTTCGAGTCCCGTCCATCCCGCCATTTTGATTTAGGCCCGTTTCCCTCCGAAACGGGCCTTTTCATTTCCAGACATTAAGTTACGTCATTGGCCGCATTCCGCCCGAGTTGGCTGGTTTAGGCCACATTTGGGCAAAAAACTGTCACCAAAGTGTCACCAGTTTTGGCCGATGTTTCAGAGAGGAAATCACCATGAACGTCTGCGGACCTTTCAAGGACAATACTAAGGTCGCCAAGGGCGCTGCCAAGCCCTGGTACCTGTCCTATTTCGCGCCAAAACTCAACGAGGATGGCACCATAGGCCTCGATGCGGAGAAACACCCCATTTTGCAGCGGCACCGCAGCTACTACGCCACCAAGGCCGAGGCGGAGGCCGACAAGCCTCGGATTGAGACCCAGCACGCTGCCACGGGGACCGGCGAGTACCTCTTCGACCGGAAAGCAGCTGAGGACTACGAGCAGGCGAAGAAGATCCTGGGCGACGGGGTGACCATGGTTGATGTGGCTAAGTTTTGGCGCCTGCACCATCCGCTTGCAGACAAGAAGAAGATCGAGGCCTTGGTGAATGACTTCCTCGCAGCCATTGAGCTGTCCCACGAAAAGAAGCGCCACTGGTCGGACCTGAAGTCACGCTTGGGCATGTTCGTAAAGGCGGGCTTTGGTGGGCGCTACCCGGATACTGTCACGCGTGATGAGATCCTGAACTATGTGACCACCCTTAAGAATCAGGACGGCTCCAAGGCGGTGGCTCGCACGCAACGCAACCACAAGACTGCGATCTGCACCTTCTTCAACTGGATCTTGGACAGAAAGCTCATCGAAGTGAACCCAGCAGCAGGGATCAAAAAGCGTATGCTCGCGAAAGAGGTTCCGAAGGAAATCGAGTATTTGACACTCGACTACGTGCGCAGTTATCTCCGCAGCGCCGAACGGTACGCCCCGGACCTCGTGGCTCACGAGGTCATTCAACTCATCTCAGGTGTGCGTGCTGACGATGAGATGGCCAATTTCCGGGCGGAGTTTGTTCTACCCCGCACCAAGCAAGTTGTGATCCCTGCGGCCATCGCTAAGACGGGCTCTCGTGAGGTCATCGATAACGTTGAACCTTCCTTCTGGTCTTGGTGGTCGGTCTATGGGCCTGAGAAAGGCCTGTTACGTCCCCGGAATTATGGTCCGAAATGGGCGCGTCTACGTGTCCTCGCCAGCTTCAATGACCAGGCCGAGGCTGACAAACTGGCCCGACTTCCGATCAAGACCTTGCTCGCTCTGCCGATAGCGAAGAAATCCCTCGCAGAATGGCCGTGGAATGCCCGTCGCCGGTCCTTCTGCACTTACCACGTCGCGCTCTACCAAAGTGCCGACAAAACTGCCTTGATTCTCCGCCACCGCGGAGAGGCCTCCACGCTTCACAAGTCCTACCGCGGCCTCGGTGCCACCCAAGAGGATGGGCGAGAGTATTTCTCGATCCTTCCCCAGAAGGTGAACCAGCCCATTTTGCCGGAGGTGGAGCCGAAGGGGATTGTGAAGATTCAGGCGGAGAAACGGGTGAATAAAGCAAAGAGTTTATGATCGGCGTTTGAGATTGGTCGTGAACGGTTAGCTGACTCCCCCGGGGGCAATACTGACTCCGCACACCTCCCGGATGGCGCTTATCAGTGCCGCCTCACGGGCGGCCAGAAACTGATCGTAGGCGCTTTGAACCGCCACTTGACCCTCATCTGAACGATCTTCGACTCCACGCCGCATGGCAGAGAGTGCATGACCACTAATGAAATGCTTTTCCAAGAGCGCGGCCGGATCTGAGCTAAATATGTCAGCAGATTGCAGATAATCTGACGGCGCTTTTGCCCGGATTTTGTTGTTGGTTTGGTCGGCAATGAGCGTTCGGTTGACTACCGTGTTAGTACGATCCCCGGTCGGAATTCCGTGACGCTTGAGATAATCTTTGGGGAAGATATGGTGGTCTTCCAACGCCTGCAGCTCAATGTGCTCTCCACGTTGGAAATCACGTGCACCTTGCTTCGCCAGCAGACAGAAGATTGCGCAGTAAATGCCGCTGGCATTTGTTGTGGCCGAGCGAACTGAGAACTCTGCCGATGCGATGCGACGGGCTTCGTCAAAAATTGAAGGGATAGGACCTCCTGAAAACCAGTGTCTTTGAAAGTCAGAGTAGTCCTTCCGGGACTTCGACTCCACGGCACTGGAGAAACGCTCCAAAAACACTGAACACCAATACCACTGCCTTACCTGCCGACGCTCAGCTTCGCCTAAGCTCTTGGTTTCTATTTCCGCACGAAGGGCGGCGAGCACAGGCAAAAGGCCGTAGTTAGGCAGCCAGTCCCGATGGAAAACGCCCATGCCATCGTCATGTAGCGCGGTCACAATCTCTAAGGCTCGATTCATTGCACGGGCGGCGCGCCTCCAATCCGCTTCGAAACCAACAGGATTAAGCGCGATCAACATCTTGGGCTTGGGGTCTAGGTCGCGAAGCAACGCAAGTGTGCGGAGCACCAAGACGCCAAACTTGTTCGTATCTGCTTTTCCGCCTGACCACTCCGCCAGCAGTGGGTTGTTTTCGCAGGCTTCTTCCCAAAGCTGGTGAAGAGCAATCTTGGAGCGATAGAGGCGAGCAGTGAGGAGATCGTAGACCGATAGATCCACTCCTGTTGAGTTGAGCTTTTCGAAAATTGCACAGACACGCCCCATCGCATCGGGATCATCCTCAGCAACGCGAGGCAGCTCGACCAAGGGAACCTCGAAATTCTGCACCCGATCCACGATCTTTTGCCATGATTGCCGCCACTCAGAACGGAAGATTGCTTCTTTGTCCGGTTGGTTGGCACGTATCCAGTCCTCAAAAGCATCACGCCATTTGTAGAAATCCGCAGGGCGCAGCAGGACGGTGCAAGGGATCAGGTGGTGCTGGAACTGAGCCGCCGGCGTGTGAAGGTCCCCAATGTCACGCTTCGAACGTTCAATGACGATGTCATCGTTGTCTGGGTCCCTCGTGAGCAGATCGAGATCAATGAAGAACCAACGACGCAGCTTTGTGCCTCTTAGTGGAAGATCTGGCGCGGTGAACGCATAGATGAGCGAAGTGAGGCGTTGCTGCCCATCTAGCAGCAACAGTTCGGGTTTCACCTCGGTATAAATAGACTTCGCGCCGCGAAGAAGAGTGGGCGAAAATGGGGGCTTGTCTCGGTCGCTGCGGAGAAGCAGGAGCGAGCCAACAAAATATCCTCGAAGAATCGATCGCAACAAATCGGCGATTTGGTCGGGAGGCCAGACGAAATCCCGCTGAAAGTCAGGCAGGCAGATTTTACCATCGAAGGCCTGTTCAACGAGGCCTACGAGCTTTCGTTTGTCAGGGATAATTTCCATCGTTTAATTGGGTAATCAAAACCTATCCCGCGAACTTCAATCTTAACCTATTGTTGGCTAAATGGTGTTTCACCAATTTCCATTTCAATTTGCTCAATGGGTTCAAGCGGGGCTACAGCATTATTATATGCCCTCACCATAAGCTTTGGTGCTTCCTCATGGTCCGATGCATGGATCATCCAGAACATGACCTTGCCTGGGCTATCGACGTCGTCACGTTCCCAGATTGGGTAAGCATAGGCATATTTGTATCCAAGTTGATTGTGGAATCGATCCTGAGGTGGACCCCGAACGTGAGACAGGGGGGACGGGTTGGTTAGTTATGGATCGAACAGGAAAAGTAAATACTTGGGATGGGGTCTGAGGGGAAGGT
>Ga0209717_1003336_pt1 | contig 14138 bp, 7 predicted proteins | sample AD_UKC048_MetaG_FD_184418 | JGI IMG/M metagenome (GOLD analysis project Ga0209717, IMG submission 184418) | Active sludge microbial communities of municipal wastewater-treating anaerobic digesters from USA - AD_UKC048_MetaG (SPAdes) (version 2) | ecosystem: Engineered > Bioreactor > Anaerobic >... | reverse complement strand
TCCTGCCCCAAGGAATCAACCCGAACAGAATACGACCAGGCCGTCATCGCTCATAACTGCCTCGGCAAACAGACTGTCGCCAGCCGGGAACTCTCCGCCCAGCGCCTGCGCGAACTCTATGCCCTGGACCCCACAGTTCCCCTCTTCCGCCTGATGAGAAGCTTCTGGGACCTGGATGAGAAAAGCAAACATCTACTGGCCCTCTTCACCGCCCTGGCCCGCGACCCGCTGCTGCGCCTGACTGCGGAAGCCATCCTCGACCTGGCCCCCGGACACGAACTGAGCCGGCAAAAACTCGCCGCCACGCTCACTGCGGCTCTGCACTCGCGGCTCAATGAATCTACTATTGATAAGGTGCTGCGCAATGCCGCCTCATCCTGGAGCCAGTCCGGCCACCTGACCGGCCGCATGCGCAAGGTGCGCAGACAGGTGGAGCCCTCCATCGCGGCCGTGACCTACGCCCTGCTCCTGGGCTTTCTCCTCGGTCATCGCGGCGCCGGACTTTTGCATTCGCTCTGGGCACGGCTGCTCGATCTCGGCGAGGGCCGCATCCTGGAACTGGCCGTCGACGCCAAAAGAATGGGACTTCTGGAGATGAGCCAGGCGGGCGGCGTGATGATGATCTCTTTCAACACTCTTTTGACCGAAGAGGAAAGGCGGCTGGCTTATGGGACGCATTGAGAATCTCGTCGCCAAATATAAAAATCATATCGCCACGCCCTGGCAAAAAAATCTTGCCGGCGACCAGAAAACCATCTTTGTCGTCTATCCCCCGGCCGAGGAACGCCGCCTCCGAGCCAAACTGCAGCTCTTTGAAATCGCCACGGTGCGCACCGGCCACAAATGGAACTCTTTTGATTTCACCCGCACCTTTGCAGAATGGATGGCCCGGGTCGAATACAAGGAGATCTATTTCGAGGAGCCGGATTCGATCTCCATGAAGCTGCACAGCGATTTTCTGCGTTACGCGGCGGATCAGCTGGCTGCCGCCCTCACCGCCGACGAGGTCGATGAGAACACCGTCGTCGCCGTCCATGGCGTGGCCAGCCTCTACGGCCTGGCCAAGGTCTCCCTGGTGCTGAAAGAGGTGGTGCGGGAGATCCGCGGCCGGCTGGTGCTCTTTTTCCCGGGCGAATATGAGAACAACAATTATCGCCTGCTGGACGCACGCGATAACTGGAACTACCTGGCTGTGCCAATCACCTTTCAGGATGAGATGGACGCCTGAGGCTGCGGATTTTTAGTCGCAGGCGTCAGAATAATGATCACTTTCAGTATGAAATCAAGGCCAGAGGCCGCGGCCGCCAAAGTTAATATTTTTAAAATGGAGCGGATGGATGAAGAACAGGGAGCTTTTTGTACGGGATCCTCTTGCAGTCAAACTGATGAACGACGGCGTGGCGGCTGTCAACGAAGGCCGTACCGAAAAGGAGGAGGCAACCCTTCGTTTTGAACTGGAACATTTCGTCTGCGAAGGACAATACAGGAGCGGAATGATCCGCATCCTGGAATCCTGCCTCAGCCATTCGGATGCCACGGTGCAGCCCGCCGCCTGGGTGAGCGGATTTTTCGGCAGCGGCAAGTCGCATCTCTTAAAAATGCTGCGCCACCTCTGGGTCAACACGACCTTCACAGCCGACGGCGCCTCAGCGCGTGGACTGGCGCACCTGCCGGTCGAGGTCACCGATCTGCTGAGAGAACTGGATACCCTCAGCCGTCGTGCGGGCGGCCTTCACGCCGCGGCCGGCACACTCCCTTCCGGCGGCGGTGAAAGCGTTCGCCTCGCCATCCTCGGCATCCTCTTTCGCTCCATGGGGCTGCCGACCTCCTATCCCCAGGCCCGCTTCTGGCTCTGGCTTAAAAAGAACAACATTTTTGAGCAGATCTCTGCGGAAGTGGAAAAAGCCGGCAAGAGCCTGCTGGCTGAGCTGGATGATCTCTACGTCAGCCCGGTCATCGCCAAAGCGCTGGAAAAAGTCTATCCCGATTTCGCGCCCAACGCGCGCGAGGTGCGTTCCATCCTCAAAAACCAGTTCCCGGTCGTCCAGGATATCTCCACCGCCGATTTCATCCAAATTATCCGTCAGGTGCTGCCCCGCAACGGCCAGCTCCCCCTGACTGTGCTGGTGCTGGACGAGGTGCAGCTCTTCATCGGCGACAGCACCCAGCGCTCCACCGAAGTGCAGGAGGTGGCCGAAGCGCTGTGCAAGCAGCTCGACAGCCGGCTGCTGCTGATCGGCTCCGGCCAGACCGCCCTGGCCGGCAGCGTGCCCCTGCTGCAGCGCCTCCGCGACCGCTTTACCATCGCCGTCGAACTCTCCGATACCGATGTCGAGACCGTGACCCGCCGCGTCGTGCTGGCGAAAAAAGCCGACAAGCGCAAGACCGTCGAGCAGGTCTATACCACCCATGCCGGCGAGATCGATCGTCATCTGATCGGCACCCGTATCGGCCCGAAAAGTGAAGACCGCATCACCATCGTGGACGACTATCCCCTCCTGCCGGTGCGCCGCCGTTTCTGGGAGAGCGTGCTCCGCGCCGTGGATATCCCCGGCACCTCCAGTCAGCTGCGCACGCAGCTCCGTGTGGTCTATGACGCGGTGCGCGAAATCGGCGAAAAGCCGGTGGGCACGGTCACGCCGGCGGATTTTATTTTCGACGAACAGCGCGCCAACATGCTCCAGTCCGGCGTGCTGCTGCGCGAGATCGATGAGACCATTCAGGGACTGGATGACGGCAGCGCGGATGGCCGCCTGGCCAAGCGCCTCTGCAGCCTGATCTTTCTCATCCGCAAACTGCCGCGCGAGCAGGTCGCCGATATCGGCGTGCGCGCCACCCCCGAGATGCTCGCCGATCTGCTCATCGAAGAGCTGGCCGGTGACGGCGCCTCCCTGCGCCAGCGCATTCCCGTGGTTCTGGATAAACTGACCGAACAGGGCAAGCTGATCAGGCTGGACGACGAATACAGCCTGCAGACGCGCGAGAGCGCCGAATGGGACCGCGAATTCCGCAACCGCCAGACCCGGATAGCCGGCGACCTCACCTGGCTTTCGCAAAAACGCACCACTCTGCTCGGCGAGGCTTGCGACAAGCTGCTCAGCGCGCAAAAGCTGCTGCACGGCAAGAGCCGATATCCGCGCAAGCTGCTGATCCACTATGGGCCGGAACGGCCCTCGGCGCAGGGCCATGAAATTCCGGTGTGGATCCGCGACGGCTGGGGGGAGAGCGAAAAGAGTGTGGTCGACGACAGCCGCGCTGATGGCTCTGACAGTCCGATCATCTATGTCTACATCCCCAAGGCTTCGGCCGATGATCTAAAAAAAACGCTGATCGACCATGAGGCGGCGCAGCGCACCCTCGAATTCAAGGGCACGCCCAGCACCGACGAGGGCCGCGACGCGCGCGACGCCATGGCCACGCGCCTCTCCGCCGCGGCGGATGGCCGCAAACGCATGGTCGAAGAGGTCGTCAACAACGCCAGGGTCTTTCAGGGCGGCGGCAACGAGCGCCTCGAACTCGATCTGGTCGAAAAAGTACGCCACGCCGCCGAAGCCTCTATGGACCGCCTCTTCCCCCGCTTCCACGCGGCCGACGATGCGCGCTGGCCCACAGTGATCACCCGGGCTAAGAGCGGCGACGAGGCGGCGCTGCAGGCCATCGGATGGCAGGACGCGGCGCAAAAGCATCCGGTCTGCGCTGCCATTCTCGACCGCATCGGCGCCGGCAAGTCGGGACGCGAGATCCGCGGCGAATTCGAGGATGCGCCCTGCGGCTGGCCGCGCGATGCTATCGATGCGGCGCTGATGGTCCTGCACACCGGCGGTCATCTCCGCGCCAATTACAAGGGGGAATTGCTAGCGCTCGGACATCTGGACCAGAATCGCATCCCCATGGCCGATTTTCGCGTCGAGAGCGCCACGCTGAGCGCACAGGAGCGCATCAGACTGCGCGGTCTTTATCAACTCGCCGGCATCCATTGCAAATCCGGTGAGGAGGGCGCCAAAGCGGCCGATTTTCTGCTCCATCTCTCCGATCTGGCGCAGCGCGCCGGCGGCGAACCGCCCCTGCCGGAACGGCCGTCGCGCAGCCACATCGAAACCATCCGCACCCTGGCGGGCAATGAGCAGCTTCAGGCCATTCTGGCCCAGTCCGCTGAACTGCAAAACAACCTCAGCGAATGGTCAAGCCTGGCCGATTTGGCGGAACAGCGCATGACCGCCTGGCTTGGCATGCAGCGCCTCATCGCCCATGGCAGCGATCTCGACCTGCGCGAGATCGAGGGACAGCTCGAGGCGATCCGCAAAGAGCGCCGCCTGCTGGAGCCGCACAATCCGCTGCAGACGCTGCGCCAGCAGCTGCTCGATCTGCTGCGCAAGGCGCTCAGGGAGCAGCACGAGGCGTACCAGTCGCGGCATGACGAACTCGCCCGGCAGCTCGCGCAAAATGCAGAGTGGCAAAAACTGACGCCGGAGCAGCAAAAGCAGAATCTGCGCGACAACGGGTTGGACGAGATCCCCGACATCGAAACCGGCGACGAAGCCGGATTGTTGAAGAGCCTCGATGCCATCTCCCTGTCGAGCTGGAAGACGCGCATTCAGGCGCTGCCGCAGCAATTTTCTTCGGCTCTGCTGGCGGCCGCCCGGCTTTTACAGCCCAAAACCCGCACCATCCGGCTGGCCAGCCAGACCCTGGCTACGCCTGAGGATGTGAAACGCTGGCTGGGGGAGACCGAACAGGAGTTGATGCAGCAGATCCGGCAGGGACCGATATTGATATCATAAAATCGCGATAACCATGCACCGGATGGCAGTACTCTTCTATGCGTTGTTTGGGGGATAATCAATTGGCTGGTTTGAGGCGATAGGAGTCGTTTTGCAGGACGCCATCTTGTGATCCTTACAAAAGGAAATGATGCCATGGAGGTCTTTCTTTTTAAAGTTGCCCTGGATTCGACCAGGAGCATCTATCGCAACATCGAAATGCTCGGCAGTGATACGTTGGATGACTTGCATGAAATGATTTTCCGAGCCTTTAACCGCTACGATGAGCATCTCTATTCTTTTTTCCTGACCAGGAAAGCGGTTGCGAGTCCGAACGCGCGCAGCCGCTTTCCGGAGTTCATGTCTCCCAATATGGACAGGGACGATCTTCCATTCCGATATTCAGAAAAATACGACGCCTCTTCAGTACAAATAGATCAACTGGATTTGAAAGAAAAAGATAAATTCTATTATCTTTTTGATTATGGCGATTGCTGGTGGCATGAAATTACACTGCTCTCTGTGGTAGATCTACCCAAAACCAGTGGATATCCCAAAATCGTCAAGAAAGTTGGTCCATCGCCTGACCAATATGACTATGAAGAATAAGATATGTGCTATTGGAAGCGAATCGATCGTCATCAGCATGCAGGAATGATCCAATAATACCCATGATTACTACTGAACAACGCAAAAAGCTGGAAAACACCGTGATCCAGGCGCGCGAGGTCGCCGAAGAGGGCGCCCGGCTCGCGCTCGAATCGCTGGCCGTGCACGAGGCCAAACCCTACGATCACATGAACGAGGAGCAGCGCCGGCTGCGCACCCACTTGCGCGCCCGCGGCCGCCAGCTCGGCGACGCACTAACAGGCCGGGCCATGCCGCATCTGATCAGCGCGTGCGCCTATGAACACTGGCACCGCATGCTCTTCGCCCGCTGCCTGGCCGAGAACCATCTGCTGCTCCATCTCGAGATGGGGGTGGCCATCACCCTGGACGAGTGCGAGGAGCTGGCCAAGGAGGGTTCTGCCGATAAATGGCAGCTGGCCAGTCTGCTGGCGCAGCATATGCTGCCGCAAATCTTTCGGCCCGACGATCCGGTGCTGCAGGTGCCGCTGCCGCGGGAGTTTCAATTAAAGCTGGAGCAGCTGCTGGCGGGGCTGGATGCGGAGATTTTCCAGGCCAACGACGCCATCGGCTGGGTCTACCAGTTCTGGCAGACCAAACGCAAGCAGGAGGTGAACGAGAGCAACGACAAGGTCGGCGCGGATGAACTGCCTTCCGTGACCCAGCTCTTCACCGAGGATTACATGGTCGATTTCATGCTCGACAACACCCTCGGCGCCTGGTGGATGGCGCGCCATCCGGAGGGGGATGGCAGGCAGGGTGCGGAGCGCCGCAGCGCCGCACTTTCATTCAAATATCTGCGCCGCAAGACGGACGGATCGCCCATGGCCGGGGATTTCTCGCAGTGGCCGCAGCGCGCCGCGGAGCTGAAATGCCTGGATCCCTGCTGCGGCTCGGGCCACTTTCTGGTGGCACTCTTTGAACGCCTCGTGGCCATGCGCATGGCCGAAGAAGAACTCGACACGACCACGGCGGCGCACGCGGTGCTGCGCGACAACCTCTACGGCCTGGAGATCGATCCGCGCTGCACCCAGCTGGCAGCGTTCAATCTCGCCCTGGCCGCCTGGAAGCTCGCTCCGACCGCGGTAGCGCAACCGCTGCCGGAGCTGAACATCGCCTGCTGCGGACTCGAGATCGGCGTCTCCCTGGCGGATTGGAAAGCCCTGGCGCCGCAGCAAGGCTATCTCATGAACGAACTCTACAAGCTCTTCGACAACGCCGTCACCTATGGCAGCCTGATCGATCCGCGGCAGCAGGTCAAGACGTTGCGCAAAGATGATCTCGCTGAAGTGACGACGATGGTGGAGCGGGGCTTGGAGGCGGCCGGCGGGCATGATTACGGCGCCGAAGAGTTGGGCGTGACCGCCAAAGGATTGACCGCCGCCTACCGCCTCCTCGGCGACCGCTATCATCTGGTGGCCACCAATGTGCCTTATCTCGCGCGCGGCAAGCAGGACGAGGTGCTGCGGAGCTTTATCGAGACCCATTATCCGGCCGCCAAACAGGATCTGGCCACGGCCTTTGTGGAACGCTGCCGCGATTTCTGTCTGCCCGGCGGCGCCGCGACCCTGGTGACCCCGCAGAACTGGCTTTTTCTTGGCTCTTACGCCAAACTGCGGGAAAAGCTGCTCAAGCAGGTGCAGTGGGACTGGGTGGCGCGGCTGGGTCCAAGGGCTTTTGAGACCATCAGCGGTGAGGTTGTCAATGTTGCACTGTTTTCCCTGACCAATCGTCTGCCGGAGGAGGCGCATGAGCTGGCGGGGCTGGATGTGTCGGCCGGCAGAAACGCGGCGGACAAGGCGCAGCGGTTGCTGGCGGAAGAGGTGGTCTGCGTCAGCCAGGCGGGGCAGTTGGGGAATCCGGATTTTCGAGTAGTTTTAGCTGAACAGTCAATAGCAGCACTATTGATTAAATACGCAAATGGTATCCATGGATTAGGCAGTAAAGATACTCCCCGGTTTTTTCTCCAATTTTGGGAAATTGAAGATAAAGTTGATATTTGGGAATTTATGCAGACAACAGTTGAAACAACCAAACTCTTTGGAGGGCTTGAGCAAGTTGTATATTGGCAAAAAGACAAGGGAGTTCTTCATGAGCGAGGGAAAAAAGGTGAAGCAATAATCGCTGGTAGGCTTGCATGGGGGAAAAATGGGGTGATAGTAAGCCAAATGCGGCATTTACCCGCTGTTCTTTATAACGGTGAAATATTCGATAAAAATTGTGCAGTAATTTTGCCAAGGCATGAAAAACACCTAGTGCCAATTTGGTGCTTTTGTTCTTCTGAAGAGTTTGCACAAGAGGTTAGAAAAATCGATCAAAAATTAAATGTAACAAATGTTACCCTGGTCAAAGTCCCATTCGACCTGGAGCGCTGGCAAAAAGTAGCGGCTGAGAGATATCCCAACGGCCTGCCCGAACCCTTTAGCAACGACCCTACCCAGTGGATTTTCCACGGTTATCCCATCGTGGCCGGAGCTTCCAGCTCCGGCACTGGAGCTGGAAGCTCCAGTCCACCACCGAACCAGACCATGGCATCAAAATCAGCACTGGAGATGCCCCAAGTTTCCAACTCCGGTGAAACAACGAGTGCTGCCGGCACTGGAGCTGGAAGCTCCAGTCCACCACCGAACCAGACCATGGCATCAAAATCAGCACTGGAGATGCCCCAAGTTTCCAACTCCGGTGAAACAACGAGTGCTGCCGGCGCTGGGGCTGGAAGCTCCAGCCTGCTGCAGATCGCCGTGGCGCGGCTCATGGGCTATCGCTGGCCCGCCGAACTCGATCCGGCCATGCGCCTTTCCCAGGAGTCGCGCCGGCTCGTGCAGCGTTGCGAGGAACTGCTCCCTCTGGCCGACGAAGACGGCATCGCCTGCATTCCCTCGGTCCGCGGAGAAGAGCCCGCGGTCGAACGCCTGCGCGCTCTGCTGAAAAAAGCCTTTGGCGCAGCCTGGAGCGAAAACAGCGAGCGCGAACTCGTCCGCGCCGCCCTAGCCGCTGCCGGCAAGTCGCCCGCCTCCACCGCCGCCATCCCTTCGCTGGACGCCTGGCTGCGCGATGAATTTTTTGAGCAGCACTGCAAGCTCTTTCACCATCGTCCCTTTGTCTGGCACATCTGGGACGGCCGCCGTCGCGACGGTTTTCATAGCCTGATCAACTATCACAAGCTGGCCGAGGGCGAGGGCCGGGGCAGGAAGGTGCTGGAGAACCTGACTTATAGCTATCTCGGCGACTGGATCAACCGGCAAAAGGACGGCGTACGCCGCGGCGAGTCCGGCGCTGACGACCGCCTGGCCGCGGCCACAGAGCTGCAGAACCGGCTCATTAAAATCCTCGAGGGCGAACCGCCGTTCGATATTTTTGTGCGCTGGAAGCCGCTGGCGCAGCAGGCCATCGGCTGGGAGCCGGACATCAACGACGGCGTGCGCCTCAACATCCGGCCCTTCTTGGCCGGCGATCTGCCCAACGGCCGCAAGGGCGCGGGCATCCTGCGCTGGCAGCCCAATATCAAATGGGAAAAAGACCGCGGCAGGGAGCCGCAGCGGCCGCAGGAGGAATACCCCTGGTTCTGGGAAAACGGCAATTTCACCGGCAACCGCGTCAATGAGGTGCATCTGACCAACCGGCAAAAGCGGGAAGCGCGGGCGACGAAGGAGGGCAAATAATTAATCGACCGCTCCAACTATCCGCAGAAGAACCCCCTGGGTTCTTGTCATCAGAGCGGGACCTTTGCTTGAAACAAAACACCACCTACGACGCATTCGCGTTTTCAGTAGTTCTGTTAAAATTAATATGATCCATTCAATTAATCAAGATTTTTTATTCAGAACTTTAGCCTTTTTCCCATGCTCTATAGCACTGTGCAGATAATGACAGGTGATAATTATGACTACTTTAATCAAGGAACTTTTATCACTTTTGAAAGATCGAGAAAACGAGCATCTTGAATTCAAGCAGGCAACAGAGAGTTTTAGTTTTGATGAGCTGGTAGAATATTGTATTGCACTTGCTAATGAGCGAGGCGGGAAAATCATTTTAGGCGTTACTGATAAAATGCCCCGCAAGATCGTGGGTACAAAAGCGTTTGAAAACATTGAACGATTGAAAGGTGACTTGATTCAACGCCTCCCATTAAGAATTGAAGTGGAAGAAATCCTCCACCCGGATGGCCGTGTTTTGGCTATTACCGTGCCGTCGCGTCCAATTGGAATGGCTATGCATTATCGGGGCAAGTATTTGATGCGGGCAGGAGAAAGATTGGTTCCGATGTCGGCCGATATGCTCAAGGCCATTTTCAATGAAGGAGAACCTGATTATAGCGCTGAAGTGTGTTTAAAGGCAAAACCTGAAGATCTTGATCAGCAGGCAATAGCTGATTTTCGTTTTCGCTGGGCAAAGAAATCAAATAATGATAGCATCAAGTCATTGAAAGTTGAACAGCTATTGGCTGATGCAGAGCTGCAAACAAAAGAAGGAGTGACGAACGCCACATTGATATTATTTGGAAAACGAGAAGCGCTGGGGCGACTTTTATCACAGGCAGAAGTCATTTTTGAGTATCGAAATGATGAAACAACTGGCCCACCTCAATATCGCAAGGAATTCAGACAGGGATTTTTTTCATTCTATGATGAGCTTTGGCAGCTAATCAATCAGCGAAATGATCAACAGCACTTTCAAAGTGGCCTTTTCGTTTGGGATATCCCTACATTTAACGAAAACGCTATACGTGAATCGATTCTAAATGCGATAAGCCATCGCGATTACAGAATGGCTGGTTCTGTTTTTATCCGCCAGTATCCTCATTTCATTGAAATTTCGAGTCCGGGAGGTTTGCCCAAAGGAATCACTCTCGAAAATATCCTGTGGGCGCAATCTCCCCGCAACCGCAGACTCGCCGAAGCATTTGCACGTTGCGGACTGGTAGAACGCTCCGGACAAGGTATGAACCGAATATTCGAATCATGTATCAAAGAAAGCAAGCCAAGACCTGATTTCACACATACAGACGATTTTCATTTCTGTATAAAATTGGGTGGACAGGTACAAGATCAACGCTTTCTTCGTTTTCTTGAAGGCATTGGCCATAAGACGATGGCTACTTTTACGACCTATGATTTTCTCCTCATTGATCACATCTTTCGTGAGGAACAGCCGCCAAATCCTTTACATAACTACGCAAATAAATTGCTCGAATATGGAATAATCGAGAAAGTAAATGATGGACGCAGAAAGCATTACATTCTTGCGCACAAATTTTATAAATATTTAGGCCAGCAGGGTATTTACACCAGAAAAAAGGGATTAGACAGAGAGACCAAAAAATTGCTTTTATTGTCTCACATTCGTAAAAATCAAAAGGAAGGATCACGAATGAAAGAGTTCATGCAGATTCTTCCCAATCATTCTGTAAGTCAAATTCAAGTTCTATTGCGTGAACTTGTGCACGACGAAAAAGTGCATGTACACGGTAAAACGAATGCAGGACGCTGGTATCCAGGGCCGCTTTTGCAGAATTGTGTGCATTGATTAATGAAAAACCAGCACGTCTGCTTTTCCAGATTACAACCAAATTACTTTTAAAGCAATTTAGTTGTAATAAAGCAACCTAATTATAAATTAATTATAATGATAAATATTTTATCAACAAATTACTTTTGTTGCAATAGGTCGTTCCCAGGCCTATTTGATTTATCTGTCAAGGACCACGATATTCCCCAGCGCAGGTTCACGATAATTCCCCGCCTGTGCTATTGATTAACGATATGATACAAACGGCATTAATTGGAATCAAGCGTTTTGTATTCGCGGGCTAAATTTTCTGCGATACGAATCGCCGTCCATAATAATTTGATGTGCATTATGCGCCAATCGATCCATAATTGCGTTAGCCGTGACCGGATCGGGAAAAATATCAAGCCAGTCGGCCATATCACGATTGCTGGTTATGATTATCGATTTGACCTGATATCGGGCATCTACAATGGCATAGAGCGCTTCAGCAGTAGACTGGTCGATGGACTTGAAGGCAAAATCATCGATGACAAGCAGATCGACCTTTATTAATTGCTTTAATAGTTTATCTGACTGGTGGTTCAAGGCGGCCTGATAGAGATCCGCGAAGAATTGGAAAAAGCTGTAAAAGCGTACCGAGAAATGTTTTCGGCACGCCTGATGAGACAAGGCTTTGGCAAGGTGGGTTTTGCCGGTACCGGTTGGGCCAAGGAAGAAGATATTTTCAGCTCTATCCATGAAACGGCAGGTGGCCAATTCCCTGATTTGAGGGGCAAAGGGTGAGGGGTTAAAGGCGAAATCAAAGGATTCGATGGTTTTGTGCACCCCTATCCGGGCCTGGGCGAGCAAGCGATTCAGTTTGTTGCTGTCTCTTGCTTCCAATTCATCGGTGAGCAGTAAGGAAAGGAATTCAGAGTAGGCCAGTTGGTTGGATTGCGCTTCCATCAAACGGAGATCCAGGTTATCCAGAACCCCCGATAGTTTGAGGGATTTCAATTGCAGTTTGAGTTGTGCTTTATCGTTCATAGCGGCCTCCTGGTTGGTTATTTAATGAAATAGTCCATCGGCCTGATAAAACGCAGGGTTTTTTCAGAGATGGAGATAACTGTTTTACTTTGTTTTTCACTTTGCAACTTTTGCAGGACAACTTTAAAGGTTTTGTTGGTAATGCTAAGTCGCTGTGCCAGAATCATCTGGGCCGCCTCTTCGATGATATCCACAGGAAAACGATCTGCATCGGCGACGAGTCCCTGTGCTTTGCGCAAATTGATAAAAGCATGGGGTTCTAGGACCGCCTTGATCAATTGGCCAAAATGAGGACTGGTCTTGGCCGCTTTATCCAGCAAATATTTGGGCAGGCCTTCGCCCAGCGCGGCTTGGACGTTTTCTGGAAAGTCGCTGTAATCGGTCTGCCGGTAACCATTGTTCATCCTGACGTGTTGTTTGATCAATTGATGCTCGTAGAAAATTTGGACCAGTTTTGCAGTGCCTCTTACCATCACTTTTTTCCCGACATAGGCATGGGGCACAGAATAGGCTTTCTTATCAAACTGGATATAATGGTCAGAGTGGACCGTGGCCTCTTTCCAAAGCGGGATTTCAAACTGTTCTTCTGGCAGGGGCTGCAGTACCTGCTTTTCCGTACTTTCAAAAGCAGGTAAAGGCTGCCATTGCGTGGTCCCGTGCACGCGGTGGCCATGTTTACCGAGGCACCATTGCTTTACTAGCTGATTGGCCAGGACGATGTCCATGTTGGTGTGGAGGGCCCATTGCTTGCGAAATTGTTGCCGCACCACGGGTACCTGATTTTCCACTTTACCTTTATCCTTCGGGTGCCTGACCCGGCATGTATCTATAAAAGTATGGTAATGCTCAGCCATTTCCTGATAGATCCGATTAATGTCAGGCTGATAGAGATCCGGTTTGATGACGCCGGCTTTAAGATTATCGATGATCAACTTTGCAGTGACTCCGCCAAAATACTCGAACATGTCAACGTGAGAAGCGACAAAGCTCTGTTGATTCTGTTTGTAGACGAATTGAACAAACATATGGCGGCTGTAAGAAAGGGTGCCAATAAAGGCGTAAACCCTTCTCTTCCTCTTGGCCAAAGGATCAAACAAATAGCCCATATACCCATAGTCAATTTGAATTTCCAATCCAGGAGCTACTTCTATCCGGCAAGTCGCCAAACCAGGATTGAGCGCGATTTCATGCATCTTGGCGAATCGTTTGAAGGAGCTGTAGCTGATTTGTCCATCAAGCCCATGCCTTTCGCAAATCACCTGAAAGGCGATTTTAGGTTTGAGCGCATGGGTAGGGCTGTTGATCAAATCGCTGATCTCCTGCAGATATTGCTGCAAAACCGTTTGCGCAGGAACCGGCTTTTGATTTTGACTTTCCAAAAGTGGCGCCAATATGGGCAAGAGCTCTTCTTTGGTCGGCAGAGGCCCTTCCTTGGAAAGGCCAATCTTATTGGCCAGCAAAACATACTTGCGCACAGTTTTTCGATCCAGATTGCAGTTGCGGGCGATGTGATTTATTTTCTGCCCGGCGTGCCAGCGGCGAAAAAGCTCGTAAATATCCATAAAGTCCATGCTCTTGAATGCCATCGTTCCTCCTGATCGTGTTAGACTTGGAGGAAAATAGCAATAAAAATAATGAAGAAAAACAGGCGGGGAATTATAGTGGACCTGAGGCCGGAAAAGTGGGGAATTATAATGATCCTCTAAAGCTCAAAAATGGGGAATTATAATGGCCCTACTTTTCAAAAAATGGGGAATTATGGTGGCCCTATACTGGGGAATTATGATGACCCTGCGTGCTTAAAAGTGGGGAATTAACGTGGCCCTCGACACCCGATTCGACGCCGCCGGCTGGCGGGAGATCGAGGCGGCCATCGGCGCGGGTTTCTCCACCTTCAAGTTCTATACCACCTACCGCGAAGCCGGGCTCCATTCCACCTACGCGGAGCTGGAGGAGCGCATCGGCCGGTTGCACAGCCTCGGTGGCCGCGTCCTCGTCCACTGCGAAGACGACGCCATCCTGCAGAGGGCGCGGCAGGGGGAGATGGCAGCGGACAAGAACTCCAGCCGGCCGGAGAGCGCGTGCGCTGCTGTGGACTGGCGCGATCCGCGCAGCCACGCCCGGGTCCGCCCGGCCGAGGCGGAGGTGACCGCCATCCGCCGTCTGATCGAGATCGCCCGGCGCACCGGGGCGCAGATCCATATCGTTCACGTC
>Ga0209717_1003330_pt1 | contig 14159 bp, 8 predicted proteins | sample AD_UKC048_MetaG_FD_184418 | JGI IMG/M metagenome (GOLD analysis project Ga0209717, IMG submission 184418) | Active sludge microbial communities of municipal wastewater-treating anaerobic digesters from USA - AD_UKC048_MetaG (SPAdes) (version 2) | ecosystem: Engineered > Bioreactor > Anaerobic >... | reverse complement strand
ATATGCCAGCGAGCAGGGTCGCGAGGTGTTCGCGATTCCCGGCTCGATCAACAACCCGCTGGCCCGCGGCTGCCACCAACTGATCCGCGATGGCGCGCGCCTGACCGAGACCGCCGAGGAGATCATCGGCGAACTCTCGACCCAGGCGATCGCCCTGGCCGATCGATTGCGTGCCGTGTTGCACCCCCGGAACGAACAAGCCTTCGGCGGCATGGACAACTCATCAGACGGCGCTCGCGTCCGCGACCCTGATTACATCCGTCTGCTCGCCGCCATGGGCCATGACGAGATCGGCCTCGACGTGCTCGGCGAGCGCACCGGATTTGGCATCGCCGCGCTGTCTTCCATGCTGTTGGTGCTGGAACTCGATGGCGAGGTCTGCTCGACACGCGCCGGTACGTACACACGACTTGCTGCCGGCTGAACCGTTTTGGCGAGTGCCTGATGCGACGGAGAGCACGCTTGCCGCAATCCGCACCACGCCATGATTGGTTATAGTGCGCCGCCTTCGGGACCGTTCGGGCGTCAATTCGAGGCGAACCGGGCTTCCGTCCGGTCGCCCGGGCTTGACAGTCCGAGAACCCGTATGTCTTCCTGAATAAGCGACATCTGGTTCCATCCCTGAAAAATCATCCGCCTGTCAGCTCCATTGGAGCCCTGCGGACACCGGCGGCAAGGACCGCACCATGGCCAAGAACCTGCTTATCGTCGAATCGCCTGCCAAGGCCAAGACGATCAACAAATACCTCGGCAAGGACTTTCAGGTCCTCGCCTCGTATGGGCATGTGCGCGACCTCGTGCCGAAAGAGGGCGCCGTCGATCCCGATCGCGATTTCGCGATGAACTACGACCTGATCGAGAAGAACGAGAAGCACGTCGACGCGATCGTCAAGGCGATCAAGCAAGCCGACTCCCTCTATCTGGCGACCGACCTTGACCGCGAAGGCGAGGCGATTTCCTGGCATATCGCCGAAATCCTGCGCGAGAAGAAACTGCTCAAGGGCAAGACGGTGCACCGTGTTGTCTTCTCCGAGATCACCCCGCGCGCGATCAAGGAGGCCGTCGCCAACCCGCGTCAGTTGTCGATGGAGCTGGTCAACGCCCAGCAAGCGCGTCGCGCGCTGGACTATCTGGTCGGCTTCAATCTGTCGCCGGTACTCTGGCGCAAGGTCCAGCGCGGACTTTCCGCTGGTCGCGTGCAATCGCCGGCCTTGCGCATGATCGTCGAACGCGAGGAAGAGATCGAGGCCTTCATCCCGCGCGAATACTGGACCATCGAAGCCGATCTGGCCCATCCGGACCAGGCCTTCAAGGCGCGCCTGCTCAAGCTCAACAACAAGAAGTTCGAGCAGTTCGACCTGACCAATGCCGACGATGCGCATGCCGCACGCAATGCCTTGCACAAGGCCGCGCAAGGTCGCCTGGTCGTCGGCGAAGTCCAGTCGAAGGAACGCAAGCGTCGGCCGTCGGCGCCGTTCACTACGTCGACCTTGCAACAGGAGGCCGCGCGCAAACTCGGCTATGCGACCAGCCGGACGATGCGCCTCGCCCAGCAACTCTACGAGGGAATCGCGATCGGCGACGAGGGCGTGGTCGGCCTGATCACCTACATGCGAACCGACTCGGTGTCGATCTCGGAAGAAGCCACCGGTGAACTGCGCGAGGTGATCGTGCGCGAATTCGGTCGCCAGGCCTTGCCCGAGCAGGCCAACGTCTACAAATCGAAATCGAAGAACGCACAGGAAGCGCACGAGGCGATCCGGCCGACCTCGGCTGCGCTGACGCCGAAGCGCGTCGCCGCGTTTCTCTCTCCCGATCACGCCAAATTGTATGAGTTGATCTGGAAGCGCACGGTCGCCAGCCAGATGCAGCATGCCACCCTGAACACCGTCTCGGTCGACTTCCCGTGTGGACCGGATGCGGCGTTTCGCGCCACCGGCACGACCGTCATCGATCCGGGCTTCCTTGCCGTCTATGAGGAAGGTCGCGACCAGAAAGCGGCCGAGGATGAGGATGAGGCACGCAAGCTGCCGATCATGAAGGTCGGCGAGGCTGTTCCGCTGCGCGACATTCTCACCGATCAGCATTTCACCGAACCACCGCCGCGTTTTTCTGAAGCCAGTCTGGTCAAGGCGCTTGAGGAATACGGAATCGGCCGTCCATCGACGTACGCCAGCATCATCCAGGTCCTGCTCAATCGCGAATACGTGATACTCGACAGCCGGCGCTTCAAGCCAACCGATGTCGGTCGAGCCGTCGGCCGCTTCCTGGCCGGACACTTCGCTCGTTATGTCGATTACGATTTCACCGCCAAGCTCGAAGATGAGCTCGATGCGGTCAGTCGCGGCGAAGAAGACTGGGTTCCATTGCTGAGTCGTTTCTGGAAACCGTTCAAGGCGCAGATCGACGAGAAGATCGAGACCGTCGACAAATCCGAAGCGAGCGGCAGCCGCGTACTCGGCGAAGACCCGAAATCCGGCAAGCCGCTATCGGTCCGCCTCGGTCGCTACGGGCCATTCGCCCAGATCGGCACCAAGGAAGACGAGGACAAGCCGAAGTTCGCCAGCCTGCGCCCCGGCCAGAGCATGCACACGATTACTGCCGAGGAAGCGCTTGAGCTGTTCAAGCTGCCGCGCACGCTGGGCACCTCGGAGGAAGGCGAGGACATCGTGATCGGGGTGGGCCGCTTTGGCCCCTTCGTCAAGATCGGTTCGACCTACGCGTCGCTGAGCAAGGACGACGATCCGTACACGATCGAGTTGCCGCGCGCACTCGAGCTCGTGCGCGCCCGAGCCGAACTGCTGGCCAACCGCATCATCAAGGACTTCGGCAACGGCATCCAGATCCTCAATGGCCGCTACGGTCCCTACATCACCGATGGCGACAAGAATGCGCGCATCCCGAAGGATCGCGAGCCGCCTTCGTTGACTGAAGCAGAATGCGTCGAACTGCTGGCGGCAGCGCCGTTCCGGCCCAAGCGTGGTTTCGGCAAGGCGGCCAAGGGCAAGGCCGTGAGCAAGAAGACCGCCGAGAAGACTGCTGTCAGGAAAGCGCCAGCGAAGAAGGCTGCGGTCAAGAAGGCCGCGAAGAAAAAGACCGCAAGCAAGAAGACCGCGGCCAGGAAATCGACGACAAAAAAGGCCGCAAAGAAGGTCCCCGCGATCCGCAAGCCCGCTGAACCTGCACCTCCAAGCGAGAGCTGATGAACCCCGCCATCTCCCGCGCCGTCGCCGTGCTGCGGCGCGGCGGCGTGATCGCCTACCCGACCGAGGCGGTCTGGGGCCTCGGGTGTGATCCGCTCGACGAGGCCGCCGTCACGCGCCTGCTCGCCATCAAGCAGCGCGCCATGCAGATGGGCCTGGTCCTGATCGGCACTGATTTCGCCCAGATCTCGACCTTTATCGGCCTTTGCCCGGAATCGGCCATTGCACGGGCGCGTGAAACCTGGCCCGGGCCGCATACCTGGATTTTCCCGGCCAGCGATCGCGCGCCGAAATGGATCACCGGTGGGCATGCAGGTATCGCATTGCGCATTACCGCTCATCCTGTCGCGGCCGCGTTATGCCGGGGGTTTGGTGGCGCGCTCGTGTCGACCAGTGCCAATCGCCACGGCGAAGTTCCCGCCACGGATGCTGCCTCGGTACAGAAGGCACTCGACCTCCCCGACGAAGCAATGGTCGACGGCGAACTCGGGGGACTTGAGCGACCGACGTCAATACGCGACGCTATCACCGGGGATATCGTGCGTCACTGAGGGAGGAAGGATGTCGGCAGTCGTCGAACCGGACACGTCAGGCGAATTCGCCCGGCTCTGGCCGTTGCTCGCGCATTGCACGCCTGACCGCGTCGTCGCCTGGCGTGACGGCCGAATGATCCGTGCCAGCGAATTTCTGGCCGATGTTCGCCGCATCGGCGATGTGCTGCCGAAGCGCGGCTGCGCAGTCAATCTTTGCGAGGACCGTTATGCGTTTCTTGCGAGCTTCTGTGCGGTTGCTGGTCTCGGCCAGAGCACCCTGCTGCCGGCCGCGCGCACCGCACAGGCCATCGCGGAAGTGCGCGGCGCGCATGCCGATACCTATCTGCTCGGTGACGCACAGACCTGCGCCAGTCACGGCGACCTGGTCCGCCTGCCCGAGCTCGGTACCGACGCCGGCGTTCAGGACTCCACCCCGCCAATGATCCGGGCGAGACAGATAGTCGCGATCGGATACACCTCGGGCAGCACGGGGCGGCCCAAGCCGAACGCAAAGTCCTTCGAAAATTTTCGCATTGGCAGCGGCCTCAACATCGATGTGCTGGCGTCCGCGGCCGGATTGCCTGCTGAAGCCACCATCAGCGTCGTCGCCACGGTTCCTGCGCAACACATGTATGGCATGGAGATGTCGATCCTGCTTCCGCTGTTCGGAAACTTCGCGGTACACACGAATCGACCGTTTTTCCCCGCGGACATCGCCGAGGCGTTGTCGCAGATGCCGTCGCCGCGCGTCCTCGTGACGACACCCGTGCACCTGCGCGCCCTGCTTGGACACGCAATCGCCCTGCCTCCGGTCGCGGCCATCGTCTCAGCAACCGCGCCCCTGCCAAGGGAACTGGCCGAACAGGCAGAGGCACGCCTCGGTGCACCCCTGATCGAGTTGTTCGGCTCAACCGAAACCTGCGTCATCGGACACCGGCGAACGGCACGAGAAGACACGTGGTCGATCCATCCAGGCGTCGAGTTGCGTCCGCATCCGGATGGAACCGAGGTCCGGGCAGATCATCTGTCCCAGGTCGTCCAGTTGCAGGACCTGATCGAGCTGCGCGCCGAACGCAAATTCCTGCTGCGCGGGCGCAACGCGGATCTGCTTGAAATCGCCGGTAAACGCGCCTCCCTGGCCGATCTCACGCGACGCCTGCAGGCCCTGGACGGTGTTGTCGATGCCGCGGTGTTTCAGCTCGAGGGCTGCGTCCGCACCGGTATCCAGCGGATCGCCGCGCTGGCTGTCGCCCCGGGCAGGCTGGAAAAGGATCTGCTGGCCGAACTGCGCCGGGCGATTGACCCGGTCTTCCTGCCTCGCCCGTTGCGCATCGTCAGTGCACTGCCACGCAACGACACCGGCAAACTCCCACGGGCTGCGCTTCTTGCCGCGCTTGGCAAGACACGCGACTAGCGTCCGGGAGTCACGAAACGCCCTTGCCTGGGTCCTGATTGCCGGGTAACGGGCATAAAAATGCCCCGAGGGCCAGGGGGAGCCCTCGGGGCGGGGTCGAAAACCGGTCTGGGGAGGGACCGATTTCCGGGGGGATCCAACCAGGGAGGTGGATGGATCCGGGGGTGCCGTTGCGTGCACCCGAACAATAAGACGCGGCTTGGCAGCGGAAAGTTTCCCGCGGTCGAAAAGAATTCCGGATTCATTTACCCACGATTCACGTTGACGACCCGCCGGCAGTCGGCGATCAGTGCGCCTGATCCCAGTTCTCACCCACGCCGATGTCGACGACCAGCGGAACGGCCAACGCGGCTGCCGCGGCCATGCGCTCGCGAACGCCGTCGCGGATCTCGTCGATGGCATCCTCGCGCACTTCGAAGACGAGCTCGTCATGCACCTGCATCAGCATATGGGCCCTGTCGTCGCGATCGGCAAGCCAGGCGTCGATGGCGAGCATCGCACGCTTGATGATATCGGCTGCGGTTCCCTGCATCGGCGCGTTGATCGCGGCACGCTCGGCGCCGGCGCGCTGGGCCTGGTTGCGCGAATGGATGCTGTGCAGATAGAGGCGCCGGCCGAACACGGTCTCGACGAAACCATCGCGGTGCGCCTGCTCGCGAACGCGGTCCATGAACTCGCGAACACCTGGATAGCGCTGGAAATAACGGGCGATATAGTCCTGCGCCTCGCCGCGACCAATGCCAAGCTGGCGAGCGAGTCCGAACGCGCCCATCCCGTACATCAATCCGAAATTGATCGCCTTGGCTGCACGACGCTGGTTGGCGTCGACATCGCCTAGCGATACGCCAAACACTTCGGCGGCGGTGGAGCGATGGATGTCCTGGTCGCCATGGAATGCCGACAACAGTCCGACGTCTCCGGAAAGGTGCGCCATGATGCGCAATTCGATCTGCGAGTAGTCGGCGGCGAGCACCTTCCAACCGGTCGGTGCGACGAAAGCCTGCCGGATCCGCCGACCTTCCTCGGTACGTACCGGAATGTTCTGCAGATTCGGATCGGACGACGACAGGCGTCCGGTCGCCGCGGTCGCCTGGTGATAGCTTGTGTGGACGCGCCCTGTGCGCGGATTGACGATTTCGGCAAGCTTTTCGGTGTAGGTCGAACGCAGCTTGGCCAACCCTCGATACTCGAGGATCAGGCGCGGCAATTCGTGCGCGTCGGCAATCGCCTCGAGCGCTTCCTCGTTTGTCGATGGCTGACCTTTCGGCGTCTTCAGGACGGCAGGCAACTTCAGTTCGTCGAACAACAGCGCCTGCAATTGCTTCGGCGAGTCGAGGCTGAAATTCCGTCCTGCCACGCGATGGCTTTGCAGGGTCAGTTCGTGCATTCGGCTGGCGAGCTGGCGTCCCTGCAGGCGCAGCGCATCGACATCGATCAGCACTCCACGTTGCTCCATGCGCGCGAGCACCGGTACCAGCGGGATTTCGATGTCGCGATAGACCGACGCGAGCTTCGGCTCGGCCTCAAGCTTCGGCCACAACTGTTGATGCAGGCGGAGCGTGATGTCGGCATCCTCCGCCGCGTAGCGCGTCGCCGTCTCGAGGTCGACCTGCGAGAATCCGATCTGGCGGGCTCCCTTGCCGGCAACGTCCTCGTAGTGGATTGTCTGGTAGCCGAGATGCTCACGGGCGAGGCTATCCATGTCGTGGCGCGATGCAGTCGAATTCAGCACGTAAGATTCGAGCATCGTGTCGTGCGTGATGCCGCGCACGGTGATGCCAGCGCAGGAAAGGACATTCATGTCGTACTTGGCATGCTGGCCAACCTTGGCCTTGCCGGCGTCCTCGAGCATCGGCTTCAACGCAGCGAGCACACGCGCACGATCGAGTTGCGGCGGTGCGCCCGGGTAGTCGTGCGCGAGCGGGACATACGCCGCTGACCGTGCTTCGACCGCGAACGATACTCCGACAACCTCGGCCTGCATTGCATCGAGTGACGTGGTCTCGGTGTCGAATGCGATCAACTCGGCGCGCGCAAGCACTTCAAGCCAATGCTTGAACCTGTCCTCATCGACCACCAGCTCGTAATTGCCGGCTGCGCCGGAATGCGCATCCCGGCTCGGCTCGCCGGGATCCGAGGACGGTGTTGCAGGAACAGGTTCGGCGCCGACCGGCACGACAACAGTGCTTGTCGGGAAACCTTTCTCCAGATCCTTCAGCGCGGCATTGAATTCGTAGCGTCGATACAAAGCGCGCAATGTGTCGACGTCCGGATCGCGCAGGGCGAGATCCTCCACGCCGACCTCAAGCTCGACATCGGTCTTGATCGTGACGAGCTGGCGCGACAACGGCAGATGCGCCAGCGCCTCGCGAAGGTTTTCGCCGATCTTGCCGCCGACTTTGTCGGCAGCGGCCAGCACGCCGTCCAGCGATCCGTACTCGGCGATCCATTTGGCTGCGGTCTTGGGGCCGCACTTGTTCACCCCGGGCACGTTGTCGACGGCGTCGCCGGTCAACGCCAGGAAATCGACTATCCGCTCGGGCGGCACTCCAAACTTGGCGATCACGCCGTCACGATCCATGGTCGTGCTGGTCATCGTGTTGATCAGGGTGATATGCGGCGAAACAAGTTGGGCGAAATCCTTGTCTCCGGTCGAGATCGTCACATCGATATCGAGTGCCTCCGCTTCACGTGCGAGAGTTCCGATCACGTCGTCGGCTTCGACGCCACCGACACGCAGGATCGGGAATCCGAGCGCAGCGACAATCTCGAGCATCGGTTGCACCTGCCGCTTGAGATCCTCGGGCGTCGGAGTGCGCGTCGCCTTGTAGTCGGCGTACATCGCGTCACGAAACGTCGGGCCCGACGCATCACTGACAAACGCGACGAAGTCCGGGCGCTCCTTCAGTGTCGAACGCAACATGTTGACGACACCGAACAACGCGCCGGTCGGTTCGCCGGCCGCATTGCTCAGTGGCGGCAGCGCATGGAACGCGCGGAACAGATACGACGATCCATCGATGAGGACGAGGCGCGGTCGGGAGTGCGGCATGGGGCGCGAGAACTGGGGTGGCCCCGCAGCTTGGCTTGCACTCTTGCTCAATGCAACATTCCGCGATCCGGTTGCGCCCGGTCGGCTGCTCGGATACACGCTGGAATTCCCACCGGCGACGGCGGACGATATTCCCGTGGTGTCCGTATCGGGCCAGCCCGCCGCCGGCGAACCGCGTCTGCACGCCACTGCTCATGGCGTATCGAATCCCGGGCAGAAGAGACAATCGCCTGTTGGCGTCTGATAGCCGCCAAGACCTTGGTGGTTCTGCTCCCCGGCGACGCTGGAAGTCCCGTCGACGATGACGCGGTTACGGCGAATGTGGGCGACGCAGCACCAGCGATGTTCGCGCCGGCGCATCGGACATCCAAAACAACCGCCGGGATCTCCATCTTCGACCGGCGCTGGAACCGGGCTGGGGTCGCGTCCGCTGCCTGCAATCGCAGATTCGGGACCGGATCGGAGCGACCCGCGCACCGGCGCCGACACTGACCATCGGCACGCATGCGATCTGCATTCCTCTTGCGATCTTGATCATCGAACACTTCGGAACCAGGAGTTCCACCGACTACGCAGGAAGGTGCAGAAACCCGCAAGCAGTCGTCGATTAGTGCTGGGTCAGCCCGGTAGACTGCGGCATTCGTCCTTCCGACCGCTCCGATGGCAGAGTCCAGCGAACACGACGTCACCCGGTTGATCAATCGCTGGCGTGCCGGCGAGGAAGACGCACGCGTGACACTGATGGATCTGGTCTACAGCCGGGTTCGAGCGATCGCCGGACAATCCCTGCGCCATACACCGGCAGCGACGCTCAGCGCCACCGAACTGGCCCACGAAGCACTGATGCGCATGTTGGGTGGCGATGCGCCGTGGGAGAACCGCAAGCACTTCTTCAACGTGGTCGCCCAGGCTACGCGCCAGGTGCTCGTCGATGCGGCGCGCAAGCGCAGCGCCGGAAAGCGCGGCGGAAACGTCGATCGTGTCGATATCGCTGCGGCACTCAATGTGTCCGGCGGGAAGGATGACGCCACGCTGTTGCAACTGGACTCGGCATTGACCGAACTTGGCCGCAGCAACCCGCGCCAGGTCAAGATGATCGAACTCGTCTATTTCGGAGGACTCGACCGTTGTGAAGTCGCTGCCTCCCTGGGGGTCTCCGAGGGCACGGTTGATCGCGACCTGCGTCTCGCCAAGGCCTGGTTGCGAACGGCGCTGGAAAGCTGACCATGCCCGAGCTTGATCATATTGCCGAGCATTTCCAGCGATTGTGCGGCTTGAGCGAGGAACTGCAGCGGGTCGAAGTTGAACGGCTGGACTTGCAGGATGCCGACCATGCGCTGTTGGTGCGTCTGCTCGCCGCCGATCGTCGCGATGGCGATCCGGTTCAACAGGCGATCAACGAGGGTGCGTTGGCGCTCGCTCCGCGCGCCTCGACACGCGTTGGCGCATGGCAGCTCCGGCGCGAACTGGGTTCCGGCGGAATGGGCACCGTCTTCCTTGCCGAACGCATCGACGGGAATTTCGATCAACGCGTTGCGATCAAGCTCCTTCGCGGATTTCCAACCAGCGACAGCATCCGGCGGCTGCGTCAGGAGCGTCAGATTCTTGCCGAGCTTGATCATCCGCATATCGCCCGCCTGCTCGATGGCGGTGAAACAGCGGATGGCCAGCCGTGGCTGGCAATGGAGTTCGTCGATGGTTTGCCGCTGCTCGACCATCTGCGCCTCCAACCCACGCGACTGCGTGACCGGCTGCAGTTGTTCGATGCCATGCTCGACGCGGTTGAGCATGCGCACCAGCACTTGATCGTCCATCGCGATCTGAAGCCGGCCAATGTGCTGGTGACGCCCGATGGCGTGGTCAAGCTGCTGGATTTCGGCATTGCGCGTCTCATCGAGACGGGTGAGCAAGGACAGCGCTCGACCTCGACCCGGATCTTCAGTCGCGGCTATGCGAGCCCGGAGCAGAAGGCGGGCGCAACGATAACGACAGCGAGTGACATCTACAGTCTCGGCGTGATGCTGCGCGAACTTCTGACCGGGCAACGCAAAGCCGATGCCGAATCGCCCGCCGCGATCGAAGCCCTGAAGATCGATGCGGAACTCGCCGGCATCATCGCCAAGGCCACCGAGATGAAACCCGGTGACCGCTATTCCAGCGCCAGTGAATTCCGTGATGATCTTGACCGCTACCGGCAAGGTCGTCCGATCCGTGCGGCAGCGACGACCCGGTCGTACCGCATTCGCAAGTTCATTGGGCGCCACAGGTTGGGCGTCGCCGCGTCTGTCGTTGCGCTGGCGATCGGCACGGCGTTCGTCTGGCGGCTCGATCGGGAGCGCGAACGCGCCCTGCATGCGGAATCGACCGCGCAACGCGCGCTAGCGGCGTCCGAGCAGGATGCGGCAAGCGCCCGTGCGTCTCTCGAGTTCCTCACCGACGCGCTTACCGCGGCAGCGCCTGACGTGGCCATGAGTCGACAGGTGGGTGTTCGCGATCTGCTCGACGCCGCCCGCAGGAAGCTGGAAGCTCGCAGCGCCGTCGACGGCAGTTTCACGCAAAGACTGCAACGCCTGCTCGCCACGCTTTATGCGCAACTCGGCGAGACACGCATCGCGCGCGACCTGATGCGCGCCGGACTCGAAGGCATCGCACCGGCGGACAGTGCCGACGCGCTGCGGCTGGCCGACGATTATGAAGAGTATTCGAGCATCCTCGGCCTGGTGGAGGATGGCGCCGGTTCACTCGCTGCTGCGCAAACCGCTGCGGGATGGCGCGAGCAATTCGCTCCAGAGGATGACGTGCTTCGTGTCCGATCCTTGCAGACACTCGGCATGGTCAGTCACCGAGGCGGCAAGGACGAGGAGGCCATCGACCTGATACGCAAGGCCTACCGGCTTGGCTTCGACAAATCCATTGCGGATGTCGATTCGTCCATCGAGTCGGCACAGTTGCTGGCGTCGCTGCTCGCCACTCGCGGCGACTGCGAGGAGGCGCTCAAGGTGGCGGATGGCGGCTTGGCGCTGGCAAAGGCCAAACTCCCTTCGGATGCGCCTTCCAACCTTCCGTTGATGCGTGCGCGGGCTTCTGCGCTGAACGCATGCGGAAGGCCGACGGACGCGGAGCCGGTCCTGCGCGAGGCGATCGCGATGCAGGAGCGCGTGGTCGCCGCCGGGGGTTCGCGAATGATGAGTCTGACCAATGACCTGGCCGTTACGTTGAACGATCTCGGACGGTACCAGGAAGCTGCAGAAATGCTCAGCCGCTCCGACAAGGCAATGAACGAGGTCGGACTAGGCAAGCTGGATGAAGCGGTATCGTGGACCAACCGCGCGGGCATCCTGGAAAATGCTGGCGACTACACCGGCAGCCTTGGCGCAATCGACAACGCGATCAATCTCCTCGACGCAGATCACATCGCTGCGGATCATCAGGTTCGCCGTCGTATTGAACGCTCCCGTGCGCGAACGCTCGGCCTGATCGGCCAGCGTGAGGAAGCCTGGAACGAGTTGAGTCGTCTTCGGGAGCTGTGCAGGAGCATCGAGGGTGAAGAATCCGGCGAATTCGCGATGCTCACCTGGCAGCTTGCCTCCCTGGCCAGTCGTGCGAAGGATCCCGCACGCGGCCTGCCGTTGCTCGAGGAATCGGAACGACTCTGGTCGGCCCTGGTTCCGCCGTCGCATCCGGTATTTGCGCATGCCCAGCGGGCCCGCGCCGAATTTGCCGTGCTTCGGCATGCGTATGGTGAGGCTGATCTGGCGCTTGCCAAGGCGGTATCGGCATTGGAGCAGGGCGCCGCATCACCGGTCGATCTTGCGATCGCACGCGCCGAACTGGCTGGCCTGCGGGTTCGCGAACATCGACCCCTCGAGGCACGTCAGCTGCTCGGGCAGTCGATGCCTGTACTGAGAAAGGCATTGTTGCCCGCGGAAGTGAACCGAGCGCGCGCCGAGCGTCTGGCCGGCGAACTTGGGGGCGGCATTTGACGGATTTCAACGAATTTTCAGGCAATTGCGTATAGAGTCACACAAGCGAGTCAAACAACTTCCGAGGTTGCAACGTCATGAACCACCACGCCGTTTTTTGTGCAGCACTTCTCCTGTGTTTCTCGGCAAGCGCGGGAGCAGCTCCGCCTGATCAGTCGGCACCGCCACCGCCTGACATCAATGCAAAAGACGTCAGTACGGCGGATCCGGTAGCCGAACCCGAATCAGTGACGCCGGCAATGCCGGACACGCGCCTGGTTCGCGACAGGGCCTCCCGCTTGAACAATCGCAGCGCCTCCGAGATCGAGACGAGCAGCGATTCCGTCGTCGAGCGCAAGGAAGGCAGCGATACCGTGCGCGAGTATCGGGAAAAAGGAAAACTGCGCATGATCCGAATTGTTCCACAAAAAGGTCCCGCGCAGACCTACCTCGATCGAAACGGCGACGGGCGACTCGATCATGATCCTCTCGACGGCCCGGTTGCACCTGTCTACTTCACGATCTACGAGTGGAACTAGTTACGCCGATTCACCATTCCCGCGGCACAAGATAGTCGCTGAGGCGCGCCTCGTCGCTGCCTGCCTCTGGAGCGTAGGCATACTCGAAGCGCAGGCGTGGCGGCAGACTCATCAGGATCGATTCGGTGCGCCCGCCGGACTGGAGCCCGAATAGCGTGCCGCGGTCGTAGACCAGATTGAATTCGACATAGCGACCGCGCCGGTAGAGCTGGAATTCGCGCTCGCGATCGCCGAATGCGACCGCCTTGCGACGCTGCACGATTGGGAGGTAAGCGTCTAGGAAGCCATCCCCCACGCCGCGCATGAACTCGAAGCACCGATCGAAGCCATCCTCGTGGAGGTCATCGAAGAAGAGGCCGCCCACACCACGGGTTTCGTTGCGGTGCTTGATGAAGAAATAGTCGTCGCACCATTTCTTGAAGCGCGGATAGCGTTCCTCGCCGAACGGCGTGCAGACTCGTCTGGCTATCGAATGCCATTGGCGGATGTCGTCGTCGAACGGATAGAACGGAGTCAGGTCAAAACCGCCGCCGAACCACCACACAGGATCCTTTCCTTCCGCGGCAGCCTCGAAGAATCGCACGTTCATGTGCGTCGTCGGCACATAGGGATTGAGCGGGTGGAAGACGAGGGAAACTCCAAGCGCTGTCCAGCTGCGCCCCGCCAACTCGGGCCGGTGCTGCGAAGCCGACGGCGGCAGGGTCGTCCCCGACACCCGCGAGAAGCCTACTCCCGCCTGTTCGAATACGTTGCCGTTGGCCAGGATCCGCGTCTTTCCTCCGCCGCCCTCGGAACGCTGCCAAGCGTCCTCGCGGAATCGGGCTTTGCCATCAAGCGATTCAATCGACGTGCATATCCGGTTCTGCAGATCACTCAGATAGCTTTCGATGATATCCAGGTGATCCGAGGGGTCCGGCATGATTGATTGTGATCGGCGGCAGGGGGCGGGAGCCTAACAGCTGGGAATCGATTTTGCCCAATCCAACGTCAAGGTCCACTCAACGCCTTGCGCTGTAAGCAGGGGCGTAAGGAAAAGCCCCACCTGCAGGGGCAGATGGGGCTTGGGATAAAGCGCTCAGCGGTGACCTGTTGCAGCTCGCGTGGCACGCACGCCGCAGGCGGCCTTCACCGCAACGGATAGAGCGCTCAACTGAGCAGCAATTCGCTGGGTCATTACAGATGGGGCTTGGAATAAAGCGCTCAGCGGTGACCTGTTGCAGCTCGCGTGGCACGCACGCCGCAGCAATAAAAAGCCCCACCTGTAGGGGCAGATGGGGCTTGGGATAAAGCGCACAGCGGTGACCTGTTGCAGCTCGCGTGGCGTGCACGCCGCAGCAATAAAAAGCCCCACCTGCAGGGGCAGATGGGGCTTGGAATAAAGCGCTCAGCGGTGACCTGTTGCAGCTCGCGTGGCACGCACGCCGCAGCAATAAAAAGCCCCACCTGCGTTGGCAGA
>Ga0209717_1003322_pt1 | contig 14191 bp, 12 predicted proteins | sample AD_UKC048_MetaG_FD_184418 | JGI IMG/M metagenome (GOLD analysis project Ga0209717, IMG submission 184418) | Active sludge microbial communities of municipal wastewater-treating anaerobic digesters from USA - AD_UKC048_MetaG (SPAdes) (version 2) | ecosystem: Engineered > Bioreactor > Anaerobic >... | reverse complement strand
GTGATTCATTATACATACCAAATCCCAGACTTACCATACTCCTAACAGTTCAACCTAAAGTGCTAGAGAACTTCATTACCAATTCTACTTTTGAAGGTAGAGGTCTTACAGCTAGATTTCTTTACTCAATTCCTAAGTCACTAGTTGGTAGTCGTAAGTTTAATACTGAGCCAATCAAATATGAATCAAAACAAGCATTTATATCACTTGTTAATGAGATCTTAAATGAAAGTGGACAAGCTACTACCTATATTCATTTATCCGATGAAGCAACCAGTCTACTTGAGGAATACCACAACAAATTTGAAGTAAGGCTTGCTACGGATTTAAAAGAAATAGGCTCGTGGGCTGGAAAGCTACTAGGTAACATTCTAAGGCTCTCTGCAATCATTACTCGTGCTAAAGGTATCAAATATGACGAGTTCTTAGGATATAAACCATCAACAGATGATAGTGCTGTATGGATAGTTCAAAAGGATGATATGGCCAATGCGATAAAGGTTGGTGAGTACTTTCTAGAACATGCCCAGTGTGCTTTCAATCTGCTAGGAGTCGACCAAAAGACTAAAGATGCAAAGACTCTTATAAAAGTTATTAAGGAACATAAACCAGAGTTAACAGAAGTCAATGCACGAATCATAGCTCGTATTACCAGTAAGATTGGTAAGAAAGATAGAATTACACCAGTTTTGTCAATGCTCGCTGACTACGGTTACCTAAAGGAAAAGCAACAAAAGTATGAATCAGGTCGTCCTAGAAGCGAAACTTACCTTGTAAACCCTAAAATCTATATAGATGATGGGGAGCCTCCTTAGGTAAGATAGACTTTTGTCAATATTGTCGGTGTGTCAATATAGAAGCATTTTTTACTATATTTATTTATTACTAAATATATTGTTGAACACACTTTTAAATATAAACACGCATGATATGGTCTGACAATATTGACAAAACTACCCCTATGGCGGTCTTAATCTCTACGACTATTGATTTAGACACCGACGTGGGGTTTCACGCGAAAAAATAGCGTAATCAAAGGGGGTATAGCCCTCAACTGAAAAAATAATTATAGGAGCTAACAAATCATGAAATTAAATGTTACTTATGGTGGAGACAACCACTTATATAAAAACGATTTGAGACGCTTTTCAAATAGCAAATATAAATGCATCAAGCTATTTATGACTAGTGACAAAGGACTAGTTGGTATTTGCAAAAGCAAAGTAAGAAAAGAAATGCCTTATAAAGTTACATATGGCTTAAGTGAGACATTCTTTGAAGATTTAGAAAGTGCTGAAACTTTTGTCAAAGAAAGATTTACTGGTTATGCGGAGGTACTTAAGAATGAGTAATTTTAATCCTAAGTTCTATCCACTAGTTGAAAGTGATGATAATGAATTAACACCAATATTCCCATCACCTACTAGCAAAAATATCAAAGACAAAGTCAAACACTATCTATTTGAAGTAAGTAAGGCTCAGTTTCTTCTTCACTCTAAAGCAATGTATGAAATCAAAGATAAAGATATCAAATGTCCATATTGTGGAGAGCCAATGAGTCCAACAACAATTACTGGTGATAATGAAGTCACTGTATACACCTGCATTCGTTGCAGAAAAGAAAACAATTAAAGGAGATTAACAAATTATGAAAATCAATCATTATTATTTAAAGGCATTAGACAATATGTTAAGAGCTAGTGCAAAACCTGAAGACTTTTCACTTCTTCAAGAAGGAAGCTCAGAAGCAAATTCATTTATATTTCCTATTGAGGATGAAATCTTAAAGAAAGACAACTTATTTAGAAAGCATGCAACAGTACTTAACTGCTTCAAGAATGGCGGTACTATCGTTGCAACGGTATCTAATACTAAAGCTACAATCATTCCTGAAAATGGAAATTATCCAGAACAGAATGATGAATTTAGTGAAGCAAGATTCAGTTCATATAAGATTGGATCACTTACTAAAATCAAGACTTGGTTTATCTATGATAGAAACTTTGATGTAAAAGCATATTTATCAGGTGAATTTGCTAGACGTTTTGGTAAGGCTGAAGAAGATATCGGCCTTAATGGTACTGGTATCAATGAGCCACTTGGACTTCTAAACACTGCTCAAACTGGAGCAACTTCCACTGAACTTACTTATGATAAGGTAGTAGATTTATATTTCAGTGTCCAAAAGGAATATAGAACTAACGCTATCTTTATTATGAGTGATGAAACAACTATGACTCTTAGAAAACTTAAAGACGCTGATGGCAATCCCTTATGGAATCATTCTAACAATACTATCTTTGGTAAAGAAGTTGTCATCAGCCCTTATATGGAAGATGCCGAAAAACCTATTATCTTCGGAGACTTAACTTATTTCTGGATGATCATTAGAAAACCACTTGCTGTTAGTGTGTTAAATGAAAGATATGCTGAAACGAATGACATTGGCTACATTGCAAATGAACGCTTAGATTCAAAGCTTGTGAGGTCAAATGCTATCAAGGTATTAGTTATTAACAAGGAGGAAATAAACGCACAGTAAACCGTATTTCGGGCCTTTCTGGGGAGTGTAACGCTTCCCAGTTGGGTTTGTGCAATAGACTATGGATGAATGTTTAATATATGAAACTTCTACTGTTATAAATGGTACTACATACATTGTTCGTTCCATTATACCCTCAAAAGATGATATAAAAGTTATTAAAAACAAGATTAAGAAACTAATACTTAACAATCTTGAAAATAAGGATAATAAACAAAAAAACATCCGCCTAATGACTTGATATAAATCCCCTTTAGAGTGATATATATACACACCTAAAGGAGGTATCAAAATGGGTAAAACATTAGAAGATTTAAAAGAAATTTGTAAACAAACGAACACCAGTTATTCTGGTATTGAATTCTTGCTTAAGTATTATCAAGAATCACTACACTGGTCATTAAATAAAGCAATTGCTTATGTGATTGAGTTATTTGAAAATGACACTATTGATTCCATAAAAGTACTTGGTAAAGATGGAAAGGAAATCTAACGAGGAGGACGATGTAAATGTTACAACTAAAAAATGAAAAGATTACTGCACTTTATTGTCGTCTTTCTCGTGATGATGAACTTCAAGGTGATAGTAACTCAATTATTCATCAAAAGGAAATGTTAAAAAAGTACGCTGAGGATAATAGTTTCAAAAATTTAGAGTTCTTTGTTGATGATGGATATTCAGGAACTAATTTTAATAGACCAGATTGGCAAAGATTAAATGCTAAAATAGATGATGGTCTTATAGGAACTATTATTGTTAAGGATATGAGCCGTCTTGGTAGAGATTATCTTCAAGTTGGTATTTATACTGAGATGGTTTTTCCTAACAATGATATAAGGTTTATCGCAATCAATAATGGTGTTGATAGTATTAATGGAACAGAAAATGATATGACTCCATTTATAAATATTTTCAATGAATATTACGCCAAAGACACATCAAGAAAAATACGAGCTGTTGTAAAAGCCAAAGGTGAATCTGGTAAGCCATTAACAACTGTTCCACCTTATGGGTATTTAAAAGATAAAGAAGATAAAAACAAGTGGATTGTTGATGAAGAAGCATCACTTGTTGTTAAAAGAATATTTGAATTATGTGTTAAAGGTTATGGTCCATCACAGATTGCAGATAAACTAACAGAAGAAAAAACAGACTCACCTGTCGCTCATATGGAAAAGTTAGGATTAAAAAGTTCTGCTCGTGCATCCAAAGATAGTGCTCCATACTTTTGGAATCCTAAAACTATTAGCGATATTTTATCTAAACAAGAATATTTAGGTAAAACTATTAATTTTAGAACATATAAAAAGTCTTTCAAGAATCACAAAACCTACTATAACCCACCTGAAAAATGGAAAGTATTTGAAAATACACATGAGACAATTATAGACAAAGAAACTTTTGATATTGTACAGCATATTAGAGAAAATCATAGAACTCGAACTAATCTTGGAGAAATGCCACTTCTTTCTGGAATGGTATATTGTGCCGATTGTGGTGCTAAACTTTACCAAGTTCGTGGTAATGGTTGGACATATGATAAGCATTATATGGTTTGTGCTTCATATAGAAAAAAGTCTAAACAAACCTGCTCATCACATCAAATTAGAAATATAGTATTGGAAAAGTTAATCTTGCAAAGAATCAACGATATGATCAATTTAGTACATAATTCAGAGAGTGAGTTTGTTGAACTTGTTACTAAACAAACAAAGGAAAACACAAATAGAAAACTAAAAGAAGCTAAAAAAGAATATGAGATTGCAATGGCTAGAATAAATAAACTAGATTCAATCATTCAACACTTATATGAAGATAACATTGAAGGTAAAATATCCGATGATAGATTTAGCAAACTCTCTGTAAATTATGAAATCGAGCAAGCTGATTTAACAAGCAAAATTAAAGATCTAGACATCTATATTAATGAAGAAACTAACAAACTAGTTAATGTTGAATCATTTGTTACTGCGGTTAAAAAATATACCCACATAGAAACCTTAGATTGTGAAGTATTGCGAGAACTAGTTAGTAAAGTGCTTGTGTATAAAGTTGAAAAAATCGATGGTAAAAGACAACAAAGAATTGATGTAATATTTAATGGTCTAGAGGGAATAAAGCTAGACAAATGAAAAAGCGTAGCTACCTAATTCGATAACTACGCTATTTTTCTAGCGTTTTGGGTAATCCCTATCGGAACTCTCCAAAGGGACATTCTTTCATTCTGGTGGGTACTGAGGGGATCGAACCCCCGACCTTCTGTACGTCAAACAGATGCTCTCCCAGCTGAGCTAAATACCCAGGGTGGTGCCGACTATAGGAATTGAACCTACAACCTACTGATTACGATTCAGTTGCTCTACCAGGTTGAGCTAAGTCGGCAACTTAATCGCTTAAATATAATATGCAAATTGGAATAAACTTGCAACGATTTTTAAGCGAAAAAGATTATTTTTATCTCGCAACTTTTCTTTCTTTTATTTTGCGAATGATGAATAGTACTAACGCGACAATTTCATGGACCACGATTGGGGCAATGCTTAAACCAAGAACTAACATCCAATGATTGAAGTCCAATGCTGTTGTTTTAAAGAAGGTATTAACGCCAGGAATCATGACAACTGCGAATTGGAGAGCAAGTCCTAAACCAAATGCAAGCCATAGTAACCAGTTCTTGTTTTTGAAGTTATGCACTACTGACTTGCGAATTGAAGTCATACCAAACATGTGGAAGAGTTGGGAAATAGCTAAAACTGAAAAAGCTGATGTTTGCGCTAAACTGACAATCTCGGGATTATCGCTTTGCGGTGAGAGTTTGAATATAATATCACTCCAACTTGAAGCACCATCATCAATGATAGGAATCAAGAAGTAGGCGGCTAGAGTGACCGCCATAATCAGGAAACCATAGCCAAGCATCAAGGAGATACTGCCATGAGCAAAGAGAGATTCTTTTGGATTTCGAGGCTTATCATTCATGATTCCTTTTTCTTTCTCATCAGCCCCTAAAGCAACGGCTGGTAAAGAGTCGGTAACTAAGTTAACAAAGAGAATATGAGCAGATAATAATGGGACAGGAAGCATGGAAAGGTAAGGATCTCCGGAAAGAGAACCAATGAATGTAATCAAGACAATCGCGAACATGGTTAATACTTCGGCGATATTACTTCCAAGTAAGAAGACAACTGTCTTTTTAATGTTATTGTAAATGCTTCGTCCTTCTTCGACGGCCTTTTCAATCGTGGCAAAGTTATCATCAGTTAGAACCATGTCTGCGGCTCCTTTAGCGACATCAGTACCAGTAATGCCCATCGCAATGCCAATATCCGCACTCTTGAGTGATGGGGCGTCATTAACACCATCACCAGTCATCGCGGCGATATTGCCATTAGCCTTGATGGCCTTGACGATATTGACTTTATTTTCTGGTGAAACACGAGCAAAAATGCGCACAGTTTTCACCTTTTCTTTTAATTCTTCAAAGGTGAGTAAATCAATTTCATCCCCAGACATAGCTTGGGAATCATTCTCTGCAATGTGCAACTGTTTGGCAATTGCTAGGGCAGTTGTCTTGTGATCACCAGTAATCATAATTGTCGTGATGCCAGCTTTTTTAAAAATTTCAACGGCATCTTTCGCTTCTGGGCGAGGTGGATCAATCATTCCAACTAAGCCAACAAAGACAAGGTCTTCTTCATTTAAAGAGGATGATTTCTTATATGCTAAGCACAGTACTCGTAAGGCATCATGAGCCATTTCATCAGAGGCTTCGATAATATTTTTCACATCCGATTTAGTAATCGGTCGAGCCTTACCATCGATATAGATTTGGGTGGTTACTTTTAAGATAGAGTCCAAAGCACCTTTGGTGATGATGATATCATCATCTTTGTAACGATGTTTTGTTGACATCATCTTGCGAACAGAATCGAAAGGATATTCATCAATTCGAGGTGCTCTTTCTTCGAGAAGAGCCTTGCGGAGTTCATGACGATTAGCAAATTCGACTAGAGCGACTTCGGTGGGATCGCCGAAGACACCATTATCAGTCGAAGCGTTACTACAAAGAGATAATCCAGCCGAAAGGAGATGGAGTTCTTCGTTATCTAATTCTTCTTCTTGGACCATCTTTTCATTCATATATGCACGGACGACAGTCATTTTATTTTGCGTTAAGGTTCCAGTTTTATCGGAACACACAACCGAGACAGCACCCAATGTTTCGACTGAGTGGAGTTTACGAACGATTGTATTGGCTTTGGCCATGCGTTGAACGCCGAGGGCTAATACAATAGTGACAACCGCAGGTAATCCTTCTGGAATTGCTGCGACCGCTAAAGAAATAGCCAGCATAAAGTCATCGATCATGGTGACAATCCAATTATCGCCAGGATGGAAGAGGAGCCCAATCATTTGAACGCCAAAAATTACGACAACAATAATTATTGTTAAAATACCAAGGAGTTTAGAAATACCAGCAAGTTTCTTTTGCAATGGAGTGACTTCGTTTTCATCTTCGGAAAGCATTTTGGCAATCTTACCGGTTTCGGTATTCATGCCAGTGGAAACGACTATGCCTTCTCCACGACCGTAGACGACAGGGGTCGACATATAGGCAGCGTTGATTCGATCGCCCACTCCAACCTCTTCGGTGAAGACAAATAGGGCGTTCTTCTCAACAGGCAATGATTCACCAGTTAAAGATGATTCATCAGTTTTTAAATTGATTGATTGAATTAATCGTAAATCCGCTGGGATGGTTCGACCTTCTTCTAAGATAACGATGTCTCCAGGGACCAATTCTTCAGCTCTGATTTCGCTAATTTTGCCATCTCTTCTGACTATGCATGTGGGAGATGACATTTTTTTCAAAGCTTCGAGAGATTTTTCCGCTTTCCCTTCTTGAACCGTTCCGATAGTTGCGTTTAATACGACAACCGCGAGAATGATAAGAGGATCAGAGATGATTTCAAGAACACTTGGCTTTTCAATAAAATCAGGGGAGAAGAAACTATATAAAGAAATAGCTAAGCTCAACAAAGCCGCCACTAGCAAAATATAGATCATCGGGTCATTGAATTGAGAGAAGAAGACAGCTAAAAGCGATTTCTTCTTTTTCTCAGCTAGGCGATTATAGCCATAAGTCACGAGGCGTTTGCTTGCCTCTTCGGATGATAATCCTTCGATTGGATCAACATTCAATTCTCGGGCAACTTCGTTTGCGCTTTTTGTTTCAAACATAAGCAATTACTCCTTACAAATAAAGTAGTATTCGTCTCGCTCATGAATCATGGTTAGCTCCCGGATATTTCTATCGTGTTGACGGTCACTAACAACGCTACTCCCGTTTACTGAGTGTTATTATAAATAAAGTCAGAGAAAAAGAAAATAGCAAACAACTCGTTTGCTATTTTTAAGGTTAGTTTAATAATCTTACTTTCTATTAATGGATAGCGCTCCAAAGATAATGGCGGCGATATCCAAGGCAAGAGTCATGGAAAGAACTGAGAGATAGAATGAATGAACATTGTCTGCAGTTGGTTTGACACCACCGAGTAAGGTGCCGGAAGTAATTAAACAGAAGATAAACGCAACAGCGATGAATACTAATGCTAACAGGGCGTGTAGTATCGATCTTTTTTCATAAATTTGTTTGACCATGGATATGACAAAGAAGGGGAAAGAAGCAACCAAGAAAGTGGTTGAGAAAATGTTGAACGCTACCGCTGAGTCATCTCCAACTACATATCCTAATAAAAACGAAATAAGGAGACAGACAAAACTGATTATGGCAAATACGACAGCGACAGAAGCAAAAATAGATTTGGTCTCTTTTTTCGCTACTACAACTTCTCCGTGGGCAGTGTCGACACCACAAGAGGGGCAAAAGGATGAGTTATCATCGATGATTTTTCCACATTTAGGACAGTACATAATTTGTTACCTTTCTAACATTTCTTAAATTATACCCTATTTGATGAGATGAAATAAATACTTGGGAAAAAATGTTATTATTTTAACAAGAAAAGTACCTTTGACAAAATCAAAGGATAATTGTGATTAGATCGACATTATTAATCAATTAAATTAGCAATATTAGCGAGGAAATTCTCTCTTTTTTCGAGTGTGTCTGCTTCTGTAAAACTAATGTGATGCCAAGATGAGTCTTTGATGCCAATTTGTTTCAAAGTCGCATTCATGAAGGTTTTCTTAATCGCATCGCCTGCATATGATTCAATAAACCATTGCGTTGACGAGGCAGTGGTGAAAATATAGGCCTTTTTTATATAAGTCAGTGTTCCTTCAAGACCATTAGCGGTAAAGATGTAAGCAAAGTCCTTTTTCATGACCTTATCGATAAATCCTTTAACAATGGCAGGTAAATCATTCCACCAAACGGGGAAGATGAAGACAATGTGGTCAGCTTGTTTTATCATGTTTTGATATTTGGTGACTAACGGGTCGGTGGTCTTTCCCGAAAAGAAAAGGCTGAGTTCGGCGGCATCGTAAGCCGGATTAAACTTGTCCTCGTACAAATCGATAATTTCGTAATGGTGTTTTTTGTTCTTCAAAGCATTAACCAGGGTTTCAAGTATCGCATGATTAAAACTCTTGTCATATGGATGAGCGTATATAATAAGATAGTTCATATTTTTTCTCCTTAACATATTTATTTTTACATATAAAAAAACACTTTCCTAATAAAGTGCATTTCTAAATTTTTATAGGAGTATTATCGTTCATTTTTGATACTCCAGTGATATCTTTTTAAATCGATTTGATCATCAATCACTTCAACCCCATCATTTTTGAGTCTTTCCCTTTGAAGTTCAATTCCATCACCGAAATGAGCGGCTAATTTACCTTGTCTGTTGACGATTTTAAAACAAGGCTGCCCGATTGGATCAGGATTATTATGCAAAACGTTGCCCACCACTCTCGCTAATTTCTTATTGCCGAGGTATTCAGCGATATCTCCATAAGTTGAGACACGACCTTGAGGAATCATTTTGAGATATTGATAGACTTTCTCTTTGTAGTTTTGTTGATTATCTAACTTCTTAACATATAGACGGCCATAGGAATCTTCATAACTATTTTTGACCATAGTAAAAAACTTCCAGCCATATCTTTCATAAAAACTAGTATGGTCAGTAATTAAATAGACATTTGTAATACCAAATTTAAGGCACTCATCACAAGCAACCTCTAAAAGTTTCCCTGCGATTCCTTTATTCCGATAGGGTTGCTCAACATATAAAGCGCAGATATTGGGAGTTAGATCGGTTCGCTCATGAAAATCATTAGCGATAATGCCAATTCCTCCCACGGTGATATCTTCATCGAACATCAAAAACCAAGAGGGGACAGCACTCTTTTTTATAAGAGATTCATTCATACTCTCGACATAGGCTTCCAGAGGAATTCCCCATTTAGCGGAGAACCAAGTGGCGTATTTTTCTATATCCCCTTTATGAGCTAGCTTTTTTATTTCCATAGTTTAAGTATATGAAAAGCCCCGCTTTGTATCAATGATGCATCGATATAGCGGGGCTTGTTTAATAATAACGGCGTCTATTTGGTCTATGTTGAGAAACTGGTTTCTTCTCTTCCGAAACAGGAGTCTGATTGGCTTCTTCCTTTTTCGAAAATACAATTGGTGATTTCTTTTGTGGGATTTCCATTCCGATATGTTTTTGAATATCTTTTAACAGAGTTAATTCTTCGTTGGAGCAGAAGCTAATCGTAATACCTGTTTCTCCCGCTCTTCCGGTTCTTCCCATGCGGTGAAGATATGTTTCAGGGGTTTCTGGTAAATCATAATTGAAAACGTGAGATATTTTGCTGATATCTAGTCCACGAGCAGCGATATCAGTGGCAATCATCACTCGACTAGTGTGATTTTTGAAGTTCATCAACGCGGATGTTCGAGCGTTTTGACTTTTGTTACCATGGATGACTTCTGTTTTATATGGCTGATCCATTAATTTTTTGGTTAAGCGATTGGCTCCGTTTTTGGTGCGGGTGAATACTAAAGCTGAGGAAATTGTTTCGTCTTTAAGCAAATGCATTAATAAATCGGCTTTATTACTTTTTTCCACGCGATACAAAGTTTGAGAAATGGCATCGAGAGGGCTTTCGACACTACCGATAGAAACACGAACTGGTTCTTTGAGTAAACTTTCCGCTAACGAAAGTATTTCCTTTGGCATGGTTGCAGAGAATAACATTGTCTGTCTAGTTTTTGGGAGTTTGGAGATGATACGTTTAATATCTCTCAAGAACCCCATATCAAGCATTTGATCGGCTTCATCTAAGACAAAGTAATTGATTTTGCTCAAATCAACAACTTTAGAATCAACCAAATCTAACAAACGACCGGGGGTAGCAACGAGAATATCGACACCATTTTTGATGTTGGTAATTTGAGGTCCTTTGGATACTCCTCCAAAAACAACACTGACCTTGACTTTACAGTATTTGCCATATTGTTTAATCGATACGCCAATTTGAGCGGCTAGTTCTCTAGTCGGAGCGATGATTAAACCAGTTAAAATTGGTGAAAAATATTTTGAACGACTGTTCAGTATTCTTTGTAATAGAGGAATAGAATATGCTGCTGTTTTTCCGGTTCCGGTTTGAGCGGTACCTAACATATCAAAACCATCCAGTAAGGGTGGAATGGCTTGTTCTTGGATTGGGGTGGGAAGATTATATTGCAAATCCTTGATGGCCTTAAATATTAGGTCGTTGATATTGAGTTGTGAAAATTCCATTTTTGGTATCCTTCTTAGTCAGTTAATCAAGACTCGCATTTAGTGACTGACTAAGCGGGACATTTTAAAAGACGGTTAATGTTAACACAGTTCATTAACAATTGCACACTATCTAACTTAAAGATTTTTAAATGCGCTAATTAAAAAACAAGTTTGTTCTTTTTTGGAAGAAGTTTAAAGATTTCTTCCACTCCGAAATGAACTTTTGTCACCGGGAATCTCTTATCAGTGGGGAAGAGATAGTAAGTATCATCATTATCCGAGAAACTAATCCCATCGCCTTTGCCGAAATAATCGAATTCAACATGAACACTGTAATTTTCTAAAGCGGCTTTGTGGATATGCAATTCTTCACCATTTTCAAAGATGGCATCGAGATGGAAACCATCCATATTGTGAACAAGTTTGCCTTTTCCAAGGCGATAATAACCACTTCCATTAGGCAAAGAATCAATTTCAACTTCAGTTTCAATATTATAAGTGTTGGCTTCAACTTCTTTTTTGACTTGAGTTCTTTCCCATTCATAGTGATCAGGGATGTGGGGGAATTCAGTAACACCACTAGTGGCGCGAAGCTCGCCTAATTCGGTCATTTCATATTCTTTATGACACTTTTCACACCACAATTTGCTACCTTCGCTATGCATGCTATTTCCATCCAAACAGTTTGGGCACTGGTACAACACTTTATGAAGTCCAGCAGCGCGATTTTTGAAATTAATCCGAATGTTATGCTCTTTTTGATAGGCATAATCATCGTATTGAAAGGCTTCACGAATGCGATTGTTAATCTCTTCAACACTTAAAGTCTCGATTTCTTCAGCAGGTACAATACAAGTCATATCGGCAGTGACCTTTAATTTGCGCTTGTATAAATAGTTCCAGACTGGTTGTCTCAAGTGATCGCCATGGCAAATCAAAGTGACAACTGGCTTTTTGAGCAGCTTGGCCATCTTACCTAGACTATCAGGAAGAATTGCTGTAGTTCCAACGAGGGAATAACGTGCTTCGGGGTATATCGCACAAATGTATTTATTTTTATTTAAACTATGCATGATATTTCGGACAATTCGAACATCAGAAACAAATTTCCTCTTTAAAAGACATCCAACATTGCGTAGCAATTTTTCGCGACCGATAAATCCATCGACCGCGACGATATAGTTGGCAAATTTTGGGAATATGGCTTTAACTGCGACTTTAAAATCAAGAAAACTATTATGGTTGCAAAGAAGTAGATAAGGTCCCTTAACATCTTTCATATTGTGCTTATAGACTTTAGCTGATGTCGCTATTAGTTCCGGGAAAGATAAAAGCCAAGTGAGTGGCTTGAGGTACCAAGAGACCTTCCGAGGAGGGCTCACCATATCAAAACGTGGCATTGCGTTTACTTCTGATAAAGTCTTATAAGTGATGTCACTTAATTTCATAGGATTCTCCTAAATGATGATATTAAAATCGATATCTATCCTCTTGATTTTAAACTGACCCAAGAGGCAATACCAACTAATAAATATTAAAGCGAAGTTAATATCTATAAATTTCAAAAAATTTTTGTAACATTGTCTTAGGTCTGTTGCTTAATTATTTAAAGACTTTTGTTTGATATGTTGCTGATGATAATTTGCATTTAATCAATTCAAATCTAAAATGAAGATAGAGGAAATATGAAATATCTTATTACTGGTGCCAGTGGCCATGTAGGAAAATGTCTAGTTGATACATTGTTGAAACAAAATGCTTCAATAAGAGTTTTGGTGTTGCCTGGTGAAGTTTATCCATATAAAGGAGTAGAAATCATCTATGGTGATGTAACTAAAAAAGAAACCCTCATCCCCTTCTTCGCTAATGAAGATAAAGAGGATTTAATCCTCGTCCATCTAGCGGCAATCATCAGTATTTTTCAAAAAGGTAATCCACGAGTTCGTTTAGTAAATGTTATTGGAACGCAAAATGTCATGGACTTAGCGCTTTCAAATAATGTCAAAAAAGTTATCCATGTCTCATCCGTTCATGCCTTAAGTCAAGGTGACAAAAACCATCTATTTAAAGAGCAAACTATCTTTTATCCTGAGCGAGTAAATGGTCAATACGCGAAGAGTAAAGCTGAAGCTAATAATTATGTGATGTCATTAATTCATAAGGGTTTGCCAGCAATTATCGTTCATCCTTCAGGTATTATCGGTCCTTACGATGATGGTCACAGCCATCTCGTGGCCTTGTTGATGGAATACTTTAATGGGAAACTAACTTCAATTGTCAAAGGTGGTTATGATTTTGTGGATGTTCGAGATGTTGTTGATGGCATCTTGAAAGCCGTCGATAAAGGTAGGGTTGGAGATGCTATATTTTGTCGAACCGCTACTACTCCATCCAAGAGATATTAAATATCGCCTCAGAGGTAACGGGGAAAAAGCCAATTAAAAGAGTCTTACCATCTTGGTTTGTTAAAATATTCGCCCCAATAGCCGAGATTTGGTACAAGATAAGAAAAAAGACTCCCTTATTTACAAAATACGCAATTTCAACAATCAATAGCAAAGAACGTTTTTCGCACGAAAAGGCGGACAAAGAGTTGGACTACACCAACCGTGATATTAAAAACACAGTAAAAAGCACCTATGATTATTTGAAAAACAACGACGCAATCAAGTGAGTGAACTTTTTAGAGGTAATTCTTTTGTTACATCAGATTTGAACCTTGTTTTATTAATCGTCATTGCATTCCACATGAGGTTTGATACGTAAAAAATCCCCCTTCTATTGCAGTCCGTTATGGCCTACTTTTTTGGGGGAATTTCAATCTAATGGTGCCCGCGGTCGGAGTCGAACCGACATGGCTCTAAACCGATGGATTTTGAGTCCATTGCG
>Ga0209717_1003321_pt1 | contig 14194 bp, 16 predicted proteins | sample AD_UKC048_MetaG_FD_184418 | JGI IMG/M metagenome (GOLD analysis project Ga0209717, IMG submission 184418) | Active sludge microbial communities of municipal wastewater-treating anaerobic digesters from USA - AD_UKC048_MetaG (SPAdes) (version 2) | ecosystem: Engineered > Bioreactor > Anaerobic >... | reverse complement strand
TAAATCAAATTGTCCACTAGTTCGGTAGGCAACGACACTCAACTGTGTCATTTCATTGGTTTTTGAATTAAATAGAAAAACCTTCTTACCTTTTTGATAACGTTTTTCAGGATGGTTTGTTAAAGACTTTAACTTTAATGTCCCATCAAGGGAGAAACTCCCGATAATAATTCCTAAATCCAAATATTCCATAGATACTTCAAAAAAGAGGATTAATCCTCTTTCTCTTCGTTAAATGATTCAAACTTGATATGAACTCTTCTACTGTCTACTTTGCCAGCGACAGAAATCACTTCGCGGATAGCGTTAGCGATTGTTCCGTGCTTGCCAATTAGACGAGCGATATCATTTTTCTCGGTAGCGATAATAATTGATAAATCTTTTCCGTCTTCCGATTCATTTGTCTTAATGAAAATCAAATCAGGTTCTTCAACGATTGGATCGATAATCGCGTGAATAGCTTTTTCGTAATTCATTATTTGCTTTTCTTTCCGACTTTTTTGCTTTCTGCGTATTTCGCAATCAAGCCTTTGCTAGTGAGCATTGCCTTAACGGAATCAGATGGAGTTGCACCTTGAGATAACCATTTGAGAGCTAATTCTTCATCAATTACAACATTTTCAATTCCTTTGGAAGGATCGAAAAAACCGATTTGCTCAATAATTCTTCCGTCTGCTGCGTAACGTGAATCAGCGGCTACGATGCGGAAGAAGGGATCTTTGTGGCGACCAATTCTTGTTAATCTAATTTTAACTGCCATAAACATTTCCTCCTTATGTTCGAGGGTATCTTAAGTCTTACTTATTATTCTGTCAAGCATTTTTGCTTTACATAGATTATTTTCCTTATATAAATATAAAATTGTATTGAAATATAAGAAAGCGATTGATAATATTATTAAGCATGTTTGAACATGATACGGGTGCTCCGCTGTCGGAAAACGAGAATGAACACCAAGAGAACATTTATGTTATAGGAGGCGTTATTGAACTATGAACACAAATTTAGTCAATGAAATCACTGCTTCACAATTGAGACATGACTTACCAGAATTTTCTTCCGGTGACACTGTTAAAGTATCCGTTAGAATTATCGAAGGTAATAAGTCACGTATTCAAAACTTCGAGGGTGTTGTTATCGCTCGTCGTGGTGGTGGAATTAGTGAAACGTTTACCGTTCGAAAGATGTCAAGTGGCATCGGTGTGGAAAGAAACTTCCCACTTCATTCTCCAGCCATTGCAGCCATTACATTGGTGCGCAAAGGTAAAGTGAGAAGAAACAAAATCACTTACATTCGCAAACTTTCAGGTAAATCAGCTCGTATTAAAGAAATTCTCTAATTTTGAGCAAAATAAGGATTCTAGCGGAATCCTTTTTTATTGCTTAGTCTTTTTATTCCTCATATAATGAGAAATATGTTAAGTAGTGTTAAGAAGAAGAGACTAGGGGCCTTTCTTTGGTCTACTATCTATTTTGTACTAGTGGTCATATTTGCTTGTAGCGCCACCTTGATTTTCCATTCGACTTATTATCGATCAATCTTTGTTTCTGGAACATCTATGAGCCCAACTCTTTATGGTTTAACTAGTAGAGCTCATTTTGGTATTATCGACACGACTTCTTTGGCGAAAAATAGCATTAAGAGATTTGATATTGTGACCACTTACTTTCCTTGGGATGAAAGCGATTACTCTCCGGAAAGTATAGAAAACAAAGATTATTCCATGGCCGACGGGAGCAATCCAGAGTATAAAATCAAACGTGTTGTCGCTCTTCCGGGAGAGACCATTTTTTATTTTACTGATGAAGCTAATCGAAGAAATTTCCCAGCAGAATTGAAAAATCACATTATTATTCTTGAATCAAAGGATGAAGACCAAGACGGCCAAGATGATGGCACTGGCAAAGTAATTGCAATTTATCGAGACAAACTCCCAAAAGGCGAAGAACTTGAACCTGAGGCGTATACATTCACAATTGGTGAACAAACAATAATTGCGAAAGAACTGCCATACTATCGTCAAAAGAACGCCGCCGCTCCATTTGCCTATGGACGGCCTTCCATTGAGCCTACTGCCGTTCCTGAAGGTCGCTATTTTGCCATGGGTGATAATTGGTCAACCAGCGGAAGCACTGACTGTGGTACATCAGGAAAGCCACTTTACTACGACAACATTGTTGGAGTTCTCGTGGCAATTGAAGGAACCTGCACAATTGTCGGCGATACCGGTGAGAAAAAGTGCACGAATCGCCAATATTCATGGCCAGTTATATATTAAGGATTTTATTATGATAAATTCAGTACACTGGTTTCCTGGACATATGAAAAAGGCTCTCAAAGAGATTGAGGAACGCTTGAAAGTCATTGATGTCGTTATCGAATTAATTGATGCTCGAGCACCAATTTCTTCAATCAACCCTCAACTTGAGAAAACAATTAAAAATAAGAAGCGAATTCTCATTTTAACCAAAATAGATTTAGCGGATTCACAAAAGAGCGACTTTTGGGTCGACTTTTTAAAGAAACAATATGACGTTGTTTTATCTTTAGATTTAACCCAGGCTTCAGCCAGCAAAGCGATTGAAAAGGCCATCACAATTCTCGGAAAAGATAAATGGGCTAAAGAGAAATCAAAAGGCATGAAACCTCAACCAATTCGAACAATGATTATCGGAATTCCCAATGTCGGAAAATCTTCTTTAATCAACCGTCTCGCTCATCGAAAAGCGGCCGGGGTACAAAATAAGCCGGGGTACACTCGAGGGGAGCAATGGATAAAAGTTAGTGAAAACTTCTTATTATTAGATACGCCCGGAATTTTACCCATGAACTATGATGATCAAAAGAAGTCTATCAACTTAGCCTTGGTGGGCTCCGTGAGAGAAGATATTTTACCGAATCATCTCTTGGTTAGTTCACTTTTATCATTTCTCAAATCAAACTATCCCAATGCCTTAAAAGAACGTTTTAATATTGCATTAATTGATCAAAGCGAAGAGGTTTTGCACGCAATTTGTATCCAAAGATCACTAGTTGATTCTTTCGGACAACCTGATTTATTGCGCGCTGAAACTCTTCTGCTGAAAGAATTTAAAGACGGATTATTAGGCCGCATCACTTTAGATATTGAAAAAGATGTCGCTTGATTTTGAGAAAACATTGTACACTCAAAACATCAAACTCATTGTTGGATGTGATGAAGCAGGAAGAGGCTGTCTACTCGGTCCCGTTTTTGCTGGTGCAGTCATACTGCCAATGTCATTTGATTCACCTTTAATCAATGACTCCAAAAAATTATCTGCTAAGCAAAGAGAAGAAGCCTTTCAACTAATTGTCGAAACAGCGATTGCTTTTGGAGTGGGCTTTTGCACACCAGAAGAAATTGACGAAATGAATATTCTAAACGCATCGAGAGTTGCGATGGAAAGAGCTATTGAAAATATGAATCATCCATTTGATTTAATTATTACCGATTATATGAAAATGCCTAAAGCCATAAAGCCGGTTATTAGTCTTGTTCATGGTGATAGCAGAAGTTTGTGCGTGGCAGCCGCTTCCATTCTCGCCAAGGTATCTCGCGATCGTTTTTGTGATGAATTGAATAAGATTTATCCTCAATACCATATCGCTAAGAACAAAGGGTATGGAACTTCTAGTCATCTTGAAGCCCTCGATAAATTTGGGCCAGTAAAAGGTCTTCATCGCTTTTCATACTCTCCTGTTCGGGCTTCTTTGATAAAAAAGTCGATTTGTTTTAAAACTTTCTAATTCCTTTAATCTCCTTATTACTAGGAGGTTTTTATGAAAGGAAGAGATCTATTAATTTATCTATCCATCAAATACCAGGGAGTATGGAGTGACATTTACTCTGCAATTTCACGGAAAGAATCGGTCAATTCAATCGATGTTGAAGAAGAAGTTACACATTTAAAATGCCAAACAATGACTATTCTTGATGATGATTATCCTGAAAGTTTTAAGACAATATTTCATCCCCCTTTTGTCCTTTTTTATTATGGCAATATCAAGCTATTATCTAACTATAAAGAAAATGTCGCTGTCATAGGTTCGCGAGATTTTACTGAATATGGTAAAGAGATGACTGAAAAAATAGTTCGTGAGATAGCTGGTAAAGTAAATGTAGTGTCAGGACTTGCTAGAGGAATTGATTCAATAAGTCATCGTGAATGCTTGGCTAACAAAGGACATACGATTGCCATTTTAGGAAGTGGAATCGACAACTGCTATCCCAAAGAAAATCGTCAACTTTACGAAGAAATCAAAAAAGAACATCTCCTCATTAGCGAATACCCAAGCAACTGCGATGCTAAAAAAGAAAACTTTCCCGAAAGAAATCGTTTGATTGCTGCGTGTAGCAATGCTGTCGTGGTTACTGAAGCCCAAGCTAAGAGTGGGACAATAATTACAGTTGGTCATATGCTTGATCTTGGAAGAGAGGTCTTGTGCGTTCCTCATCGTGCTGACGAAGGAAGCCAATGCAACAGGTTGATTGCTGGAGGAGCAACATTAGTCGAAAATGGCGAGGATGTTTTATTTGCAATTCGTTAAGAAAAAAGAGCGAAAAAATTAATATATCTTTATTAATAAGGATATAAGGAGACATGAGTGTTGACATTAGCCAATTAAATCACTAAGATTTTGTTTCGTTAGGAAATTTATGAAATTAGTAATTGTTGAATCCCCCACCAAGTGCCAGACCATTGAGCGATATCTCGGTTCGGAATATAAAGTTGTTGCTTCTCGCGGACATATTCGCGACCTTTCAACAAGCGGAAAAGGCGGCTTAGGTGTCGATATTCCCGCTGGTTTTATCCCGACTTATGTGATTAGCAAAGATAAACTACATATTGTTCGCGAATTAAAGACATATCTTAGTAAAGCGGATGAAGTTGTATTAGCAACCGACCCTGATCGAGAAGGTGAGGCCATTGCTTGGCATCTCGCCAAAGTTTTAAACTTGCCTATCGAGACTACCAAGCGATTGGAGTTTCACGAAATTACTCGCGATTCAATCGGAAGCGCGATGAAAACTCCAAGAACCATCGATATGAATCTAGTGGCCAGCCAAGAGACCCGCCGCATTCTCGATCGAATTATTGGATTCCGCTTATCCTCTTTAATATATAAGAAAATTCATTCCCGCTCTGCTGGTCGTGTACAAAGCGCAGCACTACGCCTTATCTATGATCACGACATGGAAATTGAAAAGTTTATCAGTGAAGAATATTGGAATATTAATACATCCGTTTTAATTGGAGAAAAGGAATTTAATCCCTCATTTAGCGGTGTTAATGAAAAAGCCGTCACTCTTCACAATGAGAGTGAAGCACAATCAATATTGGATAAAATACCAGATAATTTAAAGGTTATTTCTGTTTCTACAACTTTTAGAACCAAAGAGAGTAAAGTCCCTTTTACTACTTCTACTCTCCAGCAGGAAGCTTTCTCTCGCTTAAAATTTAAAACCAAAAAAACCCAAATGATTGCCCAACAATTATATGAAGGCATTAATGTCGGAGGCGAACATATGGGTTTAATTACCTATATGCGTACTGACTCCACTCGTCTTTCACTGACCTTTATTAATCGAGCGATGGCCTTTATTACTGAGACATATGGAAACGAGTACCTTGGACATGCCAAACAAATCAAAGAAGTTGGTATCACTCAGGATGCTCATGAAGCTATTCGTCCAACCGCAAACCACAGAACTCCCGAATCTGTTAAGCAATATTTAACCACCGATCAATACAATCTATACAAACTGATTTATAATCGTTCATTAGCTTCCTTAATGAAAGCCAAGAAAGAACAAGTTTTCAACATTATTTTAGGTGCAAATGATTTAACCTTCAAAGTTGAATTATCACATACAGTGTTCAAAGGCTACGAAGTAGTGTGGGATGATCGAGATGATAACAAAGATTACCATGGTGAATTCCCCCAAATTAATGAAGGCGATTCAGTTAAAGTAATTAAAAAAGAAAAAGAACAAAAATTCACTCAACCACCCGCCCATTATTCCGAAGCTAAATTAGTTAAACTGATGGAAGAAGTCGGGATTGGCCGTCCTTCTACTTACTCCTCAACGATAGAAACTCTTAAAGAGAGAAAGTATATAAACAACAACGCAGGAATTTTAAGCATATCTGATCAAGGAAAGAAAACCGCGATTGTCTTAGGCAAATATTTTCCTGAAATCGTTGATGCAAAATATACTGCTCAAATGGAAGTCAAACTCGATGATGTTCAAGAAGGCAATGAATCGAGAATTAAAATTTTGACCGATTTCTATAACCCTTTCGAAGAACGAATAAAGGTAGCTTACGAAAAAATGTATCCAGATGAACCAGAAAAGACAGGAGAAAATTGCCCTCTTTGTGGATCGCCTCTAGTTTTTAAAAAGGGAAAAAATGGAAAGTTTGTTGGATGTTCTAATTTCCCAACTTGCCGTTATGTAAAAAAAGAAGAGACTGCTCCAGCTGTTAAAACAGGAGAAATGTGCCCCGAATGTGGTAAACCTTTGGTTGAACGAAAATCATCTAGAGGAACCAACTTTATCGCTTGTTCTGGATTTCCGAAATGTCATTACATCAAAGCAGAAGAAAAAGTCCCCGTAGTTTTTAAAGAAGAAGACTATGTCAAGGATTGTCCAAAATGTGATGGTCATTTGGTAAAAAAGAAAGGTCGCTATGGCATTTTCCTTGGTTGCACAAATTATCCAAAGTGCAATTACATGGAAAAAGTTGAAAAAAAGAAACGGAGTTAATCCGTTTTTCTTTTTCTATGTAGTATGATGTTGTTATGAATAAACCGACCAAAGAATTTCTTAATCACTTGAAAGATGAACGAAACTATTCTCTTCAAACCGTCGATAGTTATCGGAGGGACATTGAGAAGTTTTTTGATTTTTTAGAGATAGAAGGAATTTTAATGGATCAAGTTGATTTATTAATCATTCGAAATTTCTTATCGAAAGAATTGCAGGGAGGAGTTAGTAAACGATCATGCAAACGTCGTTTATCTGCTCTCAAACATTTCTATGGATTCATGGTTGGAGCAGATTATGTGACTGCTAACCCATTCGCATTAATTACGGCCCCAAAAACTGACAAGAAATATCCTCACTTTCTTTACGAAGAACAAATTAGCGACCTCTTTGAGGCTAATCTTCGTAGAAATGATGAGCTTGCCACCAGGGACCAAGCGATATTGATGATGCTCTATTACTGCGGAACTCGGGCCAGTGAACTGATTAATCTAGATGTTCAAGATATAAACTTAAAAACGAGAATCGCTCGTGTTTTTGGAAAAGGCCGAAAAGAGCGACTAGTTCCTTTCACCAATGAATGCCGAGATGCTCTATCCAACTATATTCAGAATCAAAGAAACCAACTGCTTTCAAAGAGTGAAGAAATGACCTCGGCATTGTTTTTAAGCGATAAGGGCAAAAGAATGACAACACGCGGACTAGAGTATATTCTCAATAACATCGAAAAGAAAACCGGAGACTATTTGGGATTGCATCCACATATTTTTCGTCATAGTTTTGCGACCCACTTACTTGAAAATGGGGCCGATTTACGCGTTATTCAGGAATTATTAGGTCATACAAGCATAAATGCCACCCAAGTTTACACTCATGTCACTGAAGAAGCGAAAAAGAAAATCTATTCCGATGCCTTTCCAAGAGCAAAGAAACCAAAAAATTCCGATAAATAACTTGTTATATATATAACCCTTTGATAAAATAATTGACGCTGTGAATAACATCACAGACTACACACACTGTGAATTGAACTCCCTTTGTGCTCAGCTAATGTTTGCTTGAGTGGTTGAGTTTTTCGAAGCAGTGGAGGTTAAACATAAGGAGGCTCATATAATGAGTGAAGAAAAGAAAGATGTTGCTGAAGTCGAAGAAGAAACTCCAGTAGCAGTAGTTGCCCCTACAATGGCATCTGTCGTGCATGATCCTGATGCACCAGTTATTACAATGAAAAAATTGTTAGAAGCTGGCGCACATTTTGGACACCAAACCCGTCGTTGGAATCCAAAGATGAAGAAATACATCTACGGAGCAAGAAATGGTGTATACATCATTGACTTAGCAAAAACCGTTACCTTAATTGCTAACGCTTACAAAGCAATGAAAGAAATTGTCGATAATGGTGGAAAGATTTTATTTGTTGGAACTAAGAAACAATGCCAAGAAGCTGTTATGGCCGAGGCTTTACGTTCTGGTTCTTTCTACATGACAAATCACTGGCTTGGTGGAACCTTGACCAATTTCAAGACCATCCAAGGCCGCATTAGATACTTAAAAGAATTACAAAGAAGAGAAGAAGAAGGCGAATTAGAACTTCTTCCAAAGAAAGAAGCTGCTGAATTAAGAAAGCAAAAAGAAAAACTCTCTAAAAATTTAGAGGGAATTAAAGAGATGCGTCGTACTCCAAACGCTGTCTTTGTGGTCGATCCTCGCATTGAACACAACGCTGTCGCTGAAGCGCGCAAATTAGGCATCCCTGTTTTTGCTATCGTGGATACAAATAGTGATCCAGATGTCGTCGACTATGTTTTACCAGCTAACGATGATGCTGTCCGCTCAGTCAGCCTAATTCTTGCTGTTATCGCTGATGCTATCGTTGAGAGCAAAGGTGGATTACCAGTTGTCGCTTACGTCAAGGATGAAGGCGAAGAAGTCACAATGAAAGATGTTATTCGTCAAACCGATAAAGAGAATGCTGAGAAATTAGCTCGCATTCGCGCTGAAAGAGCTGCTCGTCAAGAAGCTTATGATCGCGATCAAGGATCCCGCGGATTCTCTAGAGATAGAGATGACAACCGCCGCTATGGTCCACGCAAGCCATTCGTTAAAAGAGACGGAGAGGCCAAAGCCGCTGATGCTCAGCCTTCTGAAGTAAAGAAAGAGGAGATTTAATAATGGCCGAAAAAAGTTTAATAGATTTAATTAAAGACCTTCGCGAGAGAACAGGTGCTGGTCTCATGGATTGCAAAGCCGCTCTACTCGCAAATGATAGCGATTTAGATCGCGCAAGCGATTATCTCCGTGAAAAAGGATTAGCCAAGATGGCTAAGAAAGCTAATCGTATTGCTGCGGAAGGATTGACTTTAGTCAAATCCTGCGCCAAATGCAAATCAATCGTCATTGTTGAAGTCAATTGTGAAACTGACTTTGTGGCGAAAGCCGAAGCATTCCATAATCTTGTCAATGACATTGCTGATTTATTATTGGATAAGAAACCAAGCAGCATCGAAGAAGCTCGTGAATTAGCTTCATCAATCTTCACTGATGCGACTGTTAAATTAGGAGAAAAATTAGATCTTCGTCGTTTCGAAATTATCAGTGAAAGCGGAGATGAAATGGCTGCTATTTACACACACATGGGTGGTAAAATTTCGGTCGTTGCTTTATTAAATAAAAAAGATGCAGAGTTTGGAAAACAACTCGCTATGCATATTGCGGCCAATAACCCAACCTATTTGAGTGTTGAAGATATTCCAAGTGAAGTCATTAAACACGAAAATGAAGTTGAACTAGCCGCTAGCAAGAACGATGAAAAATTAGCGAACAAACCACTTCCAGTTCTTGAAAAAATCATCGCTGGAAAAGTGAATAAGCACTTTGCTGAAGTTACCTTAATGGCTCAACCATTTCTTATTGATGATTCGAAAACAATTGAGCAAATCTTAAAGGAAAAGAATGTAAAGCTTTTGAAATTTGTCCGTTACCAAGTCGGAGAAGGTATTGAAAAGCGGCAAGATGACTTCGCAAGTGAAGTCATGAGCCAAATCAATTAATGAAATAAGAAACACTTTAGTGTTTCTTTTTTTAAGGAGGTTTTATGTACAAAAGAGTGTTATTGAAGCTTAGCGGCGAAGCCCTAAAAGAGAAGACAGGCATGCAAATTATCGATGTTAAATCACTCGATAAAATTGCTCAAGCCATCAACACTATTCACGATAAGAAAATCGAAATTTGTGTTGTGATTGGAGCCGGTAATATTTGGCGTGGTAAACTTGCCAAAGATATTGGCATTGAAGACGTCTCCGCTGATTATATGGGTATGCTCGGCACAGTAATTAACGCTGTCGCTTTAGCCTCTTCGTTAAAAAAATATGGAGTTTCAAGTCTCGTTTTATCAGCGATTCCCGCGATAGAAGGTGTCACCGAACCATATGAAGTAGAAAAAGCTGATTTAGCCATGAAAAATGGCCAAGTTGTTTTTCTCGCTGGTGGAACTGGTAAACCATTCTTCACCACTGATACTGCCGCGACTTTGAGAGCGTTAGAACTCAATTGCGATGCCATCTTAATGGGTAAAAATGGAGTTGATGGAGTCTACTCCAGCGACCCCACTTGTGACCGCAATGCTAAGTTCTATCCTGTCATCACTTATAAAGAGATGTTAGAAATGAAACTTCAAATTATGGACCTTTCTGCTGTAGAATTAATTAAGGACCACGATGTCGAAATTCGTGTCTTCTCAATGGCGGACCCCGCAAACTTCCGCCACGTTATCGAAGGAAGAGATATCGGAACTGTCTGCAAAAAAGGAGAATAATATATGGATGAAATCGTACTTGATTCACAACAAAGAATGGAGAAATCCATCGAATCATTAAGAGCTTCTTTAGTGACTCTGAGGACTGGTCGAGCCAACCCCGCCATCTTATCAACTTTAATGATTGACTATTATGGCTCTCCCACACCAGTTAATCAGATATCCTCAATCTCAGTGCCAGAACCTCGCCAACTTCTCATCAAGCCTTATGATCGCAATGACATGAAAGCCATTTTAACGGCTATCAATGCTTCTAGTCTTGGTTTGAACCCCATCAATGAAGGAACGAGCATTCGCTTGATTATTCCAGCTTTGACTGAGGATCGAAGAAGAGAATTATCAAAACAAGCCAAAAAATATGGTGAAGAAGCTAAGGTCGCAATTCGCAACATACGCAGAGACTACGTGGATTTAGTCAAGAGCGATGATACATATCCTGAAGATTATCAAAAAAAGATACTCGAAGATATTCAAAAAGTGACAGATGAAGCAATTCAAAAAATTGATGAAATCTGTATCGAAAAAGAAAAAGAAATCATGGTCGTATAAGGAAGGTAATGCCTTCCTTTTTTTCATTTATGTTTCTAGGATATTTTTCTATTTTTGTGTATACTAAAATAGATTAAATATGGCGAAGATAGCATCCTTAAAACATATAGCCTTCATTATGGATGGAAACGGAAGATGGGCCACCGCTCGCGGTCTTCCGCGTTTTTTAGGTCACAAAGCCGGATGTGATCGAGTCATTGATATTTATGAAGAATGCCGTGAACAAGGCGTTGAAGTCATGTCTTTATATGCCTTCTCGACTGAAAATTGGAATCGACCAAAAAGCGAGATTAACCATCTCTTTAAGTATTTGGAAATCTTTTTTACTAAACAAATCAATCGCATGATTAAAGAAGGTTGTCACATCTTGGCTTCTGGAGACTTATCTCGATTGCCATTGAAAACCCAAAAAGTTGTTAATGAAGCGATGGAAAAGACCAAAGATTGTCATGACTTTGTTTTTAACATTTGTCTCAATTACGGAGGAAAGGCCGAGATTATTCGGGCTTGTCAAAACTTCGCTAATGATGTTATGAACAATCAAATCAAGATTGATGAACTCAACGAAACAAGTTTCGAAGATTACCTGTATACAAAAGGATTGCCACCTGTCGATTTATTAATTCGCACAAGTGGAGAAATGCGAACATCAAATTTCCTTCCCTGGCAGTTAGCCTATGCTGAATTTATTTTCACTCCGACACCTTGGCCCGATTTTGATAAAGAGCAATTTAGAAATGCCCTTACTGAATATGCTAAGCGTTCACGTCGCTTTGGAGGTTTGTCACATGAATAAGAATGAGCAAATTATTAAACCAAATGAAATAACCAAAAGCACAAAAGCTTCAATGAAAACAAGAATTATTACCGCTGTTGTGGGCGTTGCGGTTATTATTCCATTCATCTTTTTAGGTGACTGGTTCTATGCCGCTTTAGTTGTTGTTTTATCTGTTCTTTCTACCATTGAAATTATTCGTTGCCTAAAAGTTAAAAGATCGGTGCCCTATTTAATTGGATTAAATGTCATAAGCATCTTCATAAGTTTATTCATGGTGTTTTGGCCGTTCTTAATTGAACTTTTTACCACAATTACGAGCAATACATGGTTTCACTTGTATTCATATTTTACACAACTGCATATTTCGGTGTTATTGGTCTTCATTGGGTTTGCTTTGTTGTTCTTAATGGTGGTATTTTACTCTTCCTTTACCGTGAGAGATGCAACTTTCCTATTTACTATGCTGGTAGTTATCTCTTTTGGACTTCAGAGTTTGTTATTTTTAAGATACTATCCTTCTTTTAAGCACTGGGAGTCAATCAGTACCACACCTTCATTCTTTAATTTATTTGATTCTTTCGAAGCGTCACTGCTTATTATCTATGTCCTTATCGCTACATTTATGACTGATACTGGGGCTTATTTCTTTGGCCTATTTTTTGGAAAACGCAAAATTAATGAACGCATTTCACCGAAAAAAACCTATGCTGGATTTGTTGGTGGTTTAGTTACATCGTTTATCGCTTCGGCGGGTTTTGGAATTGGACTTGCTGCATTGGGCCACCCTTTATTAGAAGGATCTCTTGATTTAAATCACTGGTACTTTATCGTTACATTATCTGCGTTGATACCTTTCTTCTCTACTCTAGGCGATTTTGTTCTTAGCTCAGTCAAGCGTTTCTATGAGATAAAAGATTTCGGGAATATACTTCCTGGACACGGAGGCATTCTCGATCGAATTGATTCTCTACTATTCTCATTGATGGTTTCAGCCATTTTTGTTTGGATAATATCTAATTTAGGTAATTACGATAAAATATTTTTAATATGATAAGTATTTGTCTTTTAGGTGCTTCCGGATCAATTGGTAGTCAATCCCTGGATGTTATCAAAAAGCATCCTGGTGATTTTTTATTGAAAGCATTTTCAGTTGGCCATCGGACAAGAAATATATCATCAATTCTAAAAACTTTTCCCTCAGTTGAAATGATTTGCATCCAAGAGAGAAAAGCGATGGAAAAGTATCAACTTAAGTACCCTCATCTTCGCTTTTTTTATGGAGATTCCGGCCTTATTTCGTTAATTAAGGAATCACAAGCTGATATGGTGGTCAACGCTCTTGTTGGCTTTGTTGGATTGCTTCCCTCTCTGACTGCTTTAGTAAACAATCGCATCCTCGCTCTTGCTAACAAAGAAAGTCTCGTAGTAGGCGGAGAATTAATTAAGAATATTTTAGCAAGCGGTAAAGGCAAACTTATTCCCATTGATAGCGAACATGTCGCTTTAGCAAAATGCTTATCTGTTGATTCCAAAAATGTCCAAAATCTTATCTTAACCGCGAGCGGTGGAAGTTTTCGGAATCTATCTCGCAAGGATTTAAGAAAAGTAACTCCTCAACAAGCGCTTAATCATCCCACTTGGAAGATGGGCAATAAAATCACCATCGATAGTGCGAGCATGATGAACAAGGCTTTTGAGATTATTGAGGCTCATTATTTATTTGATTATCCTTACCAAAAGATAAAAGTTATTATTCATAACGAATCTATGATTCACTCTATGGTACAATACAAAGATGGAACGTACCGTCTAGATATCGGGAAACCCGATATGCGTGTTCCTATCACCTATGCATTAACGCAAGGGTTGTGCGTGTTCAAGACTTGCTCATGTTCTGATTATCGTCAGTTTGATTCATACCATTTCTCGGCTCTGTCCTTAAAAAGATATCCCCTCATTAAATGGGCAAAGAAGGTCATCGAAGATAAGGGAACATTTGGAACTGTCTTAAATGCTGCTAACGAAGTAGCAGTTTCGGCTTTTCTAAAAGGGAAGATCTCATTCCTCGATATTGAAAAAGTTATTTCTATCTTGATGGAAAGCCACCTTAACATTGAGCATCCAACCATTGATGATATTATCAAAGTTGATGCCATAACGCGTAAAAACGCAATCGAATTAATCGAAAAGTAGGTATTATGGATTTCTTATTTAATTTCTTGTACATTCTCCTGTTCATATTTTGTCTATCAATATTGATTG
>Ga0209717_1003317_pt1 | contig 14203 bp, 9 predicted proteins | sample AD_UKC048_MetaG_FD_184418 | JGI IMG/M metagenome (GOLD analysis project Ga0209717, IMG submission 184418) | Active sludge microbial communities of municipal wastewater-treating anaerobic digesters from USA - AD_UKC048_MetaG (SPAdes) (version 2) | ecosystem: Engineered > Bioreactor > Anaerobic >... | reverse complement strand
TACGCTGACGGCTTCCGACCAAACGAAGCCCCAAATCACTACTTGTCCTGCCAATCGTACGGTAGCGCTCAATGGTTCGTGCCAACTTCAGGTGCCAGATATGCGAAGTCAACTGGTGGCCACCGATTGTACCTTACCCATTACCGTATCGCAAAACCCAACACAACTCACTTTGCTGGCCAGTGGAAATTCCATGCAGCACGTGGTGACCATGACGGCGACGGATGGGGCTGGCAATACGAAAACCTGTTCGGTTACCCTCACTGCGCAGTTTCACACGGGGTGCTTTGCCGGCGGCGAGCCTGTGGTGGAAAGAGTGGAAGAAACCACGGTCGCAACGGACAGTATCGGGGCCGACGATTGGAAGGTGTCGCCCAATCCGTTTACGGATGAATTGAAGGCGTTTTTCAGCCTTGAAAAGGAGATGCAGGTGGAGTTGATGGTGCTGGATTTGAGCGGGAAAACGGTTTTTCACCAGCAAAAAACATGGGCGGAAGGAATGCAGACGATGCCGATCGATACCCATGACTGGCCGGGAGGGGTGTATTTTGTGGGTTTGAAAAAGGAGTCGCGTGCATGGGACTATAAAAAGGTGATGCTGGTTCGGTAGAGGAGAAGCGTGGGTATTCATGTCTCTCAAAACGTTTGACGCTTTCCTTTATATGCTTTGAAAAAATGGTGTTTGGTTTTTGGGGCGGGTTGCCATCGGCTAAAATCACCACTAAAGCCGATGGCAACCCGCCCCAAAAACCAAACACCATACACTAAACACTAAATACCAGCCAGCGCCCGGTCTTTCGGATACTTTACTTCATAAGTAAAACTCACCTTCTTGTTTTCCTTCGGGTCCAGTTTGAAGTCCCACACCAGTTTTCCCGTATCCGGGTTAAACGAAGCCTTTCCGTATTCTTCATAGGTGATTTTGATAGACGGATCTGCGGAGATCGGCATCTGGTCTTCGACGATCAGGCGAATAGGAATGGCTTTGGTGTTGCGCACGCTGATCTCGTAGGTTTTGGTCACCATTTTGTTCTCATTCAGGATCTTTTCCCGCGATTTGTCTTTCAACTTGATCCGTTTCACGACAATGCTTTTGTCGCGGCCGAGATTGAGCAGCAGGGTGTCGTTGGTGCTGCCGGGATTGATGGCAGTTTGACCGACGTAAGTGCCTTCAAAATAAACCCGCGCTGTGCCGGGAACCAGGTTGAGATCTTCCCAGTCGGTCAGGCGCGCCATTAGAAACACGTCGGGATCCAGTTTCGGCACAACGGTATAATTGTATTGGGCGGGAATTTTCCGGTTTTGGATCACCACGTTGTGCGCCTGTCCGTCGGAAGCGATGGTGTATTTCAGGCTGATTTCATATACTACGCGCAACGCATTCTGACTGACGGTGGTGTAGTCGTACACGCCGTCTATTTCCGGTCCGGAGTATTCTTCGTAATCTTTTACATCGTCGGTCATTGCCGCGGCCTGGGGCTTGGACGCCAGCGTTTCTTTCATTTTTTTGCGCTCCATAGCCACATACTGGGTGTAATTCAGGAGATACGGACTTAAAACGGGTTTTACACTTGATTCGTTGGGGTTTCCTGTCGAAAGGGTCAGCAGCACATCTTTCCATTCGATGCCCGAATTCTGGTACACGCCGGCCCGGTGGTTGAGTTCTATGTCGGTCGAATTATTATCGGCGCGCAGGTCGTAGGAGGGCGTCCAGCCGGCGTTTTCCACGAAATAATTGATGGTAACGTCGGTGTTCATGGCCCGTTCGGACAAAACGGTTACAATCACCTGCGATACCGGTTGCGCATCGGCGGTCGGTGGCGCATAATTGCCTGAAATTAACGTCTGTAAGGTCGCCTGGCGTTGTTGCAGGCCGTCGCGCAGTTCCGACCAGCGGTATTGTTCGCGTTCCAGTTTCAGCATTGCCGTGTTGATGTTGTCCAGCCGCTGGCGGAGAAATTCGATGCTTTGCTGAAAGATGATCAGGGAATCGCGCTGTAATTCTCCTTTCATCAGCCGGTTGTTCAGCAAGACGTTGCGTTCCGTAGCCAGGTTATTGATCTGGTTTTGCAGACCTTTCATGGTAAATCCTATATCTGTCAGGGAATCGAGTACCCCTTTCAGGTCTTTTTCAAATTTTTTAAGTGCCGGATCGGACGGCTTTTTTTCTACGATGGCGTATTGGAGGTGATAGCGCACGTCCATCACCACTGCGCCGCCGCCGGCTCCTGCCTGCAGGGAAGCCTCCAGCAGTTGGGGCGAAACGTTTTCAAAAACCAGGTCGGTGGTGCCTGCCGGAAGCGCTACTTTTTCGGTAGCAAAGAGTTGGGCGCCGCGGTTGAACACGATGACTTTGTCAACACGGGATTTGATCGGTTTGGGTGTTTGTGCAAAGGCCGAGTGGCCGATAATCAACAGGAGCAACAGAATTTTTTTCATAAAAAAAGAAAGATGAGGTGGTTCATGTATGGCGGAATGATGCTGTTGAGTAGCGCATTACATAAACCCGCATGAATTTCCTGCTGAAAAAATTCAGTCACCATTGTGTTACATCCACAAACTTTTTACTTTCACCACCCCAATAAACCTAAAATGCCCGTTACAAAAGGCAAACAGGTGATTGCCTGAAGGCTTTTTTCCACCACAAAAATTCGCTTATGTCCGTAACCGCAATTATTCCCGATGAAGTACTGAATTTTATAAACGGCGATTTCCAGGTTTCCGATTCCGGCAAACTGGACGTCGTCAGTCCGCTCGACGGGCAGGTCATTTCCACAGTGCCATTGTCCGCTTACAACGAACTCGATGCGGCGGTGCAGGCGGCCAGAAAAGCCTGGAAAGCCTGGTCGGCGCTCACCCTCAAAGAGCGGGTACAATACATTTTCAGGTACCGGAATCTGTTGATCCGCGACCGGGAATCGCTGGCGGAACTGGTGCACCTGGAAAACGGCAAAACCGTCGATGAGGCGCGCGCCGAAGTGGATAAAAGCATCGAATTGTGCGAATTTGCCTGCTCCATGCCGCAGATCGTCGCCAGCGAAGTGCAGGAAGTGAGCAAAGGTGTGGAATGCCGGATAGAGCGCAAACCGCTGGGCGTAGTGGCCTCCATCGCGCCGTTCAATTTCCCGAATATGGTGCCGAACTGGACCATTCCAAATGCCCTCGTTCTCGGCAACTGCCTGATACTCAAACCCTCCGAAATCGTACCGCTCAGCGCTTTACGGATTGCAGAATTGCTGAAAGAAGCAGGCATTCCGGACGGCGTATTCAGTGTTGTGAATGGCGGCCGGGAAATTGTGGAAGGTATCTGCGACCATCCGGATATCCAAGCGGTCTCTTTCGTGGGCTCTACCAAAGTGGCGAAAATCGTATATCGCCGTGCTACTTCCAATCTGAAACGATGCGTAGCGCTCGGCGGGGCCAAAAACCACCTCATCGTCATGCCCGATGCCAACCTGGAAATGACCGCGTCCAACGTTGTGGCTTCCATGTCGGGCTGCGCCGGCCAGCGCTGTATGGCTGCGGCTGTGATGATCGGTGTGGATCGTGTGCAGCATATTGTCGACCGGATGTGCGACGAAGCGCGCAAACTGAAACCGGGCGAAAACCTCGGCGCTGTCATCAGTGCCGAATCGCGGGCTCGCATCACGGCATTCATCGACGAAGCGGAACAAGCGGGCGCTAAAGTACTCGTGGACGGAAGAAATACCGTGGTCCCGAATAAAGAAGGCGGGTTTTACGTAGGCCCGACCATCGTCGACTACGTCACAGCCGATATGCGGATTGCACATGAAGAAGTATTCGGTCCGGTTATCGCAATCATCCGGGCAAAGAACCTGGACGAGGCCATCGACATCGAAAATGCTTCTCCTTACGGCAACGCCGCCTCTATTTTTACCGAAAACGGCGGGTTTGCCAAGGAAGTAATGGATCGGGCCAGCGCCGGCATGATCGGCGTAAATATCGGCGTTCCGGTGCCGCGCGAACCTTTCCCGTTCGGCGGCTGGAACGACTCCAAATTCGGCGTCTGCGATATCACCGGTAAGAGTTCGATCGAGTTCTGGACGCAAAACAAAAAGACTTCCGTGAAGTGGAATCCGGAAGCGCGAACGAACTGGATGAGTTGATTAAGAAATAAGGGTTGATAAGGTTTATAAGGTTGATGAGGGTTGATTTTTAGCCACTCAAGTAATTGACAATCTTTTATTTATCGAGCCGATGAATATCAACCCTCATCAACCTTATCAACCTCATCAACCCTACTTGATCACAATTTAAATACCTGCAACAATGGCAATCGATCATTTTCCGCTGGTTTCCAATAAAGAAGAGGTCATTCAGAATAGCCTCGAACACACGCTGTTTTCCTGGTCCAAACAATCGGGACTAAACCCGATTCACATCCAGCGTGCCAGCGGCGTTTACCTGTACGACAGCGACGGCAAACGCTACATCGACTTTTCTTCCCAGTTGATGAACGTCAACATCGGGCATGGTAATCAACGTATTACGGAAGCCGTGCGCAAACAAATGGAACAAGTGAGTTACGTGTATCCGGGCATGGTGACCGAAGTGCGCGGCGAACTGGGCAAAAAAATGTCGGAAATTTCACCCGGCAACCTGACCAAAACTTTCTTTACGCTCGGTGGCTCCGAAGCCATCGAAAATGCCATCAAACTGGCGCGCCTGTATACCGGGCGGCACAAGATCATCACGCATTACCGCTCTTACCATGGCGGCACGTATGGCGCCATTACTGCCAGCGGCGATCCGCGGCGTTTTCCCATGGATTCGCAGCAAATCCCGAATATCATCCGGGTAGAAAACCCCTATTTCTACCGTTGCCCCTGGAATACGGATTCCCCGGAAGAATGCGGCGAAATGGCGCTGCGCAACCTGGAGCAAGTGATCAAATATGAAAACCCGGACAGCATCGCCGCCATTTTGTTCGAAGGAGAATCGGGTTCTTCCGGTTGCCTGAAATACCCGCCGTTTTACCTGAAAAAAGTAAAGGAAATGGCGCAGCAGTACGGCATCCTGCTGATCGACGATGAGGTAATGAGCGGTTTCGGGCGTACGGGAAAAATGTTTGCCATCGAACACCACGACGTAGCGCCCGATATCATGTGCGTAGCAAAAGGTATCACTTCCGGCTACATTCCACTGGGTGCGGTGGTGGTGTCCGACACCATTGCGAAGCATTTTGACGACAAAGTACTGTCCATCGGGCTCACGTATTCCGCCCACGCGGTAGCCTGCGCGGCTGCGGTAGAAAACATCAACATCATGCAGGAGGAAAACATGGTGGAAAATGCCGCGCGTATGGGTCGTTACCTCGAAATGCGGATGGACGAACTGAAAGAAAAGCACCCTTCCATCGGCGATTTCCGCAATACGGGTCTGCTGGGCTGTATCGAACTGGTGAAAAACAGAAAAACCAAAGAACCCGTCACGCCCTGGAATGCCGCGCCGAAAGACATGGAAGCCAGTAACCGCATCGCTGCTGCCGTGCGCGCCAGCGGTATGTTCACCTTCGTGCGCTGGAACTGGATTTTTACCGCTCCCCCACTCTGCGTGACGGAATCGGAGATCGATGAAGGACTGGAAATTATCAGCAAAGCGATTAGCATTGCGGATGAATATTACGGGTAATTTTTTGGGAGCAGTCCCGCAAGGGCGGAGTCAGTCATCCGATGACTCGAAGTCATCGGATGACTGACTCCACCCTTGTGGGACTGCTCCCAAAAAAAATCTAAAATACTCATTTCTTTATCTACTCACACTACTCTTGCCTATGACTGACCTCGCCACATCTGAAAAAATCCGCCCCGAATCCTCATTATACAGCCCCGACCTGGCGCCCATTCCCGCTTCAGCGAGAACCTGGACGACCTGGAATTACGCGGCGCTCTGGGTGAGTATGAGCCTGTGTATACCGACGTATATGCTGGCCAGTTCTCTGATCGAGGGCGGTATGAACTGGTGGCAGGCCATTGCGACGATCTTTCTGGGAAATACGATTGTGCTCTTTCCGATGATCCTGAACGGCCACGCCGGCGCCAAATACGGCATTCCGTTTCCGGTGCTGGCGCGGGCGAGTTTTGGGGTGCGTCTGGCGAATCTGCCGGCTATTTTGCGGGCGATTGTGGCCTGTGGCTGGTTCGGTATTCAGACCTGGATCGGCGGTTTTGCCTTGTATCAGATGTTTAAATTGTGGTTCCCTGGACTGGCAACTTTGCCGCAAGTGTTTCCGGTGTCTTTCGGGCTGGAAACCGGCCCGGCCATCACTTTTTTGCTGTTCTGGGCGCTGAACATGTACATCATCTGGCTGGGTGTGGAAACCATTCGCAAGTTGCTGGTTTTCAAGGCCTTGTTTCTTCCGCTGGCAGCATTGGCGCTGTTGTTCTGGGCCATCGATGCCGGCAACGGACTGGGGCCGATTCTGGCGCAGCCTTCCAAATTTCAAACCAATGCAGCGTTTTGGGATTTTTTCTTTCCGGCACTTACAGGTATGGTAGGATTCTGGGCGACCCTATCGCTGAATATTCCTGATTTTACCAGGTATGCAAAGAGTCAGCAGGCGCAGGTGACGGGGCAGGCGATCGGCTTGCCATCCTCCATGACGATTTTCTCTTTTATCGGGGTCGTGGTCACTTCCGCAACAGTTATTATTTACGGAGAAACCATCTGGGATCCGCTGGTGCTGGCCGGAAAGTTTGAAAGCAAATTACTCGTGAGTATCGCTATGATCTGCGTAGCCATTTCTACGCTGGCGACCAACATAGCGGCCAATATCGTAGGTCCGGCCAACGACTTTTCCAACCTGTCACCATCGCGTATCGATTTCAGGATGGGCGGATACATTACCGGCGTTTTGGGCTTGCTTATCTTTCCCTGGAAACTGGTGTCCGACCCGACCGGATACATCTTCACCTGGCTGATCGCCTACTCCAGTCTGCTGGGCCCTATCGGCGGCATCATGATTGCCGACTACTATTTTATTCGAAAAAAAGAACTGATTGTCAATGATTTATATTCCGAAACGGGTGTTTATTCCTACCGAAACGGATACAACCTCGCAGCGCTTTGGGCTTTGCTGGCCGGCATTGTTCCCAATATTCCGGGGTTTCTGGTGACCATTCACCTGGTGAGCCAGGATGCCGTTCCGGGTATCATTTCCGGACTGTATCATTACGCCTGGTTTGTGGGATTTGCCGTTTCGTTCATTGTGTATCTGTTGTTGATGAGGGTTGATAAAGAAGGGTTGATGAGGGTTGATAAGGTTGATAAGGGTTGATATTCATCCACTCTATAAAGTCTGCAATCTTCCCTTACCCCAAGCCGATGAATATCAACCCTCATCAACCTTTATCAACCCTCATCAACATATAAACTCATAAACTCATAAACCCATAAACCCTTTTCACACCACCACCCTAACCACTCTCACGTATGTCCATTCTCATTAAAAACGGTCTCGTTGCCAATGCGTCGGAAGAATTTCAGGCCGACATTTACATAGAAGGGGAAAAGATTGTCGCCATTGGTGCCAACCTTCCGCACAAAGCCGAAAAAGTCATCGACGCCTCCGGCAAAATCGTTGTACCGGGCGGCATCGACCCGCACGTGCACCTCGACATGCCGTTTATGGGCACGTTTTCGAGCGATGATTACGAAACGGGCACCCGCGCGGCCTTGTTCGGCGGCACCACCATGGTCATCGATTTTATTCTGCAAACCCAGGGCGATTCCCTGTACAATGCACTGCGCATCTGGCAGCAGAAATCGGCCGGCAAGGCCATCGGCGATTACAGTTATCATATGGCGGTCACCGATTTTAATGAGCAAACGGCTGCTGAGGTGGTAGAAATGATTGAAAAAGAAGGTATTACGTCGTTCAAAACCTTTATGGCCTACAAAGGTGCGCTGATGATCGACGACGGCCAGATGGTGCAGTTGATGCAGGTGGTGAAAAAACATGGTGGCATGGTGACGGTGCACGCCACCAATGGCGACATGATTGATTCGCTCATTGCCCAGAACCGGGCAGCCGGGAATCGTGCGCCGGTTTACCACTATTTGTCGCAACCGGAAGTGACGGAAGCCGAAGCGTCGGCACGTTTTACCGACATGCTTTTCTACACCGGTTGTAAAGGTTATATCGTGCACCTTACCTGCGAAGGCGCTCTGAATGCTGTGCGCGAGGCTACGAAAAGAAATCAGCAGGTGAATGTGGAAACCTGTATCCAATACCTGGTACTCGACGCGTCGTTGTACGAGCAGGATTTCGACGGCGCGAAATGGGTCATGAGTCCGCCATTGCGGCAAAAAAAGGACCAGGAAGCGTTGTGGGCAGGTATCAATCAAGGTTTGGTTAATGTGGTGGCTACAGACCATTGCCCGTTCACCTGGGAGCAGAAACAGATGGGAAAAAGCGATTTTGCAAAAATCCCCAATGGCCACCCGGCTATCGAGCACCGCATGGAACTGCTGTTTTCCGAAGGGGTGAATAAAGGTCGCATTTCGCTTCCAAAATTCGTGGAACTAAGCGCCACCAACGCCGCCAAAAAGTTCGGCATGTATCCAAAAAAAGGCACCATCGCCATCGGCGCCGACGCGGACATTTGCATTCTGGACCCAAATAAAAAGCATACGCTTTCTGCAAAAACGCACCACATGCGCACCGATTATTCCGCATACGAAGGATTCGAAGTAACCGGAAAAGTGGAAACGGTCCTACTGCGGGGTAACGTTGCTATTGAAAATGAAAAATGTTTGCTTCAGCCGGGTTTTGGTCAGTTTGTGGTCAGAAAAGCGCAGTAGCACACGGTAACGCGGCTCAACCTCTCAACCCTCAACCTCTCAACAATTAGTAACATGCCAAGAATCATAAAATCAGGCCTAATCCAAATGAGCCTTCCCATGACGGAGGGCGAAGGCAGCATTCCCGAAATCTGCAATGCCATGGTGCAGAAACATATTCCGTACATCGAAGAAGCGGGGAAAAAGGGCGTCCAGATTCTGTGTTTGCAGGAAATCTTCAACACACCCTATTTCTGTCCGAGTCAGGATGCCAAGTGGTACGTCACGGCTGAATCCGTGCCCGGCCCAACGGTTGAAATGATGCAGGAATACGCCAAAAAATACCAGATGGTGATGATCGTTCCGATTTATGAAAAAGAACAGGCGGGCGTGTTGTACAACACGGCGGCCGTGATCGACGCGGACGGCACTTATTTGGGGAAATACCGCAAAAACCACATTCCGCACACTTCCGGTTTCTGGGAAAAATACTTCTTCAAACCGGGTAACCTGGGCTACCCTGTTTTTGAAACACGTTACGCCAAAATCGGCGTGTACATCTGTTACGACCGGCATTTCCCCGATGGCGCGCGTTGTCTCGGCCTGAACGGTGCCGAGATCGTGTACAATCCTTCAGCCACGGTGGCAGGGCTTTCCCAATACCTGTGGCAACTGGAACAACCGGCCCACGCTGCCGCGAACGGTTATTTTATGGGTTGCATCAACCGGGTGGGCACGGAAAAACCCTGGAATCTGGGCAAGTTTTACGGCAGTTCGTATTTCGTGGACCCGCGCGGACAAATCTTTTCCCAGGCATCCGAAGATCAGGATGAATTGTTGATCGCTGAATTCGACCTCGAGATGATCGATCAGGTGCGTTCCACCTGGCAGTTTTTCCGCGACCGCCGGCCCGAAACCTATGGTAAAATAACTGAACTCTGACCCAATGGCTGAATACCTGCGACCACAATCAGAAGAAGAATTCCAGCGGAATTTCAAACAGAAAAAACCGCTGATGAACACCACCGAGGCTTTCGTGGAAAGTTCGCGGTGCCTGTTCTGCTACGATGCGCCCTGCATTAAAGCGTGCCCGACACATATCGATATTCCCTTGTTTATCAAGCAGATACATACAGGAAATACGCACGGCGCCGCCGAAACCATTTACGACAGCAACTGGATGGGCAACGCCTGCGGCAAGGTTTGTCCCACGCAGGTGCTTTGCGAAGGCGCCTGCGTACTCAACCATGCGCACGTAAAACCTATCGAGATCGGCCGCCTACAGAACTACGCCACCCGGCAGGCCATCGACACTGGAAAGGTACTCTACCAAAAAGGTCCCTCCAACGGCAAAAAAGTGGCCGTCATCGGTGCCGGGCCTTCGGGTATTTCCTGCGCCTGCGAACTGTCGGCGCTGGGATACGACGTGACGATTTTCGAAGCCAACGAGCAGCCTTCCGGATTGACCGTATACGGCACAGCACCGTATAAAATTACCAATGAAGAGGCGCTGTCGGAAATCGAGTACCTGCAAAACCAACTGGGTTTCGAGGTGCGATACAATGCAGCCATCAGCAGCGCTGCGCAGATTCAGGAACTGGAATCTACCTATGACGCCATTTTTCTGGGCGTCGGCATAGGCCCCACGTCTACGCTCGGCATCAAAGGTGAAGAACTGGCCGGTGTGATCGGCGCCGTGGAATTTATCCGGGAATTGCGTTTCAGAAAATACGAACTGCAACTCCCAAGGCGCGTGATCGTGCTGGGCGGCGGCAACACTGCCATGGATGCCGCTTCCGAGTCGGCGCGTATGGGTGCCGAAAAAGTGTACCTGGTGTACCGTCGTTCGAAAGAAGACATGGGCGCGTATTCTTTTGAATATGATCTTGCTCTGAGCGCCGGAGTGCAGGGCATTTTCCATGCGAGCCCGAAAGAAATTCTGGAAAGCGACGGTTTCGTGGCAGGGGTGGAATTTGTGAAAACCATTCAACAGGATAGCCGCCTCGTCGAAGTGCCCGATTCGGAGTTTGTGATCGAATGCGATCTGGTGATCAAAGCTACAGGCCAGGCCAAAATGGGCAGTTTCCTGGGTTTGATCGAAGGTTTGTCGCTCAACGAATCCAGGCGCATCATGGTCAACCATGAAACCTACCAAACCTCCAATCCCCGTTATTTCGCCGGCGGAGATGCGGTCAACGGTGGTGCGGAGGTGGTCAATGGCGCTTATGAAGGCAAAATGGCGGCGCAAGGCATTCACCACTACCTTACCCACTGATGCCTCACTTCTCACTTCTCATTTCTCACTTCTGTAAACATGGCAGATCTTTCCATAAATTTTGCAGGCATCAAAGCGCCCAATCCCTTCTGGCTGGCATCCGCGCCGCCCACCAATTCCGGCTACCAGATCATGAAAGCCTTCGATGCGGGCTGGGGCGGTGCGGTTTGGAAAACCATGGGCGTGCCGGTCATCAACGTATCGAGCCGCTATGGCGGGCTCAACTACCGCGACACCCGCATGTCGGGTTTTAACAACATCGAACTCATTTCCGACCGCACCCTGGCCGATAACCTGCGGGAAATCGAGGAGGTGAAAAAATACTTTCCCCACCACGCGGTCATCGCGTCGCTCATGGTTGAAACCCGCAAAGAATGGGAGCAGATCATCCGCGACGTGGAAAATGCCGGCGCAGACGGGATCGAACTGAACTTCGGTTGTCCGCATGGCATGTGCGAGCGCGGCATGGGCTCGGCTGTAGGTCAGGAGCCGGAAGTACTGGAAACCATTGTCGGCTGGGTGATGGCCGCCGCCAAAATTCCGGTGATCACCAAACTGACGCCCAATATTTCCAACATAGAAGATCCGGGCCTGGCAGCCGTCAAAGGCGGCACGAGCGCCATTTCCCTGATCAATACGATCAAGAGTATCATGGGCATCGATCTGGACACTTTCGCGCCTTACCCGGTGGTGGACGGCAAAGGTACCAACGGTGGTTACTGCGGCCCGGCGGTGAAACCCATCGCCATGAACATGGTGCGACAACTGGCACAGCACCCACAAATTTCCGGAACGCCCATCAGCGCTATCGGAGGTATCGAAACCTGGCGCGACGTGGTAGAATACATACTTTTGGGCGCCACTTCCGTACAGGTTTGCACGTCCGTCATGCATTACGGCTTCGGGATTGTACGGGAAATGGAACGCGGGCTCCGGCGTTTTATGGACGAACGCGGCTACCAGACCATCTATGATTTTACCGGAAAAGCGCTGCCGAATATTCTGGAATGGAAAGAACTGAACCTGAGTTACAAGGTCGTGGCTTCCATCAATCCGGATAAATGCATCGGTTGTCAGTTGTGTTATATCGCTTGCGAAGACGGCGCGCACCAGGCCATTGGGCTTTCCTCCGATCCGACCAACAGGATTCCAGATATCATCGAAGAAAACTGCGTAGGCTGCAATTTATGTTCGCTCGTTTGTCCGGTGGAGGCTTGTATTACCATGGAAAAACAACCCGCAAAAGCGGCGCCCGTTACCTGGGAAGAACTGACGGAAGCAGGCGAAATACCCAATTCTTTTAACGATCCGCGCGCCGGCGGAAACGGACATTATGTGCCGGAGCCGGCGGAAGCACTGCGGAAAAAGGGTTGATAGGTTAAAAGGGTTTATGAGTTTATGGGTTTATAGGTTTATGGGCCGCTCGAGAGGCTTAAGCGTTCGTACCATAAACTCATAAACTCATAAACCCATAAACTAGTAAACCCATAAACTCACCAACGCTCTCAACATCTCAACCATTCAACCTCTCAACAAAATGGATCCATTCATGGAAGCCGCGATCGAAGAAGCGCGCAAAGGACTGGCCGAAGGCGGAATTCCGATCGGTTCGGTCATTGTTTATCAGGGAAAAATACTGGGCCGGGGGCATAACCGCAGGGTTCAAAACGGAAGCGTCGTGTTGCACGGCGAAATGGACGCATTTGAAAATGCAGGGCGCCAGCCTGCCAGCGTATACCGGGAATGTACCTTGTACACTACCCTTTCGCCTTGTTCCATGTGCAGCGGCGCTATTTTGCTGTATGGCATTCCCAAAATTATCATCGGGGAAAACGAGACTTTTCTGGGTGAAGAGGAATTGTTGCGCTCGCGTGGAGTGGAAGTCGTTTTGGCTGATAATGAAGCATGTAAAAATCTGATGAAGGAGTTTATTGCTGCACGGCCCGAATTGTGGAACGAGGATATTGGAGAGTGATTTTGTGACACAAAATTCAAATGCTGTTTGATATTTTCTTCATAAATATTCTAAACCATTTTTACCCAAAACACTGTAAGCCAATAACTTGCGGTGCCTTTAACTTTTCCCATTTTTGATTGTTTGGTATTTTTGTGTCACACATTTGTTGCACATTTGTAGGCTAACCAGCCCGTTAATGGTAACTTCGCCGACCAAAAATGATACCACCCAAACAAGTCCAGGATATACTCGACGCCACCCGCATCGAAGAGGTGATCGAAGAGTTCGTTACGTTGCGCCGCCGCGGCGTCAACCTGATCGGCTTGTGCCCGTTTCATGGTGAAAAAACGCCGTCTTTCAACGTCAATCCCACCCGCAACATCTTCAAATGTTTCGGCTGCGGCAAAGGCGGTGATGCCATCACTTTTCTCAAGGAGCACGAAAGTCTGACCTACGTCGACGCGCTGAAGTGGCTGGCAAAAAAATACAACATCGAAATACAGGAAACGGAGCGAACGCCCGAACAGGTGGCGGAAATGCAACTCACTGACTCTCTGTATATTGTAAATGAATTTGCCCTCAAACATTTTCAGGAGCAATTGTTCGATACGGACGAAGGGAAATCCGTGGCGCTGGCTTATTTCAAACAACGGGGTTTGCGGGAGGATACCATCCGCGCATTCGGGCTGGGTTATGCACCCGAACAACGCGACCTGCTGCTGCGCCGCGCACGCGCTACCGGGCACAACCTCGATCTGGTGAAAAAAGTGGGCTTGTGCAGCCAGGACGGCGGCCGCGATTTTTTCCGGGGCCGCGTCATGTTTGCTATCCACAATATTTCGGGTAAGATTGCCGCTTTTGCCGGCCGTACCATGTCGTCGGAAAAGACGATCCCGAAATACATCAACAGTCCGGAGACTGAAATTTACATCAAAAACAAAACGCTGTACGGCGCCTTTCAGGCCAAAAAAGCGATCCGCCAACTGGACGAATGCCTGCTGGTGGAAGGTTACATGGATGTGATTTCGTTGTACCAGGCTGGTATTGAAAATGTGGTGGCTTCGTCGGGCACGTCGCTCACGGAAGGGCAGTTGCAACTCATCAAGCGCAACACCAACAACCTGAAGATTTTATACGACGGCGATCCGGCCGGTATCAAGGCTGCTTTG
>Ga0209717_1003314_pt1 | contig 14214 bp, 11 predicted proteins | sample AD_UKC048_MetaG_FD_184418 | JGI IMG/M metagenome (GOLD analysis project Ga0209717, IMG submission 184418) | Active sludge microbial communities of municipal wastewater-treating anaerobic digesters from USA - AD_UKC048_MetaG (SPAdes) (version 2) | ecosystem: Engineered > Bioreactor > Anaerobic >... | reverse complement strand
GGTTTTTTCTCGGGGGATAAGCCGGAAAAGCAATAACCGAAGCATAAAAACAAGCCATAAGAGATTTGATGAATTCCAGCCCGGGAGGAAAAAGCAGTAATGCCCGTTTGCCGGCCACATTCATTTCCATCATCCGCCGGGCCAGCCCGGATGCTGAGCTCCCCAATTCCCGGTAGGTGATCCTCTCTTCATCACTCTCCCCGTCTTTCAGGTAAATAAATGCGATCTCGTCCGGCGTATTACTGACGCGGTAATTCAGCACATCCAGCAAAGAAAAAGTATTGGTATCAGCTTCGGTGATACGGTCATAAAGGAAGTTCTCAAGGCCCATAGATAAAACCCGGCTTAATTAAAAATCCTTACAAAATTAGAAAAGGAATCGTAACATATCTAATTAAAATTAACTTTGTCTGATATGGCAATCTTCACCGTACCAAATATCCGCATAGCCGGCATGGCAGCCGCCGTTCCGCAGAAAGAGGTTTCCAACCTTGACTACCGCTGGATCTCCGAAAAAGAAAGGCAGCAGGTGGTTAAAACCATTGGCGTCGAAAAAAGGCACATTGCGGAAAAGGGGCAGACAACATCGGATCTTTGCTTTGCAGCCGCTACCCGGTTGCTGAACGACCTGAAATGGAACCGCGAAGATATCTCAGCGCTCGTATTCGTTTCCCAATCGATGGATTACATTATCCCGGCCACATCTCCCATCATGCAGAACAGGCTGGGGCTTCCCAAAACCTGCATGGCATTCGATATCGGCCTGGGCTGTTCGGGGTTTGTTTACGGATTGTCTGTCATCGCCAGCCTGATGAACCAGTCGGGGATGAAAAAAACGCTCCTGATGGCCGGAGATCTATCGAATGTGACCTCATCTTATCGCGACAAATCGACCTACCCGTTATTTGGTGATGCCGGGACGGTGACAGCGCTGGAATTCGATCCATCCGCTTCACCGATGATCTTCAACCTCCAGACCGACGGCGCCGGGCACCAGGCCATTATGATCCGCGACGGAGGGGTAAGAAACCTGATGAGTAAAAAATCATTCACCTTTAAAAAACACGGAGATGGAATTTACCGGTCGAACCTGCATATTTCACTCAATGGTATAGAGGTATTCAATTTTTCGCTGCGCGAAGTGGTGCCCAATATCAAAGCTACATTGGAATATGCCGGGACAACCCTGGCGGATTACGATTATTACGTCTTCCACCAGGCCAACCGGCTGATCAACGAAACGATCCGCAAGATGCTCCGGGTGGAGAAAGAGAAGGTCCCCTACTCCATCCATAAATACGGCAATACCAGCAGCGCTTCGGTCCCGCTGACGATGATATCGGAACTGCAGGAAGAACTCAAGACACAGAAGCTCAGGTTCCTGCTCTCTGCCTTCGGCATCGGCCTTTCGTGGGGGACGGTGCTTTTGGAAACGGATTCGATCGTATGCAGCGGCGTGGTGACAGTCGGCAGTCGGCAGTCGGCAGTATGACAACCAATGACGCGAGCGAAGCGCGCTAATGACCAATAACTCAAATCATGACCCCATTCGAACTAACCGGCAAAACGATTTTAGTCACAGGAGCTTCCTCAGGGTTGGGGAAACAGTGTGCCATTACGGCAAGTGAGCAGGGCGCAACGGTAATCATAACCGGGCGCAATACCGAACGACTTCTGGAGACATTTGAAAAGCTCTCCGGCGCCGGGCATCAGATGTTCGGTGCCGACCTGACTGTTCAGGCCGATATTTCGGCTCTTGTAGCCCGACTCCCGGAGCTCAACGGGGTCGTATACAGCACCGGCATCTCCGACCTGGCGCCGGCCCGTTTCGTGAAAAAAGAAGAGATCGACAGAACCTTCTCCATCAGTTATAATGCCTCCGTCTTACTGACCGGCGAGCTGCTGGCAAAGAAAAAACTGGCGAAAGGGGCCTGTTCGCTGGTCTTCATCTCCACCATCTCCACGAAGTACCCCTTTGTCGGCGGTACGATGTACATCAGCGCTAAAGCGGCCCTGGAATCCTATGCAAAGGTGCTTGCGCTGGAGCTGGCGCCCAAAGGGATCCGTTCCAACAGCATTTCGCCGGCCTTTGTCAAAACCCCTATGCTCGACCATACGGCTGAAAAGTATTCGGATGAAGCGGTCCGTAAGATCGAGGCGCAGCAATTGCTGGGCCTGGGCGAACCGGAAGATGTTGCGAATGTTGTGGTATTCTTCCTGTCGGATGCTTCCCGCTGGATCACAGCGAGTAATTTGATTTTAGGCGGGGGATAAAAGCAGTTCAAAGTTCAAAGTTCAAAGTTCAAAGTTTTAAGGTCAAACTTATTGATTACCAGTATTATTCTTTGTGTTCCTTTGTGAAACCCTTTGTGCGCCTTTGTGGTTAAAAAAATATTCAATTCAACATGAAACTCTCAAAATACGGTATTACCTTAAGACGTTTGCGGGAAGGCGACACCGAGATGGTTCGGCAATGGCGGAACTCAAAGCAGATCAGCCAGTTCATGGAATACCGGGAACAGATCACACCCGAAATGCAGCGGGAATGGTTTAAATCGGTAGATGATTTCGACAATTTTTACTATATCATTGAATACCAGGGAGAAGATATTGGCCTGATCAATTCAAGCAAGATCGATTGGCGTGATGTGAGCTCCGAAGGGGGCATTTTTCTCTGGGATGAGAAATATTATGAGACTTTCGTCCCGGTCTGGGCCTCGCTCTGCCTCCTGGAAACATCATTTTTTATTCTAGGCGCTTCCCGGTCGGTCATTAAAACGTTGAAGGACAATGATCGGGCCAGGAAACTGAACCTGCACCTTGGATATGAACTGCAACCCGGCCAGGATGAAGTTTACAACCAGGTGTATGTAATGACGGCCGAAAGTTTCAGGCGCCATGCCGTTAAGCTGATAAAAGCAGCAAGGCTGATGGCTGGCCACGATCCGGAAGACCACCGCGTTTTTTTCGATAAGGAAGACATTAAATCGGGCCTGGCCGACTTTGTTTATAGCAAGATCGATAAGGAAATGGTTGCTAGATCCCGTGAATCCGAAGAAGGCAGGTTGTATATCTTCAGGCCTACAACGGTTTGACTTTCCGCTTGTTAAACTTCCAGTAAAGCTTAAGGAAAATACCAAGTCTTTTATTCAGCGTATTCCTCCATTTGTAAGGAAGATGATCTCCCATCCGGATCAGCCGGTACATCAATGAGGCATAAACCAGTGTCGGGAGTATCCACAGGTATAGAAATATATTGAAGGAAGGATATTGCCGCCCGTAGCCGGCTTTTTCCGCCGTTTTGCCGGCAACCAGGTCGGCGACCCGGATCTGGCGTGGCGTCATCTGCTTTTTCCAGAGCTCCATCCGGTCGGTGGAAATAGGGTTAAACAAACTTTTATGCACAATGGCTATTTCTTCCGAACCGGCATAAGACCTTTCGACTTCCTCTTTTTTCTCATAAAAACTGAGAACATGCGGATCAAAATCAAGCTCCAGGAACGCACAGGCATCCCTGAACGTCTTTTCAGGATCAGTGGCCAGATCTTCGTATTTCATCGAATAAACCTGCCCCGGATGCTGTTTCTTCAATTTTTGCATCAGCCTGTAAGCAAACTTCCACCGGTATATCACCAGCGGGACAACAGGCACTTCAAAATTCACATTGATCAGCGAAAGGTAATTGTCCCTGTAATCTCGGGTGATGTGAATGATTTTCGCATCGGGGAAGAGCCTGAGGATCCGGCCGGGATATAACGAATACGCCGGATTTTTATCCCCGATCATTCTGAGTTCTTCCTTACGGTAAACCGAACGGTAACTTAATTCCACCCGTTTTACCATTTCCCGGAAAGTAGTCTTCCCTTTTCCCGCAAGCAGATTCTGATAAAGTACTTCTTTGTCGACCAACCATTTATCAAAATAGCGTTGCCGATAAACATCTTCTGAAAATTCCCGGATCAGTTTTTCATCCCAGTCAATTTCTTTAAAATATTTTTTATAAAGGCTGATGATAAAAGGACATTCGGGAGGGATCAGCACGTGGGGATGCGCTTCAAAAAGAAGCCGGAGCAACGTGGTTCCGGAACGGGGCCTTCCGATAATAAAGAAGACCGGCAAGGTGGCAATGGCTTGATCTTCTATCCGCTGATCCATTTTTTCGCTCTCTTAAGGAAGTCAAAATCACTTTTCTGGTATGCAAATATCTGCAAAACAGGCATCTTTACAATTTTTGAGTACACAAAAATATAAACCAGCGTTCCCAGGGTATAGCTGGCATTGGTAGCCATAACCGCGCCGAATGAACCCCACAGCGGGATCCACCAGAGGTTAAGCAGAATGTTCAGGATGAGTGCCGGGGCAAATACATAGATTGAAATCTGCGGTTTCCCGATTCCCGAGAGGCGGCTGTTCAGCACCCGGTAAATGCTGATGAAAATGATCCCCGGGAGAATAAACTGAACTGTGGTGATACTCTGCCGGAACTTTTCCCCCCAAATCGCCGGCACGATCCAGGGAGATATTACAAAGAGCACGACAGAGGCGAGGAAAACCGCAAGCAAAGCCACCCTGACGAGCCGGGCACTGATCCTGTTGATCATCTGCTGATCGTCGGCATTGGCCGTCCGGCTCATCAGCACCACGCCGATAGCCAGCGGCAGTTGCCATAGCTTCTCGGCGATCGAAACGCCCAGCGAATAAAATCCAACTTCCTCCATCGTAGAGAGTTTCTGCAACAGCAAAATATCGATCCGGTAATTCAACTGGATGATACCGAAGGATGCGGCAAACAGCACGCCCATCGACAATAAGCTTTTCAACACTTCGGGATGGAATTTTAACCGGATTCCGATGTCTCTCCTGATCACAAAAAGTGCCCAGGTTGAAATAGTAGCCTGTGAGGCCAGCAGGCTTATCAGGGCGCCTTTTATGCCCCAGCCCAGAAGCCAGACAAAAACCAGGACTGCCAGCAGATTCAGGAATTCGGCGAACCAGTTGATGAAATTTGACCGGCTGATTTGCTCACGACCGAGGAATATCCCGCCGAAATAAGCCATAGCCAGCCGGAAAGGCAGGGAGAGCAGTACGAGGATGATGTAAAGTCCTGTAAACGATTCTTCATCCATGATCAGGTAACCAAGGGCGGTTATCAGTATGCCCAGCATGGATGTCATAACCAGTATCAAAACCACACTGCCGGCTATTTCACCGGGTTCATACTGTTTACGCCCTATATGAAAAATGGAAGAGGCCCTCATGCCCAGTTGGGCAAAGCTGACGACAACCAGCGGCAAGACCAGGATGGCCGAATAAATCCCAAAATTTTCCGGGCCCAGATTCCTTGAAAGGACTATGCTTGACAGCAGCCCTGCCGTGATCAGGAAGATCCTTGTGGCCACTACCCCGGTGACGTCCCGCAGAAGGCTTCGTTTTGACATGGCGCAAAGGTAATTTTTTTGAAGCTATGTTTCCCGGGCTGAATGCCTTGATGAAAATACTTACATTTGCGGCCTAATATTCAGTTGCTCATGCTGTTTAACTCGGTCGATTACCTCCTGTTCCTACCCCTGGTTACGGCATTGTACTTTGTTATTCCGGTCAAATGGCGCTGGGCCTTTTTACTGCTTGCCAGTTACTTTTTCTACATGTGCTGGAAAGCGGAATATGCTATCCTTATTCTCTTCACTACCCTGGTCGACTATTTTGTCGCCCTGAAAATGGATTCTCTTTCAACAAGGCGGCAGAAAAAACCCTATCTCATCCTGAGCCTGGCCGCCAACCTGGGCATGCTGGCCGGTTTCAAGTACCTGAACTTCTTTTCGGAAAGCGTGAATTTTGCGATGGCGGGTTTGGACCTGCCGGGCAGGGTACCCGTACTGGACATTCTGCTGCCGGTTGGTATCTCTTTTTACATCTTTCAATCGCTCAGTTATACGGTCGATGTTTACCGGGGGACGACGAAAGCCGAGAGGCATGCAGGGAAATTCGCCCTGTATGTTTCCTTTTTCCCGCAATTGGTGGCAGGACCTATCGAACGATCCAACAATCTCCTCCCCCAGGTCAACCACCCGCAGGCTTTCAGCCAGGTGCGGCTGGTCAGCGGATTGAAGCTCATAGCCTGGGGATTCTTTAAAAAAGTGGTCATCGCCGACCGGCTGGGGGTATTTGTCAGTTATGTCTATGAAAATCCGGACGAACACAAAGGAATTACGATTCTCCTGGCTACGGTCCTTTTTGCATTTCAACTTTACGGAGATTTTTCAGGATATACCGACATAGCGCGCGGTTCGGCCCGTATCCTCGGTTATGACCTGATGATCAACTTCAACAGGCCGATGATCGCCCGATCGCTCAGGGACTTCTGGAACCGCTGGCATATATCGCTCACTACCTGGTTCCGGGATTATCTCCTGTACTCCATACCGTATGTGAAAAACAAAAAGGTCATGGTTTCGCTGATGTACCGAAACCTGGTCATCACCTACCTGCTTATGGGATTATGGCATGGCGCCGCATGGACTTTCGTGATCTTCGGCCTGTTTCACGGAATCCTGCTGGTGCTGGAGAATATTACCGAAAATTACCGGCTGAGGTTCTTCCGCTGGACAGGAATTTCCCGGTTTCCGGGGGTGCAGACAACCCTCGGAATGGTCGCTACGTTCATCCTGCTCGTCTTTTCCCTGTTTTTCTTCCGTGCCGGCAGCATCGAAAACAGCTTCATACTGATTTCAAATGCATTTGACTTCAGCACCTTCAAACAAACCATCGGTTACATCATCAGGAACAATGAATTGATTTTTGGGATATTGATGGTAATCGTCTTATTAACCATTGAATATTTTCATGAAAAATACAACCTGGTAAAGCTGGTGCTTTCCAGGCCAACAGTCATACGTTGGGCATTGTATGCAGGATGCGTGATTTTCATCCTCTTCTTCGGTGTGCTTTACAAACAAAAATTCATCTATTTCCAGTTCTGATAAGGCATGACGAAAAAATTCACGATACGGATCCTGTTGTTCCTCGCCCTTCTGGCAGGCCTGAACTTCGTCATCGATTGGGCTTTCAAATCGTTTTCCGCGCACAGATGGGTCAATCTGAAGATGGATGAGCAGTTCGGGGAATACGACGGAACACTGACGTGGCTTGCCATGGGGAATTCGCATAACTGCGTCAACACGCGTATCCTCGACAACAGTTTTAATTACGGTTCTCCGGGGGAGAATTACATCCGGACTTATTACAAGCTGAAATATATCCTCGAAAAGACAGGCCATAAGCCGGAATATCTTTTGCTCCAGGCCGATATTTCCAGTTTCGGACCAAAAATATCCAACCGTTATGAATACAATTACTACTGGATAAAGTATGTGGATTATCTGGAGTTGGCACGGATCAAAAACGACAGGGATATCATCAATTACTGGATTGAAGGGAAGTTTTTTTCGTACGCCGGCAACTACAAGGATTTCTGGTTATCGATCGTGTACCGGATCAAAATGAAGGAGGTAAACATGTTTCGCGGATACCGTGAACACAGGGATTACCGGAATTTTGCCGATGTGCCTGATCGTCAGAAGGTAGCCTGGGACAAGGCGCAAATGATCCTGACCAAAAATGAGCCTTTAGATCCGGCCATCCGGGTATATTTTGATATGATCATGCAGTTGTGCCGGGAGCACCAGGTGAAAGTGCTGCTGATCCGTTTTCCCGAAGCAAAAGAGTTTTACGAAGAACAAGAAAGATTGGTACCGGTCGGAAAATTGTATGAGGAGGTTACCGCAATAGCTGAAAAGTATATGGTTTTCAATGGGATTCTGGATTATCACGATATGTTTTTTGAACATCCGGAGTACTTTTTTGACCCGGACCATCTCAATGTTAAAGGATCGGACCTTTTTACCGAAAAACTGGCCGAAGACCTTAAAAAGTTAACTTCTTTTCGTCCTCTTGAATTTAGCAGCCATTCTGGCCAGTAGCAAAGGCCCTTTGCTCAGCACCTTTTGCCTGAAGCGGTAAGGCATACGGTCGATGATCCCTGTCATGAAATAGAGGAACCGGGCATAGCATACCCCGGGCAGGGCCTGAAAACCTGTCAGTATGCCGAACCCACGGTAATCTCTTTCATAACCCGCTTTATCCGCATATTTTCCCGCTACCATGTCGGCGATCCTCACCTGCCGCTGGCTCATCGATTGTTTCCAAAGCCCTATCCTGCTGGTATTGACCGGATTAAAAAGACTTTTATGATGCTTTTTCAGGATGACCGCAGGGTATGTTTCTTCGGCTTTGCTTTTCATCTTATAAAAATCGAAGACCTCGGGAACATACGGTAAGCCAAGAAATTCACAAACCCCGCGCAGTTGCGGCTCCGGCTCGCTGACCAGATCTTCATAGCGAAGCAGGTAGAAAGATTCCGGGTATTTTCGGGCTGCTTCCAGGGCTCTTTTGTAAAAATATTTCCATTTATAGACAACCACCGATACGATAGGGAGTTCGAAATCGACATTTTTCACCGAATGAAAATTATCTCTGTAATCCCGGAGAATATAAATGAATTTCGCATCCGGGAAGATCTTCTTCAACCGGTCGTAGTAAATCGAATAACCGGGATTTTTATCCCCTATCATCCTGATCTCTTCTTTAGGGTAGAAGGAGATGTGGTTCAGATAAACAACCCGGCAAACAGATGCGTAGGTGGTGGGCCCTGCACAGGCCAGCAGATCGGCCCTAAGCTTATCATGGTCGATATGCCAGGATTTGAATTGCCATTGTTCCAGCAGTTCGGAGTAAAAATGTTCCAGTGTTTCCATGTTCCAGTGTTCCAGGGTGCCGTACTTTGGGTATAAGTTGATCATGAACTGGCATTCCCACGGGATCTGGACATTGGGATGGGCGTCCATCAGCGACCGGAGCAGCGTGGTACCCGTCCGGGGCCGGCCCAGGATAAAGAAAAACGGAAGCTGAGAATTATTTTCCATCAATAAACTAAAACAGGCAAAAGTAACCCCTTTTCGCAAATGCTGCGCAAATATGCTTATTTTCGCAACACCTTAATCCTTAAGTTGATTTCGATGGAAGTTGTTTTCAATAAGCCGTTTATCACGGGGCGCGAAACGCATCATCTCGCCCGGATAGCGCTGTCGGGAAAATTATCGGGAAATGGGGCCTATACAAGGATATGCCATGATTTTTTCGAAAAACGGTTCGGTTTCCGGAAAACACTTTTGACCACTTCCTGCACGGATGCCCTGGAAATGGCCGCTATTCTTTGTGAGATCAGCCCCGGCGACGAGGTGATCATGCCGTCGTACACCTTCGTGTCGTCGGCCAACGCGTTCATTCTCAGGGGCGCCGTTATCCGTTTTGCCGATACCGGCCCCGATTATCCCAACATCAGCCCTGCTGAAATCCGGCGGCTGATCACGGAGAAGACCCGGGCCATCCTGGTGGTGCATTACGGTGGTGTAGCCTGCGAAATGGACGAGATCATGGAGATCGCCCGGGAGCGCAACCTGCTGGTCGTGGAGGATGCCGCTCATGCGGTCGACAGCTTTTACAAAGGCAAACCGCTCGGCAGTATCGGTCATTTCGGCACTTTTTCCTTCCATGAAACCAAAAACATCATTTGCGGAGAGGGAGGCATGCTGGCCATCAACAACGAGCGGTTCGTCCGCCGGGCCGAGATCATCTGGGAAAAGGGGACCGACCGGGCTGCCTTTTACCGCGGTGAAGTCGACAAATACGGATGGAAAGACATCGGGTCGTCTTTTCTGCCCAGTGAAATCACGGCCGGCATGCTCTATGCCCAGCTCGAAGCGTTCGAATCCATTCAAAACGCCCGGAAAGCGCTCTGGTCGAAGTATTATTCGGCTTTAAAACCGCTGCACGATACAGGAAAGGTCATGCTGCCGGAGGTCCCGGAATACGCTACGATTAACGGCAATATGTTTTATATCCTGGCCGGCAGTCCTTCGGAGAGGGATGCCCTGATGGATTTCCTTAAAAGCAAAGGGATCCAGGCCGTTTTCCATTACCTCCCGCTGCATTCGAGTGATTATTACCGGGATAAACACGATGGCAGCGACCTCCCGAATACCCGCAAATTTTCCGGTTGTATTATCCGCCTTCCGTTTTTTAATGAGATGAAAGAGGAGGAGGTGAATTATGTGGTGGAAGAGATAAGCAGGTATTTCAGATAATTTTGTTTCTTGGGATTATATTGGCAGTCCAACGACTAAAGCCGTTGGTTCCAAAAATGATAGAACCGGCTGATTTTATTATAAATCCTCAAATCACCAAATCCTAAATCCTCGAGACTCCATCTGCCCGAAATGAGATGGAGTCTCCTAGCAATCGAGATGCCATCTGAAATTTGAGATGGAGTCTCGCAAGATTGAGATGCCATCTTACTAAAACCAGATGACATCTCAAACCAAAAAGTTAACAAACGCACTTGACTTTCTTATCTGATTGAACTATATTTGTTCCATCCGTTTCATTCATTCATTTACCAATCAATCAATCCAAATGGAATGGCGTGTTCAAATAAGTTATCCCTATCAATAGGGAGAGGGTAATATAATGATACCCTTATACGAATCGCTAATTGATGGAGGAAATACGCAAAGTGAGCTATCCGATATTGAATCTGCAGAATCTGATGATATGTGGGCTTTAAGAAGTCAGCTATTAGGTCATTCTCCTCATCTTTCCCAGGAGGTATTGCGGGCAATGGCCGACCGTACCGATGTTTTTCCTGACGAGGTTTTACTTGAGATCCTGGCCTCCAATCCGGATGAATTGAACCGGGACACCCTGCTATCCTATCTTGAACAGAAGGAAAATCCGCTGCCGGATTATATGATCTCCATTTTACAACAAGCCATTGAAGGCATTACTTATAAAACTATTCTGCAGGAAAACCTGGCAAAGTATCACGCCGCTAAAATTCAATCCGCACAGGACATAATACGGGATATTCTTTATGATTCTGTTTTCGATAGCTATAATTACCGAAGCTGGCTTGGAAATCTGAATTCCATTGTAACCGACAGACAAATCATTTCATCGTACCTTTCCGATAATGATACCTCAAGCGCAATAGAACTGCTGAATTTATTACCTTCGCTCTACGGGCTTGAAGGAGAAAGTTTGACGGATTATAATAATTATAAATCATTGGTTGAAATGCAGATGTCCTGGATTGCACAAGGGAAAACTCTTGAAGATCTCGACAGTCTTGAGGTGGCTGAGATCGAAGAGATCGCATCAGACAGCATAAACTATGCTGGATACCTGGCCAGAAACATTCTCGATTATGCCAATATTCATCATTATTGCAATTGTAAAGCTTCCAGCGACAGTACAATCCTGAAAAACTTTCATCATTCCAGCTTCTTTCCTGAATCTGAAGAACAACTGGTCAAGATCTATGCCGAACCAAATCCCGCGCACACCTATGTTTCATTTACCTATGAGCTTCTGGGAGAAAATTCAACAGGGATCGTGGTTATTTCAGATTTAACTGGAAATATGATTCACCGGTTTAGCGTAAGTGGAAAAATTGGGCAGGAAGTCTGGAACACGAACAGGGTAAATGCCGGTGTTTACTATTACAGGCTTATCTCATCAGGATTAAGCAAATCGGGTAAAATTGTTATTTATTGATTAATTTATTTAAGAGGAGGTTGTCTCAAAAGTCAAAATATTTGCTTTATATAGGTAGTCCGACGACTAATGTCAGGCCATCAATTCATAATATCAGGCTTTTTAGACACCCCCTCTTTTTGAAATTTATATGAGATTAAAAAAAATATTCATAATAATCCTGAGCTTATCCTGTCTGAATGGCCGGACACAAACCGATACCATTCTATGGCAAAATTGCTTGGGGATATTAAATGGTACAAATTGGCCAATGGCGGTTGAAAAAAACCAATCCGGCTATTTATTTGGAATAGAGTTAGAAAAGGAAGGACCAGGGGTAACAAATTTCCATGGAGTCTCAGATGCATGGATAATCAACACCGATTTCAACGGAAATATAATCTGGGAAATGTGTTATGGCGGTAGTGAGGGGGATTCTCCGCAAAAAATAATCAGGATAACAGATAGCACGTATTATCTGCTTAACTCATCGTGGTCGAATGATGGTGATGTGCAAAACGGAAGAGATGGCAACTTCTGGATTGTAAGAATAAATAAAATTGGCGAAATTCTTTGGGAAAACTCGTATGGGGGAACTTTAATCGGTGAGGAACCTATTGATGCCATATTAATGCCCGACAATGGATTGTTAATGATGGGAAGAATCAGCTCCGCTGGAGGAGACATATCCACACATTACGGAGATATGGATGTATGGTTGTGCAGGATAGGCCCCGCAGGCAACATCCTCTGGGAGAAGACCCTTGGTAACGAAGGAAAGGATAATGGCTTGAGAGTAAAACTCACTTCCCGCAACACCATTCTTTTTGTGGGAGGCCATGAACTTGTGGGTGGAATGATCGATTGCCCGGATTTTGGATATATATTCACCGACGTCTGGGTCGTGGAACTTAACGATCACGGAACAATTATAAATCAGTGGTGCTTCGGAGGAAAATATTATGACTTGGGACTTGATATTGTTGAAGTTTCCAGTGGTTATGTTATCGTAGCCAGCACAAACTCAAATGACCGTGATGTCAGCGGATTTCACGGTGATGCTGGAAGTGATTACAATGACATTTGGGTCTTTATGATAGATATCTTAGGTAATATGGATTGGCAAAGATGCTTAGGAGGATTGGCTGTGGATTGGCCTGTTTATATAACACAGACCTCAGATTCCGGATATATCATTATTGGTAATACCTGGTCAAAGGATGGCGACGTCACCGGAAATCATTCCATAAACGATTCACACTCGGATATATGGGTTATAAAACTCTCAGAAAACGGAGAACTCGAATGGGAACATTGTTTCGGTGGTCTGGGCACAGAACGGTTTTGCGGAACGAACTCTGTCCTAAAACTGGATGATTATAATTATGTGATCGGAGCAAATTCGAACTACCTAAGCGACGATGTCGAATGTGATCTATTTCCAAATAATACAATCGATTATAACGCCTGGCTGCTCGAAATCAAAGACTGCGATTATTACAAGCCGCATGTGCCGGTCATCGCTTCCGGGCCGGATACAGTTTGCTCCACCATTACGGCGAATTCCGTTTATACCATCGATACGGCAGCATGGGCAACAGGATACGAGTGGCTGCTGATACCGGAAACGGCAGGAACAATATCAATTGATTCATTATCAGCACAAATCACCTGGAACCTCACCTACGAGGGCACTGCCGAGCTGAAAGCCCGCGGAACAAACGACTGCGGGTATTCTGAATGGTCGGAAGCGAAGTGTGTGAGGGTGCATACGTGTTTGGGAATTGAGGAAGAGGAGACGGGGAGACCGGGAGACAAGGAGACGGTGAGAGGATTGGAGGTGTGGCCGAACCCTGCTTCGCAAGTCTTAAGTGTTAAGTGTTTAGGGTTAAATTCGGGCAGCGATATTAATTTATCTGTATACGATGTGTTCGGACGGGAAGTCGCTGAAATCAAAGTTCCTGAGAGGCAGGATCAGGTACAGATCAATGTGGAAAGTTATCCGCCGGGAGTGTATATCGCGGTTCTGAAAAGTGGATGCGATTTTTTGGGAAGCAGTAAGTTTGTGGTGGCGAGGTGATGCAGGCGGAGCACGAATTTTAAAAAGCAATTTCAAAAGTCATTTCAATCTCTTCAGCGCCCTGGAAGCCATCTCCCTGATCCCTTCGGTGGTATGTGAAGTTGAATAAACTCCGATACATTTCTCATACCATTCTGCAGCCTTTGCAGAATCCTTGCTCTCTTCATAGATTTTCCCCAGGTACAGCGCCGAACGGCAGGCAAAGGTATACGGGAACTTTTCTCCCTGTTCAAAGCAGGCTGTTAATTCAAGGATCGCTTCAGCAGGATGGCCTGACAACTGAAGTATGCGTCCTTTCCTGTAAAGAAACTCCAACCGGAAAGGAGGTGTGTTCATTTCATCCGGCCGGATGGCCAGAAGAACTTGCATGGCTTCTTCAAAATAACCGCCGTCGCATAGCAGCCGGGCCCTCAGCAAACCAGGGTGCGGATCGTAACCGGATCGGCTCTCCAGGACAGCCTCCTGGTCGCGGTCACGCAACTCCT
>Ga0209717_1003313_pt1 | contig 14218 bp, 13 predicted proteins | sample AD_UKC048_MetaG_FD_184418 | JGI IMG/M metagenome (GOLD analysis project Ga0209717, IMG submission 184418) | Active sludge microbial communities of municipal wastewater-treating anaerobic digesters from USA - AD_UKC048_MetaG (SPAdes) (version 2) | ecosystem: Engineered > Bioreactor > Anaerobic >... | reverse complement strand
CTTCCGGCCGAGCCTGGCAGCCGCAAGGGCCGCCTCTATTCCGGCGTGGCCGCCTCCGACCACTATGACTTCGTAATCCATATAGCTCCGGATTCCTTCTATTTGCCGACGCAGAAATTGGAGAATAGCGACTCGAGGACGTCCTCGCTCGTCGTCTCGCCGGTTATCTCGCCGAGGGCCTCGATCGCGGCGGCTACGTCGACGGCGGCCATATCGACCGGCTCACCGGCCTCGACGGCGGCCGCGGCATCGCCAAGCGAGGCGGCCGCCCGGAGCAGGGCCTCGCGGTGCCGCGCCGTGCCAATCCTGGCCCACAGCGGAGCCGCCCCGGACGCCAGGGCGGAGCCGTCCGAGGCGCCGCCGCCGAGCAGGACTCCGCGGATGGCGGCGACCAGAGCCGCCTCGCCGTCGCCGGTCTCGGCCGACACGGATATCCAGCCGGCCGGGGCCTTGGTCGCACCGGCCGCGTCGATCTTGTTCCAGGCTCTGATCGTAGCAGGGTTGGCCTCGACGAAGGCCAGGTCGTCGGGCCGGAGGCCTGTCGTCGCGTCCACTACGTAGACGACGGCGTCGGCCCCGCCCGCCACGAGCTTCGAGCGCCTGACGCCCTCGAGCTCTATCGGGTCGGCGCTGTCGCGCACCCCGGCCGTGTCGACGAGGCGCACCGGTAGCCCGCCCAGGTCGAGCTCGGCCTCGAGGTAGTCTCGGGTGGTGCCCGGTTGGCTCGAGACGATGGCGCGCTCATCCTTGAGCAGACGGTTGAACAGCGACGACTTGCCGGCGTTGACGGCCCCGGCCAACGCTACAACCGAGCCATCGAGCAGGGCCCGACCGACGGCGTAGCTGTCGGTCAGCGCCAGGCAGGCCTCGCGGGCGGCGCGCAAGGCCGGCAACTCGTCCACTATGTCCTCAGGCGCCTCGTCCTCGCCGTAATCGAGGCGCAGGGCGAAGGCGGCGGCGATCCTGACGAGCGACGCCTTGATGGCCGCGAGTTCCCGCGACAGGCCGCCGGACAGTCTTGAGAACGCATCGGCCCTGGAGGCCGCGGTACGCGCCGCCACGAGCTCGCCTACGGCCTCGGCCCGGGCCAGGTCAAGCTTGCCGTTGTAGAAGGCCCTGAACGTGAACTCACCGGGCAGGGCGCGCCTGAAGCCGACCGCCTCGAGGGCCGACAGCGCGCCGTCGGTCGTGGCGCGGCCGCCGTGGCACATGAGGTCGACACCGTCCTGACCTGTATAGCTCACCGGCCCCCTGAAGACGAGCGCCACGACCTCATCGACCGCGCGACCGTCGGGGTCGACCAGCTTACCGTACGCGGCCCGGTACCCGCCGAGCGACTTGAGCGCGTCCGGGCGGGAGAAGGCGCGGGCCGCGCGCTCGACGCTGCCCGGCCCCGCGACGCGAACCACCGCCAAGGCGGCCGTTCCCGGCGCCGTCGCTATCGCGGCTATGTCGTCCTCTATATCCAGGTATCCCTTGGCCATCGGGCAACGATAGCGCGTTCCGGCCGGGACCCGCAAGTGATACGCGCGCGATCCGCGAGGCGAGCCGATCGCGCGCTTGACACTCTTGTACATTTTAAGTATTCTTTTATCGATAAGTTTTATCGCTACTGAGCGACTAGGAGGTCACCATGGCTACGCTTTCATTCTCGATCCCGCGGGACATCGTATATGGAGAGAACGCGCTCGAGCGCCTCTCGACCCTGAGGGGAACGAGGGCCGTACTCGTTACCGGCGGTTCGTCGATGAAGAAATTCGGCTTCCTGGACAAGGCCGCCGCGCTGCTCGCCAAGGCCGGCATCGAGAGCACGGTCATAGACGGCGTCGAGCCGAACCCGTCCGTGCAGACCGTCAGGCGCGGCGCCGAGGCGATGCTCACGTTCAAGCCCGACTGGATCGTCGCCATCGGCGGCGGGTCCGCCATAGACGCCGCCAAGGTGATGTGGTGCTTCTACGAGCACCCCGGCGTCAAGTTCGAGGACATCATCACCCCCGGCTCGATGCCGTCGCTCAGGAACAAGGCGCGCTTCGTCGCGATCCCGTCGACGAGCGGCACCGCGAGCGAGATCACCGCGTTCTCGGTGATCACCGATACCGAGAAGCACATCAAGTACCCGATCGTCGCCGCGGACATGGTGCCCGACCTCGCCATACTCGACCCGGCCCTGCCGGCCACGATGCCCGCCTCCGTCACGGCGAACACCGGCATGGACGTGCTCTGCCACGCCATCGAGGCCGTAGCCTCGACCGCCGCCACCTCGTTCACCGACCCCTACGCCGTCGAGGCGATCAAGCTGGTGCTCGCGTACCTGCCCAAGGCCTTCTCGTCGCCCAAGGACATGGACGCCCGCTTCCACATGCACAACGCGTCGGCCCTGGCCGGCATGGCCTTCACGAACGCGTCGCTCGGCCTCGTCCACTCGCTGGCTCACAAGATAGGCGGCGAGTTCGGCGTCACCCACGGCCTGGCCAACGCCATACTCCTGCCGTACATCATCGACTTCAACAGGAAGTCGAGCGCCAAGTACGGCAAGGTCGAGCGAGACCTCGGCGTGGCCGACCTCGCCGACGAGGTGCGTAAGCTCAACGCCAAGCTCGGTATCCCCGCCACGTTCAAGGATTGCGCCGAGGTGCCCTTCGAGGAGGCCAAGTTCCTGGCCGTGCTCGACAGGATGAGCGCCAACGCCCACGCCGACCCCTGCACGCTGACCAACCCCGGCGCGCCGACCGTCGCCGACGTCAGGCGCATCTACGAGGCCGCGTACTACGGCCGCTCGATGAAATAAGTCTCTGTACCGAAGCCGCGCCGGTCATCCCCCCGATCGGCGCGGCTTCTTTTTTTTCGGCCCGTCCCCGACCGGACGGATTCCGATATAAACATAACCATTGCGAAAGAGCAAGGAAGGAACCTATACTGGCGCCGATGATCGAACCCCTGCGAATATCGCTACCGACGCTCAAGCGGCTACCGCTGTACAGGCGCATCCTCGAGGAGAAGGCCGCCGCGGGCGACGAGTGGGTCAGCTCCGACGCGCTCGCCAAGCGGCTCGGGCAGTGCGCCGTCCAGGTGCGCAAGGACCTCGCCCAGGCCGGCCTCGTCGGCAAGGCCAAGTACGGCTTCCCGGTGGCTCAGTCCATCGTCACCCTGGACGCGGCCCTCGGCTCGGCGTCGTCGCGGGACATCTTCGTGATCGGGGCCGGCCCGATGGCCGACGCGGCCCTAGCCGACGAGAGCCTGGCGGCCCACGGTTTCAAGGCGGTAGCGGTCTTCGAGCCGGATCCGGCCCTGGTCGGGGCATCGGTCGGCCGGGACGGCGTCAGGGCGTTACCCCTATCGAAGCTGCCAGACCTGTCCAGGCGCATGGGCGTCAAGATAGCGATCCTGGCTGTCGCCGGCGCCTGGGCCCAGGCGGCCGCGGACGGGCTTAAGGACTCAGGCATCGAGGCGGTGCTCGACCTATCGCCGGCGCACCCGCAGTTCCCGGCCGGCGTACGATCGGTCCGGGCGGACTTCGGGGCGGCCATTGCCGCGCTGGCGGCGGGACTATAGGATACGGCGCCTCCGGGCGCCGCTCTCGTCGTTGCCCGTCCTCGCTAGCGCCGAGGTTCCTCGTCTCCTCCGCCCTCGTCTCCTCAGCCCTCGTCTCCTCCGCTCGCAAAAGCCGTCGTCATGCTCTATACTAGTCGAGCTAGGCACACTCGGCCATCAGGAGGGATCATGAAACGTACATCGACGGCGGCTATCGTCGCCCTGCTACTCGTCGCCGCCGCCACGGCGGCCTTCGCGCAGCCCGAGGTCAGCGAGAAGAAAGAGATAGCCATCTTCTCGCTCGGCTTCTACGGCTGGGACATCCCGCGGGAGACGCTCGGCACGATAGACATCGACATCCAGCGGGTCTTCCTCGACCTCGGCCGCTTCACCATCTTCGGCATGGAGAAGCGTTTCTCCACGAGCGACGTCGACCAGTTCATCACCATCCTGAAGCAGATGAAGGAATCCACCTTCGTGCTGCCAGAGAAGTACCAGTTCGGCGAGGCGTTCCTGACCGAGGCTGACTTCAATCGCCTCGTCGGCTCGTTCATCATCGCGGTGCCGGTCGTCACGAGCTACAACAGCCAGTATGTCGACGGCAAGGAATGGCGCACCGACATCAAGACGAACGTCAGCTTCATCAACGTGGCCGATGGCACGATGATAGGCATCGCCAACGTCGAGACTCAAGGCTCGAGCCGCGAAACTCAGTATACGTCGGTCAAGGAAGCCATCGACGGCATCCCGATGCAGCTGCAGTACGAGATCCGCAAGATATCCCAGTTCCAGAACGTCACGCGGGTGCTCGCCTCCGGCTTCGGCGGCGTCGATATCCAGCTCGGCTCCAACATGGGCATCAAGAAAGGCGACGAGTACGCCGTCATCGTCGTCGATGAGCTCGAGGGCTTCGTGGACGAGCGCGAGATGGGCCTCATCGTCATCAAGGACGTCGGAACGACCCGTTCCAAGGGCACCATCCTCTACTCCAAGGCCAAAGTCGAGAAGGACACGCAGCTGCGCGAGATTCCGCGTCTCGGCGCCGACCTGGCAGTCTACGCCCACACGTACAAGTACTTCTCGGGCGGCTCCGGAAACGACTCGTCGTTCGTGATAGGGGCGCGTACCGAGATGACGCGCGGCTTCTACGGATTCAGGCCGTACGCCGCCATCCAGGCCATCGCCGACTTTGAGATGTGGATGCCGATCAACGTGATCGTCGGTGGGCAGGTCAACACGTTCATCCGCCGCATCGAGATCGGCGCCCGCGCAGGCGTCGGCGGTTCGACCAACGCGATCATCCGCCTCATCGAGGAGCAGCTGTCCGAGAGCGACGACCCGTGGTTCACGCACTACGGCGTCTCGGCCGGCGCCTACCTATCGTACCTACTCTCGCGCGATTTCAAGGTCTTCATCGAGGCCCAGGGCGACTACATGCTCGGCATCCTCGACCCGACGCCCGGCGGCCTCTTCGGCTCCTACGGAGGACTCCAGCTCGGCGTCGGCGCCACCTTCAAGCTCTAGGGCGATGATGGACGATACCGATCTACGGGGGCTGTCGGCCGAGGACGCCAAGGCCTACGCCCTCGAGTTCATGACCTCGCTCAAGACGCTCGAGCGCCAGCTCGCCGGCCTCGGCGACGAGCTGGGTATCTGGGCCAAGCGGGTGGAGCTGGCCGCGGCCAAGGGCGCCGCGGACCTCGAGACGGCGGCCCGGGCCAGGCTCGCCGAGCTAGGCGCCAAGCGCGACGCGCTCGAGGCGGAGAGGGCCGAGCTGGCCGCCAAGGTCGCGCGCATCAGGGAGAAGCTGCCGATGGCAGGCGCCTCGGAGCGCTCGGTCGACCCGGACCTGCTCCTGGCCCAGCTACGCATGGCGGCCGGCCAGGAGCCGGACGACAGGGACGACGACGGCTCCGCCAAGCTGGATTCGGATATGGCGGCGCTCGGCGCGGAGGACGCGCTCGCCGCGTTGAAGAGAAAACTGAACGAAGGAAGCGATTAGACCGACATGACTAGACTGAGACCACTACCGGAGCGGGACAGGCCGCTCGTGTTCGCCCATCGCGGGCTGTCGAGCGAGGCGCCCGAGAATACCATGGCCGCCTTCAGGCTCGCCAAGGAAAAGAAGGCGCCAGGCGTCGAGCTGGACATCCACCTGACGGCCGACGGCAAGCTTATCGTCATCCACGACCACACCACCAAGCGGGTCGCTCCCGGCACCGACCTCGTCGTCGAGGACGCGACGGCGGCCCAGCTCCAGGCCATCGACATCGGCTCATGGAAGGGCGCCCAGTTCTCCGGCGAGCGGCCGCCGTTGCTCTCGGAGCTATTCGAGGAGCTCGGGAACGACCTGTACTTCGACATTGAGATCAAGAGCGGCAAGGCCGAGGACAAAGGACTCGAGGCGGCGCTCGTCAAGCTACTAGCCGATTTCGGCTATGGGGCGGAGCGCGTCGTCATCTCGAGCTTCAATCCCATCGCCATCAAGCGTTTCAAGGCTCTGTGCCCGACGGTACCCACGGCCATCATCTACTGCGTCGACGACGGCGTGCCCGCCTACCTCAGGCGCGGCGAGGGCCGCTGGATAGGCCGCGCCGACTTCCTGAAACCCAAGCATACGCAGGCGACCAAGGCCGGGCTGGCTTGGGGCAGGATGATCGGCGGCCGACCGGTCGTACCGTGGACGATAGACGATCCGACGATAGCCGAGCGCGTGCTACGCATCGGCTGCGACGGCGTCATCTCGAACATGCCGCACCGGCTCGGCCTTCCCGGTTTCGACCGATAGGCATCATGACCTAGTATAGGCGGAGGGCGCGTCGCCATACGCGCCCTCCGCTTTGCGTTTCCCCTAACTGGTTGTATAATCCTTACCAAGGTTGCGCCCGATCGCCGCGAGGGATCGGGCGCGTCGCGGAAAGGAAGTACCCATGAACGAACCAGAAAATCCAGTAAACTCCGGAAGCGTCAGGCAGCGAGCGTTCAACGTCGTCGGTTGGATAGCGTTCCTGCTCCTCGTGCCCCCGGCCCTGTCTATGATAGGCCTGCCTCGCCTGCAGGAACTGATAGCCGCGAGGCTCGGCGCCTGGGGTTCCCCGGTAGCCCTGGTCATCTACTTCTACATAATACTCTTCCTCAGGGTATTCTTCGGCTCGGACCAGCGCTACGCGCCCGTACTGATGGGCTACCTAACCAGTTTCGTCTATTTCTCCAACTCGCTCGACATTGGCTTCATGGCCTGGCTGCGCGGGCTGACTGCCGGAATTCCGCCCCTCTCCTATCGCTACATGAGCTTCATAGCCGGCATCGCGACGATCTTCATAGCCAACGCGCTATCCGGCGCCAAGAAGGGCACCTGGATCATCGACGCGATACTCCTCATACTGTTGCCGGCCGGGGTCCTGGTCGCGGCGGGCGTCTACCTGCCGGGACTGCTCGGGCTATGAACCGAGCCGAGGCCGCCCGGGCGTCCGAGCTGGCGGCCGAGGGCATAGCCAAGCTCGAAGCGAGGCGCTTCGAGGAGGCGGCCGAGGCTTTTCTATCGGCTCGGCGGCTCGACCCGGCCTCGCCCGAGCTGGCCTTCAACCTTGGACTGGCCAGGCTTCGCGACGGGCGCGCCCGCGACGCCAGGGCCGCCTTCGAGGAAGCCCTGGCGCTCGGCGGCGAGGACGCGGACCTACTATGCAACCTTGGGTTGGCCCTGTTCGAGACAGGCAAGGAAGCCGACGCCGAGCGCGCATACTTGCGCGCCCTCGAGCTGGAGCCCGGGCACCCCGAGGCGGCCAACGACCTCGGGGTACTGTTGTTCGGCCGCGGGCTGTACGATCGGGCGCGCGAGCTGTTCGCATCGGCCGCGACGAAAAGGCGCGACTACTACGACGCCTGGTTCAACCTGCGCGACGCCTGCGCCGAGCTCGGGCTCGAGGCGGAGCGGTCGGCCGCCCAGGCCGAGCTCGACAGGCTGGACGACCGAACTTGAGCCAAGCCGTCCCTGTGGGCGGCCGAAGGCCGGCGCGCTAGGCGCGCTTCCAGGGATTGATGCCCTCGGCCCTGCACTGACGATGCACCAGCGCCACGTAGATAGCGTCGAAGGCGAAGATGGCCACGTACAGGAGCGGCCAGAGCAGCTCGCCCGGGGCCGGCGTACCCGGATGGGCCGCGTTCGGGTACGGCGCGATGACGAAGCAGAGGCTCGCGAAGACCGTGCCTATCAGCTTGAACAGCGCGATATAGATCGACTGCCCCGCGATAGACCTGCGCCGAAGGATCATCTCCACGTATAGCACCGCCATGATCAGGTTCATGCCGTAGGCCGAGTAAGCCCTCCCCATGCCGAGCTCGTGGCCGCGCAGGTCGTACAGCGCGGGGTTCGCCCCGTCGAGCTGCATGAACAGTACAAGGAGGAACGCCGTGACGAAGACCAGCGCCGCATAAGGATAGAAGGCCTTCGGCTTCAGGTCCGGGTAGTCGACCCTCCAGCTACGCAGGAAGTGGTACACGATCACGACGTCGAACAGGCACCAGGCTATGTTGATGTACCACTGGATGCCCGGGGAGGGCGTCACGAACGAATAGATGAACTCCCACGAGAAATTCAGGGCCAAGGCGTACATGGGCATGCCGTGGGCCTTGTCCTTGAAGCCGCGATAGATGATGAGCGAGTAGGTAGCCGTCCAGAACAGGCCGGACAGCAAAGCGAAAACCATGTACGTATCCAAGTCGAAACCTCCCGTTGCGGTTCTATGGCGAAACGCATCCGCCAGCGTCCAAGCCGACTATCGGCCGGCCTGATCCGTCTTTCCAGAATCGAGGCGGCGCATCTCGCCGTCGACGTAGCCGATGCGCTCCACCGTCTCCTTGCCGATGCCGTCGACTTTCTCCATCTCCGCGGCTATGCGCCCGTACTCGGAGGCGATCTCCGCAGCCTTGGAGGCGATAGACTCGGCGCCCTTGAAGATGGCCGAAAGGCCCGAGCCCGACTCGGCGGCCATGGCCTCGACGCCGGCCATCGAGGCGGCCACCGCCCGCGACGCCTCGGAGACACGCCTCAGGTCGCCGTCGAGCGACGAAGCCTCGGCCCGCACGCCGTCGAGCCCCTCGAGGATGCCGCCCATCGAGCCATTCGCCTCTCCCACCTCAGCCGCGATCCTGCCGAAGGACGCGCGGGCCAGGCGGCTCGTCTTGATCGACGAGGCGACGCCTGCTGAGTTGCGCTTGAGGCTATCGGCGATCGAGCGGGAGTTCTGGTCCGTCTCCTCGGCAAGCTTACGGATCTCGTCGGCCACGACGGCGAAGCCCTTGCCGGCGGCGCCCGCGTGAGCGGCCTCGATCGCGGCGTTCATCGCGAGCAGATTGGTCTGGCTGGCGATGCCGGCGATCACGTTGACGATGCCGAGCATCTCTCCCGAGGCCTTCTCGACGGCCGCTAGGGCCGCATTGGCGTCGTCGATGCTGCGCTCGCCCTCGGACGCGGCGCCGACCAGGCTCGTCATAGCGTCCCTGCCGCGCGCGGCCAGGGTCGAGAGTCGGCCGATGGACTCACCGATAGCGGCCACCGAGGCGACGGCGCTGCGCACCGCGCCGTCGTGGGCGGCCAGATCCGATTTGGCGGCGGCGACCTTCCCGGTCGTCTCGGCGCTCAACCGCCCGGCTTTATCCGTCGCGTCGAGCTGACCGGAAGCCTCGGCTCGTATGCCGCTACCGCGAGCTCCACGGCCTGGAGCGACGCCAGCGCCGAGCTCGAGGCGGCCAGGAGGTCGTTGCCCGAGTCCAGGCCTCGGTGGAGGTTCGCGACGACAGCCTTGATGCCCTCGGCGCGGTCCTCATTGGCCGCGGCCTCGGCCTCCGCGATTACTATCGTGCCGTTGGTCATGCGCATGACCAGGAAGCCGACGGTACCAGTCAGCGCCGTGAAGACGACGGCCTGGACCAGGTCCACCGGCGCGAGCGCCGCCGGATCGACGATGGAGGCACGCTTCAACAGAAACAGGGTGACGAGCGAAGCGACGTACCCGACGGTGAACATGGCGACCTGGTAGGTTCGTATCGCTATCAGGCAGAGTGCGGATAGCAGGAAGGCATCGTAGACCGCGCTCAGGTACAGGAAAGACGCGTTCTCGGCCGGCCGTACGGCCGACAGGGCGAAGAAGCCGACCGAGAACATGCCCATGATGAAGTTGACGCCGAACGTATAGCGCCCGGACCGGACTAACAGGGCGCAACCGATGGCGCTGGCGATCATCGCCAGGCCCATCGCGAGGCTGACGATATCGAAGGCCAGGACGGCCCTCGTCGCCGTCATCAGCGCCGCCGCGACGCTACCAGCCACGCAGGTCATCACAACCATGCGCGCCTTCTTGCGTAGCTGCAGACCTTCCTGGTCATAGGCGCTCAAGAAGCGGTCCAGGCGTCCTCCCATGTTCGCGATCCTCCGAATCCTCGTACCGTACCTTAAAAAAAATTGCCCGGTCGATAATCGCACCGCTCCGCAAGTCCGTCAACAAATAAGAGAGCGAACTGAACCGATTAAGCGGAACACGAACGCATTTTCGCTTTGATATTAACCCGCTCGGGTATATACTTGTTATCCCTTCCGCGAACGCGGAAGACGAATGTCCAAGGAGGAATCTATGCGAAAGTCAGCAAGGACGATCTTCGCGGCCCTGGCCGCGCTCGCGATCGTTTTAGCCTTCGGCTCGTGCGCCCACCCGTTCGAGCAGTTCGCCGAAACGCCGCTCAAGATCACCTTTATCGAGACCACCGACATCCACGGGGCGATCTTCCCGTACAACTTCATCACCGGCAAGGCGATGGACACGTCCATGGCGCAGGTCGCCACGCTCGTGGGCCAGAAGCGGGCCGAGGGCGGCGAGATCGTGCTGATGGACGACGGCGACGTGCTCCAGGGCCAGCCGACCGTCTACTACTACAACTTCGAGAAGACCGACGTCCCGCACATCTGGAGCGAGGTGCTTAACTACCTCCAGTACGACGTGGCGACGATAGGCAACCACGACATCGAGGCCGGCCACGCCGTCTACGACAAGCTCGCCAAGGAAGTCAAGGCGCCGATGATCTGCGCCAACATCAACAAAGAAGGTACGGACGAGCCGTACTTCCCGCCGTACGCGATCATCACCCGCCAGGGCGTCAAGATCGCCGTTCTCGGCATGATAGAGCCCAAGATCACCGAGCAGCTGCCCAAGGCCTTCTGGGAAGGCATGGAAGTGCTCGACATGGTCGAGACCGCCAAGCGCTGGGTACCGATCATCCTCGAGAAGGAGAAGCCGGACCTGCTCATCGGCCTCTTCCACGCCGGCGTCGACTACACCTACGGCGGCCAGACCAAGGCGACCCCGAAGAACGAGAGCGCCAGCCAGCTCATCATCGAGCAGGTCGCGGGCTTCGACCTCGTCTTCGTCGGCCACGACCACGCCGGCTGGGAAGGCAAGGGCTACAACCCCGAGACCAAGGCCAAGGACGTCGCCGTCATGGACCCGACCGGCAAGGTCGTGCCGATCTACGGCGCCCTCTCCGGCGCCCAGAACGTGGCCGTCGTCGACGTGACCATGACCTGGGACAAGGAAGCCAAGACCTGGAAGAAGGACATCGCCGGCTCGCTCGTGCCGCTCAAAGGCGTGGCCGCCGACCCGGCGTTCCTCGCCAAGTTCGAGCCCGCCAAGGCCGAGCTGATGGACTGGGTCGAGCGCCCGATCGGCAAGATGGTCGGCTCGATCAACAGCGACGAGGCGATGTTCGGCGACTCGGCCTTCGTCGACCTGATCAACCGCATTCAGCTCGAGCTATGCGCCGACGCGACCATGGGTCTCAAGCCGGCCCAGATATCGATAGCCGCCCCCCTCGACCAGTACGCCTATCTGCCGACCATGCAGGATGGCACCATCAAGGTGCGCGACATGTTCAGCCTGTACAAGTACGAGAACTTCATGTACACGATGGACCTGACCGGCGAGCAGATCGTCAAGTTCATGGAATTCAACTACGGCAATCAGTTCAACACCATGACCGGACCGCAGGACCAGCTCATCGCCTTCGTCAAGGACAAGGAAGGCAAGCCGGTCTATAACGCCCGTTACAACAACTACGACACGATCACCCGGCCCTACAACTACGACGCCGTCGCCGGCATCAAGTACACGGTCGACGTGTCCAAGCCCGCCGGTTCCCGGATCAAGGTCATCTCGATGGCCGACGGCTCGCCCTTCGAGCTCGGTAGGACCTACTCGGTCGCCATCAACTCGTACCGCGGCTCGGGCGGCGGCGGCCACCTGACCAAGGGCGTCGGCCTCCCTGCCGAGAAGCTCCAGAAGCTGGAACTGGTCACCTCGAGCACCACGAAGGACCTGCGCTTCTATATGCTCAAGTGGTTCGAGAAGCAGACCGGCCCCATCACGGTCACCCGTGACGACAACTGGAAGGTCATCCCCGAGGACTGGGCCGAGGCCGGCAAGGCCAACTCCTACCCGCTGATGTACCCGCCCAAGAAGTAACGGTCTCCCGAACGGCCGGCGGGCTGTAGCCCCGTCGGCAGGCAAGCCCGGATCCCGCCATGGGATCCGGGCTTGCCTTTTAAGGAAAGCGTTCGTATCATGTACGTATACCGGCACGGCGATAGCCGCACCGGCCCGCGGACGCCCTCGGGTCCGCAACGCCCGCTCCGTACGGAGGGGCAGACGATACCGCCTTAGGGGGATACTTATGAAAGGCAATCGCATGTACGTCGACATCGGGTCGATGCTCGACGAGATCTTCGACGCCGCCAAGAATTTCGGCGACCAGATGAAGGACAACTTCGGCCCGGGAGGGCCCGGATGCGCCACCGGTCCCGGCGGCCAGCGCTCCAACCCCTGGTTCGGCATGATGGATCAGGACGAGAACTCCGACTGGTACCCGAGCTTCTCCTACCCTCCGATGAACATCTTCCTCACCCAGGATCGTTCGATGGTCTTCGAATTCGCGTTGTCCGGCTTCGACGAGAACGACATCAGCCTATCGTTCCAGGGCGACTACATGGTCTTCTCCGCCCGCATAGGGCTCGAAGCCGCCCCCGAGGAGGGCGTGCGCTACTTCAAGCGCCGGCTCAAGCTCAAGGACATCGAGAAGCAGAAGTACTATGTGCCCGCGGAGAAGTTCGACCAGGCCATGGTCAAGGCCGTGTTCAAGAACGGCATCCTACGCGTCACCGTGCCCCCGAAAGAGTCCGACGAGATAAACGAGGGCATCAAGATCGAGATCGTGAAAGAGGGCGAGTAGTCGCTCGGGCCGGTAGTATCCGGCGATAGAGATCGACGAGGCGGCCGGGACTCATCCCGGCCGCTTTTTTTTACATTTTCCTTTATAAGAGTCTATAAAGGGGCTATAGTATGACTCTGATAAAAGTGGAGGTTCCCATGCGCAACCCTGCTTTGATCGGACCGTCAGTCTCCCGCCGCCTATCGGTCATGCTTCCGGTCATGCTCATCGCCGCCCAGCTACTCGTCGCTCAGGATCGCGGCCTGGCCGTCCAGGCACGCCAGGTAACCGGCGACCCGTCCTTCGACATCGGCCGCCAGTACGCCGTGATCATCGGCATCGACCGCTACCAGGAATGGAACTCGCTACGCAACGCGGTCTCCGAGGCCAGGAACGTCAAGGCCATCCTCGAGTCGCGCTACTACATCGACGAGTTCATCGAGCTGTATGACGGCGCCGCGACGGCGGCCGGTATTCGCAAGCTGTTCGCCGAAACCCTGCCGCGCAAGATCCGGAAGGAAGACTCGCTGTTCATCTTCTACGCAGGGCACGGCTACCTCGACTCGTCGAACACCGGCTTCTGGATAGCCTCGGACGGCGTCAAGGACGTGTTCGATCAGCGGGGCTGGATACCGAACCAGCAGATACGCAACTACCTGTCCCTGCTCAAGGCCCAGCGCGTCCTCGTCGTCGCCGACGCGTGCTTCTCGGGCGACTTCCTCAACGTGTCGCGCGGGGCCGGGCCGACGATAGACAGCGCCTACTTCGCCAAGGCCCTCAAGCTGCAGGCCAGGCAGGTACTCACCTCCGGCGCCTCGGAGACCGTACCGGACGAGAGCGAGTTCGGCCGCTACTTCGTCACCACGCTCGAGCGCAACGCCGACCCGATACTCGACCCGCATAGCCTCTACGACCGCATCAGGTCCAACGTGACGAAGACCGTGCCGCTCCTGGGCACCATCCCCGGCAACGAGGCCGGCGCCAGCTTCGCGTTCTTCCTACGGCCGAGCTACGGCTCCGTGTCGGTCGCCGTCGCCACCAGCGCCAACGTCGAGGTCGACGGCAGGGGCCTCGGCGCCGCGGAACCGGGCAAGCCGCTCCTCCTAAAGGACCTGAGCGCCGGCATCCACGAGCTACGCGTGATCTACGGCGACTCGGAGGAGCGGCGTTCGATACTCGTGCGCTCCGGCGAGACCTCGAGCGAGGGCTTCGACTACCGGGCGCCGCGCTTCGGCAGCCTGACCGTCAGCGCCCAGGCCGAGGCGACCGTGCTGGTCGACGGCAAGCCGGTCGGCTCGATAGCCGCCGGCTCGACACTCGTGCTGCCCGGCGTCGCCGAGGGCGAGCGCGTCGTCACCCTGCAGTACTCCGATAACCAGGAGACGCGCAAGCTGGTCGTCTACCCGGATACGGCCAACGCTGTGTCCTTCGCGTA
>Ga0209717_1003308_pt1 | contig 14229 bp, 9 predicted proteins | sample AD_UKC048_MetaG_FD_184418 | JGI IMG/M metagenome (GOLD analysis project Ga0209717, IMG submission 184418) | Active sludge microbial communities of municipal wastewater-treating anaerobic digesters from USA - AD_UKC048_MetaG (SPAdes) (version 2) | ecosystem: Engineered > Bioreactor > Anaerobic >... | reverse complement strand
GTGAATGCGAAACAGGGAGGTGCTGCACTGGATCGGTATATCGACCACCTGCAAACACCATCTTTTTTTCTCATTGCCGCGCTCTGCTTCACGCTTTGCTGATCTGCAAAGCAGAGCTTTGCCCCCAATGGCGTTCCCAAGCATCGGGAGAAAGTGTAAAAACGCTGCTTTCCGGGGCATTACGGCGGGTAATTGCAATATTCAGCAATCAAATTCTACAATCCAACATAGTCTCGGAGCTTGGGAACGAGGAAAAACTACTATCCTACCCGCGATTCACGGTATTTCTTCAAGATATGTGCATGGAAGAAACTCCCAACGGACGGTGCTGATTTCATCTCAAGGTAGATTGGCTCTGGTACGTCAAAGTACTGCCATATCTGGCCATTGCTCTTGAATTCTACCTCGAGAGTGCATGATTCATTGTCAAACCCAAAGCTCGTAATCATTGAAGATTCGACGTACTCACGTTCCATGGGTGCCGCCTCCTAGTCGTTGTTCCCTAATTGCGGTTACAACTGCTTTATAATTTTCGCAATTCGTAGAAAATTCCTTCTGCCATTGTTCGATTAATTTGGGGTCTTCACTCATTGGGCGTGGATGGTTTAATCTTATTCGAACCCTAGAAGGAATAACAATTGATTCACCTATAATAATGGCCTCGCCAGTTCTAAGTGAAGGCAGCAGGTCAATGAGACTAGTGAGGTTATCTGGTGCGGAAGATTTGACAATTGACTGGTCGCCTGAATTGGTCAATCTCAAGGCGATGAAAGTCCCCACTTGTGCTAGAATCGTATCAGAAATCTCTGAAGGCCTTTGCGATATTACCATCGCGCCAATCCCAAACTTTCGCCCTTCCTTAAATATCTGTTCAACCGCGGCTTTGGAGTAGTTACTGTTGCTGGACTTATCCAAATAGGAATGGGCCTCTTCGTAGGCCAGCAGTATGGGTCGGCTTTTGCCTGTGTATTCTTCATTTCTTCCCCAGAACATGCTGTCATATACAAATCGCGTGATTAGCCCAACCGTTATGTCGAGAACTTCGAACGGTATTCCGCTCAGGTCAAGTATTACAAGCCTTTCATCACAACCAATCCATGAATTCAGAAGGTCATGCAAGTCTTTTGGCGATGAAATATCCTTGTAATCTTGTGTATTGAACAAGTAGTCGTAATTCGAGTCCTTTAGCCGTGACAAAAGTTTCTTCTCGTAGGAGAAGAATTCCTGAAAATGCTTGGATTTGTAGGGTGCCGCTGTTCCGACAGCATATGCCTTAAAAGAAGGCGGTTCTAGATTTTCATAGTTGCCCTCATTTTCGACACAGGCCGTTTTCTTGGTCTGTTTTTCAATAGCGGATTCGGAGAAGCTTGCATTCAGCCACCAGTGTATCTCATGCCAGAGTTCTCTCACGTTGAATGGTATTGGGCTGTCAGCATTAACGAAGACCGGATTCACCATACCAGATTTTAGCCCCGAGCAATTTGCCCTCTTCCTCTCAACTATCATTTCGCGGAACTTCCGATATTCTGGTCTTTGTTCATCCTTCTGCGTAGCACCAACCAAAAAGTATGAAAGCTCCTCAAAATTCATCAGCCAGAATGGAATTTGAAGGCGATTGGTGGGGTCATTTATTCTGAAAACCCGAGCAGAAGGAAAAGCTGTAGAATATTCGCCGTGCGGGTCCACAAGGATTATTCTCGACCCCTTGTAGTCGTTCAGAATGCCCTTCAGAATGCTGACAATAGTATTAGACTTTCCGCTGCCGGTAGAACCAAGTATCGCACAGTGCCGTAGAATCAACTTATGGGTATCGACATATACTCGCAAGTTGTCAGAGGAGGAATGTGTACCTATTTCGAGCGCACCTTGCTCCTGTTTCCCATAGATTTCAAACAAGTCTTTTTCCACAACCAGGTGGACTTCGTCATTGATAGTTGGGTATGTGCCTATTCCTTTTTCGAAGTTACCATCACCAACTTTCTCGCCAACAAGCTGAATCGAAAGATAACGGGAACCTGTATTGAACAGCATGTCAGCGCTGTCTGCCTTAGATGGGATATTGCTTACTGAGGACACAATGCCATAGATTGATATGTTTCCAACTGGAATTCTGACGAATGTACCAATTTGGCCGATTTTGTAGAGCCGACCATTAATAATGGGTGCTGATGATGGTATATCATTCGTAACTTCCGCTTCGACAATCCCGGAATCCACCCGGATAATTTTGCCCAGATATGTGATTTCTTTTATCATTCTATATGCCCTTCTCACTTTTCCCTGTGGTTTGAATCAGGAAATCCACCATCTTCTGGAAGTCACCAACAGTCAGGGCGGATGCTGCTGTATCATAGAAGGAGTCGATCTTTCCAATCAAATTTAAAGCGGCCAAATCTACTTCCCAATTGCCAAGGATACCGTTTATAATTCCGGTCTTAGGTCCAAAACAATTCATGTTCATGAAAGCCGGGGAGTTCTTGTGGAGTCGCTCAATTTCTTCATCCCTAAAGAAGAACGAAAGCACAAAGAGCCGGTTATTCTGGCGCAGACTATTAAACAGGATCTCGTTGATATGTTGATCCGAGAATGAGTATCCGGAAACAATGAACAGCAGTTCGCCAGAAAGCAAATATTGCTTCAGTCGGTCGAAGTATGCGACGAATGGTTGCTTGCGGGATGACTCGTACTTTTCTTTTGACGGATAGATAACGAGTTCATTTTCTTCGTCCGCGATCTCTTTAATTTTACCTATTCTAAGAATCCTGAATCCGCTGTCAGTGGGGGTCTTCTTCCAGAACCAACTTAAAGACCCGTGTATTTTCCACAGGCGAATCCAATTGATTGTAAGGTCGTCTTGTCGTATGCTCTTATCTATACTCTCCTGCCAAAAGAACGGTTCGTAAGCACCAACAAACCCATCAAAGTACGGAATCGCATTCTCTTCCAACGCTTTCTCAATGACTAGGTCATAGTTGGATGTAAATACTTCCTTGGTTGATTCCTGATGCAGGTTGTTGTACCAAGCAAAGAACCTCTTCGGGACATCCAGAGAACTGGCGGCTTGTTTTTGCATGATAATTTTATAGATTGCCGTGCATATGGACTTGTCGAGGTTCTTCGCTGTCTCTCCACATATGTCAAGGTACTTCTTTGAAGGACTTTCGTTTGTGATTTCGCGAATTCTACGATTCTGATTGAGGATATCTTCAATGTTGACGGTACGCCCGACAACACGTGGCTCCAGGTCTTTCTTTAGCGCATCGTACTGAGCCTGACATTTTGTATCCAACATTGCCCTAACCTCAGTGGTTAGCTGGTCAATATTAGGTATTCCCAACGCACAAGATGTCCCTGCCCCAAAGAAAAAGCCAATGTTTTTTGAGTAGGAGAGATGATTCTTTAACTCTCGAATTTCACGCACCAAATCAATAGTACCCATTGCTTCACTGCCTTTCGATATTTGTATTAGCAGATTCTGTATGTACCGATTCTGCGTTTTGAGACGTTCAGTCTACCGCCCTCATGTATAGTGTTTCTCTTGTCGCTGCAAATTAACCTGGTCTTCCAGTTTATTTATATTAACTAATGCTAAATGAAATGATCTGCACTCTTAAGGATTCGGATGAATTGCTGCGATAAGGCCGCCGTCCGCGGTAGCTTTATCGGAGTCGTGTTCGATACGATTGTTAAGTTTCGTTTACATTATCCAACAGCAATTTCTGTGATCGTATGGACCACGCCAATACTAATTCCATCCAAATCGACCTCTTGAAAATACGGGGCATCCGCGTTGAACTCTATGAGTTGCCCTAATCTGCCCCGGTCTGTTCTAACAACGTACCGAATCACTGTGTTAAGGAGGCGATAGGCAAAGTCATTCACAGGGATTGCGGAATCAAGTGCGAACACCGGTTCTCCAACGTTAAGTCGTGAGAATTGTCCAATCGCATCGTTAATGTTCTTACTGAAATGGACATTACGCAGAACCGGAGTCGCGGGGCTGCCCCACGGAAAACCAAATGGGGGCATGAGTCCCTGTCGCATGAGATGATAGTAATCCTCGAAAAACATATACACCTCCTTCGGATGGACCAATGGAAAGGCGAGTGGATCACTTGGCTGTGAGTAAGCGTCCCCTCTCTGTGCCTGGGTCGCAAGTAGCTCATCGAAGTTAATTCGCTTCCTCGAGCCAAGTGACTTCTCGAGTTCCTTGGCCGAGGCGAATACGAAATCGCCAGGCTCTCGATACAAGTAGTAGGAACCGAGACATCCAGAGTAATCAGGTATGGTCAATACCCTCTTTGGGAATAAACCTATCACACCTTGGAATTCCGGCCAGTTCGAAAGGAAGTACAGCTGTTCCTTGTCAATGCCCCAAGCGTATGGCTTCATTGTGTCACGTTTAGCCTGCACAATTGTCAGTTTCTGAAGTATTGGCGTCCCCCTATTTGTCAGAGTGGAAACAACCAAGAAATCTCCTAGTTCTTTCTTGGCCACCTTCCCATAGTAGTCGAAGGCGACACTGGATCGATTGCCATGAATGAACATGGACTCCAGTTTGAAGTGCTGACCATGGTTGGAATTGAGCGCGTCAATAGTATGTTCAACAAGCTGCACCTCATTGCCGTCATTTAGGTAGACAGCGGCGAGGGCACCTTGAAGAGTGGCGCACACCTTCTTTTCATCACGGATAAACGCGTCACTTCTCGATGCCTTGGCGAACTCACTGATGCCCTCAAGAAACTTGTTCATAGTATGTACCTCGCTTCATCTCGTATTACACATAACCTAATATCAACCTGCCAACAGCCTTAAAAGTCTTCGAAATTGATTTGTCCAGCGGGGCTATAGCCTGTTTTCAGATCTCAGCTTATGTTACGAGTTCACCCTCGAAGGCTTTTTTTAGGATGCTCTGCCGTAACACATCGCTCTGCTGCAAATTTTGGTTGATACTTTCCTCCAACTTATCACAAATCGATAGGCGGCTTTCAATTTGGGAAATGATTTCTTCTTGTTCAGAGTATTTTTTTGGTGCTAATATCTTGATTCTTTTTAATTCTCTGCCTGTCAAATGCTTTATCGTGGTTCCTGTGAAGTATTGTTCGAGTTGGCCGTTGGAGGCGAGAAAAAACAAGTAGTAATAAATATACTTAGGATGATAATTTATTAATAGACGGACACGATGTAGTGCTTTTTGGATATACATAGTATGATTTGATGTCCAAATAGCGCACCGTCCTGGTTCGCCTCCTTCACAAATTACCAAATCTCCTAGTTGTACACTGTACCTTTCCTTCTCAGAATCTTCAAATCTCATCATTTCTAATGAGCTCAAATCAAATGTCCCCCAACGAACATTGATATTTCTCAGATAAGGCTGGTATTCGCCTCTATTTTTTTCTTTATCAAGCATCTTCCCAAGACATAATTCGGCAATTTCGCCAAGTGGTTCGCACTTCCAACCTTCAGGCAATTCGCCTACTTGTGTATTATTTGTCAATCTCCCCTCAAACGCCCATTTGAGGACGGACTGGCGGTAGATTTTGAGCTGCTGCTGGGCTGCTTTGAGACTCTCTATCCCCTTATCCAAACTGCTGAACAATTCTTCTATTTTGGCGACGATGCGATGCTGCTCCTCCAATGGCGGCACACGAAAGCGTATCTTAGCTAAATTTGCCCTCGAAATTCTCTTCCTTGTAGTTCCACTTTGCAGATCCTCAATTTTTCGCCTTATGTATCGGTTATTTATTGCGTATTGCAAATACCTGGTTAACACATTAGAATCGCCCAATCTAACTATCGCAATATCAACAGCAGTCACAAATTTTTGATGCCCTTCAAGAGGGAATATGCAAGCCCTTCCGATTGGGTCTGGCATTCTTGCAATTAAAATATCCCCTTTGGATAAAAATGTACAATTTAATTCGAGTGCTCTGGCATATGTTAGGTATCTCTTTGATTTATCCTTAAAAACTCCATCGCCAATATCCGCTAGCTGTATTAATCGAATTTCTCCGTTCGGATCTTGATCCTTACTCTCAATCCAGTCACCATCGCAGAATAAACCATTATCTGCGATGATAGAAGGAATAGTCGCTTCTATCCAACCCTGTGGCAATTTAGCTGCTTCATTCATCCTACGCCGCCAATGCTTCGTTGAGTTCGTTGATGATGCTCTCCATCTCTGCGCCGAAGAGCTGCCACATGCGGCCGCGGCCGCCGCGGGCGTCAAAGGGGGTGTAATCGAGGTCGTCAATGGCCACGTGCACCGAGGTGGCGATCTGCTCCTTGAGCATGTAAAGCCACTCCATCTGCTCCTTGCTGAATTTGGGCGCGCTGCCCGCCTGCTTGCGGAAGAGCCACTCCTTGAAATTGCGGTCCACGGTCTGGTCATAAGCCGTGAGGCCGGCGTCGATGCCGGCCACGCGGCGGATCAAGGAGACCAGCGCCACCAGCTCGTTGCGCGGCTGGCCGCTGACCCGCTCCAGTTGCTCATAGGCCCGCCACACCGTCAGCGGCGCCAGGGCCGGTTTCTCCAGCACGATCCTCTCCACCAGCTCCTTGATCATGCGGAAGGTGAGCTCGCGGCGGCGAAAGGGCTGGCCATAAAAAATCTGCAGCGCGATGATCTCGTCCCGGTGCGTCTCGATCCATTCGCGGAATCCGGCCACGATCGCCTTGGCATGCTCGCGGTTGTTCTTGTCCCAGCCGGCGTTCTCCACCGCGTCAATATTGAGCAGGTCGATTTTTTGCTCGTGAATCTTGCGCACGTTGTCGATATAAAGGTTCAATTCGCCGGTAAAAACCCGGGTTGCGCCATTCAGCACCTGCGCATGCAGCTCCTGGAAGCGCGCTTGCTGCTCCCGCGGCGCGGCGCCCGGCATCTCTGCCGTCACTTGCTCGTGCAGGGCCTCTACGGTGTCGGGATCCCAGGCGTGCAGCAGCCCTTTCACCACATCAGGAACAGTCTTGCCTCCGGAAAGCTCGACAAAGCGGTTTTTCTCGCTCTCGGTGATCTGTTTGTCGAGCCGGGCGAGTCGGTTGGCCAGGGAGGTGAAGAGCGCCTCGTCGCGCGCTCCCACAGCGACCGCGCCGAGCAGGTCCTTCAGGGGCACGCCGGGCTTTTTCTCCAAGGGACGGCTGTCGGTTTTCAGGCTTTTGGTGACGCCGATGGCGTCGACGATGACGAAATGGTCCTTGGTCACCCGGGCGCAGGGGGAGACCTTTTTGAGGTCATCGAAATCGATGACACGGGTGCCGCGGCCCTTCATCTGCTCGAAATAGTTGCGGCTCTTGACGTCGCGCATGAAGAGCAGGCATTCCAGCGGCCGCACGTCGGTGCCGGTGGCGATCATGTCCACGGTCACGGCGATACGGGGATGGTAATCGTTGCGGAACTGCGCCAGCACCGATTTGGGATCCTCGCCGGCCTTGTAGGTGATCTTTTTGCAGAAGCGGCTCTCTTCGTTGAACTCCTCGCGCACGATATGGATGATGTCGTCGGCGTGGCTGTCGGTCTTGGCAAAGATCAGGGTCTTGGGCACCTCGAACTCGCCATTGCGGTCAAAGCGATCGGGGAAGATCTCGGGCAGATACTCCCTGAAGGCGCGGATGACGGTGCGAATCTGCGAGGGATTGACAATGTCCGCGTCGAGCTGCTGTGCGGAGTAGGTCTCATCCTCGTCCTGCATCTGGTAGCGCTTTTTGCGGGTGAGGCGGTCGCGATGCTCCACATAGGCGCCCTTCCACAGGGTGGCGCCGCGGCGGGTGATGCGGGTGTCGATGAGAAAGACGTCATAACCGACATTGACGCCATCGGCCACGGCCATCTCGTGCGAGTACTCCGAGACCACATTCTGCTGGAAATAGGCAAAGGTGCGATTGTCGGGCGTGGCCGTGAGTCCGATCTGAAAGGCGTCGAAATAGTCGAGCACCTGCATCCACAGGTTGTAGATGCTGCGGTGGCATTCATCGATGACGATGAAATCGAAATACTCAACCGGGAGTTTGGCGTTGTACTCCACCGCCGGCACCTCTTTGGGCTGCCAGCGCCGCTCGGCCGGGTTCTCCTCCTCGGCGCTCTCGTCCAGCTCCTCGCCCTTGAGGATGGCGTAGAGGCGCTGGATGGTGCTGATGTAGACCTGGTTGTCGCCGGGAATGTGGCGCGATTTGAGCCGGTGCACGCCGTAGAGCTCGGTGAATTTGCGGTTATCGTCGTTGGGCAGATAGGACATGAACTCCTGCTCCGCCTGCTCGCCAAGGTTTCGGGTGTCGACGAGAAAGAGGATCTTGCCGGCGCCGGTGTATTTGAGCAGCCGGTAGATGGCGGTGATGGCGGCGAAGGTCTTGCCCGCGCCGGTGGCCATCTGGATGAGGGCGCGCGGTTTGTTCTGCCTGAGGGATTTCTCGAGCGCGGTGATGGCGTTGAACTGACACTCGCGCAAGCCATCGGGCGACAGGCCGGGCAGGTTCCGGAATGAATCGCGCAGGGAGACGGATTTCTTCAACCAGTGGTACAGGGTTTCAGGACGGTGAAATGAAAAGAGGCTGCGCGCACGGGGTTTGGGGTCGCGGAAGTCGGTGAAAGCGGTGACCTCGCCGGTGCTGAGATAGACGAAGGGGAGCTTTTCGTTGTTGAGGTATTTCAGCCGGGCGGCGGCGTACTCTTCGGCCTGGTCTTCGTGGGTGGAGAGCTTGTGGCCCTCCTCCTCACGCTTGGCCTCGATGACGCCGGCGGGTTGGCTATGGACGAAGAGGAGATAGTCCGCTGGGCCGGCATCGGTGAGGTACTCGCGCACCGCCACGCCGGGGCCGGCGTGCAGGTTGATGGCGGATTTGTCCTGAATCACCCAGCCGCAGGCAGCGAGCTGCCGGTCGATGGTATCGCGGGCGATCTGTTCGGGATTCTGGTTCATTTTCTATCCCGTTTTCCTGAAATGTAGGCAGCGTCTGTGCGGATATTCCGCCCCTGGGCCAATCGCCCGGCGAAGCGGAAGGGATGCTTTTCTGACCGCACAGGAAGGGGTAGAAAAAAGGCTCAGTCATGCCGTGATAACTGAGCCGAACTCTCCACCATAACCCCTCCCGGATTTTGCGTGTCTGTGTGCTGCATATCGCCATAATGTATAAAATTATTACGAAATATCAAGGAGATTTGCGGATAAATAAACAAAAAACCGGCTCTGTTTCATTATGGCTTCTATTCTGTGTAGAGCTCATGCCCCCACGTGATTGCAGAACCGGGAGTCAGAGGGCGCCGGCCATGATTTGTGATGCGCTTCATCGCCCTGCTCGCCTGGTGATTTTTTTGAGGATTTGCTTGCTAATCACCTGGCATCTGGCTAAATTCACGCAGATGCGGATGTTCGTTCCGCGCTGCAGTCAGTCAAATATGGAGAAAAACCATGATCCCTCGCATACACAAGTTATTAATGATGGCGGTCTTGACTGTGGCCTTCGCCGGGGCAGCCGCAGCCCAACCGCCGGCCGGCGGCTGGCAGTCGCCGCCCAAAGAAATCCTCGAGGTCCTGCACGCCCCCCAGCTGCCGACGGCATCGACAGCGCCGAGCGGCGAGTATCTGCTGCTCATGGATCCCGCCACCTATCCCCCGCTCGCCGCACTGGCCGCCCCCATGCACAAGCTCGCCGGCATGCGGGTCGACCCCGCGGTCAACGGCCCCTACGGGGCTTACGGGGCCTCCTCCCCGCGTTTGGTCCGCGTCGATAACGGCGCGGTGACTCCGCTCAGCCTGCCCGAAGGCGCGGAAATCCAGGGTGTGGCCTGGACAGCGGACGGCCGCCGCTTCGCCCTCACCGTCAAACAGACCGACCACATCGGCGTCTGGATCGGTTCGGTCACGGGAGAGCTGAGCGAAATCCCCGGACTGGCGGTTACCCCCCTCCTTGGCCCGGCGGTGAGCTGGCTGCCGGACCAGCAGCAGCTGCTGGTGCGCCGCATCCCCGAGCGCGGCGCGCCGCCCCAGCCGCCGGCCATCCCGGCAGGGCCCAGGATTCTCGCCGGCGCCGGGGCGACCGCCCGCTCCACCTACGAGTCCCGCAACCTGCTCGAATCCGACCACGACGATGCTCTCTTTGACTATTATACTTCTTGTGAACTGGTGGTGATGGATCCGGCCGGGAAGGTGATGAATGTCCTGGCCGAGCCCGGCCCCTGGGCCGGCGCCGAGTTCTCCCCCGACGGCCGCTACCTGCTGGTGGAGCGGCTGCTCAAGCCGTGGTCCCATGCCGTGCCCTGGTGGCGCTTCGCCCACACCATCGAGGTCCGGGACGCAGACGGCAAACCGGTGGCGACGGTGGCCTCCCTCCCCCTGGCCGATGCTGTGCCCATTCACGGCGTGCCCACGGGCCCGCGCGAAATCTCGTGGCGCCCAACCGCGCCCCATACCCTCTACTGGCTCGAGGCCCTGGATGGCGGCAACCCCGTCGCCAGGGTCCCGCACCGCGACCGGCTCATGCGCCTGGAGGCCCCCTTTAACGGAACCCCGGTCGAGGTCTACAAGGCCGAGCACCGCATCACCGGCTGGCAGAACGGCTGGGGCGCCGCCGGCGGCACCCTCATGCTCACCCAACAGGAGCGCATGCGCCGCTGGCTCTACACCTGGCTGCTCGACGTCGATAAAGGCACGGCGCGCCTCTGGTTCGACCTCAACGAGGATGACCGCTACGGTTCGCCGGGCTCCCCCCTGCTCCGCCCCCTGCCCGATGGCGGCTGGGTGCTGCGCCAGAAGGGCAGCGGGGTCTATTTCAGGGGCAGCGGCGCCACCCCGCAGGGCGACCGGCCCTTCCTCGATCTGCGCGATATGAAGACGGGTGTGGTCGAGCGCCTCTTCCGCTGCGACCCCGAGCGCTACGACTATTTCATCGCCTTTTCCGGGGATGAGTCCCGCTTCATCATGAGCTCCGAATCGGCTGTCGATGTGCCCAACTACTACCTGGCCTCCCTGGGCAAAAAAATCACGGCGCCCAAAGGCGAGGCGGCACGCATCCTCAGCCGGGTTACCATCACCCGATTTGAGGATCCGGCGCCGCAGCTGCGCCGGATCGAGAAGCGCATCGTCCGCTATGAGCGCAAGGACGGCGTGCCCCTCAGCTTCCAGCTCTATCTGCCCCCCGGTTATCAGGAGGGGACGCGGCTGCCCACCGTCCTTTACGCCTATCCCCTCGAGTTCTCCGATCCCGCCACCGCGGGACAGGTGAGAGGCTCGACCCGCCGCTTCAACCGCATCAGCGGCGCCTCGCATCTCTTCTTCCTCCTGGCCGGCTATGCGGTACTCGACAACACCGCCATGCCCATGATCGGTGATCCCGAGACCACCTACGACACTTTTGTTCCGCAGCTGGTGGCGGATGCCGAGGCCGCAGTGGCCAAGGCGGTGGAGATCGGCGTGGCCGATCCCGAGCGTATCGGGGTCATCGGCCACAGCCATGGCGCCCTGATGGTGGCCAACCTCCTGGCCCACACCGATCTCTTCAGCGCCGGCATCGCCCGCAGCGGCTCCTTCAACAAGACCAACCAGCCCTTCGGCTTCCAGTCCGAGCGCCGCTCCCTCTTTGAGGCCCGCGACGCCTACATCCAGCTCTCGCCCACCTTTTTCGCAGATAAGATCAAGGAGCCCATCCTCGTCATCCACGGCGATGCCGACGCCAATCCGGGCACCCTGACGGCACAGTCCGAGGTCTTTTTCGAGGCTGTGCGCGGATCCGGCGGCACGACCCGGCTGGTGCTGCTCCCCTATGAGGACCATGGCTACCGGGCCCGCGAGAGCATTGAGCATGTCCTCTGGGAGCAGCTGGAATGGTTCGACCGCTATGTAAAGAATGAGGGGAAATAGCGGAAGGCTGGCGCTCGTACTGATGACCGATAAAAAGAGGATAAGGAAAACCTGATGAAATGGATGATTGCCATGGCCCTGATGATCGCCTTCAGCGGAGAGGCAGCCGAGCAGGTGGTCGGCTACTACCCTTCGTGGATCCGTTACAACACTCCGGCGACAAAAATTCGTTATCAGGACCTCACCACCATCGCCCACGCCTTCATCTGGCCTAAAGCGGACGGCAGCCTCGATATGTACAGCGACCTCCTCTATCCCGAAATGAACACCCGGGCTCATGCGGCCGGGGTCAAGGTGATCGTCTCCATCGGTGGCTGGGGGCAGTGCGACGGCTATCCCCCGATGGCGGCATCTGCGGCCACGCGTAAAACCTTCATCGATAATGTGATCGCCTTCATGCAAAAGCACGGTTATGACGGCATCGATCTGGACTGGGAGTACCCCAGCGGCACGGCGCAGCGCGAGAATTTCACCCTGCTGGCGCAAGAGTTCCGCGCGGCCTTCGACGCGGTCAACCCTGCCTGGACGATCAGTTTTGTCGTGCCGAGCGGCAGCTATAGCGGAAACAACTTTGATTATACCGCCCTGCGCGGCCTGATTAGCTGGATCGGCTGTATGACCTACGACATCCACGGGGCCTGGACCGCCCATGCCGGCCACAACTCCCCCCTCCATGCCCCGGCCAATGAACCCGAGGGTTCGATCGATACCGCGGTCGGCTACCTGCTCGGAATGGGTATCCCCAGGGAAAAGCTGCTCATCGGCGTCCCCTTTTACGGCCGCCAGTTCGCCGCCAGCCGCCTCTACGGTCCCGCCAGCGGCGGTGAGGAGATCACCTACGCCAAACTCATGACTGCCGTTAAACCGGACTGGACCCGCCAGTGGGACGATCTCGCAAAAGTGCCTTATTATCAGGATGGGGCGCGCACCCTCTTCATAACCTACGACGACACCGCCTCGGTGCGATATAAATGCGATTATGTGCGCGACAACAAACTGGGCGGACTGATCATCTGGGCTCTGGGTCAGGATAATCTTGGCAACACGCAGCCACTCTGCCAGACCGTCGGCGACCATCTCACCCGTAATACTGCAGTGGTGGCAACAGCGGAGGAGGCCCGGCCGGAAGGATACGATCTGCTCAGCTGCTATCCCAATCCCTGCAATCAGATGGTCACTGTGCGCTTCTATCTTGCAAAGGCGGGGGAGGCCGTACTGCACCTCTATGATGTGACCGGGCGGGAGATCCGCCTCGTCGAGGTTGGCCGGCGGGAGGCGGGCTGGTACGAACTCCCGCTCTCGGGGGAAGGACTCGCCTCTGGCGTCTATCTGCTGCGGATGACCGCAACCGGGCACAGCGCAACCGGCAAGTTCACCCTCGTGCGCTAGGGCCGCGCCTCCGCCTCAATCTGGAGCAACTTTTGATTTTTATGGAGGACTACCATGTCCCTGGACAAGCTTGCCTCTCGCATAGCGATGGCGGCCGTACTTATTCTTGCGCACGCCTCCATCGCGGCCGCACAAACCTCCGCTTCCGAATCAACGGCGCAGACGTTTGGGAATGCGCAGCTGCAGGCGCAGCCGCCGGTGGCGGGAGCTTCAGCGCTGATGCAGGCTGATAGCGCCTGGGAAACCTGCGCCCGCAGCGTCCAGACCGGCAAAAAAATCGCTGTCACCCTGGCGGATTCGGCTGCGGTGACCGGCAAGTTGCTCGGCGTCGATCCGCAATCGCTCCGCATCGAACAGGCCGGCACAACGAAAGTCATCCCAGCCGCCCGCATCGTCAGAATCCGCTATGACGGCCTGCGTACACGCAACACGCTTTATGGCATGCTGGCCGGACTGGCGGTCGGGGCGATCGCCACCGTGGTCATCGACCAGAACTCCGCCCATCCCTCCAGCGTCGGCGAGGCGGCGGGAATGGGCGGATTCCTGCTTGGACTGCCCATCGGGGCCATCGCCGGCGCTCTGATTCCGGTGGGCCCGCCGCTTTATGAAAGGCCGGGGGAGTAACCAATAGCGAACTGAACTTTGCCGTTGATAAATGATTCTGCTGATTTACGAGGTTTTTGACGGTTTTCCCGGATTTAACCTTTTGTTATTTCGACGAAAACTTGGCTAGATTACTATTAAATCAAGAGTCGTAATTCCCCTTTTATCAGGAGGTATCCCATGTCCCTGAACAGGCTGGTCGCCCGCGCCGCAATGGCAATTGCTCTTCTCCTCACGTACGCCTCCATCACAGCTGCGCAGACAGCTGCTTCCTCCTATCCGGCGCACACGATCTGGAATTCGCAGCTGAGAGTGCTGCCGCCGACCCCGCTGGGACGCCATTACCAGCTGCACATCGGCTTGCCGGGCAGCTACTCCACAGAGA
>Ga0209717_1003307_pt1 | contig 14234 bp, 8 predicted proteins | sample AD_UKC048_MetaG_FD_184418 | JGI IMG/M metagenome (GOLD analysis project Ga0209717, IMG submission 184418) | Active sludge microbial communities of municipal wastewater-treating anaerobic digesters from USA - AD_UKC048_MetaG (SPAdes) (version 2) | ecosystem: Engineered > Bioreactor > Anaerobic >... | reverse complement strand
AGTTGGGTATTGTTTGTGCTCCTGCCCATCGTGCTGGGGGTCGCACTCGGCGCCATGCCCAGTCGTCGGTTTACCCTGACGGGTATGCTGGTCGCTACCATCACGTTTTTGGGAGGCATGTACATCCCCGGGCTTTCGGGTTTGTTGTGTATTGCTATGGCTTTTCCGCTCATTTTGCCGTTTGTGTTTCTGGGTTACGTCATTTCCTACCTGTTCAGGCGATACAACGACATTCAGGAGACAGACAGGCTGCCGGCTTTGCTGCTGCCCCTGATTCCGTTCCTGATCGCCGCGCCGCTGGAGCATTTTGTCAAAAAGCATAAAGAGGCCGTGATTCCCGTCAAAACGGAGGCTGTATTCCCCTACACCCCCGAGCAGGTGTATGACGCCATTCTTTCCGTCGATACCCTCGACGCGGAAAAACCCTTTCTGATGAACCTGGATTTGCCGGTACCCACCAAATGCGAGGTTGGAAAAGCGGAAGTCGGCGGTATCCGCACCTGCCATTTCAAATGCGGCAAACTCAGTCGCGCCGATTTCGGCGGCGGAACGATCACGGAAAAAATCACCGCCCTCGAACGCGGCAAACTGCTGGAAATGGACGTGATCGGCTACGACCTCATCGGCCGGAAATGGCTGGGATTTAAGGGCGCCGACTACTACTTTGAAAAAATCGGCGCCGACAGTTGCAGGCTGACCCGAATCACGACGTACACTTCCGTGCTGACGCCAAGAATTTACTGGGAGCCTTGGGAAAAAATGGGCATTTTGCAGGAACATCAATACGTATTCGACAACCTGCGGAAGGACCTGAAAAACGGGTATGGAGAATAAAAACAAGATCTTTGCAAGCATTTCCACCCGCTTTTACCTATCATGTAAGCACCGGATGCCATGTTTTGCCGATGTATTCCACCTTTTGTCGCGCTCCTGTTTTACTTCTTCTCCGTTTTTCATCGCCATTTGTTTTAGATTTGCGCCCTCAAACTAATAATCTGTCCATGGAAAATCCGAAAAAGCCCGGCGAGTACCTCGTCAAACTGTCATTCCGCGATTCAGCCCCCTTTTGGCGCGTTATATTTTACGGCCGCCCGCCCAATATGAAAAAGGACGGTCCAAGCAACTGGTGGAACATCGGTACCTATGGCAATCCGCCTATGTACCTGGGTATATTGCCGCCCGATGACTTCCAGATTCTGGACTGGCAGCCGCTGCCGGAATAAGGGTAGTGCCTGCAATGAGGCATTCTATTTAACCACAAGGGGCACAAAGAGTTTTCACAAGGAGCACAAATGCGTGATTTCGAACGCTTTGTGATCCTTTTGAAAGCCCTTTGTGCCCCTTGTGGTTAAATAAATAAAGTGGCCGTCAGGCCAAAAAAAATCCGTTTAAATCCGCATCATCCGCATCATCCGTTGTCCCATTCTCCCACGAGCGGCGTAGCCGAACCCCATCCGATTGGACCACCAATCCTGATCGCAGACTTTATTCGCACGGTTTAAGACTTTTTTTACTTTTACCATCGAATCAGTCACACCCAAACCCATGACGAACGACCAATGGAAGGACCTGCTTTACGCGATCCATAAAGGCAAATGTATGTTGCTGCTCGGCGCCGGCGCTTCCACCCTCACCAAAAACGGTATCACCCGGCCGCTCACGGAATGGCTGTCACTCGAACTCGCCACGCAACTCCGCAATAACCATTACCCGCTGGAAGAAAGCGAATCGGGCAGCCTGCTGTACGTCGCCACCGAATACCTGCTGCATTTCCAGTCGGCTATCAAACTGCAAAGCGAAGTGGAGCGCTTTTACCGCGAACAGGCCAAACAACCCAACGAACTCCTGCGCGCCATCGCGAAACTGCCCTTCCCGCTTATCATCAACACCGCGCCCGACACCCTGCTGGAAAAAGCCTGGATGGGCGAGTTCAAGGAATACCATAAAACGTTTTACAGCCTGCTCAAAGAGCGCAGCCGGGAAGAAGCCGACCTCCAAATCGAAGACCCGACGGGCGATTGCCCGCTGCTGTACAACCTTTTCGGCAGCGTGGAAGACTCCGCTTCGCTGGTGCTGACGGAAAAAGACCGCCTGAAATTCATCGAGGATATCATTCAGCACAACAACGCCATTCCGAATGCTATCCTGAAAGAATTCCGGGAAGACAAAGTCGTGCTGTTTTTCGGCTTCGATTTCGAGCAATGGCACCTGCGCATTTTACCGAAAAAGATTTTCCAGAAAGAAGAGATCAGCGCGCCCGTCATCGTGCCCAACGGCGGGCAAACGCTTTCCAAGGGCGCGATGGTGTTTTACCAGAAACAATACAAAATGGATTTTCTGCCAGAAGATCCGCTGGCATTCGTGCAGGAACTGAGCCGCCGCTGGGAAAATTATGAAGCCGAAGCCGGACAGGAAACGCAACAGGCGCCCGTGCGGGCCGTGTTCCTGTACGACCGCGAAGACGAACCCTGGAAAGTAATGCTCGACAAACACTTCGCCGTGCTGAAACGCGCCGAAGGCATTCATACCTGGGACGAATCCATGATCGGCGCCGGCGAAGAAACCGGCGAACAGATCCGGCAACAACTCGACCAGGCTAACCTGATTCTTCTGCTGGTGAGCAGTGATTTTCTGGCCAGCGACAAACTTTACAACGAACAATTGCGCCAGGCCCTGCAGCGCAGCGGCGAAGGAAAGGCGTACATTATTCCCATCCTGGTGCGGCCCTGTGCCTGGGAAGGTGCGGTGTTTGCCAAATCGAAATTCATCCTGCCGCGGAAGCAAAACCCGATCGCGGCCTGGGACGACAAGGACGCGGCCTGCCGCAGTATCGTGCTGGAACTCGAAAAATACCTTCCGATCATCGTTGAAAACCTGCAGGCATGAATTACCGTTATCCCGGCCCGCAGTCGTTCACAGAAGCGGACGAAGGGCTCTTTTTCGGCCGAAAACGTGAAACCAAGGCGCTGTACGACCTTATTATGGTGCAGCCGCTGGTGGTATTGTTCGCCAAATCGGGCATGGGCAAAACCTCGCTGTTGCAGGCGGGCATTATCCCGCGCCTGCGCTTTACGGAATACGATCCGGTTATTCTGCGCCTCAACGACGTGCAGATTCCGCTGGAACAACAGGCGTTGCGCAAAATCGCGCCGGAGTTGGTTCATATCGACCGGGTCGCTCCGAGCGACCCGGTCGATGCTCCCAGCCTCTGGACCGAAATCATCCGCTACAACAACGAACACAAAGGCACGCCACTGCTGATTTTCGACCAGTTCGAGGAAATTTTTACGCTCTACTCCGACGAGCAGCGTGCGGCGTTCGTGCGCCAGTTGTCCGACGTGATCAACGGCACCCTGCCCGAAACGCTGCGCCAGCGTATTCGCGAAGGTATGTCTGCCGGAACCCTCGATACCGCCGCCGTGGCCGCCCTGGAGCAGACGCCGCGGGTGAAAATCGTGTTGTCCATCCGTTCGGACCTGCTGCATTACCTGCACTTGTTGTCGCCGGAAATCCCGTCCATCCTGCGCAACCGCTTCGAATTGCTGGGTTTGCGACCCGAGCAGGCGGAAGAGGCGATTGTGAATCCCGCTTCGCAGGCGCAGGAAGCGGGCGATTACGTTTCACCGCCATTCGCCTACACGGCAGAAGCGGTCGCACAAATGTTGTCGTACCTGTCGCGGCGGCAGCAGTCGTTATTCAGCGTGAACCGGCAGGAACCGGAAATCGAGTCGTTTCAGTTGCAGTTGTTGTGCGAGTATATCGAGCGGAAGGTGATTGCAGCCGGTAGTGACGGGGTGACTTCGAGTCACCCCGTCACTACGCTCACGGTCACGCCCGCTTTCTACGGCGGCGAACCCGGTATCGAACAAATCCTTTCCCAGTTCTATACCAACACCCTCGCGGCCATTCCCGATGCCCGGCAGCGCGAAAAAGCCCGGCGCCTGCTAGAAGACCACCTGATGAAAAACGAGCGCCGGGTGAGTGTGGACGAAACGACCATTGTGCAAACCCACGGCGTCACTTCCGCCACACTGGACATGCTGGTGAACAAACGCCTGCTGCGGCAGGACGTGCGGGAAACGGGCGAGTATTTCGAGATTTCACACGATACGCTGCTGACGCCGATTTTGAAGAGTAAGCAGGAATGGGAGGCGAAGCAGGCGGCGAAGCGGGTGCGGCGGCTGGTGGGGCTTGTGCTTGTCATGGTAGTTATCGTGGCGGCAACCCTGGCATTCGGCCTGTGGGCATTCCGGCAAAAAAAACTGGCGGATGAACGCAGCCTGAAACTGGAAGCGAAAGCCTATATTCAAAAAGGGGACGGATATTATATACTGCCCAATCCTGATTACAAATCAGCGCTGAAAGCGTATCAAAGCGCATTCGAACTTGATAGTACGGATTCACATGTTCGGGAACGTATTAAGGCCTGTCTGGAAAAACTGTAAATCGCAATGAAAACATGTAGTGTACTCGTTTTAATTTTTTTATCGGTTGTCGCTTTATCCGCTCAAACGATCGGCGATTGTAATGCCAGGCTTACCATTGCCAAATATCAACTTGAAAAAGACAGTATTTCAGAGGCGATCAACAACCTGTTGTGGGTGAAAGTATGCGATGAGGCCCTTTCCGCCGAAGCGAACCTGTTGATACTGGAAGCGTTTCAGAAAATAGAAAAACGCAAACGAGAAGCCGAATCCGCTCAAAAAAGAGCGGAAAACGCGGAGAAGAAAGTAAAAGCGGAACTGGAAAAGTCGAAAAGGCTCAGTTCCTTTTTTAATTTTGGAAAAGAAGAAGCCTCCTGGGCCTATAACAGTGAAAACGCGCTTTTTGCAGTAATCAATAATAACGGAAAACAACTCTCCGAGTTTGTTTACGAGTCACCGGAAAGATTTCTAAACGGCGTTTCATTTGCCAGAATAACGGATGTCGATCAGTCGCGATTCGTATTTTTGAATACGCACGGGCAGGAAATATCTCCACGTTTCGACTATATCACCTCGACGTTTGGAAATAAATATTTTGTCGGGCATCCTTTTAAAGTAAAGCAATACGATTACCACTACAACCAATATATTGTCGAAAATAAAAACACGACCGTTTATTCACCGTACGCAGATATCATGTACGGAATCATTTTTCCAAGGAGACCCGACGGTTTCATGTTGACGGTGGTAAATGATACGCTGTTCGGATTAGTGGATACCATAGGCAACGTGATTTTGCCTTGTGAATACAGACAAATCGGCCTTTTTTCGGAAGGCCTGGCTCCGGTGAGAAAAGGAGACAGGTTTGGTGTCGTCGATAAAAAAGGTACATTGACTTCTGCCCTGGCGTTTGACGACGTGTGGTCTTTTTACGAGGGCCTCGCTCCTGCCAAATTGAATAAAAAGTGGGGTTTTATCGACCCTGCCGGAAATTGGGTAATCCCTCCGCTTTATGATGCTGCCTGGTCTTTTTCCAATGGTTTGGCCCAGGTGCGGGTAGACTCCTTATGGGGCTTTATTGATAAAAGCGGAAATACGGTAATTGCACCGCAATATGAAAATTGTCATGTTTTTGATGAGAATTTCCTGGCTCCCGTAAAAAAACAAAATAAATGGGGTTATATCGATCAGAATAATATAACTGTTCTTGATTTTAAATACGATCAGGCAACATCATTTTCTAATGGCCTGGCTACCGTCAAAATGGATTCGGTTACGGCATTGATCAATACGAAAGGAGAGATCATTTCCAGAGCGGAAAAGCCTGTATATCAAACTGTTGGATCAGCCTTTATCGTTAGTGATACGATTATAGATAGAGATTCGACCGGGGCTTCGCGCGGACCTGAACAAATCTATTTTTATCTTGACTCTATATTACAGCCGGGTTATCAAGTTTTGGAACCGCTGAATGACAAGTTGCTTTTGGCACAAAATGATTCTTTATGGGGTGTAATTAGCCTCAATAATACAATTGTCCAACCTTTTAAATATAATGAAATAAAATCTTATGGGCGTGATTATTCTATAGTGAAACATCAAAATATTTTCAAAACAATTACCAGTAATGGCGTTGAGCCCAATTATGAAGATATAGATATTGAATCCATTGATCTTTTTTTTAAGTTTGGCAACATGGGCTTAGGAAGTGGAAGTTTTTATTCTGATAGAATCAAGGTTTATGATCGTAAAAATTTTTATAAAAATACGCTGCTCCCTTTTAATTATAACAAAAAAATGGGATTTGCAGACAGCACGGGTCGGATCATTATTCCACCTGAGTTTGATAACGTATTACCATTTTCATTTAATCTGGCGGCCGTAGAAGTAAATAACCATTGGAGTTATATTGATAAAAAAGGTAAGACCAAGACAAGTTCGCTCTACCGTGATGCTTTCCCTTTTATTGATGCGAAAGGCCTTGTTGTAACCGATTCGTTTAATGCAATTATTGATACTTCGGACCATATATTGTTTCGCTGCGATTCTTGCCTTATTCATTACCCGATTATTGAGGAAGGCCTTGTTATTGCTTCTCAGGGAGAGAAAAAATTCGGTTTTATTGATACCGCCGGCAAATGGAAGACAGTTCCGATTTACGATCAACTGTTCCCATTCATTAATAATTTGGCTTTAGCAGGATATAATAATAAGTTTGGATTTATTGACAGGTCATTTAAATGGGTTATCCCACCTGTTTATGATCAGGGCTTTTTCGGATTTGACGATGGCTTATGCATAATGAATACGGAAGAAAAAGCAGGGGTGATTGATTCACTCGGACAGATCGTTATACCCTTCCAATATGAAGATATATTCCCTTTCTTCAGAAAGGAAGGTGATTTGAAATTGCCGGAAAATGTAAACTATACACATTATTTTACTTGTAAGGACTCTCTTTACCAAGAGACCATAATCGGAGTAGATTCTAAAAATATTTTTCATATATTAAATTCAAACGGAATAGAAGATGATGCTCCCCGATATGTAACAAAGCAGTGGGACAACTCAAATATCTTTAATATTGAATCGAGGTATTTCGGCCTTATGAATGCCAATTTTGATACGCTCCTTCCTCCCGAATATACGAATGTCAATACGATTGGATACCATATTTATCTCCTCAAACAAAAGGGGCGCTTCGGTCTTTTTGCACCGGATCACCAAATTCTTTTACCCTGCAAATACGAAAAAATCGGTTATTTAAAGGAAGAAAACGGCTGGATACGTGTACGGCAAAACGGCAAATGGGGCTGGGTGGCTTGCGAAAAAGACAGAAAGGGCAAAATGCAGGTAGTCACCAAAATCCCTTGCCGCTTCGATGTGGCCACGCCGTTCGAAAACGGCCAGGCACGCGTGATGCAATTACCTTACCCGGAGGTTTTTAAAATCAATTACAAAGGGGAGATGTTTTTGCGGGACTAAGAGCATGTTGAGATTTTCATTGCCGGGCTGCAAAACTCAACATGCTCTAAAGAAAAAAATTGGCAATACAGCCTATAAAACCTCCTGCATTTGACAGAGAAAGCAACAGGAGGGAGATAGGCCAGACGCATGTAAAGCGCTGACAAATATTCCCATGACCGGCAATTAGCGACATGCCGTGTATTGAGATTGATCAATGCGGAATCATCCTAAGTCATTGGTAAAATAAATAATACTTATACATTTTTGTATGGCAATCATTCGGGCCAAATCAAAAACTGTATTATGAATTCCTCGATTATAAAACTTTTCACCCTTTGCCTTTTGCTCCTGATAAAATGCAATATCGGGTGGTGTATTATCAAATATGACGAAGGCCGTGTTAGTGTCATGGGCGTGCAGTTGTTTCAGGATAGTGAAGTAGCAACTGATTATTATTATCTTCCGCAGTATCCCAGCGTGGCAAGAAAGGAAGACGGGACCTTTGAAATCATGTGTATCAAATACGTGGGCAAAGACGGACCTGAATCCAACGGAGGGCTTTTTCATGCACTCATCGAGTTTTCCCTTCCTGTAGAGACATTGGCGGTGCTGGAAAAAGAACTTAAAAAAACAGTACCCTCGGGCAGAATTGCCGGGCCGGTGCCCTTGCTGGAAAATTTTCGGGACGGTGAGGCTGGACTCGCTTCTTTCGAGGTCGTTTCTTCTATTCTGTCTAATAAATCGGGCAGTCGCCCGATGACGCAATCTGTCATTACCAGTGGTCATGCGCCCTTGCTGCCTGGCTCGAAGGCTGCTGTTGCCGCCAAGTTGAGTCAGGATGGCGCCACCCTGTTATGGGAATCATTTCAGGGTGGAACTACCGATGTTTCCATTGCCATCAGTTGCTATTTCGAAGCGATGGTAAAAGGTTATAATGCCATTGTAGAAGCGGAGGCATCTACTGTTTATACCCATTTCAGTCAGGTATTGAATGAACAGGAAGGGTATAGCCGCAACCAGCTTCGGGATATTACAGACAAACTGATTCAGGATAAAGTGATCAAAGTGTCGGTTTTCGATCGCTCGCTCGGTTTAGGTATCAAATCGGACGATATGCAAGCTATTGTAGATCTCGTCACGAATAAACTCATTGAACTGATGTTCGATTCCAAAACCGGATGGGCGCAAGTGCCGGCAACCGAAGTGGCAGTGGAACAGGATCAGATGCCCGGCCGTCAGGAAGCAGGAGGTTTTTACAGTTTTTTTAGCGGAGGAGATGACCAGCCCTACATCACAGATCATCAGTTCAGCATGAAACGGAGGAAAGATATCCGTATCAATAAATTTTACCTCAACCTCAGCAAAACAAGCTCTATCAAGGTTCCCTATTATACAACGGGAAATATCAGAGGCTTTTATAATTACCACAAAGAAGACACACAATATTTCCGCGTAGTAAATATGGACGATCCCGACTTCAGTAAACGGGAAATCCTGTTTCAGGTAGACGGTAACTTTACACAGGCATTTGGCGATATCCTGAATTTCGTGTCTGTCAGTTTCAAAAAAGAATACCCTTTCGATCAATCTCCTGTGATTAAGGAACTGGTGATCAAAGGAAGCGACCTTGCCAAAGGAGCAGACCTCCAAAGTGTTATTTATCCAAGCCTTGGTCTGAGTGGCGATGCTCTGCTGGAATACCGCTATCGGTTGGGGTGGAGTTTCAAGGGACAGGAAGCAACCGTACACGAACCGATCAGCGAAACGGAGTGGCTCACCGGTCGCGATGCTGCCGTCACCCTGAGGCCGCCATTTGACAAAAGGGTCATCGAGATAGATGCAGATCGAATGGTTTTCAAAGACGCAGACATTAAGTCGGCCTCCATACGCTTTTTCGCAGTATTGAACGGAGTACCCCAGGTTCAAAAAACATTGGTTCTGCGAGCGGAAGACTCGCAAAACACCTCGAAAATTGCCTTGTATTTTGACAAAGGACAACCACTGGCATATCAAATTACGTGGTACACCAAAAAGTCGTCCGAGCCGCAAGAAGGCAAGGTGACCGAAATCGATGATACCTTCCTTTACCTTCTTCCTCCCGGCAAATAATTACAACAATCCACAATTTATGAAACCTTTTCTCTCAGGAATGCTTTTCTGGGCCGCTATATGCGTGGCTTCCGCACAACAAATCATGGTTGATCAGGGCGGAGAGTTCTCGGGACTCTGGTGCTTTCCGGTGTACGGCGATTCCGCCACGTACCTGTATTTGCCTTCGAGAGCCAGGCTCGGTTTGAGTGGCGACTCGTTACCCGAATTTTCCTTTCTTCGTTATGTCACCGAAAAGCCGGGTAACGCTCCTTCCGGCACCATTACGGAGGCCGGCGGCGGCGGGATTGTAACGTTTCTCATTCTGTACGATACGCCGGAAGCGCAAATCCGCGAGGCAGAAAAAGAACTCCGGGAAAAAACCGGCAATCGCAAGGCCATTTTACGCGGGCCGGTGATCTTTATCCGTGGGCGTTACCTGCTTGTTTCTTCCATTCTTATGCCCGATGGCAATACAAAAAAAGAAGTGCTCGGCGCCGGTGAGGCGCCCGTTCTGGAGAACAGCCGGCTTGCTTTTTCATTCGAAGTGGATCCGGTTCGCTCTAAATTACTGCTGGAAAGTTTTAAAATGAAAACGCCTGATATTTCCCTGATTTTCCAACTCGGATTTTCCGGCCTCACCGATTCGTACGAAGCCAAACTGGACATCGACTGGAGCGAAATGCGCCACAGCCAGTCCTTCGGGGCAGGCGGGAGCGCCTACTTTATCAGTGCCGACATCGAACTGGGGTTCGACGAACTGATCCGCAACAATACCATCCGGCTGACAACAGTGGGTACCAATGAAAGTATGGAAAGCCTGCTGAACATGGTTTACAGCAAATTGCTCGACCTGATGTTCAAACCCGTCGAACCTGAAAAGGTGCCGGAGGCAAAAAAAGGCGGTTTGCTGGACGCCCTGGGTGCGATTGCCGGCGGCGCACTCAGCAGCCGGAAACTTGCTAAAGTTGGTTTCAATGTAGCATTTCAGATGAAACACCTGCAAATGTCGGGGCAATCAACCCTGTACTTCCATGGTCGGTCAACTGTTGAGCGCAACCACTTCATATCCTTTAATATCGGCGATCTGTACAGGAAATACGGACAAAACGAGCGCATTTTTCGCGACGTGGCATTATACGATCCCGCTTTCCAGCAAAGAGAAGTGTATGTGGGCGTGGATGGTTCATTGGAAAAGGAATTCAACCGTATGGTCAACAACGTAACGGTTCGCTTGCGTAAAAAACACGCCGACGGCGCAATTACCATGAAAGAAGTGCTCATCAACCGCAGCGTGTTTACAGATTCTACCGGACGTTTCAGAATGGTTTATCTCAACCGGGGGGATACGGATATGATCAAATGGCTCGACTATGATTACCAGACCGTCTGGAAGTTCGTAGGCGGAGGCACTTTTATTTCGGAATGGACGCATTCCAATGCCGCCATGATCAATTTGTACGCACCATTTCAGAGAAGAATCATTGCCCTGGAAGGCGATTTCGCGCTCCTTTCCCAACAGGATATCCGCGCCGTATCCGTCCGGATCGAATATCCGTTTTTCAGTGAAATAAAAAAAGACGACCGGACAATCCGCGCGGGGGATAACCTGAATGAAAAATCGTTCGAGGTGACGCTACCGCTCGGACGGGAGGAGGTGGATTACAGCATTACCTGGCTACGCCGGGACGGCACCAAAGTGAGTGTCGGTGGAAAGGACCAGATCGGCTTGCTTTTTATTGATGAATTGCCTAAAAACTGATGCCATGAACCGTTTTATGTTCTGTTGCCTGTGGTCGATAGCGGCATTCGCATCGTCCGCCCAGCCTTTCCCGGAGCAGTTGAAGTTAAAATTGTCCGACGGTACCTCGCTGGTATTGTGTCGCCAGATGTCCATCTCCCGTTCCACGCCTGTGTACTTCTACCTGCCGGTCAATCTGCGTGTTTCGGAGGAGAACGGGAACAAAGAATTCCTGTTTATGCCCTATAAAAACAACGACACAGGCGCCATACAGGGCGCAATTTTGCACCTGCTGATACAATGGGGGCTGACGGGCGCCCAACTGGAAGAAGCGGAACAGTTTCTGGCTACATATGTCGACACGGCGGCAACGATCGGCGGTAGCGTATTCCTCGAACCTGATCCGGCGCATCCCGACGTTGAAATCGTTTTCAGACAAAATCCGTTGGGAGAAATTCTGCTGCGTTCCATGAAAAATGTACCGAAAACAGCCCTGAATGCGGGCTCAAAAATGGCCTTTTCATTTGGACTGGACGCTGAAGATGCCCGGGTATTTAACGATGCGATGAAGGATGCCATCCATTTCAAAAACATTCGGTTCAAAGTGTATTTCAAATTGAACACCCGCCTGTATGGGGGCGACTTGTCAGACAATTTCTTTATTGAAAGCGACTTTTCCAAATGGCTGCAACAATGAAACGCCTCTTGGTTCCCACGTTATTCTTACTCGGCGCTATGCAGACGGGCGCCGCATCGCCTGTAGCACCCACGCATGTTTACCTCGTGATTTACACGACGTGCGGTGGGGAAACCGGGCATGCCGGGCTTGCGATTGACCGGTATGATATTCTGGTGAGCGATTGCAGCGCATGTCCCGGAAAGGTGCGATATGATACGGTCAAAACCGGTCGACTCGTGTATTATGACCTTTGGCCTGTGGAGGTATCCTACTCCTTCGACAGTGTTTTTGTGGATAAAGCGCCGCGATATTTCAAGTTGCCTTCTTCTTCCTCCGAAAAGCCTATCACCGTTACATCCTTGCTGGCAAAAGGGATTCCGCATGAAAAAGGTTATTCATGCGACGGGCTGATCAGGATTCCCGGGACACCGGAATCGGATGGACGGCTGGAGCGATTTATGGACCGTCTGATAACCCGGAATCGCATGTTCAACGCCGTGTATTTCAACTGTGCCGATTTTGTCAAAACGGGCCTGGAGTACCTGCTGAATACGGACTTGCCGGCCGAAGAAAATATCGCTGATTTCCAGATCACCACGCCCAACCGCCTGTACCAGGTCGTTCGAGAACTGCCGGGTGCGGAAGTGATCAAAGACGCGGGCCCCTCCGCCCAGACGCCTTTTCTGGAGGGCCGGATTCGAAAGCAATAAACAACATCTCCCATAACCGCTAATACATCTTGAACAACATGAAAAATATCACCAAACTCGCTTTCCATTGCCTGCTTTTCATTGTCCCGTTTCGGGACGCACAGGCGCAGGTACTGGATTTTCTGAACCGCGTCACGCTGGGCCTCGACGACGGCACCCAGGTGGTGCTATACGGAGCCGCCCGTACACTCGACAGCACCTTCACCGGAGAATACTACTACCTGCCCGCAGGGCTGCGGCTTTCCGCCAAACCCGACAAAACGCCCGAATTTCTTTTTATGAAATATACCTCCGAGGAAAACGTCGACGCCGGAGGGGTGCAGGGCGCTTTGATGCACTTTCTGATGGAATGGGGACTGACGCCGGCACAGGAAAAGGAAGCACAACAGAAACTGGCCGCTAAACTTCAGGATTTATCTGCGCTAAACCCGAAATATCGGGCCGTGCGCAACCCCGTCATCATGGGAGCCGCGAACGTCAAAACGGACCCGGAGAACTCTTTTCAGGTCATTTCCGCTATTCTTTCCGACAAAAAATTCACACCCACCCTGGTCACTTCGGGCAGGGCTCCGGTACTCCCCGGCGGAAAAGTTGCGGTGGCGGCCCTGCTCGAAAAAAATGCCGCCCAGCTCATGGCATCCACACTCGACAAAAACAGGTCGATAGCCGATGCCTCCCTGTCTCTGCGTTTTAAATACGACCTGCTGATGCCCGCCGTGGAAGGGCGTATTACGGTCAACTGGGAACGTATGGATTCTTTATCTCAACATTATACAAGGGAAGCAAACCGCAGTCACTATACCGAGGCACCTTCGAATTTCTGGGATCCGCTCGGGATTTTTTCCAAGGAAGACGAACGTAATTTCGTAACCGATACGGAAAAGGATTCCCTTTTCACCTTTATGAAAGAGTCCAAGGTGGTGGATGTGCAACTAGAAAACCTGCAGCCCGAAAGCCAGGTAGCCACTGAAATGGTGCACGCATTCATGGAGTATTTCCTACAGTCCGTTACCGAAAAAGAATTTCGCAAACCTGACAGCGATGATGAGCCTAAAAATGCGGCAAAAGAGTATGATTACGCCTTCGACACGTACAAGGTTGACAAGCAAAAACTGGCGCAGAAGATATCCCGCCGTTCGGAAACCTACTACCTGAAAGTCCGACTGCCCATTACCCAGGAATTTACACTGACCGGCAACCTGGCCGGCTGGTACGATGCGGCAAAGAATAACGTGAAATGTGTCAACACCGTAAACCTCAACGACCCTTTTTTCGAACACCGCGACATTTACCTCATACTCGATATGGAAGCCGAAGAAATGTTTGGCAAAGAACTTAACTTCGTTACAGTCGACATCCGCAAACGAAGGAACCAAAAAGAGGCCCGGGATTTTTCCGCCCAGGTCACGTTCGACCGGAATTTCTTTGCGAAACAGGGAAACCGCGCCGTCGTCGGTTATTCCAAAGCCCAGAGCGACGATCCCGATGCGTTCGAATACAAAGTGCAATGGAGCCTGCGCGGCGGAAACGTTTTCCCGAAAGATACCGTATGGACCCGCGGCCGCTGGGAAGGCGTCACCCTGGCGCCGCCCGTAGCCACAATTCCCCTGCATTTTGAAGCCGAT
>Ga0209717_1003305_pt1 | contig 14241 bp, 12 predicted proteins | sample AD_UKC048_MetaG_FD_184418 | JGI IMG/M metagenome (GOLD analysis project Ga0209717, IMG submission 184418) | Active sludge microbial communities of municipal wastewater-treating anaerobic digesters from USA - AD_UKC048_MetaG (SPAdes) (version 2) | ecosystem: Engineered > Bioreactor > Anaerobic >... | reverse complement strand
GATTCCAAAATCCAGCATTGCCGGTTTTGTATTTACGCAGGGCAGAAAACTGATAATAAGAAATCCCGAAAGGTTAAGTTTTTATAATAAAGGCGTTGATTCCCTGTATATAGAGAAATTTGCCCTTGTTGTGCCTTTTACATCAAAGGGCAAAAAGACCGGGGTAATATGCATTACGCGGCCCGAAGGGCTGTATTCGCACGAAGACCATTATTTTCTGACAATTCTTGCGGGGAGCATAGCAAGGGATATAGAAATAACCAGCCTTTACGGCAGCATAAAAAAGGACTACATTAATTCAATATACGCGCTTGCCGCGGCTGTTGACGCCAAAGACCATTATACCCACGGCCATTCAACCACTGTCATGAATTACGCCACCAGGATAGCGGAAGCCATGAAACTGCCTGCCGAAATGATAGAAGACATAAAATACGCGGGGCTGCTGCATGATGTGGGCAAAATAGGCATAAGCGAAAGCATAATAAACAAACCCGGGCGCCTTACAAAAGAGGAATTTTCCGTTATAAAAATGCACCCGCAGCTTGGCGCGAACATCATAGCCAAAATAGAATCGCTGAAAAAACTGGTACCGCTTGTCATGTCGCACCACGAATGGGTCAACGGCACCGGATATCCGCTTGGTTTAAGGGCCGAAGAAATCCCGCTTGGCGGCAGGATAATAGGCATAGCTGACGCGTTTTCAACAATAACTTCCAAACGACCTTACAGGGAAGAACGCACAGTTGAAGAAGGAATAACGGAATTAAGGCGCTGCGCCGGCACGCAGTTTGACAAAGAAATAGTGGAAGTGTTTGTATCTGTGTTAAGGGAAGAAGAAAAACAAAACGAAGGAAACACTGAAAAAATCGCCGACAAAAAAAGGCTAAGGGTAATAATGGACAGCGATTCCGCGAATCCGGAAATAGAAACAAAAGACGATAAATTCTATTCATAGCCGGGAATCCGCTATTTGCTGTCATCTGTCGTTTGGTTGTTTGCTGTCTCCTTTTACCTTTCACCTGTCTTGTGAGTTATGTCCCCTGTTTGACACCCTTGTTTTTTTATGTTATCATCATAGTCCGCGGTAAAATTAACAGGAGGTATTTATGATTTTAAAATTAGGTCTGCCAAAAGGAAGCCTGCAGGAATCAACATTTAATATTTTTAAGAAGGCGGGTTTTACAATTAAATCGGATTCAAGAAGCTATTATCCGGCGGTTGACGACGAAGAACTGTCAATCACCCTTGTAAGGGCGCAGGAAATGGCAAAATACGTGGCTGAAGGCATATTTGACGCCGGAATGACAGGCGAAGACTGGGTCGCTGACAGCGGGGAATCGGTAAAAAAAGTTGATAATCTTGTGTACGGAAAAGTGGGCATGAGGCCGGTGCGCTGGGTACTTGCCGTGCCTGAAAACTCAAAGATAAAATCCGTAAAAGACCTTGCGGGCAAACATATTTCAACCGAGCTTGTTAATACCACAAAAGCGTACCTGAAAAAACACAAGGTAAAGGCCGATGTAAGTTTTTCCTGGGGCGCCACAGAGGCAAAACCCCCGCACCTTGCGGACGCGATAGTGGAGCTTACGGAAACAGGTTCTTCATTAAGGGCAAATAAATTAAGGATAGTTGATACCATCATGGAATCAACAACCGTAATGATAGCCAACAAGGATTCCTGGAAAGATGAATGGAAACAGAAAAAAATAAATGATATTCTTCTGCTTTTAAAAGGCGCGCTGAACGCCGGCGAAAAAGTGGGGCTTAAAATGAATATTCCGGAGAAAAAACTGGGCTGCGTCCTGGAACTTCTGCCTGCGTCAAAAAGGCCCACGGTTTCCTACCTTATAGGCAGAAAAGGCGAAGAGCAGTGGGTCGCCATAGAAGTCATTATGGACGAAAAAAAAGTAAGGCCGCTTATTCCCAAGTTAAAGGAACGCGGAGCAGAGGATATAATAGAATACCCGCTTAATAAAGTCATATATTAAAGGAACCGGGATGTTGTTAAAAAAACTGGCCGGCGTTTTATTGCTAATTTTATGCGGTTTATCCGTATCATACGGTGCCATCATGGACGATACGGATTTTTACTATTCGGTTACAAGTTCCGCCGAATACGCGCAGACTTCAGCGATGCCTGTTTTTGAACCGGTCAAATACGGAAAGAACACCCTGATAGAGGACTTTAAAGTAAGCGTTGTTCAGGCTGTGCCGTTTGGTTTTCTTTTATCCACCCTTTATATAACCGCGTCGGAAGTAATAAACCAGAAGACCTTCAGCGTTAAAATGAAGCCCGTGCAGGAATATATGCCCGTGTATTACACGGTAATCGGCGGGCTTGCGGCCGCGGCAACTACCGTGAATTTTATCTGGTATTTTAATTACGGCAGCTCCGAAAAGGAGGTAATCAATGACGCCGAAACAAAAGAAGCCGATTAAAAAAGCGCGGGTTAAAGTGGATTTCTGCAACATGATGTCGGAAAAGCTGGGGCCGGAAGGCATTACCCCGGCTGAAATAAACAGGTTAAAAGCAAAAATAAAACAGGCTGACAGAAGCCTTAGGGAAAAAAGGGATGACGGCAAACTGGGTTTTTTCTACCTTCCGTATGATATCAAAATAAAAGAAGAGATAAAAAAAGCCGCGAACGCGGTCAGGGAAAAATTTGAAAACTTTGTGGTTATCGGCATAGGCGGAGCCGCGCCCGGCACCTTTGCGCTGCACAGGGCGTTAAAGCACCCGTATTACAACCTGCTGCCGGAGAATAAAAGAAAGGGGCCAAGGTTCTTTATGCTGGACAATCCTGACCCGGAATCTGCCTGCGCTTTATTTGACCTTATAGACATTAAAAAAACATGCGTTAATATTATAAGCAAATCAGGGGAAACCGCCGAAACAGCGGCGTTTTTGAAGATTTTCTGGAAAAAGTTTTCGCTTGTGATGAAAGAAGAAAAACTGAAGGAACATATTGTAATAATAACCGACAGGATTAACGGCGCTTTAAGGCCGCTGGCGGAAAGGCACGGGCTTATGTCCTTTGCGGTGCCGGATAATGTATGTGGAAGGTTTTCGGTGCTGTCTTCGGCGGGATTGTTTCCCCTTGCCGTGTGCGGGGTGAATATCGATGAACTTTTAAAAGGCGCGGCGTATATGGACACAATGGTGTCAGAAGCATCTGTATGGAAAAATCCGGCTTATATGATGGCTGTGCTGAATTATATTTCATCGGTAAAACATAAAAGGAACATCAGCGTAATGATGCCTTATTCGGACGCGCTAAAAGGGGTCTCTGACTGGCACTCTCAGCTGTGGGCGGAATCGCTGGGCAAGAAATTCTCGCGCGACGGCAGGATTGTAAACGCGGGGCTTACGCCGGTAAAAGCGCTTGGCGCCGCGGATCAGTATTCGCAGATTCAGCTTTACATGGAAGGGCCGTACGATAAAGTCATAACATTCATAAAGGCGGAAAAATTCAGGCAGGATATGGAAATCCCGTCCAATTTTAACGATGTTGAATCAATGGAATACTTAAGCGGCAAAAAGTTAGGCATGCTGTTAAACGGGCAACAGGCGGCAACGCAGGAAACGCTTGCCCGAGGCCAGCGCGCCAGTATGACAATTACGCTTCCGGAAATATCCGAATTTACCATAGGCCAGCTTATTTACCTGCTGGAAGCCGAAACCGCGTTTTTAGGCGAACTTTATAACATAAACGCTTTTGACCGGCCCGGTGCTGATGCGGGAAAAACCGCGGCTTTTGCCGCAATGGGCAGAAAAAGCCATAAAGACGGGCAAAAGGCAGTTAAGAATTTAAAAAGCAAAAATAAATATATAATCTGATTTAAAAGAGTTTAAGCGAACCTTAAACCGAAAGGACAAAAACATGGCAGAGGTTAAACCGTTTTCTTCAGTTCATTACAGCAGCGCGAAGGTGGATATTTCAAAGGTTATTATGCCGCCTTATGACATTATCAGGGACACGTCCGTTTATTATTCAATGTCGCCGTATAATGTGGTGCGCATTGACAAGGGAAATGACGAAGCAGGCGATAATGACGCCGAAAACAAATATACAAGGGCGGCCGCGAACCTTAAAAAATGGCTCTCTGAAGGGGTGCTTCAGCGCGATAAGGAAGAGTGTTATTATATCTACACGCAGGAATACCTGACGCCGGACGGAAAAAAACACGAAATGGCCGCGTTTTTTGGCCTTGTAAAACTTGAGGAGTTTGAAAAAAAGGTCGTGCTTCCGCACGAAAAAACCCACAGCGGCCCCAAAGTTGACAGGCTGCTGCTGATGAGGCAGACAAAATCAAATACAAGCCCTATCCTGTCATTATATTTTGACGCTGAAAAAAAGGTGGATTCAATAATCCGCAGGTATATGGCCGAAGAAAAACCGTATTTTGACACCAAAGGGCCGGACGGCATAAGGTACAGGATTTACAGGGTGGCAAATGTGAAGGAAAAAGAAAAGATATCATCCTATTTCGCGGGCAAAAAGCTCTTTATAGCTGACGGCCACCACAGGTACGAAACAGGCATAAATTTCAGAAACGAGATGAGGGAAAAGGGCGCGGCCGCGGGTTCGCCTTATGACTACATCCTTATGTGCCTTATCAGCATGGAACATTCGGGAATAAGCATACTTCCGACGCACAGGCTTAAATCAGAATTCAATCATGACATTCTTGGCGCGGCGGAACTGGAAAAGTTTTTTGAAGTGAAAAAATGCGCTGATGAAAAAGAGCTGCGCGAAGTAATGGTAAATTCCGCGGGAAAGAAAATTATAGGCGTATTTGGAAACGGCATGTGCCATGCCCTTACGCTTAAGAAAAAAGAATACGCGAAAATAGTAAACTTAAGCGAGCATATAATGGATTATTACCTGCTTGACGCGTCCGTGCTTCACAGGCTATTATTTGAACGCATACTGGGCATGGACGAAGCCGAAATCAATAAAAATATTGACTACACGCCTGACATAGACGAAGCCATAAAAATGGTGTCCGAAGGAAAGTCAAAGATAACGTTCCTTCTTGGGCCGGCTTCTGTTGAAGAGGTAAGGGTGATATCAGAAAACGGCGAAGTTATGCCGCAGAAAAGCACATACTTTCTGCCGAAACTTGCGACAGGTTTTTTAATTAACAAGATGGAGGAATAAAAAAGATATGCAGGAAGACCTGTTTTCCGCCGGGACTCCGGAAAAAGACAAATACAGGCCGCTGGCTTACAGGATGCGGCCTTTAAGTCTTGATGAATTTTCAGGGCAGGAACAGGCAGTCGGGAAAAAGGGGTACTTAAGGGGATTCCTTGAAAAAGGAAGCATTCCTTCCATTATATTCTGGGGGCCGCCCGGAACAGGAAAGACCACGCTTGCGATGATTATAGCAAAGCATATTAACGCGGAATTCATCCCGTTATCAGCTGTCAACAGCGGTACAAAAGAGGTAAAAGAAGTCCTTGAAAAAGCCCGCCTTAACCATTCAAAAGGCAAAAAAACCATTATGTTTATTGATGAAATTCACCGTTTTAACAAGTCGCAGCAGGACGGTTTTCTGCCGCACGTTGAAAACGGCACGATAATACTTATAGGCGCCACTACTGAAAATCCGTCTTTTGAAGTTAATTCCGCGCTTTTATCAAGGGCACGGGTGATAACGTTAAAGCCGCTTGAAGAAGCGGACATAAGGCAGATAGTTTTAAGGGCGGTTAATGACAAAGAACGCGGCCTGGGAAAAAGAAAGATTGGAGTACACGACGATGCGTTTAAAGTATTTGACCTGCTGTCAAACGGCGATGCAAGGACAGCTTTAAATATTCTTGAAATGATAGATAACATGAAGACAGAAGAAAGTTATGAAATTACAGTTGATGATATAAAAGAGGTCACTGAAAAAAACACCCACTTTTACGATAAGGGCGGGGAAGAGCATTACAACATTATATCGGCCCTGCATAAAAGCATGAGGGATTCAGACCCGGACGCGGCCGCGTACTGGGCGGCAAGGATGATGGAATCCGGGGACGCGCCTTTATACGTGGCAAGGCGCATAATACGGTTTGCAAGCGAAGACATAGGCAATGCCGACACAAACGCGCTTGTTGTGGCTTTGGCCGCAAAAGAGTCGTACGATTTTCTGGGCAGCCCGGAAGGCGAGCTTGCTATAATACAGTCCGCTGTATACATGGCAACCGCTCCAAAAAGCAATGCTGTTTATATGGCGCACAACCTTGTAAAGGAAGACCTTAAAAATTTCAGGGACGATCCTGTGCCCATGCACATAAGAAACGCGCCGACAAAACTTATGAAGGAGCTTGGCTACGGCAAAGGGTATAAATACGCGCATGATTATGAAGGCCATTATGTAAAGCAGGACCACCTGCCGGACAGGCTTAAAGGCAGAAAATATTATGAACCCACGGACAACGGCGCGGAAGCGGAAATTAAGGAGAGGATGAAAAAATGGCAAAGCGGCTCCTGATGCTTTCTTTTTTTCTTGCCGCGGGTTTTAACCTGGTCCTGGCGGAAGAATCTAAAAAAACAGAAGAAGAAATCATGCAGGTAAGGGTGAAAGAAATACATTTTTTTGTAACCCCGACCTTTAAGTTCGTGCTTCCCGACACAAGCATAAAAATGGGCATTGTTCAGGATTTTGAAAAATCCGTGATAGAAGGCTCCACTGAATATAACTATGTATACAGCAAAATGAATTATCTTTTAAAATACAGCCTTAAATTCATGTTTCCGGTAAGCGCAAGCCTTTATGACAACATCTGGTTTGAACGTGTTTTTGAAAAAAAGCATTATGTTCAGCGCAACAGGGGCATTGGCGCAAGTTTGGAAACCCCTGTGTTTCTTGGCGTTTTTAAGGCGGCAGATTCAATACGAAGGGAAAATTATTATTTTGCCGCGCTTGACGAAAGCATAGACGTGGATGACGGCGCCATTAATATCTGGGACAGCCGCGTTGAAGCGGATTATAAAAGGCCGGAAAAAGATTACGAATTGCTTACCTCTGTCCATTTTGAAAAGGGCATACCGGGCAGCGAATCAAAATACAACTACCTGTATCTTAATGTGTCTGCCGTGAATACATTTTATATAAACGGCAGCGATAAATTATCCGTTTCAGCGGACTACGGGTATCTGCTGGAACGCTATGACCTTCCGGCGTGGAAAAGGTATTCGCTTGGCGGTTATGACACGCTTTGGGGGTACAAAGTGGACGAGTTTTACGGCGACTACAGGTTCAAGTGCCGTTTAAGGTATGACAGGATGCTTTTTGACGATATAGGTTTTAAAGTGATGCTGATGGAGCTTAAGTCAATAAACGGATTTATACTGGTAGATATGGGAAACACAGGCGATATCTGGGAAATGCAGAAACTTGACAGGTATAAAACAGGGGCAGGAGCCGGCGTGGAAGTAAACCTTGTCTATAACAAGATGTCCAAATTCAAGCTGTCATTCGCGCTTGCGCAGGCAATCAACGGCAGCAGCGTCCCGACTTTCTATTTTGTGTACGACATTTTGTAATAATTTAGCCCAAAAATATTAAAATCGTTTTTTTATATTTGAATGTATATGTATTGGTAGACGCGGGTCTTCAGCCCGCGGGATTTTAATATTTGTTATTTGACGCAGAGGCGCAGCATGTTGCGTCTAACCTAAAAACAAAACCTGGACGTACCATGGTACGTCTCCGCGATAAAGGGCAAAATAAAAACCGCATGGGCCAAAATCTTGTTTTTAATGTTCCGTTTTTCCTTCCGTACATCCGTGCATCTGTCCCTTCCCCTAACTCTTACGCTCGTAAACTCGATCCGGTTCGGGGATTTCGATCCAACAGTCTCTAAAAATGTTGGGTTTTAATGCGAGATCTATCTTTCCGTTTGTTTATTTCGGTCAGAATATTTAATCAATAAAATAAGGGTAAAATCAGCAAACTGACCAATTTGCACGAAAATGCAAAAAAGTCTTGACTATTTTGCATTTTCGTTTAAAATAGTCATATGAAAAGATATTTAGAAGATGAAATAATTAAGGATTTACAGAAGAAAATGGTATTTATTACCGGGCCAAGGCAGATAGGTAAAACCTTTCTGGCTAAGTCTATACTTGGTAATATGAAAAATGGGGTATATCTAAACAATGATGATATGGACGATGCAAAAGTCATAAAGAAAAGAACATGGCAGCCGGATGCCGGCCTTGTTGTACTTGACGAGATACACAAAATGAAAGGCTGGAAGAATTATTTAAAGGGGGTTTTTGATACGCGCCGGGAAAGGCAGTCAATTCTTGTAACCGGAAGCGCCAGGCTTGATACTTTCAGGCAGTCCGGAGAATCGCTTGCAGGCAGGTATTTTTTATACCGCCTTAATCCTCTTTCTGTTAAAGAATTAAGCGCGGTAATGAAACCTTCAGAAGCGCTTTTAGAACTTGACACGCTGGGAGGATTTCCTGAGCCGTTTTTCTCGGCATCGGTTGATGATGCTGCCAGATGGCGGAAGCAATACTACACGGATTTAATCCGTGAAGACATATTTGATATCGGCAGGATAGGCGAACTTAGGGCGGTCAGGCTGCTTCTTGAGCTTCTAAGGAAAAGGGTGGGGTCTCCTGTTTCGTATACATCGTTATCTCAGGATATGCAGGTTTCTGTAAACACAGTAAAAAGATATATTGATATCCTTGAAAGCCTTCACATTATTTTTATAGTAAGGCCTTTTCATAATAATATAGCAAGGGCGATACTTAAAGAACCAAAGATATATTTTTATGACAGCGGGTATGTTGATGCCGGCGAAGGCATAAGATTTGAAAATACCGCGGCTGTATGCCTTTTAAAACATCTGCAGTATCTGCAGGACTCAAAGGGTGCGGAAAATGGGCTGCATTACTTAAGGACTAAAGAGGGAAAAGAGATTGATTTTGTTATCTCGGATAAAGGCAGAATTATTACCGCGATAGAGGCAAAACTTTCAGATGAAAATACATCTAAAAATATGGTCTATTTCAGGCGTATGCTTCCTGATATTGATTTTGTTCAGCTTGTTAAAAACGCAAGGCGCGATACGGAAGAAAACGGGATAAAAACTGTTAATGCCGCGGGCTGGCTGGCTGAGCTGAAAGCGTAAGAAAATTAGCATTATGCCTTATATTGTTCATGTAGTGGCAGACGCGGGTCTTTTTTGGCCGTCGTAGCGATGGCGGAGGAGGCAGCCCGCGGCAGTAGATTTGGATTTATCTATACTTTCGTCTCTCGGCTTTTATCTATGGGATATTGGATAATAGTTTATGGGATAAGGGCTTTTAATGGGCTTGATTTTCAGCCCTGTTTACTATATTATATGAAGGATTTTTAAATAATTTATATGAAGGGCGGAAAAGACCAGATGAGTTTATTGCTTGCAGGGTATCAGTTTAAAGGGCCGGAGCCGCTTGCGGATTTTAAGGGAACGGACATTGAAAACGGCATTTACGGCATATTTTTCCTTAAAAATCCCGAAAAACAAAAGGCAAATTACGGTGTTTTATACATAGCAAATGTTGATGAGATAAATTCCGATAAGAGTTTCCCATTCAGCCATAAAAAATATCAGGAGTGGGCTGAAGCCGCCAAAAGTGAAAGCAACCTTTATATAGGATTCTGCCCCACGCCCGGCCTTGTGCCGGAAAAAAGGCAGCTTATAATCAAGCACCTTATTTACAGATACAACCCGGCTTGCAATAAATAAAGCCAACCAATCCGCTTTTTTGTGCGTCTAATCCCAAATAAGCTTTGTGTTGATTAAACTCTATTGGTGTGATAAATTAGTTGAATTAAAGCCTTTACAGGCTAAATCTGAAGGGAGATTAGAATGAAAAAATTACTTGTTTTGGTTTCAATCGTGTTCGCGCTGGCCGTATTTTTCGGCTGCAATCAGGGAAAAATTGTGGCAAAAGTGGACGGAAAGGCAATAACTGAAAGCGATTTAAACGCGGAAATTGACAACCTTCCGGCCAACTTAAAGCCTTTTGCGTCAGACCCCGGAATCAGAAAAAATATCCTTGATAATATGATTCTTGACAAGGTAATCATGGGCTACGCGGAAAAAGAAGGCATAGCAAAGAAAAAAGAAGTAATGGACGCGGCCAAAGAAACAGAAAAGCAGATAAAAACCGAAATTGAATCGCAGCTTGCAATGCTTAAAAAACAGAAAGAACGTATTTCTGAAATGGCGCGCAAGGAAGCTGTTATGAAGTCGATATTTGAAAATGGCGTTGATTTTTCAAAAATCGCGGTGTCAGACGCGGAGATAAAAGACGCTTATGACCGTTACGCCGCAAGAAGAAAAGCGCAGGACCCTTCGGCAAAAGTTGAACTGCTTGCGCAGATAAAGGACAATTTAAAACTTGGAGTGGCAAGGCAGAAATGGGTGGAACAGTTAAAATCAGAGGCAAAGATTGAAATTGAAGAAAAAGCGTTTGAACTTCCTGCCGCCCCTTTAAATTCGGGCATCAAGCTTGAAGAACCAAAGAAATAAAAGCATTATTCCGGCTGTTTTAATAACAGCCGCGGCTCTGCAGTTTATTTTTGCGGGATGCATTTTTCAGGCAGGCCCTGACATTCTGGCAAAGGTCAACGGCAGGTTAATAACAAAAGAAGACTTTCAGAAAAAGACCGCCCTTTACAGCATAACGCCTTCGTCCCATGAACAGGCGGAAAGTTTTTTAAACGGCATGGTGAACGACGCGCTTATCCTTGAAATGGCAAAGAAAGACAGGATAAAAGCGGGTAGTGAAGAGCTGGAAGCGGAAATAAAAAACTTTGTGCCGGATTTTCCTGTTAAAGACATAAAGAAAGTCCTTAAAAAGGGCGGCATAAGCTACGGATTCTGGGTAAGGGACATCAAAGAAAAACTTATTATCAGAAAAGAAATAGACTATGTATTAAAGGATAAGGTTAAAATAACGGAAAGGGAGCTTAAGGATTATTACTGGACCAATATCCTGGAGTTCCGGCAGGCAAGAAGGGTATGGGCAAGGCAGATAGTGACGGATTCGCTTGAAAAAGCGCAGGAAGTTCTTTTAAAGATAAATAATAAACAGCCTTTTGAAGAGCTTGCGAAAAGTTATTCCATTACTTCAGAAGCGTCAGAAGGCGGGGACCTTGGTTATATAAAACACGGCGAAGTGCCGTCTTTTATGAATCAGGTATTCTCGTTAAAAAAAGGGGCGGTAAGTTACATAATTAAATCGCCTTACGGCTACCATATTTTTAAATGCGAGGAAATAAAGGACGCGGTAACCCCGAAATTTGAAGAGGTCCGCGGAGAGGTTGAAAAGAAGTTTTATGAAATAAAAAAAGACGAAGCTTTTTCGGCATGGATGAAAGATTTAAGGCAGAAGTCGGAAATAAAGATTTTTCCTGAACACTTAAACCTGTTGGTTGAGGAGGTTTTACATGGGCAAAATTAAAGCGTTAATCATTGCGGCGGCGTTTTTCGTGCCGGCTGTTATTCTTGCATCGCCGTCATCGGACAGGATTGTGGCAAAGGTAAATGACGGCCTTGTGCTTCAAAGCGAAGTGCAGGAAGCGTTCGACGCCATGACGGCACAGCTTGAAGCTGCAGGCCAGAAGGCGGAGCCTGAAAAATTAAAAAAGGAAATTCTTGAAAACCTTGTGCAGCAGAAGCTTTTAATCACAATAGCGCAGGAAGAAATGGTGATGGTGTCCGAGGAAGCCGTGGCTGACAAAGTTAACGAGTTTCTTTCCGGCTTAAGGGCGCGTTTTGCAACCGAAGAAGCGTTTGAAGAAGCCCTTAATAAAGAAGGGCTTTCCTACACCGATTTCAGGCTGAAAATTGAATCTCAGGTAAGGGACGGGCTGGTTTTCACCAAATTAAAACAGAAAAAACAGCAGGATTTTATAAGCAAGGCGCCTGTCGCCGAAGCCGAGATGCAGAAGTACTTTGACGAGCATAAAGGCGAATTTAAGGTCGGCGATGAAGTGAACATATCACAGGTTATGGTAATGCCGGGTTATTCCGGCAGCAGCTCGCAGAAAGCGGCGGAGATTGCGTCAAAATTAAAAGCCGGCGAGGATTTTGAAAAAGTGGCATCAATGCTTGACGGGGTCGCCGGTATCAGCGCCGCGGAACTTGGCTGGATAGACACCACACAGCTTGCAAAGCCAATAATGGAAGCGCTTGCGAATCCGTCAAAGAACAAAGTGGTGAACGTAAAGTCGGACGATTCGTATCATGTTATAAAGATACTGGACTATAAAAAAGGCAGCGAGCAGAAACTTGACGACGTTAAAGACAAAGTAAGAATGAAGCTTATAGAAGGAAAAGTGGACAAGATGTGGCAGGATTGGATTGATTCGGTAAAGGCAAAATCGTATATAAAGTACATGTAATTACAAGATAGGTAACAGGTAACAAGTAACAGGTAACAAGTAACAGGTAACAAGTAACAAGTAACAGGTAACAAGTAACAAGTAACAAGTAACAAGTAACAAGTAACAAGTAACAGCTGTAAGTTGTAACTTGCCAGCTGCAAGTTGTAACCTGTTACTTGTAAGCTGTAAATAGCGGAGGCGTTTATGATTAAAGCTGCGATAATAGGCGGAACAGGGATGACCGGCCGCGAGCTTATACGGATACTTGTAAACCACCCTTTTGTAAAAATTAATTCCATTACTTCGCGCGGGAGCGCGGGGGTAAAAGTGGCGGATATGTTTCCGGAAGTAAGGGGCCTTACAAATCTTTCTTTTGTTGACCCTTCGGATAAATCCGTATTTGACAGGACGGATGTTGTTTTTGTCTGCCTGCCGCATACCGAAGCCATGGAATTTGTAAAAGAGGCGCATGATAAAAAGAAAAAGGTTGTGGACCTAAGCGCTGACTACAGGATTCAGGATGTAAAGATGTATGAAAAGTGGTACAAGCACGCGCACAAATATCCCGCGCTTTTAAAGAAGGCCGTGTACGGGCTTCCGGAATTTTACAGGGAGAAAATAAAAAAAGCGGACGTTGTGGCCAATCCCGGCTGCTACGCTTCTTCGCTTATATTCGGGATAGCTCCGGCTTTATACAAATATGAAATTTCGGATATTATAGCCGATTCCAAATCCGGCGTATCGGGTTCCGGAATAAAGCCGACGCCCAAAAACATATTCCTTAACGTTAACGAAAATATTTACCCGTATAACACGGGGCGCTCTCACAGGCACGTGCCCGAAGTTGAAGAAGCGCTTTACCTTAAGCTGAAAAAGAAGGCGAAAATATTCTTCACTCCGCAGGTGATTGCGGCTGAAAGGGGAATACTGTCCAATATCTACATTAAGACAAAGAAAAAAGTTGACCCGGCTGACGCAAAAAAAGTGTATCAGGATTTCTATAAGAACGAACCCTTTATACGCGTTGTGGATTCGGTTTCGCTTCACCAGGTGCAGAAGAATAATTTCTGCGACATCGCGGTTTCGGGCGTAAAAGAGATGAACATCCTGCTAATATCAACCGTGCTTGACAATATGGTCAAAGGCGCGTCAGGGCAGGCGGTTCAGAATATGAACCTTATGTTCGGTTTAAACGAGCAGGAAGGGTTAAAGTAATGGAAAAGAAATATGTGCTTCCAAAGGGTTTTAAAAGCGCCGGCATTGAAGGGCAGATAAAACCGGGAAAGATTGACACCGGCCTTATCTTCTCTGAAACGCCGTGTTTATGCACGGCTTTTTTCACCAAAAATAAGCTTAAAAGCGCGCATATCCTTCTGGATAAAAAAAGAATCAGCAATAAAATACGGGCTGTGTACGCCAACAGCGGCAATGCAAACGCCTTTACGGGACAGCAGGGCGTTGATAACATCGTAAAAATAGGCAAAACTGTTGCCAAAACGCTTAACGTTCCGGAAAATTCGGTTTTATTCGCGGCCACCGGTATTATCGGCAAACAGCTTCCTGTTGATGTAATGGTAAAAAACGCCCCCGCGGTATGCGCGGCTTTATCCGCGAAAGATGACAATTATCCCAAAGCAATAATGACAACTGACAAGTTCAGGAAAGTGCGTTCAGCCTCGTTAAAACTTGGAAATAAAACCGTAACGGTAAGCGCCGTAGGTAAAGGCGCGGGAATGATTTCGCCGGATATGGCAACGCTTCTGGTTTTTTTAATGACAGACGCGGTTATAGATAAAAAGCTGTTAAGGGAAGCCGCCAAAGAAGCGCTTGAATACTCTTTTAACAGGA
>Ga0209717_1003303_pt1 | contig 14245 bp, 18 predicted proteins | sample AD_UKC048_MetaG_FD_184418 | JGI IMG/M metagenome (GOLD analysis project Ga0209717, IMG submission 184418) | Active sludge microbial communities of municipal wastewater-treating anaerobic digesters from USA - AD_UKC048_MetaG (SPAdes) (version 2) | ecosystem: Engineered > Bioreactor > Anaerobic >... | reverse complement strand
CAAGGTGGTGCAGAGATCCTGGGGATCAACCAGAAGCACCTTGAGATCGGCGTGGGTTCTGGGGAGGGTCTAATCGAGTCCTTCCTCGAGGAACAGACTGTCCCCGATCCACGCGATCCCACGAAGTCGATAAGAGTGAAGGGACTGGTGACACCACCATCCCGGATCTTCAACGTCGACGAGGTGGAACAGCTGACCAAGGCATCGGGGCGCGAGGGAGCGACGATCATGTCGATCCTGAGAACAGCGCTCACAGGCGGAGCGATGAAGAGTGCCAACGCCACGGCGGAGCGGCGGAGGAGCGTGGACTCAGAGACCTACAGGCTGGTGACGTATCTGGGGGTTCAACCCACCAAGAGCGGACCTCTCTTGAATGAGGCCGATGCAGGGACGCCTCAGCGGCTGTTGTGGATCTCGACAGTGGACAAGACGGTGCCTCTGGAGAAGCCTGAGTGGCCTGGCTCGATTGACTGGGCAGGCATGATCATCTACGCCAATCAGTATGAGGTGCAGTATCCGCAGCACGTCAAAGATCTGTTGATGCAGCAGCGGTATGACCGTGTTCACGGGAAGGGCGATCCACTCGAATCTCACCTGATGCTGACCCGGCTGAAGGTCGCTGCAGCCCTGGCATTTCTTCACGACGAGATGGACATCACGGATCAGTGGTGGACTCTGTCGGGCTATCTGATGGAGTGGTCGAAGAAGGAACAAGACCGATGCAGGGCTGTTCTGAACGAGGTTGGCAGTGCTGCAGCGCGCAGCAGAGGCCGCACATCCGTCGTCGAGGAGGAAGCAGCAGACGCATTGCGCTTGGACGCAGTGAAGGAACGCATTCGGCAGATTCTGCGGAAAGGAGAATCGACGTGGACGCAAATACACGATCGTCTGTCTCCGAAGCAGCGAGAACTGCTCGAATCTGCCGTCGAGGAGCTTTCGACGCGCGGAGAAGTAGTTGTGGAGGAGGGAGAGTACCGGGGACGCAAGAATCGAAAATTGCATTTAGCGAGGTCGGCTAAGGAATGAGAATTTAAGCCAGGTTGCTGTTTCGGTACCCAGGTCGGCAGAAACCGGTCCTTATTCCTTAGTGGATCAGCGGCGATGTGAATCACCGGCTTACAGGTTACACAGGTCCCAGACTAAGACTTAGAGAGTTAGACAGGGAGAAGCTTCGCGCGCACATTAACGAATGCGGATTTCTCTCTATTGATAAGAGAAAGAAAGAGGGAAGGAAGGAATAGTCCGTCTGAGGACCTGTAGACCTGGGAACCGGTGATAGTGGTGTTTTAGCTGGTCAGAGGGTGTTTTCGCTACAGGCTTCGTCACAGGTACTGGTGGTAAGTGAGTCACATAACCGCTGATCGAGGAACAGGTTGGGTATGACGAGTGTCGATTTCACAGATCTGCACGCTCGAGCGGGAGATGGGTCGCATCTCACGAAGGCTCAGGTGCGCTACATCGAGGAGTACATGAGGGAGGTGCTGGTCAGGCTTGAGCTCAACTACTGGCACGTGTATGTCGCCAAGGACCTGGCACCAGAGCACTGTCTGCTGATGATTGAGCCGACAGACGGTCGCCGTGTCGCCATGCTGTATGTCTCCGAGACATGGTGGAACGAGTCTCCAGACCATCGCTTGGACATCGTCCATGAAGCACTGCATCTGGCACATCACGACCAGGAGGAAGTGATTCGTCGGTTCAAGAGGGACCAGGGGGACGTTGGTTCATATGCCATGAGCATTGTCTGGTCTCAATTCAAGACAGAGACAGAGCGCATGGTGGATGGTCTGTCCTATGTGATAGCACCCACCATGCCGGAATGGGCCCCACCCTCTGTTGAAGAGGCCCCACCCTCTGTTGAAGAGGCCCCACCCTCTGTTGAAGAGGCCCCCGGCGCAAGACCCAGGGTTGTGGGGTAACCCCACCCGACACTGATGGTGCCACAGGGAGGTAGAGAGGAACGACATTCCTGACGCGTTCAGATACATGATTGGATCAGTTCGCGGTACTACCATCCCAACAGAGCGAGAAAGGAGCTGAGGATGCTCGAGACGTGCCCGATATGTGGGGTCAATGCGACAACCCGCGACATGTGTGACGAATGCCGGAGAGAGCGTCTCCGTCCCGTGGATAGGAAGAAGAGATGACATGGCCCTCCACCTCTCTGCGCGACAGGGCCAGGGCTCTCGTGCGACGCAGTGGAGCTGATTGTCACATCTGTGGGTTACCGATCGACTACACGCTCAAGTCGCCGGATCCGATGAGCTTCGAGGTGGACCACAAGGTGCCCATGGAGGTGGCGCCTGAGCTGGCAGCAGTGCCCAGCAACTGGGGTGCATCGCATCGCCGGTGCAACAGAGCAAAGAGCAACAAGCCACATGCGGACATAATCCGTCGCTCTGGAGCACTGAAGTGAGGCGGACATAATCCGTCGCTCTGGAGCACTGAAGTGAGAAACGATCGTGTTATTGTTTCCCTCTCCTAGAGAACAAGAGAAGAAAGAATCGGAGACCCCCTGGGGGAGTGACCCCCACCCAGGGCTCTCTCGCCCTCGGAGGCATAGACGGGAACCCCCCGTGAGAACCCCACCACCTTCGACCAGGGCTTCTCCTGATCGCCAAGGGGTCCCTCCCAAGGCGTAGGATTGATGTGGATCAAGTTGCAGGACAACCGTTTTCGAGAGGACTAGAAGTGGACAGACTCTGCTTCTGTGGGGCCATGTCGTCCAGGAGATATTGCTCACGCCGATGCGAGAATCGAGCCAGAGAACAGAGGAGGAAGACTCCCTGCTCCGTGTGTGCTGAGCCTATGACGAGGAATTCCCGGAGCCTACCGATTGGTGAGGCTGTGTGCCGTTCCTGCAGAGTGCGGAGAGCTCTTCGTAGACCTAAGTCCGTCACTTCCTGGGTGTGTGAGGGCTGTGGAGTTCTCTGCTCGCGGCTTCCCACGAAAGGACAGACTCCGAAGTGGTGTGACGACTGCAGGAAACTCCGTGCCACTGCAGTGAACATCCAGCCCTCTCGCCGACTGGCGATCTACGAGCGCGACGGATGGGTCTGCCAGATCTGTCTTACCCCCGTGGATCGGAGTCTCATCGGGACGACGTCACTCCAGAGGCCGAGTCTGGATCACAAGCTCCCCCAGTCGTTCGGCGGAAGTGACGAGCCTAGCAATCTTCGGCTGGCTCACTTCCTCTGCAACGCGGTTCGCTCTGACGGTCGGAATTCTGACGCAGCTGTCCGATCTCGAGTCACAGCATGACCGTCGAGGAAGTCCACCCACCGAATGCTCCTCTGGTCCGCATCGGCGACCGAGTGCGCTCCCTCGTCGACGATGAGGTCAACATCCGTGTCGGGCTGGAGGGATTGGTCGTCAATGCGGTGGATCGAATCAAGAGGGTGCGCGTTCTCTGGGATAATGAGACCGCGAGTCTCGTTGACGCAGGAACGCTCGAGATTCTGAAGGAGGAAGCATGAGTGATCTGACACATCCTGCAGACGGGACTGTCGTTCTCGACTCAAGTGGATATGCGTGGCAATTCGACGGCGTCTACTGGTGTCTGGCGTCCATGGGACCCACAGGAGGACGTCGACCTGGTTCAGAATTCGTCCACGATTTCGGACCTCTCCGAGTTCTGCACATCCCACGGGAGGACCGACACGATGTGTGAGGTCTTCACTGGGCACACCCACCCGATCATCGATTCTGATCTGAGGAGACATGGACTACACACGACCTGACGGTCTGGTGGCTCGGACCGACACCTCCACGCCGTGCCGCTGCGAACGGCCTGACTGCGAGTGGACAGAGCAGGACGACATTCAGCGTGATCTTCATCTCAGCCCGCTCCATCTTGTCCAGGAAGAGGACTTCAAGGCTGACCCAGGGAAGCTGCTGATGCTCAGATTCGAAGACAAGGTGTACCAGTACCAGCTCATCGTCGATGAGCATGGCACGATTGTGGATCAGAAGAAATGCCCTGTTCCAAGGGGATGAGAGATGGCTGCTACGCGCTCTGTGGGCACCGGGCCAAGGTGCAGGATTATCGGGACGAGCGAATGCGCCAGTACGAGGATCTGATCGAGAGCACCGGTGGCTACGAGACAGAGATCGAGGAGCGTCTCCGTGACCGGCCACTGATCACGTTCAAGGATTATCTCATCCAGACAAAGAGAGGAGAGCCGAGATGGAGACGACCTCGCGGGTCGAAGTGACCTGGCTGCAGTCATCATGATCCGGCACACGCAGCTGATCTTGGCAGACCCTGAACGCAACGACGGGCACGACCGAGATGGGAACGCAGGTGACTGCCTGCGGGCCGCTGTCGCTTCGATCCTGGATATCGTGGATCCCACTTCGGTCCCCAACTTCGCTGACGCCGGTGGCGACTATCGATGGTGGCGGATGTTGCGGGAATGGGCCCGCAGTCTTGGATTGGATGTCGTATCTGTCGCACCAGAGTTCCCCGTGCGCTACGAGGGCAACCACATTGCATACGCGATCGGCAGTGGGCCCTCTCCGCGCGGGCCCTGGCCTCACTCCGTGGTTGTAGATATTGAAACCGGCGAAATTGTCTGGGATCCGCACCCGTCCCGCGCGGGATTGAACGGACCAATCAGTTCCATCGACTGCATCGTCTCGCCATATGCCCCGGAGCCTGACGAGCAGATCATGCAGTGGCGGGAGGCGGGCTCGAGGAGTTCAACACATTCATCCTCGAGGAGGACAGACAACAGGTAAGATCAGCTGACATACGAGACTCGATTCGGGAAGGTCGACTGATGAGCTTGACCTCCATCGCGCCTGAGGGAAAAGAGCTCGAGACTCTAAAAGAGCTCAGGGACGATCTCGCCGCTAGAATGGATCTCTGCAGCTCGGACCAGAACTACTCCACAATGGCCCGAGTTTTCGCTGACACGCTCGCTCGCATCTCTGCGCTCGAGGGAGTGGCCAGCGCCACTGGCGGAGGGACAGCACTGGATGAGCTCGCTAAGCGCCGGGCTGCAGCTGGGCGTCCAAACGCCGCGAATGCGATTGGTTCCGCGCGCTCGACTCGATGATGCAGACGACGCGACGTTCCTTGCGTCGTCCTACGGTCTGGTCGCAGATGAGTGGCAGCATCTGGTCCTCAAGGGCTGGCTCAGTGTTCGCCCCGACGGTCAGTGGGCTTCTCGTCGATGTGGTCTCTCAGTCCCTCGCCAGAATGGCAAGAATGGGATTCTCGAGATTCGTGAGCTGTTCGGCATGGTCAGCCTCGGCGAGAAGTTCCTCCACACCGCTCACGAAGTCAAGACTGCTCGCAAGGCGTTCATCCGCCTCTGCTCGTTCTTCGAGAATCCGAAGTTCCCTGAGCTCGAGGCTCTTGTTGTCGACATCCGAAAGACCAACGGCCAGGAAGCGATCATCCTCCGCAATGGTGGATCGTGTGAGTTTGTCGCCCGGTCCAAGAGCAGCGCTCGCGGCTTCACTGTTGACGTCCTGGTGATGGACGAGGCGCAGGAGTCTTCTGAGGAAGCGATCGAGGCGCTTCTTCCCACGATCTCAGCTTCCCCTTCCGGCAATCCTCAGCAGATCTTCACTGGAACGCCTCCTGGCCCCAAGATGAATGGGGAGATCTTTACTCGCATCCGTTCTGCAGGGATTCTCCGCCAGGACAAGGCGCTCTCCTGGCATGAGTGGTCGTGCCCATCTGATGTCGACCTTGATGATCCCAGAAGCCACGCCATGGCGAACCCTGCTCTCGGGATCCGGCTCCACCCCGACGTCATTGATGGCGAGCGCGGCACCATGTCCGACGCGGGCTTCGGTCGTGAACGTCTCGGGATGTGGGACGAGGCTGTCACCAATCGAGTGATCGATAGCAAGAGTTGGGAGCTCTGCGCTGACGTCGATTCCATTCCAGTGGACTGCATGGCTCTTGCCATCGGTGTTGATCCCGAAAGGCGCTCCGCTGCAGTAGGTTTAGCAGGTCGTCGCAAGGACGGCCTGTGGCACTTTGAGATGGATGAGCAGCGCAAGGGTGTGTCGTGGGTGGCCGGGTACATCCAGCAGAAGCTCCGGAACAACCCAGGCAAGATCCGCTCAATCGTCGTGAACGGAAGCTCTCCAGCCAAGACTGTCGTTGATGACCTGCTGGCAAAGAAGATTCGGGCCACAGTGATGAATGCGAGTCAGGTGGCAGAGTCATTCGGGAACTTCTTCGACGAGGTTATGGAGGGGACAGCCCGACACACAGATCAGCCGCAGCTGAGCGCTGCTCTGGCCGTGGCTGGACGGCGAGACCTCGCTGGGGGATCAGCTTGGAGTCAGAAGAATAGCGCCAGTGACATCACAGCTCTTGAGGCGTGCACGTTTGCACTCTGGGGTGCTCAGGCCAGTAAAGTTCGGCGACCAGGTGGCGGGGGACGAGAAGCTGGAGATCGGAGCTCGACAGGGAACCGTGGAGGGTCCATGCTATGACACTTGATCTTCCAGGTCTGACTGACGATGAGCAGCGCACTCTGAACCGTCTCATGAATCAGCTCTCTGTGAAGCAGACGAGGAACGCTCTGCGGTCCTGCTACTACGATGGCAAGCGTCTCGTCAATCGGCTCCAGAGCCTTGTTCCTCCACAGTATTTCCATCTCGGGCTCTGCCTCGGCTGGGCCGCGAAGGCTGTCGATCTTCCTTCTCGACGCGCGACTGTCAATCAGTTCGTATGGCCCGATGGTGACCTAGATTCGCTTGGGATCACGGAGTCCTGGACAGGAAACAACACCCGGTCTCGAGTGTCTTCTGCGATCAAGTCGTCCATGATTCACTCAACGTCGTTTCTGATCAACACTCTCGGAGATCCTGAACGGGGAGAGCCGCAGGGTCTCATCCACGTCAAAGATGCGATGTCTGCGACAGGTGACATGAACTCTCGAGCGGGTGATCGTCTCGACAGCCTCTTGTCTATCACTCGCTGGGGGAGTGCTGACCCAGCGAACCCAGAGAATCGCGGCGGAGCTGTTCTCGGTCTAGCCCTCTATCTCAACAATCTGACTATCACAGCAGAGCGTGACGAGATTCAGGGCATGGGTCTCAGCGAGTGGACGGTCACGCGCTACGCACATCCCTGGGGAGTACCGGCTGAGGCTGTGGTGTACAAACCACAGGAGGGTCGTCCATTTGGCTCCTCGAGGATCTCGCGTCCTCTCATGGCCATCCACGACTCAGCTGTGCGCTCTCTGATTCGTCTTGAGGGTCACATGGATGTGTACTCGTGGCCAGAGATGTTTCTCCTGGGGGCGGACGCGAGTATCTTCAAGAATCAAGATGGGTCGATGAAGGCTGAGTGGCAGGTCATGCTCGGTCGCGTCAAGGGTATCCCGGACGACGAGACTGCTGCTGTGCCTCGAGCCGATGTCAAGCAGTTCCCCGCATCGTCGCCGGAGCCTCATCTCGCTCAGCTGAACGCACTGGCGAAACTCTTTGCTCGAGAAGCGAGCCTCCCTGACACTTCCATCGCGATCACTGATGTGTCAAATCCGACATCGGGTGAGTCGTATGACGCGAGTCAGCATGAGTTGATCTCTGAGGTTGAGGGTTCGATCGATGACTGGTCTCCCGCGATCGCGCGCGCTCAGATTCGAGCTCTCGCGATGCAGAATGACGAGCGGGTGATCCCGTCGTCTTGGAAGTCGATCGCTCCTGTGTTCAGAAACCCTCGGTATACGAGCCGAGCGGCGGAGGCAGATGCTGGGCAGAAGACTCTCGCTGCCGTGCCCTGGTTGGCTGACACTGAAGTTGGACTCGAGCTTCTCGGATTGAGCCCCAGTCAGATTCGGAGGGCTCTCGCTGAACGAGACGTGAGAGCCCTCACGTCTGAAAGCGCGCTTCTCGCGGATGCTCTCGGACGCAACATCACGCCTGAGGTTCCGGAGCTGCAGTAATGGCAGAGACTCCTGAAGGAGCTCAGCTCACCGCGCTCCACAAGTCTCTCCAGATGAAGCTGTCCGCTCAATCAATGGCAGCAACGAAGCTCCTCTGGCAGACGATGGATCCAGCCAAGGGCGCAGCTGCAATGGAGCACTGGCTCGAGCTGCAGGTGGAGCTCTCAGGTGTGTTTGACGGGAAGTCTGCGGCTCTTGCAGCAGACTACATTAAGAAGTTCCGCATCGCTGAAGGCTTCCCTGGTGGTCCGATTGTCGGAATGCAAGACTTTGACGAGGAGTGGGCTAAGAAGTCCATGTCCTACAACGGGTCTAACAAGGTCCAGTCTCTTATCAACCAGGGCATGTCGCCTGCCGCTGCGATGGCGAAGGTTGCTCCTATCGCGATGGCTGCTGCCCAGCGTTTGACCCTCGGTGGTGGGCGTCGCGTTCTCGACCAGTCGGCTCTGGCGAATCCTGTGTCGTCCGGGTGGCGTCGTGTCTCATCTGGGAGCGCGTGCGCGTTCTGCGCGATGCTGGTCTCTCGAGGTCCTGCGTACAAGAGCGAGAAGTCAGCTGGCGCTGGTCGACATTGGCACAAGAAGTGTGGTTGTACTGTCGAGGAGATCTTCGACGACGCGTGGACTCCTACGGAGAAGGAACAGGAATACCTCGATACGTACAACAATTCTCGCAAGATCTTGACGTCGAGCGGGAAGACCCCAACAACTTCCAACATCCTGGACCAGATGAGGAAGAGTGGGAAGTTCTCTGACTCTCCGAAGCCTCCTGCTCCCAAGTACACGGCTCCGGTTCCTCATCCGACGCTTGGCCCAAGCTTCCGAGTCAGTTTCTCTGGTCAGGTCTGGAAGGGATACAAGTACAAGGTTCACGGCAAGGAAGGTGTGTCCTGGAAGAAGGTCAACCCTGACGGTTCTGTCTTGCCTGAGAACAAGACGATGCCGACGAAGAAGCAGCTCAAGGAGCAGGCGGAGAAAGCCGCTGCAGAGGCCGCTCTCGCAGCGCAGAAGGCTGCAGAAGAGGCCGCAGCGGCAGCTGCAGAGGCAGCGAAGAAAGCAGCGGAAGAGGCACTTCAGGTCGCCAACGCGAAGATAGTTGCCAAGTTGGGTCCCAACTTCCGGGTCGGTACAGACGGCACGATCTGGAAGGGCTACAAGTACAAGATCCAGGGCAAGGAAGGTGTGTCCTGGAAGAAGGTCGACGAGAACGGTGTCCGGATCCACAAGGACCCTCCCACGAAGAAGCAGCTGGCAGCTCAGGCAGCGAAGAAGGAAGCTGATCTCAAGGCGAAGATCGCGAGCGAGGCTGCGAAGAAGGTAGATCCTGTTCTCCCGCCTGTCGTCCTGAAGAACGACTACCAGAAGCAGAAGGCCGCAGAGTACGGGTGGGGGCAGCCAGAGCTCCAGGCTTGGGTGAAGTCTGGTAAGACGATGGTCGCTTATCACCAGAGTCTTCTCATTAGCGGAGCTAAGAAAGCGACGAAACCTCCTACTCCATTCATTGCTAGCCCCAAGCCGACGAAGGTCGAAACTAGCTCGTCAACTGGCGGTCATGGGTGGGCCAGTGATCGCTGGCCACCAGCCTCTGCGTACACTTCAGCTGAAGTCCGAGGCTTCGCGTCCTACACGGGATCTGGATATCGAGAAACCAACAACACTCTCCGCTCGACTGGTGGTCGGAGAGGCGCGAACGCGGGTCTCGATCAGGCGTTCAAGAGGCCGACTTCACGGGTCCCCAATGACACTGTGACGTATCGCGGTGTGAGTTCTGCGAGGGCTCTCGGTCTCAACGCAGACACGGGAGACTTGTCTAAACTTGTCGGGTCAGAGTACGTCGAGCACGGGTACATGTCGACCGCTGTTGAAGGCGGAGGCTTTGGTGGGAACATCAAGATGACTGTGAAGATCCCGAAAGGCCACCCGGCGATCTATGTTTCGCAACGGGGTGATCCGCTGTCTGTGTATGGCACGTCGGAGAAGGAGCTTCTGCTCGACCGGGGTACCAAGTTCAAGATCGTTGAGGCTGTTCGAGAAGGACAGTATGGCCCGTGGAACGTGATTGTGGAAGTCGTTCCTCCTCCGGTCAGGTTGTGATATTCGCGATCTCGAGGTCACCCTCGAAGTACTCATCGACGTCGATCTCGTCTTGGATTCGACCAAACACTTCCGCGGCCGGGGTGCCGAGAGCGAACTGCTCGACGAGCGTGGCTCGGATGTCTGTGACGAGCTTCCAATCGCTGGCGTCTTTGGTGTCAAGACCAAGCAGAGACTGATCGTTTGTCCAGAGGATCCCAGCGTCTGTCACGATCCACCGGCCAGGTCCTTGCGCGGGTGCATCCGGATATGTCGGCGGTGGAGCAGACCAGAGTGTGGGCGCAAAGTCTTCGAAATGGTCACTGTATTCTGCTGTCATACTGTCAATCATACTCCTAACTCTTAGGAATCACTACTCCGTTGGTAGTATCCTTCCCAGTTATCAGGGCTTCTGCTCTGAATTAGACGCGGACGCAGAGCGGACAATCTGCGGTGATCGGAGTTTTCAGTGACTCAGCCGAACGAAAACCAGGGCGGAAACGAAAACCAGGGGACCACGTCCACCTCTCAGGGATCCGAGACCAAGACCTTCACACAGGACGACATCAACAAGATCGTCTCTGAGCGACTCGAACGAGAGCGCGAGAAGTACAAGGACTACGGAGACCTCAAGAAGAAGGCTGAAGCACACGATCAACTTGTAGCGTCTCAGCAGACCGAGCAGGAGAAGATCCTCGCTCGTGCGGAAGCTGCTGAGAAGCGAGCCGCTGATCTCGAGAAGGCAGAGCAGGATCGCCTTGAGAGAGCAGAGCTGGCCCAGAAGATCGAAGACTGGAAGACGAAGATCGCGGCAGAATCGAAGTTCGAAGGCGTTCCTGCCTCGGCACTTCGAGGAAGCACTGAGGAGGAACTGCGTGAACACGCGGCTCAGCTCAAGGCTCTGATTCCGCCTCCGACCGATCCGCGTCGAGGTGCATACGTCCCCTCTGAGGGAGTGCACAAGGGTGGGGCAGGCTCCCAGGATCCGCGTGAACTGTTCGCGCAGATCATCAAAAATGTCTGATAGCTGAAAGGTGGCCGACATGGCCAATCCCACCACTGTCTCGAATTCTGCGGCCACTCTTCTGCCTCCGCAGATCACCGGCCCGATCTTCGCCAAGACTGCTGAGCGGTCTGCCGTGATGAGCCAGGCTCGTCGGGTCCCTCTGGCGCTCGTGGCCAACACCGCCATTCCGGTCCCGATGGACATCCCGGTGGCTGACTGGGTGGGCGAGGCTGGCGTCAAGCCGGGCGCTCAGGTTGGTGTCGGCGTGAAGACCATGCAGGCCAAGAAGTTGGCGCTCATGCTGCCCGTTTCTCAGGAGGTCGCGGACAGCAACCCCGGTGGTCTGTATGACCAGCTGCAGCAGGACCTTCCGACCGCGCTCTCTCGCGCTTTCGATGCCGCTGCAGTGTCGGGTATCTCGCTCCGCACGGGTGGTGCTGGTCCCTTCACGGACTACATCGCTCAGTCCCCGAACACCATCGCTCTGGGCGCCACATCCCAGGCGAACGGCGGTATCTACGCGGACCTGGTCAAGGCCGCTGGCATGGTCGTCGACCGCAACTACGAGATGAATGGCTGGGTCGCTGACCCTCGTGTTCGCATCAATGCTCAGCTGGGCACGGACACCAACGGTCGTCCGCTGCTGACTGACCTGCACAGCACCAGTACCAATGGCGCTGAGCTGAACAACTCCCTCGTGGGATACCCTGCTGCCTTCAACAACGGTGTCTCCGGCCGATACGTCCGCGCGGGCGACTCTCTGCAGACCATCACGATCACTGGCACTCCGACCGGTGGCACGTTCACTCTGCAGTCTGGCGGCAACACCTATGTCGCCGCGTACAGCGTTGCGACGGCGACTCTCCAGGCCGCGATCCGGGCGTGGGGTGGCATCTACGCGGGTGTCACGGTTTCCGGTACGGCGGGGACGAGCTACGTCGTCACGTTCCCCGCGATCACCGCGAACGTGTTCGCTGCGTCTGCTCCGATCCAGGCGACCTCTCAGCTCACCGGTGGCTCGAGCCCGAAGGTCGCGGTCGTGGCTTCTGGCGCCGGCGGCGTGGACACCACCATCCGCGCGGTGGCTGGTGACTGGACTCAGGCTGCCTACGGTGTCGGCATGGACATCACGATCAAGCGGTCGACCGAGGCGTCCTACTTTGATGGGACCAACTGGCACTCCGCGTTCCAGGAGAACTTGGTTCTGTTCCTGGTCGAGGCTGCCTACGGTTTCGTCCTGGGTGATCCGTCGGCCTTCGCCATCGTGACCAAGGGCTCCGCTCAGTTCTGATTGCGGGGGGTGTGACCATGCCTGCTGTGAGCCTCGAACTCTTCGATCTCTCGCCATTCGCGAAGATCGAGGAAGAGAAAGCACAGTTGATGATCGACGATGCGCTGGCTCTCGCAGCGCTGGTCGCACCCTGCATTCTGGAAGACACGTTCACTCACGCAGCTGCTGCCAAGGCTATCCTCCGCGGAGCCATCCTTCGCTGGCACGAGGCTGGAACTGGAGCCTCTGTCCAGCAGTCTGCCGGCCCGTTCGCTCAGACTGTGGACACTCGGCAGCAGCGCCGATCCATGTTCTGGCCAACGGAGATCGAGCAGCTTCAAGAGCTATGCAAGCAGGGTGGGTCCACGGGCGCGTTCGCGCTCGACACCTTGCCTGCGATGTCAACTCAGACCATCATGAATGACTGCTTTGGGCCTTGGCCCTATGGAGGCATCTAAAATGTCGCATCGACGGACTGTCATCGTGGAGGAGGTCTCCTACCAAGGGACCGACGGAGAGGACCACGTTGCCCATCGGGGCGACAAGATCGTGGTCGCTGACTCTGGGATCGATCACTTCGACACCTTCCAGTCTCTGAGCCCAGAGGGTCGCTGGGCAGAGTTTCTCAGGCGGGAGAAGGAAGCTGAGAAGGCCACCACGCCTGTAGAGAAGAAGCCTTCTGATCCCAAGCCCTCGGAGCCGGAGAAGTCCTGATGTTCGCCTTCGGAGAGACAGTCACTTTTGAGGCTGTCTCTTCGTCGTCGAGAGACTCACATGGGAACAAGGTCGTGACATATCTCCCAGGCGTTTCTGTTGACGGCTGGGCGTTCGATCCAGGTGGCTCAGTTGAGTCGTACGAGCCGGGACGGAACAGGGTCGTGAGTTCTCCCCAGCTCTTCCGGCAAGCGACTGACTTCGTCCCGAGCCCGCGTGATCGGTGCACGGTTCGCGGAGTCCTCTATCAAGTGAGTGGCCAGCCTGCTGTCTGGAAGCACCCGATGACTGGCTGGGAAGCTGGTGTCGCAGTCGCTCTGGAGGTTGTTGATGGCTAAGCGGATGCGGATTGTTCTCAACTCGAACGAGCTTCGCCGGCTGCTCCAGACTGACGGCCTTCGGGTGACTCGGAAGGTCGGAGAACAGGTCCTCGCGATCGTCGGGACTGAGCACTACGAGATGGTGGAATGGGTGGGCCAGAATCGCGGTCGTGTCACGATTCGGACCAAGCCTGATGGTCGCTCGATGGGCCACGAGGCCAAGCATCACAACCTCATTCGAGCTTTGGGGTCCGTCCGTGTCTGAGATTCTCGCCCCGGTAGACGCGGAAGCTGTCGTGGTCCTCGACCTGGCCACGCAGTACCAGCTCCGCTCTATCGAAACTGAGGTTGGGACCTCTCTTCCTGACGGTCCTGTCCCTGAGTCGTTCGTCAAGATCCGACTCATGGGAGGGTCTGCCACATTTATCTCATCTCGCGCTATGCTCACGGTAGAATGCTGGTCAAGAGATGAGGTCACCGCTTGGGATCTGGCATCCCTCACGGTGGGATTGGTTGATTCTCTACCTGAGCGGCTCGGAATCTGCTCGGGTATCACGAATGTTGGTGAACCGGTGAACCAGCCAGACCCAGACACAGCTACACCGCGGTACGTCTTCACCAAGGTTGTCCACCTGAGGAAGAAGAGCATTCTGTAGCAAGAACCCTCTGGTCCTCCGCAAGAGTCCGAAGGGGAAACCAATGACCCGCGTTAGTGCAAACATCTTCCAAGGGAAGCCGAATCTGACCATCGGCGGTCTGATGGCTGCTCCCGCTGGAACAGCTCTGCCGACCGACATCACCACTGCTCCGAACGCTGCGTTCAAGGACCTCGGTGCCGTCACCGAGGGCGGCTTCGTGCTCAGCCAGGATCTGTCGATCGACAAGATCCGGGACTGGAACGGCGATCAGATGCGAGCTGTGCTCCAGGAGTTCACCGGCACTGATCG
>Ga0209717_1003299_pt1 | contig 14252 bp, 9 predicted proteins | sample AD_UKC048_MetaG_FD_184418 | JGI IMG/M metagenome (GOLD analysis project Ga0209717, IMG submission 184418) | Active sludge microbial communities of municipal wastewater-treating anaerobic digesters from USA - AD_UKC048_MetaG (SPAdes) (version 2) | ecosystem: Engineered > Bioreactor > Anaerobic >... | reverse complement strand
GGTTTTATAAAAGCCAATTACACCGCTGATAGAGTAAGAGCCAATCTCGCGTTAGCCGCAGGTACTTACATGAATGCAAACTATGCCGCAGAGCCGGGTGTATTAAAAAATGTGTATGAAGCCAATACAGGAGTGAAGCTGAGTAAGAAAAAGAATTTCTGGCTGGATGCGGGTATTTTTGCTTCCCATATCGGTTTCGAAAGTGCCATCAGTAAAGATTGCTGGACACCGACCCGGAGCCTCCTGGCTGACAATTCTCCCTATTATGAAGCGGGGGCAAAACTCACCTATACCACTGCGGATGGTAAATGGTTACTGAGTGGATTGGCCCTGAATGGCTGGCAACGGATCAAAAGAGTGGATGGTAATTCACGCATGAGCTGGGGTACACAGGTACAGTACAAACCTTCTGATAAAGTGTTGTTGAATTACAGCACTTTTATTGGAACAGATAAACCCGACAGCGCAAGGTTGAACCGGTTGTTTCATAACTTTTACGGCATTTTTTCACTTGCTGATCAATGGGGAATTATCCTGGCGGTGGATGCCGGAACAGAAGAGAAAACACCCTCAGGTAATAAACTCAACACCTGGTATAGCCCGGTAGTGATTTTGCAATATGCCGTTTCGGATAAATGGAAGATGGCTGGCCGCTATGAATATTACAGTGACAAAAACGGGGTGATCATTGCCAGTAACAGTCCCAACAGCTTTCAGACGAACGGTTATTCTTTCAATGTGGATCATCTGCCGGCCGGGAATGTCAGTCTGCGACTGGAAGCCAGGTGCCTGGCGGCAAAGGAAGCTCTTTTCAGCAAAGGAACCGGTTTCAGCAAGTCAGCTTTTTTTATTACCTCATCTATTGCAGTTTCTTTTTGATATGCCTGATAAAGAAGCAAACATATGGCTTGAAAAATTAAAGAAAGAGCGTAAAGGAAAGCTCAAGATCTACATTGGTATGAGTGCCGGAGTAGGTAAAAGCTATCGGATGCTCCAGGAAGCCCATACCTTACTCCGGAACGGGGTTTATGTAAAAATCGGGTATATCGAAACCCATGGACGGAAAGAAACCGAAGCGCTCGTGGAAGGATTATCCGAAGTGCCCAGACGAAAGGTTTTTTATAAAGGCAAGGAACTGGATGAACTGGATGTACAGGCGATCCTGTTGCTCCACCCGGAAGTGGTGATCGTGGACGAACTGGCGCATACCAATATTCCCGGAAGTAAAAACGAAAAACGCTGGCAGGATGTGCTGGATATTATTGAAGCCGGTATAAATGTGATTACGGCTGTTAATATTCAGCATATTGAAAGTATCAATGATGATGTAAAAGCCATTACCGGGGTGGAGGTGAAAGAAAGGGTGCCGGATAAAATACTGCAACTGGCCGATGAGGTAGTGAATATTGATCTTACAGCCGACGAATTGATTACCCGGTTAAAAGAAGGGAAAATCTATGATCACAGTAAGGTGCAACAGGCGCTGGCAAACTTTTTCCAGGCGGAGAAGATCCTGCAATTACGGGAACTGGCATTGAAAGAAGTGGCCGGACAGGTGGAACGGAAAGTAGATCATGAACTGACAAACAAAGATCGCTCCTGGCGGCATGAGCATATTATGGCCTGTATATCCTCCAATCATGAAATGGCACAGAATATCATCCGGAAAACGGCGCGGCTGGCTTCCTATTATAACAGCAAATGGGTGGTGCTGTATGTTCAAACTGCTAAAGAGTCGGTGGATAATATCCCGCTGGCCGCTCAGCGTCACCTGATCAATAATTTTAAAAATGCCACCGAACTTGGGGCGGAAGTCATCCGTATAAAAGCCGGGAATGTGGCCCAGGGCATCCTTAAAATGGTAGAGGAACGGCATATTACCACCCTGTGTATCGGAAAACCTCATTTAAATTTGTACCAGATTATCCTTCGGACCAATGTTTTTAACCAGTTGCTCAAAACACTCTCCAGTAAGGATGTAGACCTGATAATATTATCCTGATGTCAGTCAAACTTAAAACAAAAGTAGCCCTGGGAGGTATATTCCTTTTTGCCCTCCTGATGCTGGTAGGAGCAGTCAGCTTTTTCTACCTGAACCGGATTACGGACGAAGCCAGGGGTATTATTAAAGACAATTATGAAACCCTGAATTACAGCAGGGATATGTTGAAAGATATGGATGAACTGAACGGGCCGGATAGCTTGTCCGCGATTCTTCGTTTTGAAAAAAATCTTCGGTTGCAGGAAGATAATATCACCGAACCCGGTGAAGGTGAACGGACGGTTTCTCTCCGGCAGCATTTCAATTTATTAAAACAGGTGGAATCTACAGATTCCATTCAGTCGCTGATGCGGAAAGATATCAGCAGTATCATGGAACTGAATTTGCGGGCACTCAATAATAAAAACCTGGCCGCCCAGGCTTCGGCAGACAATGCAAAGACGATCATTACCGTGATTCTTACGATCTGCCTGTTACTGGGGGTGACCTTTATTGTCAATTTTCCTTCACTGGTGGCTGATCCGGTGGCCCGGTTGACGGAAGGGATAAAGGGAGTTGGGGCCAGGAATTACAGCGAACGTATACACCTGAACCGCAAAGATGAATTTGGCGAACTGGCCAATGCGTTTAATACCATGGCGGAAAGACTGGATGAATATGAACATAGTAACCTGGCTAAAATTCTCTTTGAAAAGCAACGGGCGGAGGCAGTTATCAATTCACTCAAAGACGCCAGTATCGGCATTGATAATAAGGGAATGGTGTTATTTGCCAACCAGGAAGCCCTTCAGTTACTCAGTTTATCCAATGCCGATATCCTGGGCCGTTCCCAGGAGGAAGTGAAAAAACAAAATGATCTTTTCCGGTTCCTGGTCAATGAACAAAATAATATTCCGTTTAAAATAGTAGTGGAGGGAAAAGAAAATTATTTTACCAAGGAAATCATGGAACTGACGCACCAGGATCAGAAAACCGGGGTGGTGATCGTGCTGAAAAACATTACCCCTTTTAAAGAACTGGATGTAGCTAAAACGAATTTTATCGCTACGGTCTCCCATGAACTGAAAACACCCCTGGCTTCTTCTGATTTCAGCCTGAAACTCCTGGAGGATGAACGTATTGGTACATTGACCCATGAACAGAAGGAACTGGTACAGAACCTGAAGGAAGATAATAAACGGTTATTACGCATACTGAGTGAGCTCCTGGATATGTCCCAGGTAGAAAGCGGAAAAATTCAACTGACGCTGCAGGATACATCCGCCACTTTGCTGGTGGAAAAAGCAATTGCAGCGGTCTCTGCCGTAGCCAGGGAGAAAAAAATAGTGGTTCACATGAAGAAGGATGAGGTAGGGGGCGAGGTCTATGCCGATGCTGAAAAGTGTGCCTGGGTGCTGAATAATTTTCTGACCAATGCGATTCGTTATTCCCCCGAGGGGCAAGTGATTGATGTAAGCATCCGGCCATCCGGTAACCAGCTCGAATTCAGTGTCCGCGATTTTGGAAAAGGCATTGATCCCCAATACAAGGAAAAAATATTCGACCGGTATTTCCGGGTCCCCGGTTCAAAAGAAGGAACCGGACTTGGACTCGCGATCTGCAAAGAATTTATCGAAGCTCAAGGTGGAAAAATAGGAGTCGAATCTACTCCCGGTGAAGGGAGCTTGTTTTATTTCACGTTGCCACTGAAAGAATAAGAAGCTGTTCGTTGTTAGCTGTTAGTTGTTAGGAAACAGCCCATTCTGAGAGGTGTTCGTTGTTAGCTGTTGGTTGTTAGGAAACAGCCCATTCTGAGAGGTGTTCGTTGTTAGCTGTTAGGCAACAGCCCGTACTAAGAATCATGTTTCTTAAATGACAAATGATACTCGGTTTACGAACAGCTCCTCGTACTTCTAACTTCGTACTTCGTACTTATTCCTCCACTCTCTTCAGTTTCAGATTCGTCACGGGTGCCACGATCAGCGGGAATTTTTCCACGGTTACATTAGCAAGGTCAAGACCGAATCCTTTTTCTTCAGAAAGGCTATGATCTTTCAGCCAGAAATGGAATTTCATTACCACGCGTTCGAAGAAAGGCAGTTCGTTGTCCTGGCTCAGGTATTTCTCCATAACCATAAACTGGAAGTCGCCTACGGTACCGCTGCTGGCCAGACTTTCATAACGACTGATAATATTCACTTCCTTATTGGCCACCAGGTCTTCGACCACTTTGCGGAACATCAGGTTGATCCGGGGCTCCATCCGGAAACCGAGACGGAAATCAACCCGGATGATATCATTGGGAATGATATGTTCCACAACGTATTCGCAGGTATAAGGATCATCCACCGTATCAATATGTACAAACCAGTAAATATCGGCCCGCTTGGGCTTGCGGTTCAGGATCGAGTAAATAATCTTATGCTCAATTTCCTTCGGGTTATTGGCACTGGTCATATAAACAAGGTGCGTGGCATATTTGGGAACCGATTTATCATTGCTGAGTTCCTGGATCTTGGGGATATAATGTTCCAGCCGGACAAATTCCACGTACCGGTTTTTGATCTTGCGGGCCCGGTACCAGACATACATCACGAGGAACATCACCAGGCCGATGATCAGGGTGATATAACCACCATGGGTGAACTTTACCATCAGGGCCACGAGGTAGCCGATTTCAACCACGAGATAGGATCCGAGAAAAATATAGATCCAAATGGGTTTGGCTCTTTGCAGTACCAGGTAATTGGCATAAAGCATGGTGGTGGCCAGCATGGTCACAATGATAGCGAGACCATAAGCCGCTTCCATATTGGAGGACATACGGAAAAAAAGTACCACGCCTGCGCAACCCAGGAACATCAGGAAGTTAATCGTGGGAATAAATAGCTGTCCCTTGGCTTCCGATGGATACCGGATCCGGAGTTTGGGCCAGAGGTTGAGCCGCATGGCTTCACTGATCAGGGTAAAGGCGCCGGAGATCATGGCCTGGCTGGCGATAATGGCTGCCACGGTAGCAATAATCACCCCGGGGATGATAAACCACTGGGGCATCAGGTTATAAAAGGCATTAATACTCAGGGCACTCTTTACTTCAGGGGTAATGGTGAGTCCGGCCCGGTGCGAAAGCAGGTAAGCGCCCTGACCGAAATAATGGATCAGCAGGCAGGCTTTTACATAAATCCAGGACATCCGGATATTGCTGCGACCGCAGTGTCCGAGGTCGCTGTACAGGGCCTCAGCCCCGGTGGTACAGAGAAATACCGCACCGAGTAACCAGAAACCTTCCTTATAGGTCTGCAAAAAATGAATGGCATAATACGGACTGAGGGCTTTGAAAATGGCTAAATCATCAAAGACGTGAAACACACCCAGTACCAGCAGCATGGTAAACCAGATCATCATGATCGGTCCGAACAATTTACCGATGGACGCAGTACCGAATTGCTGCATGAAGAAGAAAAGGGTCAGGATGGAGAGTACGATGATCACCACCGTGTTGCTGCCATCTTCTATACCGAGTTGGGGCAACTGTTTTAGTCCCTCCACCGCCGAAGTGATTGAGATAGGTGGGGTAATGATGCCGTCAGCCAGCAGGGAAGCCCCCCCGATCATGGCCGGAATAACCAGCCATTTTTTACGCCGGCGAACCAGGGCATACAGGGCAAAAGTGCCCCCCTCCCCGCGGTTGTCGGCCCGGAGTACCAGTACCACATATTTCATGGTGGTCTGGAGGGTCAGGGTCCAGATGATACAGGAAAGGGTGCCCAGAATCAATTCTTCATTGACCAGCCGGTCGCCGATGATCGCGTTAAAAACATACAAGGGGGAAGTACCGATATCGCCGTAAATAATGCCCAACGCAATTAGTAAGCCGGCTGCGGTGACCTTGTTAGCAGGTTGTTTCACTTTTTGGTATTTGTTAATTGTTTTCTGGCGGCCCGACGGTCTTCCAGTTACCGGGAAGGCGGGTACAGATTTTGCTTCTGTAACGGCAGAAAGGCAAAGGTATAGGCAAAAATTCTATACAACGAACAACCTGAAGAACTTTCATCTTAGTCTTTTGTTTAATTACTAACGGGGGTTCGGGCGGGATTTTACCGTTGTCGGATACCCGGAATGTAAATTGGTACCAAATTGCATCATGGAAAAGGGAAGGACTGTTTCGGTTCAACCCTTACCTTTAATAAGATTTTAACTTTATGAAATTCCCCATTCTGCCCATATTGCTGCTGACCCTCCTTGGATGGATGGTTGCACCGCCGGCTGCCGCCCAGAAAATCGTGTATTCAGAAAAAGATAACGATGATACGCGGAACCTGAACTTCGAAATAATCGGTAAAATCAGCGGTAATTTCCTGATTTACAAAAATACCCGCGCCCGCAGCTGGATCAGTTTGCTGGATAACGATATGTTGCCGGTAGGGGAAAGTAAACTGGAGTTCCTCCCCAACGATGACCGGATGATCAATGTGGATTTTTTTCCCTATCCCGATCATGCCTGGATGATTTACCAATACCAGCGCCGCAGTGTGGTATACTGCATGGCCGCCCGGATCGACGGCAAGGGAATGAAAACCGGCGAACTGATCGAACTGGATACCACCCATCTTGGATTTGCCGCGGATAATAAGATCTATTCAGTGATCAGCAGCGAAGACAAGAAGAAAATCGGGGTCTTCAAAATTAACAACCGTAACCGGCAGTTATACCTGATGACCACCCTGCTGTTCAATGATAAACTGGAACTCCTGAAAAAAAGTAAACTCCAGATTCCGATGGAGGAACGCAATGAAAACCTGAGTGATTTCAGCCTGGACAATGAGGGCGATATCGTCTTCTCCAAATTCCTCCGTCAGGGCAATGACAATATCAGCACGGCCTCCTTTATCATTAAAAAAGCCCAGGAAGACACCCTGATTCAAAAGCACCTGAATATCGAAAAAACCTGGCTGGATGAAATTCATATCAAGGTGGATAATTTCAATAAGCGCTATTTCCTGACCTCTTATTATTACAAGGAGAGAAGAGGAAATATTGACGGATATTATTTCTATATCTGGGATAAGGTAAACGGTCAGCCCCTGGTGGAGAACATCCATATTTTTTCCGATGAGTTGCGGAATGAAGCCCGCGGGGATGCCAGTGCCCGCACCGCTTTCAATGATTATTTCATCCGCCAGATTATTACCCGCCGCGACGGCGGATTCCTGATCGGGAGTGAGGCATATTATACCACTTCCCGGTTTAATAGCTGGAACCGCTGGGATTACTTGTATGGCGGCTCCCCTTATTATTTTCCGGGTGCAAGTAATTATTATTCCCCCTACTATGACCGGTTCAGATGGGGCCGGGGAGGTAACAGTAATCAGTCCGTCCGGCACCATGCGGATAATATCACCGTCATGTCCTTTAACAGTCAGGGACAGCTGGAATGGAATACGGTGATGGGTAAAACCCAGTTTGATGACGAAAACGGGGATATGATTTCCTACCAGCTGATGAATACCGGTGATCAGATCCATTTTCTTTTTAACCAGATGGAAAGAAGGAATAACCTGCTCAATGATTATGGGGTGACACCCTCCGGTGGTATGACACGGAATCCTACGCTGAAAAACCTGGATAAGGGCTATGAATTTTTACCCAAGTACGGGAAACAGGTAAGTGCAAAACAAATGCTCATTCCTTGTTTATATCGTAACTATATTTGTTTTGCAAAAATCGATTACAACTAATCCTTAATTCAGCCCAGCAACCTTGGTCGGTCTATTTAAACAGAAAAACCCGGCAAATATTTTTTTGCTCCTGGTTTTCGGGGTACTTATTAAACTCCCCATGTTCTCCCAGCCCCATATCACTGAACGGGGTACCGGGGATGGCATACTTTTCCGGGCCTTACTGGATTATCTCCATCAGCATAAATCGATGGGGCCTGTTATTTACCCGATCCTGGCCTTTGCCCTGCTTTACCTGCAGGCCATCATTCTCAGCCGTTTTATCGCCCAGCACCGGATGATGAACCGCCCCACCTACCTGCCTGGGATGGCCTATCTGCTGATCACTTCTCTTTTCCAGGAGTGGAATTATTTCACCGCTCCTTTACTGGTGAATACCTTTCTTTTATTTGTTTTATCAGCCCTTTTCCGGATTTACAACCAACCGGAAGCCCGGGGTACAATCTTTAATATCGGGCTCGCCCTCGGACTGGCCTCCTTTTTCTATTTCCCGGCCATCACGTTTATCGGCTGGATTCTGCTGGCCCTGATGGTCATGCGGCCTTTCCGGCTGAATGAATGGGTGCTATGCCTGCTCGGGGTTACCGCCCCCTTTTATTTTTATGCCGTTTACCTGTTTATCAACGGGAACCTGAACTGGGATAACCTGCTTCCGCCCCTGACCGTTCATCTGCCCTCCCTCAAACAATCGGCCTGGATGGCCGGCAGCGTTTTCCTGCTGACCGTTCCTTTCCTGATCGGCAGCTATTATGTGCAGGATAACCTCCGCAAAATGCTGATCCAGGTCCGCAAAGGCTGGAGCCTTGTTTTACTTTATCTACTGGTCGCCATCCTGGTGCCCTTTGTGAATAATAGCGACAGTTTTGCCAACTGGGTCATGGCTGCCGTGCCCTTCGCCGCTTTTCATGGCTGTACCTACCTCTACTCCGGCTTCCGGATCGTGCCCATCCTCTTTTTCTGGGCCACAGTGGCTTTTATTATTGGTTTTCAGTACTGGGGACCGGGCTGGTAAGGGGAAGTGGTAAGTATTAAGTTATAAGTTATAAGTAAGAAGGGATTAGTTGTACTATGAGGCCTTGTCATCCTGACGAAGGAAGGATAAGGCAGCCGACCAAGAAGACAACTTCAATCCCGACCGCAGGGAGGGTTCTGGCTGTTGACTACTAACTACCGACTACTAACTACCGACTATTCTGTCATCCCGCTTTGCCCTCCGGAGTGAAACGCAGGAGGGAAGCGAAGCGAGGGATAAGGCAGCCATTTTCCTGCGATAGCACTGTTGCCGGTCTGACTTGACTTTTCAGCCTGAAGCAAAAATCAATAAATAATAATTAATAATAATCAACAATCCCGGGCGTTTCGATGGCAGACAGTTGTTCACACCTGCTTTTCCAGCTTCTGCCAGACCGGCACTTTACCTTCTTTGCCCTTCAAAAATCACCACCGATATGAAATTTGGCGTTGTTGTATTTCCGGGTTCTAATTGCGACCGCGATATGTATGATGCTTTACGTTATGACCTGGATCAGGAAGTAACCATGCTCTGGCATAAAGACCGCGACCTGAGCAGCTTTACAACCGATGATTGTATTATTCTTCCCGGTGGTTTTTCCTACGGCGATTATCTCCGTTGCGGCGCGATCGCCCGCTTTAGTCCCATGATGCAGTCCGTGATCGAATTTGCCAATGCAGGAGGAAAGGTTTTCGGGGTTTGTAATGGGTTCCAGATTCTCTGCGAATCACAGCTGCTGCCCGGCGGATTACTCCGCAATGCCAATCAGCAGTTTGTTTGCAAAAATGTCTATATCACCAACGAAACCGGTAAACCCTATATGATTCCCGTAGCCCATGGCGAAGGACGGTATTATGCGGATAACCAGACGCTCGATGCACTGGAGGCCAATGGCCAGGTGATTTTCTATTATTGCGATGAAACCGGTAAAATTGGCGGAGCCGCTAATCCAAACGGGTCTACTCGTCATATTGCGGGAATTTGTAATGCAAGCCGTAATGTATTTGGCATGATGCCGCACCCGGAAAGGGCCTGTAGCAGCGCCCTGGGGAATACGGATGGCCGGGAAATTATCCGCACCCTCCTGATGGCGGAGCAACTGGTATAAGGGTTTTCTCATCTGTATAAAGGCCATTGTACCATTAGTCACAGTGGCCCCCAATTCGTAAAATTAGATTTGCATTGGTTTTAACAGAACCCTGACATATAAAGCAGGATTTTTGCACGTAAATAAGCATAAACAGGAAAGTATGAAAAAATGGTTACTCGCTTTGGTACTTATGGGCTTTGCTGGTCTGGCCCAGGCGCAGCTCAATCCGATCAGCTGGACCTTCAGTGCCAAAAAGATTTCAGAAAATACGTACGAACTGCAGATGAAGGCCAGCATACAGACCAATTGGCACCTGTATTCACAGACACAACCCGATGACGCGGTGGCGATGCCCACTACTTTTGTCCTGAGTCCAAACCCTTTATTCACCCTCGAAGGAAAGATTAAGGAAATCGGCAAAATGGAAAAGTATACCGATAAGATTTTAAAGGTATCGGCCAACCAGTATTCAAATACGGTCACTTTCACCCAGGTGGTGAAATTGAAAGGGAAAGCCAAGACCAGCATCACAGGCACGGTGGAATACCAGACCTGTGATGATCAGAAATGCCTGCCTCCCAAAAAAGTAAGTTTTAAAGTAGCCCTGGGTTAACCAGGTTATTATACATTATCCGGCAGGGTTGTATGGTTTGTACATACAGCCCTTTTTTATAAAACAGCAACCATGTCCATTCCCCGTTTTTTTCGTTTACTGCTCCCCGTAGTTTTTGTTTTTTTTACTGCTACTGTAATGGCGCAGGAGGCTGCCGCTTATACCTGGAAAGTGACCAGTAAAAAAACCGCTGAACGGGAATACGAGATCAGTTTCAGTACCGCCGGAAAGGGTGGGGGACAATTATATGCACCCGGACAGGATCTTGGTGGGGTGGCTTCCGTAGCACTTGTTTTTCCTGACTCCGGTATCAGCGTTACACAGCCAATAAAATCCGTATCGGGTGCGGCTACTTCATTTGCCAGCCCCTTATTTGAAAATAAAGAAGTCACTGTTTTTGAAGGGGCGGTGGAATGGAAAACCACCATCCGGTTCCGGGATACGGTACCCGGTACCTTACAGGGCAGCCTGACTTATTTCTATGGCAGCAAAACCCAGGCCGATGAATTCAGTCCCGATCCGGCCCTGCTCTTTAATGTGCCCCTGGAAGGCGGGATGAAGGCAGATACACTCAAAGTGCCCACTATTGATATCAATAACCCGTTAGTTCCCTGTGGCGATGAAGGAACCGAGAACAAAAGTTTAATTACGATTTTTTTATTAGGCCTGGCAGGCGGGTTGATTGCCTTACTGACTCCTTGCGTGTTCCCGATGATACCGGTAACTGTTACATTCTTTACGAAGAAATCAACGGACCGGAAGAAAGGGGTGACCAATGCCTTACTCTATGGTTTTTTCATCTTTCTGATCTATATCCTGATCACCCTGCCTTTTCATATCGCCGGGAATGCCATCAGTCCGGAGATTTTTAATAATATTTCCACCAATGTCTGGCTGAACCTCCTGTTCTTCGGCATTTTTGTGGCTTTTGCGCTTTCTTTCTTTGGCTTATATGAAATCGGGCTGCCTGCCGGTCTGGCCAATAAGGCCGATTCGAAATCAGGCCTCGGCAATATCGGGGGCATATTTTTTATGGCCTCTACCCTGGCCATCGTTTCGTTCTCCTGTACCGGTCCCTTGCTCGGTACGTTGCTGGTGGGCGTGGCCGATCAGGGCGCCTGGCCACTCACGGTAGGGGCTGCGGGCTTTGGTATTGCCCTTGGTTTACCTTTCGCGCTCTTTGCTATGTTCCCCAACTGGCTGCAATCCCTGCCTAAATCCGGCGGCTGGATGACGGATGTGAAAGTGGTGCTGGGCTTCCTGGAACTGGCCCTGGCGGTGAAGTTTCTTTCCAATGCCGACCTGGTAAAACAATGGGGTTTGCTCAAACGTGAAGTCTTTATCGGTCTCTGGGTGCTGATCGGCTTACTCGTGGTTTTATACCTTCTGGGTATTCTCCGCATTGCTCATAGCAGCAAAGTGAAAAAGTTTGGTTTCGTGCGTATCGCATTCCTTGTTCTGTTTGCATCGGCTACAGTTTACCTGGCTCCCGGTTTGTGGAATGCCCGTCTCCGGCTGATCAGCGGATTCCCCCCGCCAAGGAACTATGCCTTATTTCCCCCTGAGAGGAAGGCCTTGTTTGAGCCCATTCATAATGATTACAAAGGCGCCCTGGCCCGCGCCAAAGCGGAGAATAAACCTGTGCTGATCGACTTTACCGGATGGGCCTGTGTGAACTGCCGCCGGATGGAAGAAAATATCTGGCCGGATAAAATCGTGGATAGCCTGATGCGGAATGAATTCATTGTGGTCTCCCTCTATGTGGACGAAAAAAACAACCTGCCCATCAACGAGCAAACCGTAGAGGTACTTTCCAATAAAGAAGAAAAATCTATTGTCTCCATCGGGGATAAATGGTCCACCTTCCAGACGGAGAATTTCAAAGCCACCTCCCAACCCCAATACGCGATCATCAGTCCCGACCAGGTAGCCATTACCAAAACAAAGTATTATACCACCGACTCGGAAGAGTTTATTGACTGGCTGAAGTGTGGTTTGGAAGCGTTTCATTCTGAAAATAAATCTCCGGCAAAGTAGTATTGCTTATTTCCGGAATCTGGTAAGATAGTAGTTAGCAGATAGTAGTTAGTAGGCCTCCTGACGGCTACATTTTTCAGGAAAGGAGTTTTCCTGTTTTTAAGTACAGCTTCTGCTATTTTACAAGTTTAAACTCGAATTTGAATTTCTTATAGTTGAACCGACTACTAACTACTATCTGCTAACTACTATCTAAAAAAAAGCCTCCCGGCAACTTCACGTTACAAGGAGGCTTTTCGAATTAGGTGTCATTCTGTAACAACCAGACAGATTCATAACAGTAGGCCCGATCCGGGGATTGTTTTGCAAGCGGGAAACAATGCCCGTACGGATACTTTTTTCCGACGGAATTACAGAATGACAAGACCTTGATTCTTCCGGGGAAGAACGAGGCAATGTATTTTCGAATTAAAGAGCGATCTGTTTTTGGGTCATCAGCTTACGCAAATTAATCAAACCGTAACGCATTCTTCCTAAGGCCGTGTTAATACTGCAATTGGTGGCGGCGGCGATTTCTTTGAAGCTCATGTCCGCATAATGACGGAGGATGATCACTTCCCGCTGATCTTCGGGCAGGCTTTGCAGCATGTCCCGTACACGATCATGACTCTGTCTTTTCATCAGTACGGTTTCAGCACTTTCCTCTGAAAAATTCAGTACTTCAAAAATGTCTTTGTCCTCGCCGTTACGGATAGTCGGCGTGCGTTTCACTTTACGGAAATGATCCACACAGAGATTGTGTGCAATCCGCATCGCCCAGGGAAGGAATTTACCTTCTTCGGTATAGCGGCCGCTGCGCATCGTGTCAATGATCCGGATAAAAGCATCCTGGAAAATGTCTTCTGCCAGGTACTTGTCCTTCACCAGGAACAGGATAGAGGTATACAATTTGTCTTTGTGACGAAGCACCAGGGCTTCTAATGCACTCAGATCTCCATCCTGGAACAGGTGGATCAGTTCATGGTCGGTTTTTTTTAATAAAGCTTTCATAACTCCTACAGGTTTGGGTTGCACTGCATACTTGCGCATACAGCTTTCAATTGGATATTGGTGACTAACGATTTCGGTTAAAAAGAGTAGAAGTTATGCAATAGGCGGTGTAGATTTTTGGTTTTTCATTTTTTGGATATTGTCATATAAAAATAGGTCAATTCATTAAATTGGCAAACATTTGTATCCGCAAATTGTAACTAAGTGTGCTAAAAAAATGTTAATGAAATCGGCTGAAACCCTTGCAGGGTAAGGCTTTACCAATATTTGAGTGAACATGGAGCAGGCAATAATAGGGAAGAACCCCGTAAAACCCCGGACCGTAATTTCCGCAGAAAATATACTTATTAAGGGCGCCAGGGTCCATAACCTCAAAAATGTGACCGTGGAAATCCCCCGGAACCGCCTCGTGGTGGTGACCGGTGTTTCCGGTTCCGGCAAGTCTTCACTGACCATTGATACCCTCTATGCGGAAGGACAACGCCGCTATGCGGAAAGTCTCAGCGCCTATGCCCGGCAATTTCTCAACCGGATGAATAAACCGGACGTGGACTTTATCAAAGGCCTCTGTCCCGCCATCGCCATCGAACAAAAAGTGATTACCCGCACGCCCCGCAGTACCGTGGGCAGTATGACCGAGATTTATGATTATCTGCGCCTGCTCTTTGCCCGTGCCGGTAAAACGATATCTCCCGTATCCGGCCGCGTGGTAAAAAAAGATGATGTGTCTGATGTACTGAACGCGATCAAAACACTTCATGCAGGCGATAAACTTTTTATACTTGCTGTAT
>Ga0209717_1003298_pt1 | contig 14252 bp, 10 predicted proteins | sample AD_UKC048_MetaG_FD_184418 | JGI IMG/M metagenome (GOLD analysis project Ga0209717, IMG submission 184418) | Active sludge microbial communities of municipal wastewater-treating anaerobic digesters from USA - AD_UKC048_MetaG (SPAdes) (version 2) | ecosystem: Engineered > Bioreactor > Anaerobic >... | reverse complement strand
GAATTCCAGCGCCAGAATGGTTCCGGTTTGGCGGCAGTCCTCAAGCATCGAATGACCAGTGATTTTGGCCATAAAATCTGCTTGCCGCTGCACGATGCGCTGGATATTGTGCTGGGTTTCTTCGGCGAGTAAAAGATCCAAACTTGCCAGGGCCACCGCACAACCAAGGGGGTTGCCTGTAAAAGAATGGCCGTGAAAGAGGGCTTTCATTTTGTCGTCGGAATAAAAAGCCTGATAAATTGCTTCGGTACAGGTGGTCAGGGCCATCGGCAACATACCACCCGTTAATCCTTTTGAAAGGGCAATGATGTCGGGTTTTTCCTGGCAATGCAGGGTGGCGAACAGTTTCCCGGTCCGCCCAAATCCGGTCATCACCTCGTCGGCAATGCACAATGCCCCGTATTTTTTGCACAAAGCCATTAGTTGATCCAGGATTTCCGGGCGGTACATTAGCATGCCGCCCGCGCCCAGCACCAGGGGTTCAAATACAAAAGCGGCCACATCGCCTTTTTGCAGATGTTGTTCCAGGACTGCCAAACAAGCCGCTTCATTGCCGGGGACAGGGGTAGGAATCCGTTCTACTTTGTACAAAAAATCCTGAAAGGCATCGTAAAAGGACAAATCACCTCCTACCGACATGGTTCCAAAGGTATCCCCGTGATAGGCCAAGTCAAAAGCGATGATCTTTTTGCGGTCGATGCCTTGGTTGTAAAAATATTGAATGGCCATTTTGATGCCCACTTCCACGGCAGTCGATCCATTGTCGGAGAAAAAAACCTTGCTTTGTCCGGCTGGCAACAATGGCAACAAACGTTCAGCCAGTTCAATCGCGCTCGGGTGGGTGAAACCCGCAAAGATGACGTGTTCTAGTTTGCGGGCTTGCTCCGCCAGTTTTTCGGCCATATAGGGATGGGCGTGGCCGTGGATATTGGTCCACCAGGAGGCTACAGCGTCGATGTAGACTTTGCCCGTTTCGTCGTACAATTCCGCGCCTTTGCCCGCCACGATGGCGATCGGGGCATCGGCGGTTTTCATTTGAGTGTAGGGGTGCCAGATGTGGGCACGGTCGCGGGTGATCCAGTTGGGTTGTGGAGGCATTGCAATAACAGTTTGGGTTAGCCCATACGGGTTCTATATGAGACAGCAAAAATGCGGGGACAAAGTTCATTTTTTTAGGAAGGTGGGCAAATTAATATTGAGCTTAATTTCTCCTACACCAGGGTTTTTAGCATTACCAGGCACTTGCCAAATTGTTCTTTCTCAAATGCATCGCGCCATAAAAGATACACGCCATCTCCAAACACCTGAAGGAATGCACGCTCAATTTCGCCAGATTGTGCAAAACCAAAAGGCTCTTGGAAAACAGCTTGTTTTAGGGTCGGGTCCTTGGCACACAGCTCCTTAAGGACTTGAACCGCGCCATCTGTCGAAAAAAGAATTGGCCCATCTCCTTGTTCCTGTAAACCCTGTGCCTTTCGGAGTTTGTATAATGCCATAGTCCAAAGATCAGACAGCGCTTTAAGAAACGCTGAGTGCTCTCCAATTCGCTGGACGAAGTCAAGATCAAAATGACCTATTGCACCTTCAACTGCGGGATCAAAAACTGGTATTGAATCTTTCATTGATCAAACTATCTGAATTTATAGTTGCTCTACACGTTAAACAACCTTTTAGTTCCTTTACTTTAAAGGCGTCCGTAAGTTTTTTCACACTAATAATAGGATTCTTCACTCTAGATTCACAGAGCTCCGCAGCAACACTATGGTCTTGCGGCGTTTTTACAACTGCCCCAACATCTCCCTAAGTGCCTCCTCCGAATTGCTGGAAATTGCCAGCGATGCATTGAATAGTTTTTCAACCACATCGTAGTTTCCCAACTTTACCGCTTCTTCTATTTTGATGAGTTCTTCTTTTAAACTACTAATGCCCATAAAATCGGTCTGCGGTTTTAAGGAATGTGCGTTGATACGCAGTTGCTCCCAATCTCCAGCTTTGAGGTTGCGCTGCATTTCCTCAAAGGTTTTTGGCGCTACATCAAGGTACAAGGAAATGTAGCGCTTCATCTTTTGGGGATCGTCTTTGGTGAATTTTTTTAAAAAACTTAAGTCGACCATTTACACATTGGCTTTAATCAGTTCGAAAATCTCCTTGAAGGCATCTTGACCTTTAATCACGTAGTGTACAGCACCATACATGATGGTTTGTGCGGCGGTTCCATAACTTTCCTGACTGGACAGCATGATTACGGGTAAAGCTTTTTTGCGCTTTTTGATTTGCTTCAGGATATCGATCCCATTTGCGGCATCTCTTTCTTTTGAGTTCAGATAATAGTCCAACACGACCACATCTGGTTGTTCATCCAGGCTTTGTAAACAGGCTTCTCCAGTTGAAAAGGAGGTTATTTGGAATCCCTCATATTGGTCCTTCAAATAATCCGTCAACATTTCGGATAACAAGAGCTCATCGTCTACGATGAAAATCTTTGGATTGCTTTTGATCATGCGTTTTTGTTTTTTAGGTTATAAATTTTGTGTAGCAATTCATCGGTATCAAAAGGCTTCCCAATAAAACCATTCATCCCGGCCTGATAGCACAAATCAACTTCCTCTTTGAGTACGTTGGCGGTCATGGCGATGATGGGCGTGTGGGCTTTTTTATTGCCCAAGCTCCTAATGGCTTTGGTGGCTTCAAATCCATTCATGATCGGCATTTGTACGTCCATCAGGATCACGTCAAATGTGGATGATTTCAATTTCTCCACTGCTATCAATCCATTTTCAGCTAGCGTCACGTTTACCCCTTCGATGGCGTCTTCCAATTCTTCCTGGGCTACTACGGCGTTGAATTGGTTGTCTTCCACCAGCAGGACGCGGATGCCCTTGAGCTCATCCGCTATGTTGGCATTGGCATCTTCCGCCTGAGGTACCCCAGCAGCAGATTCAGCTATGACATAGGGGATGATGAAATGAAACTGACTGCCTTTGCCTTTTTCACTTTCGACCCAAATTTTGCCGCCATGCAATTCTACTAATTTTTTGGAAATACTTAAACCCAAACCAGTGCCGCCGAACTTCCGGGAAGTGTCGCTGTAAGCCTGCTCAAAAGATTGGAAGATTTTTTCCATCCGATCCCGGTCAATGCCAATGCCGGTATCGGATACGGTGAAGTGTACATTCAATTTTTCGCCTTCCTGTTCTGATTTTACCGAGGTAGTGACCAAACCTTTTTCGGTAAATTTAATGGCATTTCCGATCAAATTGATGAGAATCTGGCGCAACCGATTGGCATCGCCCTGAACGGTCAGGTTTTCTGCCGGAATATCTTTTAGCAGTTCCAGGCCCTTTTCTTCGGCTCTAAACTGCATGATGGTATGCACATTATTCACCAATTCATGGACCAAAAAAGGTTCCTGTTCCAGTTCAACTTTGCCGGCTTCAATTTTTGAAATGTCCAAAATATCATTGATGATCACCAACAAGGAATCGGAAGATTGTTTAATACCATCCAGGTATTCTTTTTGATCTTCTTTGGGGTTGCGCCGGATCAAAATATCGGTCATGCCTTTGATGGCATTCATGGGGGTGCGGATCTCGTGGCTCATGTTGGCCAGGAATTGGTGTTTGGCGCGCTCGCTGTTTTCGGCTTTTTCCTTTTCGGCTTCGATGATCTCGTTTTTTTGTTGCAATAATTTCTGGGTTTTTCGGGTATAGCGAAGCCTGTAATACAATCCCAAAGCAAGCAACAAGGCTGAAATACCTAAAAACAGAATCCAGTTTCTGGTGGACTTTTGTGTGTTCAATTGGGTTTGAAAATCGAGTTCAGATTTCAGTTGTTGTTGGGTAAATTGATTCTCCAGTTCCAAACGGGTTACTTCACTGCCATTTCTCCATACAGCCAATGAATCTTCTACCTCTACATATAGTTTGTAATTCTCTAATGCCTTTTTATAGTCTCCTTTTGCTTCGTATGCTTTGACAAGAATGTCGTATTGATCTGATACTGTTCTAAACCAGCTTACTTGCATATCTTTTGAAGGCTTGATTGTGCTGATAGCTTCATCATATCTTTTCAAACCCATCAAGGCATTGGCTTTTGCAATAAAAAAATCAACTTCCAGTTTTATACCACCATTATCTTTTGAAAACTTTTCAACTTCGTTCAGATCTGTTAAGGCTTCCACATAGTTGCCGGATAAATTCTTAATGCCAGCACTTACTATTTTTGCGATATTGTAACACGGTTCACATTTCTTAATATTTTTCATAAAGTACATAGCAGAATCCACATAGACTTTTGCCTGAACCTCATCTTTTGACTTTAATTTTAACATTGACATGGTTATATATGAACTACCCAATAGAAGCGTATCTTTTTGTTGATGAGCCAACTCCAAACTTTTATAAACGTACTTTTCTGATTCTTTGTAATTACCTATATTGGTATGAATAATAGAAAGCATTTCAATGTTTCGTGTGTATGACCCGTCAAGTAATTTTAATTTTTCAGATATACGTTGGCTTTCCCGGAGATAAGCCAAGGCTTTTGGATATTTGTTCTTTGTCCCATAGTATGCTCCTAGACCAAACATTAACTCCCGTAGCAATGTAATATCTTTACGGCTATCTGACAAAGTGTTTTTTATTTTATTGAATTCATTGATAATATCTTCCTCTTTAATATCTGCCTGGCATGCAGAAGATGAAATCGTATATGCCATAAAAACCGGAAATTTGGATGCATTTGCCACCTTGGCACTTTCTATTACCTTGTTGATTTCAATACAGCCACGGGCAAAGTCAGTTTGAATCATAGCATAATTATATGATGAAGCGAGATAAAATAATGGCAAATACTCCTTCTTATCGAGTTTTAAAGCCAATTCAATCGCTTTATCTGACGCAACAAACCACTTGTTATCTAATTTGGCTCCATTTTCAAATATTTCCCAAACGTTAAGCCGGTCAAAGTATGCTTTTATCCTGTCTCCATCCGGTTTCGATTTATCTTTCCAGATGGCATACAGCTCCGCATCCGCTTTGGATTGCCCGTAACCAATGGTGGTAAAAAGTATTCCGATAACCATCAGAATAAATGTTGGAAGTATATGTGAATTTTTCATAATTATCTTTTTATCAACTGGTGAATTTTTTGGAGCAGCTCTGTCGTATCAAAGGGTTTCCCGATAAAATCGTTCATGCCTGCCTCGTAACACAAATCGACTTCCTCTTTGAGTACGTTGGCGGTCATGGCAATGATGGGCGTATGGGCTTTTTCATTGCCGAAGTTCCGCATGGCTTTGGTGGCTTCAAATCCATTCATCGTCGGCATTTGTACATCCATTAAAATCACATCAAATGTGGATGACTTTAGTTTTTCCACTGCAATTAATCCATTTTCAGCCAGCTCCACTTGAACCCCTTCAATGGCGTCTTCCAATTCTTCCTGCGCCACTACCGCGTTGAATTGATTGTCTTCCACCAGGAGAATGCGGGCGCCTTTGAGCGCCTCGGCTACATTGGCGTTTGCATCTTCCGGCTGGGGCGTATCAACGGCTGTTCCGGCTATGACATAAGGGATGGTAAAATGAAACTGACTGCCTTTGCCTTTTTCGCTCTCCACCCAGATTTTTCCACCGTGTAGTTCAACTAACTTTTTGGAGATGCTTAAGCCCAGGCCAGTGCCGCCGAACTTCCGGGAAGTGTCGCTGTATGCCTGCTCAAAAGATTTAAAGATTTTATCCATCCGATCCTGGTCAATGCCAATACCGGTATCGGAAATAATGAAATGTACATTCACTTTCTCCCCGCTCTGTTCCGATTTTACGGAAGTAGTCACCAAGCCTTTTTCCGTGAACTTAATGGCGTTCCCGATTAAATTGAGGAGAATCTGACGCAATCGGGTGGCATCTCCCTGAACGGTCAGATTTTCTGCCGGAATATCTTTCAGCAGTTCCAGCCCCTTTTCTTCGGCCTTAAACTGCATGATGGTATGTACATTATTCACCAGTTCAACGACAGAAAAAGGTTCGTTCTCCAGTTCAACTTTACCAGCCTCTATTTTTGAAATATCCAGAATATCATTGATGATGACCAGCAGGGAATCAGAAGATTGTTTAATGCCTTCCAGGTATTCTTTCTGGTCGTCTTTGGGATTGCGCCTTAATAAAATATCCGTCATGCCCTTGATGGCATTCATGGGCGTGCGGATCTCGTGGCTCATGTTGGCCAGGAATTGGTGTTTGGCGCGTTCGCTGGCTTGCGCTTTTTCTTTTTCGGCCTGATCCTCCCGCAATTGTTTGATGTAATAGGCGGTAATCAGCATCAATCCCAGTGTGGATAAAGTCCATAAAACATATGAAATTCGTATCATGCCATCAGAGCCCGAAAACGTGATTACCAAAGCAAGGATAAAAGGACTGATACACAGCACATAAAACAACAAGAACAAATTCGCAAATTTAACCCGCTTTATCGCCGCATAAATGGCCTGAATGAACAGTATTATCGCTACAAACGGGATAAAATAACTCAATACGCGGTCGATTACCGGCGAATCATCCGCAGCTGAAAGTGGTGCAAAAAAATAATGATAGAACAGTGTTCCCAAAGCAACAAGAAGGATGATCAGCAAGGTGATAAATATTATCCGGTTGGCTTTGTAAATCCAATTAGACCACTGTTTGATATTCAATATGGTTTCGGCGTATTTAAACAAGCCCAATATGATTATGGATCCAGCAAAAGCACTAATAGCCGCATTGTATTGAAATTGACTAAAAATATTTGAATTGTTAAACATGAGGATGAAAAGTCCTGTAAACATCAACAGCAGATAAAGGTAGGAACGCTCTTTGTTGATCAGGAAAAGAATGAAATAATACAGCATCAGGATCAGTGCAACGCCGGTCATGATGTAATGCGGCAGGTATTGTTGGTTGTGGTCGTACCATAGTTGGGACTCTTCAAAATGGGCGATCTCAAATTTAGTAAGCGTTGTAGATGCATTGGGAAATAACTTATTGGATTTGAACTTAATAAAAATGGTCAGGCTGTCATTGTAGGGGGCATTGATGCGGATGATGTTGTATAAGCCGGGAACCATTTTTTGCTCATCCGCCAGGTTAGTTCCCGTACGATACTTTTTGTAATTCTTGTACACGTCTGGCACATAAACCTCCACATCATCCCATTGTTCGGGTAGCATAAATGAGTGTTTGGCGGTGCTTTTCGCCGTATTCACCACCTTCAATTGCGCCCAGTAACCGACCGATGGTTTTCGGTCCATTATTTGGTAAGGATACATGGGGGCTAACCTGCCCCAGTTATTTACTACATCCTTCAGGTTGTACTGCTGTTTGGGGTCTTCGATAAAGTTCAAGGAATGAATGATGTGGTTTAGTCTGCGTGGTTGAAGATAGTTGTGCGTATGCGTTATGGAATCCGGGATATGGTAGTACCCTCCAAATTCCTGAAAGTATCGGGGATCTGCCAACACCAGGCAAACATGATCTGGGCGCCAAACGGCATTGTTGTTTTTTCTTGCACCTTCTAGTCTAATGTACAATGTTTTAACCTCGTTTTTTTCTAATGCCAATTCAAAAAAATTGGCGCCATATTTAAAATCTTTTTCTTTTGGCGAAAGTGCCAGCCCAAATTTATAATGCTCCGTTGCTTTGCCTTTTGATGATACGTATAAATCTACCTTGTCCCAGCTTGCTCCCCAGTTTCTCCCGATCAGAAACAAATAATGACCCTGCTTTGTATTGCTGCCCACTACTTTCAACTTAACCCAATACACGGCATCCTGATTAAAAAAGGTCTTCGAAACAGTATAACTGGCATCCGACGCTCTTAGCTTATACAATTCATTTCCAGGTTCAAGGGTGAAATTGTTTTTGTACCTGGCTTGAAATGCGGGGGAGCTGATTTCATCGAAGGTTAATTTACCTGTTCTATCCTCCAGGAGCTGTAGTTCATCGTAGATATAGGTGTGCGCTTGAGTGGAATGAGGATCTTGCTTATTTTTTAAAAATCGCAGCCCTTCATCCAGGTGATAGCCATAGGCAAGGGCCATTTTTTGAATCAGCAGCTCATATTGGTCTCGTTGTTTGGTGTCTCCCTTCAAGTGATAAACTTTTGAGAGCAATCTATAAGCATCCCGCAGGTTGGCCGTGTCCTTATTTGATAGGGCAGCCGCCACTACCTGCCTGGTTTGGGAAATGGCTGCATCATAAGCTTTGTTTTCTATCGCCTTGGCGATGGTTGAAAGCAATTGTTGCCGGGCTTCAAAACCTGGTGGTAGGATCGTTTTTTCAGCTATAGAATCTATGGATCTGCTATCCTGTACGTTCTTTTGAGCTGGGCATAAATGTGCCTCAGCCAAAAGCAACAAAAGGGACAATAAAATTTTACTTAAATTCATCGCTAGGTCTATTATTAGTGGGGCAAAAATCAGTGCTCATTTTTCTTGAGCCAAAGGATTAGATAAGGCACTTGAAATGAACCGTTTACTCATCTAATCCTTTGGCAAAATGAGCACTGATTTTTTTATCGCCCTTAGTGTTCACCAAAAGTAGGGTATCCGATTGGTAAGCATTACGTTTGAGTTATCAGAAGGTAGATATAATTATCGAACGGTTTGCTGACCATATGAAATAATCCAGCATATCTTTGCTGACTATGATCTCAAAGCAACCATTAAAAGCCCTAATCGTAGAAGACAATGCCTTTATGGCAACGGTTTTGCATGATTTGCTCGTGCAACATGCAAACACTATTGCTGTTTTAGCCATTGCCAATACCGGGGCGGAGGCATTACAATTGATTGCTTCTAAAAAACCCAATGTTGTTTTTCTGGATGTTGAATTGCCGGATATGACGGGTTTTGAACTGCTTCAGCAGTTGGACAACATCAATTTCCAAACCATTTTTACCACCTCGCACAGTCATTATGCGATCAAAGCATTTCGATTCAACGCCTTGGACTATTTGGTTAAGCCAGTTGAAGAAAGTGAATTAGATGAAGCGATAAAACGTTTGCTGAAGTCTGCCAATAATGGGATGGAAGTGAAGCAGGCTTTGTCTAACCTTGAAGTGCAATCAGTTGAAAATCAAAAACTGGTATTGCCAAAGCAAAATGGGACACTGCGATTACCGTTGAAACAAATTACACACATTGAAGGCGAGCGCAATTACAGTTATATTCATTTATCAAACGGCTCGCGTGAGTTGTCCTCAAAAAATTTAGCCTATTTTGAAGACATACTCCTTGACAAAGGGTTTTTCAGGAGCCATCGTTCGTATCTGGTGAATAAATCCCATGTCGAGGCATTAGCAGGGGATCATTTTGTTTTGAAAAATAAGGTTGAAATTCCCATTTCCCGGCGGAGGAAGACGGAAGCGGAGTCCTGGTTTTTTTAGTATAAAAATCTCCCAGGATTCTCAAAGTCTCTCCGTAATACTTCCGCCTGCTTTGCAATTGCCTCAGGCGAAATGTGTGCCATCTCCCCCACTCGCCCCAGCACCTTCACCCCACTCAGCGCTTCAATCGCTTTTTCCGAAGCCACATTCTCCACTCCATTGTACAACAATCCAGCCAGCTCAATCCCTCGCGAACGCAATACCTCCAGGCTCAACAAAGTATGATTGATGCTACCCAAATAATGCCGACTGACCAGGATCACGGGCAGGTTCAAGTGTTTGATCAAGTCCAGCATGGTTTCCTGATGATTCAAGGGCACCATCAAACCACCAGCACCTTCTACAATCAAGGGACGGGAGGTATCGGGCAACTGGAAATCCTGGACTTTGATCTCCACCCCGTCAATAGCGGCCGAGGCATGGGGTGAAAGGGGGGTGTTCAAACGAAAACGTTCGGGATGAATGCGGGTGAGAGGGTTGCTGACCCAGCGCTGGATTTTTAGGGAGTCAGAATTGTCTAGATCTCCCGATTGGATGGGTTTCCAGTAGTCGGCGTGAAGCGCCTCGGTGAGGATGGCGGATACGATGGTTTTGCCTATTTCGGTGCCGATGCCGGTCACAAAGTATTGATTCACGATGGTCGTATCTTTTGGTGAATCAGTCATGGGAACCAAAGCGGCATTTTTTTAGCACAAAGGACACAAAGGAGGGCACAAAGGACACAAAGAGAGCGACTTTGACGTCGCTTGCAGTATAACTTGTTAAAGACTTCAATCGCAATCTAGATTCAGCCCCGTGTCAACATCTCACCTTTGTGTTCTTTGTGCCCTCCTTTGCGTCCTTTGTGCTCCAAAATGTCGCTTTAGCCTTCCCCAAACCAACTCAATTGTTTTCAAATCTTAATCCCTTCCTCCAACAGCTCCAGCAAACGCTGAATCTGCTCTTCCGTATTAAAACTGTGCAAACAAATCCGCAGCCGTTCCTGCCCTTTGGGCACCGTCGGATGCAAAATCGGCCATACCGCAAACCCATGGTCTTGCAGCGTTTTTGCCAGTTCCCGCACTGCCGAGTTGCCTGGATACACCAAACTCTGGATCGCACTACGGCTTGGAATAAACTGTGGACGCAATGAAGCGGGGATTTGTTCGGTGAAAAAGCGGATATTTTGCTGTAAAGCTTGCAATGCAGTTCCCTCTTGCATTTCCTGGTAAGCCGCTCTCACCCCCGCCAAACCATGCCAGGGCAAAGCTGTAGTATAAATGAACGGTTTGGAAAAATTGAGTAAATAATCTATCAAATATGTCGCGCCACAAACCACTGCCCCATGCCCCCCCAGAGCTTTACCAAAAGTGTAAATGCGCCCCCAAACCCGCTCTTCCAAACCCAATTCAGCCACCAATCCACACCCTTCCGGCCCTAAGACCCCAGTTGCATGCGCTTCATCCACGATCAGGGCAGCGCCATATTTTTCACACAATTCCAGCATTTCGACCAAAGGAGCTTCGTCGCCATCCATCGAATACACACTTTCTACGACTACAAAAATCTGGCCTTTGGATATTTGCAACTTCTGCTCCAAATGCTCCAGGTCATTGTGACGGAAAGAATAATGAGTAGCCAAACTCAGTTTCAAGCCTTCCCGCAAAGAGGCGTGAATCAGCTGGTCGTACAGTATGGTGTCGTGCCGCTCGGCCATACAAGACAACAAACCCTGGTTGGCGGCATAGCCCGAATTGAACAAAAGCGCTTTTTCAGTGCAATGAAAAGTCGCCAAAAAATGCTCAAAGACTTCCATTTCCTTCCGATTGCCGCTGATCAGGCGTGACCCGGTTGCGCCCAAAGTCCCCTCTTTGTCCAAAGCACTTTGGATGGCTGCTTTTACCGCCTGATTTTGGGCCATCCCCAGGTAATCATTGCTGTAAAAATCGATCAAATCCAAAGCCACTGGCAAACGACGCAATGAATCTGCCTGTTCCCGGTTGAACAGCTCGGTCATCATTTTTTTAGCGATGTGGAAATCGTTTTTCATTTGCCAAACCCTTTCTACTGAACAAAGCGTTAACTTTACTGATTAATCATTGAAAATTTCACCTTCCAATGGAATTCGGGAAACTCCCTGACATCAGTAAAGTCGACTTCAGCTTGCCAGAGGATGCTCCAGCCACGGCTAAATCGTTGCGAAAGTACAATAAGTCCGAAAAATTTCACTTTTACATCGGCTGTACGGGCTGGTCGATGAAAGAATGGGTGGGGAACATCTACCCTGCGGGCACCAAAGCGCAGGATTATCTACAGGCTTATGGCGTACAATTCAATACCATTGAACTGAATACCACCCATTACCGCATTCCCGATCTGGGGACCATCGACAAGTGGAAAGCAGAAACGCCAGCAGATTTTCGTTTTTGCCCCAAAGTACCGCAAATCCTGAGCCATAGCCGCGATTTGGGGCTGAGCAATCCGGCCTTTGGTTTGTTTTGTGAATCGGTAGTGGCTTTGGGTGAAAAACTGGGGGCTTGTTTTTTACAAGTACCGCCCCATTTTGGATTAAACTCTCGGGGAGTTTTGGAAAAATTCATCCAGCATTGGCCAAAATCCATTCCCTTGAATGTGGAACTACGCCATGAATCCTGGTTTGATGGAGCATCTGCCGAAGCCGAAGCAGTATTTGAACAATTGGCAGTCGCAGAGATGGGGACGGTGCTGACCGATGTGGCGGGTCGCCGCGATGTGTTGCACATGCGCCTGACTTCACCCATCGCGATGATCCGTTTTGTGGGCAATAAATTGCATCCTACGGATTACAGTCGGATCGATGCCTGGATTCCACGTTTGCGCCAATGGCACGAACAAGGCTTGCAAGAGGTGTATTTTTTCACCCACGAACCCGATAATCTATTGGCTCCTGAGTTGGCTAAATATTTGTGTACAGCGCTATCGGCTTTTCCTGAAGTAGAAACCCGTGGACCGCAGAAAATCACTACCGACAGTTCTGGACAAATCAGTCTATTTTGAAGCGTCAAATTATTGCATATGAATGGGAACGCGGATGACGCGGATTGAGCGGATTTACGCGGATTTTGATTCCGCCTGTGGCGAAATGTCATGGCCACAAATTGCACATGAATATAAAAGCCGAACAGGTCGAGACGTACCTTAGTTTACGGCTCGATTTGTGAAAATTTGTGCAATTTGTGGCAAAAATAGCTCCGCCGTAGGCGTGAGCCAAATCCGCGTAAATCCGCTCAATCCGCGTCATCCGCGTTCCCATTATTGTCGCTTTTATGCACAATTAAGTCTCAGCAGTAATTCACAATGAAAGCACTAGAACTCAACAGCGATTTTAAAACCGCCCTCGATCTCATCGAAAAAGAGGGCAAAAACCTGTTCATCACCGGACGGGCAGGTACGGGTAAGTCCACGCTGTTGCAGTTGTTCCGCAATACCACCCGCAAAAAAGCCGTGGTACTGGCCCCCACTGGCGTAGCCGCCCTGAATGTACGCGGCCAAACCATCCACTCATTTTTTGGTTTTCCACCTCGCTTGATCTCCCCTCGTGAAATCAGCAAGCGCAAAGACCGACGTTTGTACCGCAACATGGAGGTGCTGGTCATCGACGAAATATCGATGGTGCGCGCGGATGTATTGGACAACATCGATTATTTCCTGCGCCTCAACCGCGACAGCCCCTTGCCCTTTGGCGGGGTGCAGGTGGTCTTTTTTGGCGATTTGTTTCAGTTGCCGCCCGTTGTGGCTACTGATTTTGAACAGGAAGTATTCAGCACGACTTACGATTCCGCTTTTTTCTTTTCAGCGCAAGTTTTCAAACGCGGCTTTGACCTGGAGATGATGGAGTTGCGCAAGGTATACCGCCAGGACAATCGGCACTTCCTGCGCCTGCTGGACGGCATTCGCCTGAACCACGCCGATCAAGACGACCTCGACGAACTCAATGAACGTTTTGACCCGCATTTTGAATCCGCAGATTTTTACATTACCCTCAGTGCCCGCAACGCCACCGCCGACCGCATCAACCAGCGGGAGTTGAGCAAAATTGACCTTCCTGAACGCAAATACCTCGCTACAGTGACGGGTGAATTCAACCCAACACTTTACCCTGCCGAGGCTGTGTTGAGCTTAAAACTTGGTGCGCAGGTGATGTTGCTCAAAAATGACCCGGATCGCCGCTACGTCAACGGGACGATTGGCAAAATTATAGCCCTGGAAAATGAGAGCTTGAAGATTACGATTGAAGATGGATTTGGCGACTTGAAAGAAATTGACGTAGCGCCTGTAACCTGGGAGATCATCCGCTACAAAAACGATCCAACTCAAACCGAAGACATTCAAACCGAGGTGATCGGAACTTTTACCCAGTTCCCCCTCCGTTTGGCCTGGGCGGTTACCATCCATAAAGCCCAAGGAAAAACCTTTGACCGGGTCATCATTGATTTGGGCGCTGGTGCTTTTGAACACGGCCAAACTTATGTGGCCTTGAGCCGTTGCCGGACACTGGAAGGAATAGTGCTGCGGCAAAGGATTCGCCCACAGGATGTGTTGACGGACATGCGGATTTTGGATTTTTATCAGTTGATGCGGGGGAGGTAATTTGCCAAAAGTTGATGAAGGTTGATGGTAAGACGAGACACACATATACCCCGCGCGGGCAGGGCAGGTGAAATTTTGGCGAATTTATTTTTTTGGCCAGCAAGGCGCAAAGCGCAGACGTAGCCAAAGCTACGGCGAGCATTTGCAACGCGGCAGGGCGAAAAAAGAAAGAGACAAAAATCACCTGGTCTTCCCGTGCGGGGTATAGTATTCCGGGTACAAACC
>Ga0209717_1003295_pt1 | contig 14259 bp, 11 predicted proteins | sample AD_UKC048_MetaG_FD_184418 | JGI IMG/M metagenome (GOLD analysis project Ga0209717, IMG submission 184418) | Active sludge microbial communities of municipal wastewater-treating anaerobic digesters from USA - AD_UKC048_MetaG (SPAdes) (version 2) | ecosystem: Engineered > Bioreactor > Anaerobic >... | reverse complement strand
TGAAGATTATCCGCTGGTTATCCTGATCAATGAAGCATCGGCCTCGGCCAGCGAAATCGTAGCCGGCGCCATCCAGGACAATGACCGGGGACTGATCGTCGGACGCAGGTCGTTTGGCAAAGGGTTGGTACAGGAGCAACTTACTTTCCCCGACGGATCAGCCGTAAGGCTTACCGTTGCCCGCTATCATACCCCGACGGGACGCAGTATCCAGCGGCCTTACAAGGAAGGTGAAAAGGATGAATATTACCATGAACTCTACGACCGGTATGCCAATGGGGAGATGGAAAATCCCGACAGCATTTCTTTAACAGATACGGTTAAATACTACACTCCTGCCGGGAAGGTGGTATATGGCGGTGGCGGAATTATGCCCGATGTTTATGTGGCTTTGGCGACTGAAGAGAAAGAGGTGCTTTACCGCAAGCTGATCCACCAGAATACAATCTTTCAATATGCTTTCAATTATACCGACCGGGAAAGGCCGTCACTGGCAAAATATTCGACACCGAAAGAGTTCATTGAGAGATTCAAGGTGGATGACAAGCTTTTCAGCGATCTGATGGATTATGCCAGGAACCAGGATATCTACTATACGCCTTCTGAGCTCATTGATTCAAAGGAGAAGATAAAGACACTGCTGAAAGCTTACATCGGCCGCAACCTGCTGGATGATGAAGCCTTCTATCCCGTTTACCATGAGGTCGATAAAGTTTTCCAGATCGCCCTCGATACTCTGATTAAGAATAATTAGAGAATCCGTATCATCCGCGGCATCCGCGTGCCATTATTAAGACAGTTCAAAATTCAAAGGGCAAAGTTCAAAGTTGCTTTTTACATATCAAATCCCTAACTTTGAACTTTGAACTATTAACTTTGAACTAATCCTAGAGTTATGAACCACGAATTACCTTCACTCCCTTTTGCGCTTGATGCGCTGGAGCCTTTTATTTCGAAGAACACTCTGGAGTTCCATTATGGAAAGCATCACCAGGCGTATGTCACGAACCTGAACAAGCTGCTTCCCGGCTCTCCTTTTGAGAATGCCACGCTGGAAGAGATCGTAATGAAAGCCACCGGCGGCATCTTTAACAATGGCGCCCAGGTGTGGAACCATACATTCTACTGGCACTGCCTGAGCCCCTTCGGAGGAGGCATGCCGGCCGGAAAACTGATGGAAATGATCGACCGCGACTTCGGGTCGTATGAAGGTTTCAAAGAGCACTTCACCCAGGCGGCTGCCACCCTGTTCGGCGCGGGCTGGGCCTGGCTGTCGATCGACGGCTACGGAAAACTGGTCATCACGCAGGAAAGCAATGCCGGCAACCCGATGCGTAATGGCCTGAAGCCCCTTCTCACCTGCGACGTCTGGGAGCACGCCTATTATCTCGATAAGCAGAACCGCCGGCCCGATTATATTGGCGATTTCTGGAAGATTGTGGACTGGAAGGCGGCGGAGGGGAGAGTCTAGGACAGGGAGACAAGGAGACGGGGAGACAAGGAGACGGGGAGACAAGGAGACGGGGAGACAAGGAGATGGGGAGACAAGGAGACAAGGAGACGGGGAGACAAGGAGACGGGGAGAGATGTTTTGTTAATAAATATTTTAAGGTTACCGGGTATTTTCTGTTGATTTTCCGGATAAACAAGAAAAATGTATAATTAAAATTTCTTGTTTATGAAGATTCACAATCATGAAGATCTGGAAGTTTTCCAGCAATCGTTTTCAGCCGCTGTCGAGATTTTTAAATTGACAAAGACCTTCCCGGGAGAAGAACTGTTTTCACTTACTGATCAAATCAGACGGTCGTCCCGGTCAGTTTGTGCAAATATCTCTGAAGCCTTCAGAAAAAGGTATTATCCAAAATCCTTTACTGCTAAAATTACCGATGCAGAAGGAGAAGCTGCCGAAACGCAGGTTTGGTTGAAATTCTGCTTACATTTCAGCTATATTGAACAGATTAAATACAATGAACTGATGGAAGCTTACAACAATATTCTTGGAAAGCTGGTCGTAATGAGGAATAATCCTAATAAATGGTCAATCGATCATTAACACATCCTCTCTCCGTCTCCTAATCTCCCCATCTCCTTGTCTCCCCATCTCCTTGTCTCCCCATCTCCTTGTCTCCCCGTCTCCTTGTCTCCCCATCTCCTTGTCTCCCTATTCGACCGTTACGCTCTTCGCCAGATTCCTCGGCTGATCGACGTTGCAGCCTCTCATCACGGCGATATGGTAGGACAATAATTGCAACGGAACCGTAGCCAGCAGCGGTACCAGCATCTCCTCCGTCTCCGGAATTTCGATCACATGGTCGGCCATTTCACGGACCTGCTCATCGTGTTCGGTTACAATGGCAATTATTTTTCCTTTGCGGGCTTTCACCTCCTGGATGTTGCTGAGCACTTTTTCGTAAGTGCCTTTGTTGCCTGCCACGAATACCACCGGCATCTCCTCGTCGATCAGGGCAATAGGGCCATGTTTCATTTCGGCGGCAGGATAGCCTTCGGCATGGATGTAGGAAATCTCTTTCAGCTTCAGGGCCCCTTCCAGCGCCACCGGGAAATTATAGCCTCTCCCCAGGTAAAGGAAGTTGCGATGGTCTTTGTACATCTCCGCGATCGAATGGACGAGCGGGTCGACCTGTAGGGTCTTCTCCACTTTTTCCGGGATCAGGTCGAGTTCGTGTATGATACGGAGAAAGCGGGATTTCGGGATCGTTCCTTTTTTCGAGGCAATGGTCAGCGCCATCATGGCCAGTACGGCTACCTGTGCCGTGAATGCTTTGGTGGAGGCTACGCCGATCTCCGGGCCGGCATGGGTGTACGAGCCCGCATGGGTAGCCCGGGCGATCGAGGAACCGACCACATTACAGATTCCAAGGATCGTGGCGCCTCTCCCTTTGGCCAGCTCAATGGCGGCCAGCGTATCCGCTGTTTCACCTGATTGCGAGATGGCGATCACAACATCTTTTTCGCACAGGATAGGATTGCGGTAACGAAATTCGGAGGCATATTCGACTTCTACGGGTATCCTGGCCAGCTCCTCGAGCAGATATTCGCCGACAAGACCGGCATGCCAGGATGTACCACAGGCTACGATGATGATCCGTTCCGCATTCATCAGCTTTTGCTCATAGTCGACAATCCCGCCGAGTGACACGGTCCCTTCCTGCAATCTGAGCCTGCCGCGCAGACTGTCGCGGATGGAGCGGGGCTGCTCGAATATCTCTTTCAGCATGAAATGCTCAAAACCGCTTTTCTCCAGGGCAGAAAGATTCAGCTCGAGTTTCTGAATGTAGGGTGTCTTTTCTTTGTTCTTTATAGTGATGATCTTCAGCGGCTTTCCTCTGCGGAGAATGGCCAGTTCCTCGTCGTTCAGGTAAACGACGTCTTTAGTGTACTCTACGATTGGGGTTGCGTCGGACGCGATGAACAGTTCCTCAGCCCCGATCCCGACCACCAGCGGGGAACTTTTGCGGGCGGCGATCAGCATGTCGGGGTGATTCTTTGAGATGATCACTATGGCATAAGCGCCCACAACCTGGTTCAGGGCAATCCGCACCGCTTCGACCAGGTCGACCTTTTCGTTGAGCTGAATGTCTTCGATCAGGTGAATGAGGGCTTCGGTGTCGGTATTGCTGGTAAACTTATATCCCCGGTTGATCAGCTCTTTTTTCAGGGTAAGATAATTTTCGATGATACCGTTATGGATGATCGCCAGGTTTTTGGATTGGGAATAATGGGGATGGGCGTTGATATCATTGGGTTCGCCATGGGTTGCCCATCGTGTGTGGGCTATTCCGATCGTTCCTTCCAACGCCATATTTTTTGTCAGGGTCTCAAGATCAGCGACTTTTCCTTTGGTTTTCAGAACGCTAAGTTCATCGTTAAGAATGGCGATCCCGGCGCTGTCGTAGCCCCTGTATTCGAGCCGGTACAGGCCTTTCATCAGGATCGGGTAAGCTTCCTGTGGGCCAAGGTAAGCAACAATTCCGCACATAGATTGGTTTTCAGTTTAAGGTTGTATAAGTAATGACCAGCTTCATACGGTCCTCGGCATCAACCGGAGACTGGGGATTTGTTCCGCTTAGCAACACACGTTCCGAATTGATCGATCCGCCGCTCAGGTATATTTCGTAGCCGTAATCGGTACTGTCGCTCCGCATCAGTTCCTGGACGGTCGATGTGATCCGGAACCAGTATCCGCCTTTGGATTCATCGTAAAATCCGCCAAAATAGCTGTCGCCGTCAAGCTGGTCGTTTAAAATACTATAGGAACCGTCGCCGTTTCGTTTCACCATGATCAGCGAAGCGGCACGGGCCAGTTCAGGGTTTTGTTCATAGGCCTGGAGGAAAAACCGGGCCTCATTGACCGCTATCTTTCCGTTGTTATAATAATTTTTAATATTTGGAAAACGGATATATGTTTTAACGCCACCTAAAGCCTGAACATAACAAACCGATTTTCCCAGGGTGGTATCGCCGTCGATCACCTGCGCTTTAAATTCAGGGCTCCCCAGCGAATAATCATGATCGAAATGGCTGAACCGGGCACAGTTGCTGTTGATCAGGTAGGAAAACCGGAGTGAATCATCTTCCCCGTTGTGATAATACAGCGTCATTTCGGAAAGTTCTGACAACAGGTTGAAATAGACGATGGAACCTCCGGCGGTTGCCGGTTCGGCCGTGACGTACAGTCCATAGAAATAGTTGATGAAGCTGGCGTTACTGGCCATGCTGTCGGCCGGGGCATTCATCAGTTTTTCTGCAAGTGAAAATGAGAACTGCCCCAGGTTGATCCTCAGGTGCGGATCCAGTGTGTCTTCACCGATGATCACATCGGTGGATAGGTCAGGGGTAAAGGTCTTTTCGGCCAGGAGGTCGCTCTCGTAAGCTACAGAATGGTTCGAATAGTACATGGAGTCGATAAAGATCCTCTCCGACATTTCATAAACCCGGATGGTCATCGGAGCCAGTGTATCTCCGTAAATATCATCGTAATCGAGGGTAAGGACAATAGAGTCGGGATAAGGGGTAGAGCCAAAATCGTAAGCCGTCTTGCTTAGCCTGAGCTGTGTGTAGAAACTGGCCGTGGAGCGTCCGAATACCGGATCGACCAGGCTGCCGAGGAGTGTAACGGATGTTTCGTCGGTTTTCACCGAATCGACCAGAGTCGAATAGGCTAAAATGGTAGCCGTGTCGGATGAAAATACGTTCAGCTTGTCGTTAGGAGGCTGGATATCAATCCCCAGGTCATTATCATCCTGTTTACAACCGGCCATGTTGAAAACCATAACCAGGATTATCCCTGCAAATAACCAACTCAGCTTTTTTATCATTCTTGCGGTTTGTTTGTAAAATGATGAGGCGTCGATAAGTTACTTTGCTTTTCCAGTCTCTTCGTTCAGTACTTTGTCGTAAAAATCTGAGAAAGCATCGATATATTTATCTTCTTCCTGGTATTCCAGGTAAGGTTTTCCGGAAGCTTTGGCATGTGAATCCAGTTCTGTGTTAATTTCAGGGCTCCCGGCAATGATACCGTCGGAATATTCCATTGCCGCCTTGAGTAATGAAACGTAATGGGTCTTCTTGTAGTATGCAAGGTCTTGTTTGGTTATACCTTCATATTTAATTTTTTTGGAGATATCGGCCGGAAAATCTTCCTTAAAGTCATCATTATAAATAGATAGGACAACTTTAGTTTCACTGAAAAGGGGATTGTCGCGGTACGATTTTTTAAGGTATAGAGGGACAAATCCGGTAAACCAGCCGTGGCAGTGGATGATATCGGGGGCCCACCCGAGCTTTTTTACCGTTTCGAGCACGCCGCGCGCGAAAAAGATGGCCCGTTCATCATTATCCTCGAAAAACTTCCCCGATTTATCGTAAAGCTGGGCTTTCCGCTGGAAGTAGTCCTCATTGTCGATAAAATAGATCTGCATCCGGGCTTGCTGGATGGAGGCGACTTTGATGATGAGCGGGTGGTCGTTGTTGTCGATGATGAGGTTCATGCCCGAAAGGCGGATCACTTCGTGAAGCTGGTTTCGGCGTTCATTGATGTTGCCGTAACGGGGCATGAAGGTGCGGATTTCCCTGCCTTTTTCCTGTATCCCCTGTGGAAGGTAGCGGCCCTTGAGCCCTATGGGTGTTTCTTCAGTATATGGGGTGATTTCCTGCGATACGAAGAGGATCCTCTTTTTTTCCATAACCGGAAGCTTGTGTGTGTTTCTAAAAAAAGAAGTGCAAAGGTAGTTAAAATTAAGTAATTAATCAATTTTCAATTACCTCTTGCACTGGACCTTCTTTTTTGGGAAAGAATTTCTTCTGGAAAACCAGCAGCATTAAAACGCCGGTGGTAATGGATGCGTCGGCGATGTTGAAAACGGGGCGGAAAAAAATAAATTGCGTCCCCCCACGGATCGGGATCCAATCGGGCAATGTGGTATCGATGACGGGAAAATAGAGCATATCGACCACTTTTCCGTGAAGGAACGACGCGTATCCTCCGCCGGGTGGGAAAAGCGAAGCTACTGTATGATAACTGCTATGGCTGAAGATCAGTCCGTAAAAAGCGCTGTCGAGGATGTTTCCCAATGCACCGGCCAGGATGAGCGAGAAGCTCCAAACCAGCCCGGGATGGGGCGATTTGGCCCGCATCCGGAACATGTAAATGGCGATCACGATAACGGCAATGATCCGGAATATGCTCAGGATCAGTTTCCCGAAGGCGCCTCCGAATGTGATGCCGAATGCCATCCCCTCATTTTCGGTAAAATGAAGAATAAACCAATTGCCCAGCACATGGATCTCTTCCCCGATGGTCATATGGGTTTTGATCCAGAATTTGAGCACCTGGTCGGCGACCAGCACCAGAAAAACAATCAGGATTGCTTTCTTCAAGGCCTATCTCTGGTTAAGCTTGGCTTCGATGCTGAGTGTGGCGTGCGGTACGCTCTTGAGCCGTTCTTTCGAAATGAGCTTGCCTGTCACCCTGCAGATGCCGTAGGTCTTGTTCTCGATGCGAAGCAAGGCATTTTCCAGGTTGTTGATAAACTTTTGCTGGCGTGAGGCCAGCCGGCTGTTCTCTTCTTTCGACATGACCTGGTATCCTTCTTCCAGGATCTTGAAAGTAGGAGATGTATCATCTGTACCATGTTCTCCGTCAAGATGATACGCCTCCATTAGCAACCTGAGGTCTTCGTTGGCCTTTTCCAGTTTATCCAGGATGATCTGTTTGAATTCCTCCAGTTCTTCGTCAGAATACCTGTTCTTTTCCTGAGTATCGGCTTTCTGTTTCTTAATGTCTGTCATGGCCCGGGATTTAATCCGTTAAAAAATTATTGATTATGAATTAATTTTTTCCACCCTGATGATTGTGTTGAACTCTTCGGTCAGTTCAACTTCCACCGGGTTATCTCCTTCGGTTTTCTCAACCAAAACAAGTGATTCGGCTAGAATTTCGGCGCAAATATAAGATAAATTGTGATATATGGCCTCGTCGAGATAATCCTTACGCACTACCTGCACCCTGATCTTGTCGGTCACTTCGTAATCACGCTCCTTCCGGATGTTCTGGATGCGGTTGATCAGCTCCCTGGCCAATCCTTCCTTTTTCAGCGCATCGGTGATGTTGATATCCAGGGCTACCGTCAGGTTGCCGGCCGAGGAGATCAGCCAGCCCGGGATGTCTTCTGTAGTGATTTCGACGTCATGGATCGTGATCTCGATCGGTTCTCCTTCTACCGTCATCTTCAGGCACTCTTCCTCTTCCATTTTATTGATCTCTTCCGGGTTGAGTGAGGAGATGGCTGCGGCGATCGGTTTCATCAGTTTCCCGAACCGTGGTCCTAAAGTTTTGAAATTCGGCTTGATTTTCTTAACGAGAATGCCGGCTGTTTCGGTCAGGTATTCTATCTCTTTGACATTCACTTCCGATAAGATCAGGTTTTCCACAGCCTGAAGCTGCTTTTTATTGTGCTCGTTCAGGATCGGGATCATGATCTTGTTCAGCGGCTGGCGGACGCGGATATTCGAACGCTTGCGAAGCGACAGGATCATGGAAGAGATTTTCTGGGCCAGTTCCATCCGTTCTTCAAGGTCAAGGTCGATCTGGCTTTCATTGGCCGAAGGAAAATCGGTCAGGTGAACGCTGTCGGACCCGATCCTCCCCGACACCTCGTTCAGATCGGTAAAGAGGCGCTCCATGAAGAAGGGGGCGATGGGCGAGGCGAGCTGTGCCACTACCTCCAGGCAACGGTAAAGCGTCTGGTATGCCGCAATCTTGTCTTCGGTGTAATCGCCTTTCCAGAACCGGCGCCTCGACAACCGCACATACCAGTTGCTCAGGTGGTCGATCACAAAATCCTGTATGGCGCGACCGGCCTTGGTCGGTTCATAGTCGTCGTAATAGCTCTCTACTTTGCGGATCAGGGAATTGAGCTCCGAAAGGATCCACCGGTCGATCTCCGGCCGCTTTTCAAACGGCACCTCTGCCTCAGCATAATGGAATCCGTCGATGTTGGCATAGAGGGCAAAGAAAGCGTATGTGTTGTGGAGGGTGCCGAAAAATTTGCGCTGCACCTCCGCGATCCCCTCCAGGTCGAACTTCAAATTGTCCCACGGCTGTGAGTTGGTCATCATGTACCATCTCGTGGCATCGGGGCCGAATTTTTCCAGCGTTTCAAAGGGATCAACGGCATTGCCCAGCCGTTTCGACATCTTGTTGCCATCCTTGTCGAGCACCAGGCCGTTGGAGACGCAGGTTTTGAAGGATACGGAGTCGAAAAGCATGACGGCAATGGCATGCAGCGTAAAGAACCAACCCCGGGTCTGGTCGACCCCTTCGGCGATGAAGTCGGCCGGGAAATAATGCTCCAGCTGCCCGTTCTCAAACGGATAGTGGAACTGGGCATACGGCATGGCGCCCGAATCGAACCACACGTCGATCAGGTCGGTTTCCCTCTGCATCGGTTTACCCGATTCCGATACCAGGATGATCTCATCGACGTAAGGCCGGTGCAGGTCGAAGGTGTTGTAATTTTCGGCCGAATTGTCGCCGGGAACGAACTTCTCCAGCGGATCGGCTTTCATGAACCCTGCCTTTACCGATTTTCCAATTTCCCCTTTCAATTCCTCCAACGAGCCGATGCACTTCTGCTCGCTGCGGTCTTCCGTCACCCAGATCGGCAGCGGCGTTCCCCAGTAGCGGGAACGGGAAAGGTTCCAGTCGACCAGGTTTTCGAGCCAGTTGCCGAACCGGCCGATACCGGTCGACACCGGTTTCCAGTTGATCGTTTTGTTCAGCTCGATCATCTGCTCTTTAAAGGCTGTGGTCCGGATAAACCACGAGTCGAGCGGATAATAGAGGATCGGTTTATCGGTGCGCCAGCAATGCGGATAGCTGTGAACGTACTTCTCGGTTTTGAAGGCCCTGTTTTCCTGCTTGAGTTTCACCACGATATCGACATCCACGCTTTCATCGACCCCTTTGTTGAAGTTCGGGTCGTATTCGGGTTTGACATAGCGGCCGGCGAATTCGCCCATCGATTCGACGAATTTTCCCGATTTGTCGACCATCGTCAGTGCGCCGATACCGTTTTCCCTGGCCACTTTGAAGTCGTCGGCGCCAAAGCTCGGGGCGATATGCACGATGCCGGCGCCGTCTTCCGTAGTCACAAAATCACCGGTCACCACAACGAAGGCATCGCCTGTCTCGGGCCGGGCATAGGGAAGAAGTTGCTCATAGCGCATACCGGCCAGCCGGGCTCCTTTAAATTCTCCATCGATCCGGAAAGGGATGACCTTTTGCCCTTCCTGGTAATCTTCCAGTCTCAGCTCTGCATTTTTCTCCGGAAAGAAGTTGTTTACCAGGTCTTTGGCCAGGATGACAGTGATGGGTTTATTCGTATAAGGATTATAGGATTTCACCCTGACATAATCGATTTCTTTCCCGACAGCCAGTGCGGTATTCGACGGAAGTGTCCAGGGCGTGGTTGTCCAGGCCAGGAAAAACACATCGCCAAATGCATTTTCGAAAAGGAATTCCGAGTCTGCATTTCTGACAACCTTGAACTGGGCGGTAACCGTAAGGTCTTTGACCTCCTTGTAGGCACCCGGGAGGTTCAGTTCATGCGAGCTGAGCCCTGTTCCTGCTGCCGGCGAATAGGGCTGGATCGTGTATCCCTCGTAAAGAAGCCCCTTTTCGTAAAGTTTCTTAAGCAGCCACCAGACCGATTCGATATATTTGTTTTCAAACGTGATATACGGATCGTTCAGGTCGACCCAGTAACCCATTTTAATGGTCAGGTCGTCCCACAGGTCCTTGTATTTCATCACCTCCTGTTTGCAGGTACGGTTATAATCTTTAACGGAAATTTTCTTTCCGATATCTTCTTTGGTAATTCCCAGCGTCTGTTCCACGCCTATTTCAACCGGAAGTCCATGCGTATCCCAGCCTGCTTTTCTCTCGACGAGGTAACCTTTCAGCGTTTTATAGCGGCAGAAAATGTCTTTGATCGCCCGGGCCATCACGTGGTGGATACCCGGTTTTCCGTTAGCCGACGGCGGCCCTTCGTAAAATACATACTCCCGGTGTCCGTCCCTGATGTGCATGCTTTTCTCAAAAGTCGCGTGCTGTTTCCAGTACGCATTGATCTCCTTGCCGATGCGGGTCAGGTTCAGTTCCTTGTATTCCCTGTATTTGCGTTTCATGGAGCCTTTAGTTGCAAAAAATTAAAAATGAGGCGCAAAGGTACGGAAATTCCAAATTCCAAATTCCGAAACCCAAACAAAACTCAAATGTCAAATCTCAATCAATAAACCTTAAACCACCTTATGACGACCTTATGACTAATTTAACACAACTTTATGACCCTCAATGACGAGAGCGAAGCGAGCTCATGACCAGTGACTACATACTAAACCTCCACGCGCAGTAATACTCCCCGGGGTGCGGATCCGGCGGGCAGGAGATGCATTCGGTCCTGATCCTCGGGTCGATGGCCCGGGCGAAAGTGGTGTATTCAACGAGGCCCCCTGATTTGCAGGGATAATCATCCAGCCCTTTCCGTTTACGGGCATTCTGAACGCGGCATTCGTTCATCCGGAAGACGAAACTTTCGGGGGTTTCTTCGACGATTGACTGTTTATTGATGGTGGCATATAGCCTGAATTGAAGCGCGGTCTTAAGCCCTTCCAGGCCCGGATTTTCCGGCAGATTGAGGAAATTACGGATCGACCAGGCTTCGAACGGCGAGAAGTGTGCCCAGCAGGTATCGTTGCAGCGCTTGGCGTCGAGCAGGCCGTGTTTGAACTCGACCGCCTGGAACCAGACACCGTCGTTGGCCAGCCAGTTGACCGCCACGCTTTCGATCAGTTCGTCGAGTTTTTCAGCGGGCAAGTCGAGGAGCGGGCCGGGAATTCCGTCATGCATCTCAAATCCCAGCGTTTTCGCCAGCCGGTTCAGCTGGATGCCGGAACTTTTGGCATACGCCTCTTTCATGGCATCAAGGGCGATATCCAGACCGTATTGGTGCTGCACTTCGGCAAACCACATGGCATGGTGGATCATGATACGGTGGAAAAAGTCCATCAGCAGGCGGGCTTTCTGTGTTTTGTCAAGCTGTTCCTGCGATTGGGGGATTATGAGATTGTTTTCTGTCATGGGTAGGTTATAATTAAGGGGCTAATTTATTGTTTTTTGAGATGGCATCTCAGAATATCTGATTAAAATCAGGAATGGTTTATCTGGCAAGCGAAACAGAAGATTGGACGATCGATTTGAGATGCCATCTCAAGATATTATCAACAATTTCCCCTTCCCTCTAATGCATTATTATCTTTGTAAAGCATATTAATAACCTTGATCTCCAAACAAACCATAGCGCGTATTCTGGAAGACGCCCGTATTGAAGAGGTTGTCGGCGAATTTGTCAAACTCAAAAAAAGCGGGCAGAATTACAAGGGGCTGAGTCCGTTTACGGCCGAACGCAACCCTTCGTTCTATGTGTCGCCGGCCAAGGGGATCTTCAAATGTTTCAGTTCGGGTAAGGGGGGAAATGTGGTGAATTTCCTGATGGAACACGAACATTTCACCTATCCCGAAGCACTGACCTACCTGGCGAAAAAGTACGGCATAGCCATCGAGGAGGATTCGATTACTCCTGAAGATGTTCAGATTGAAAATGAACGGGAAACGCTTTTCCAGGTGACGGCGTTTGCCATGAATTTCTTCATGCAAAACCTGCATGAGACGGAAGCCGGCAAAGCCATCGGGCTTGAATATTTCAAGAGCCGCGACCTGAAGCCCGACACGATCAAAAAATTCCAGCTGGGTTACAGTCCAGAGAGCTGGGATGCATTCACGAAGAACGCCCTGGAGAACGGCTACAAACTGGAGTACCTGGAAAAGACAGGGCTGACGATCACGAAAGACGGCCGGAGTTATGACCGTTTCAGGGGCCGGGTCATTTTCCCGATCCACAACATAACCGGTCGGATTCTGGGTTTTGGCGGGCGGACCTTGCTGAAGGACGACCACGTCCCGAAGTATGTCAATTCGATCGAATCGGAGATATACAGCAAGAGCCAGACCCTTTACGGCCTTTATTTTGCGAAGAGCGCCATTATCCGGCTCGACAACTGTTACCTGGTGGAGGGTTATACCGATGTGATTTCGATGCACCAGGCCGGGATTGAAAACGTGGTGGCTTCATCGGGCACGGCGCTCACGGAGGAGCAGATACGGCTGATCAAGCGTTACACGCCGAATATCACGATTTTGTACGACGGTGATCCGGCGGGGATCAAGGCTTCATTCCGGGGGATCGACATGGTGCTGGAGCAGGGAATGAATGTCAGGATCGTTTTATTTCCGGATGGAGAAGATCCCGATTCTTATGCCCGGAAGCACCGGCGGGCCGAGCTGGAGGAGCTGATCACCGGCGGGGCGCAGGATTTTATCCGGTTCAAGACCAGCCTGTTGCTGAAAGAAGCGGCCAATGATCCCATCAAGCGGGCCGGATTGATCAAAGAGATTGTCGGGAGCATATCGCTGATACCCGATCCGATTTACCGTTCGGTCTACATCAAGGAGTGCAGTACGCTGATGGATGTGCAGGAGCAGATGCTCATGTCGTCGCTGAACAAGATATTATACCAGAAGAACAGGAAGCAGGCGGAGCAGGAGGCGGCGAGGCAGGAGGTGGAGATTCCGGAGATGCCGGCGCCGAAGCAGGTGGAACAGGTGAATCAGGAAATAGAATCCCAGGAGTATCATTTAATCAGATTGTTATTATTATATTCCAATTATGATATTGAGATTAATGAACAGGATGAATTGGCTCAAAAGATCAGTGTGGCAAGATATATTACTGAAGAGGTCAACAAGGATGATTTGAAATTTGCAAATCCAGTATATCAAAAGATTTTTGATTTGTATAATTTGGCGTTGCTTGAAGGCAATGAGCCTGATGAAAAATTGTTAATCAATGACGGCCAGGATCAAGAACTTATTAGTGAGGTCATTACCATTTTAAGCAGTCGGTATGAGTTGAGCGAAAATTGGTTAAAAAAAAGAATTTTAGTTAACTCTGAAAAAGAGAAGCTGCTTTTTGCGGTTGAGTCAACTTTACTTTCGTTTAAAGAAAAGACAATAGACAGGATGATCAATGAAATTCTGCAAGAAATAAAAGTCACAGCAAGTGAGGAAGATATAATGCTTTTACAGACCAGGCATAAGAATTATAAAGAAATCAGTATAAAAATTAATCAAAAATTAGGCAGAATAATCACTAAATAATCAAAGCGGGTCTTCCGTTCTGTATCCACTACGTGGATTTTATACAATTAAACGGAGGATATTATCAATAACACAACGGGGACCGAACCTTGCCGGATCGATCCCCGTTCGCTTGCCGTTTGCCGAAGCGTGCGGTTTGCGTCAGGCTACTGTTATTTTGACTAACCTTTGGTTCCGGTTCCTTTCGGTTCCTTCTCCTCTTTGTCGGGTTCCCTTCGGCGTGCCCGTCTTTCGACGCGTTTAGCCTCCCTGGCTCCCGGCTTTGGCGGCCGGCCTTTCCTCGCGCTGCCTTTCGGCGTTGTCCGGTCTTTGCTCCCCCTCGCTCCCTTCGGCCTTTCGGCCTCCGGTGTCCGGGGCGGACTTTGAACTCTGCCTCCTCCTTGCGGACTCAGCGTCGTCTCCATCCTGCCTGCCTTTGCCAGTCTTTTATCGCTGACCTGATGAAACAAAAGTAAAAC
>Ga0209717_1003294_pt1 | contig 14259 bp, 8 predicted proteins | sample AD_UKC048_MetaG_FD_184418 | JGI IMG/M metagenome (GOLD analysis project Ga0209717, IMG submission 184418) | Active sludge microbial communities of municipal wastewater-treating anaerobic digesters from USA - AD_UKC048_MetaG (SPAdes) (version 2) | ecosystem: Engineered > Bioreactor > Anaerobic >... | reverse complement strand
AATAAAACAATTTAATAATGTTAAAATTTGTAATAATGGCACGATGAATTTTTGTTTAGAAGCAGGAATTGAACTTAGTGGAAACAATTCTTATTTAGATATTGAAGGGAATTTGAATATACTTGATAACGCCCAATTCACCTTCACCGGCAACGGCTACATAAAATTCAGCAATCCCGGACCGGATGCCACATACAATATTACTTGCGGAACAGGAGCATCAATGTTATTTTCAGGTAGCGGGCAAAGCGACAAAGTTTTGGAAATACAGCAAAATACAGTTCATTTCCCACAATTATCCTCACTTACATTTCAAAACTGCAAAATTGAAATGGGGACAAGCAAGAGAATGCAAGCCGATGTTTCATATCCTGTTACATTTAACAATGTAAAAGTTACCTCTACAACAGGTTCCAATAATAGCCATCGTAGCTTTTTATTTATCGGTCAAAGCAATGTTACAATTAACAATTGCATTTTCGAATATGGCTTGTATGGTTTAAATGCAAACCTTACATACACAAATGGCTCTCCACTTTATATAACTAACAGTACTTTTAGATTTAATTCTCAAGGTTTAAATATCTACGGCAAAGGTTTGCATCTTGATAATTGTAGTGTTATTAATAATACTAGTTATGGAGTGTATTGTAATGCAATGAGTTTTACATCGGATTTTACAGACTGTACGATAAACGATAATAATTACGGTATTTATTATATAGGAAGTGCAAGTGCAGATATTGATATTGAAAATACATATATTCAGTCAAATAATTATGACGGAATAAAGACTTCAGGAGCTTTTGATGTAAATATGGAATGTGCATTTATAAATGAAAACCGTTATGGATTATATACACTTAACGGAACTTACATAAAACCTTATACCTGTGATATTTCGGCAAATACACGTGCAATATATTTTAATTATGGAAGAGTATATCTTTTAAATAAATATAACCAGTTACAATCTATAAATGACGGATTCACACTTTACGGATATATACCTGCCTTATGTGGTGGTGGAAGCCCAATAATTACAGCTACTCATAACAGATGGGAATCAGATCCGGTGGATGCAGTACCAGCATACAATATCAATTATAAATTGTGGGTTTATAATTGCTCTCCTACGACAACAATAAACCTTTCGGATAATGATCCCTCATACATAACATGTTTTTCACCTTTCTCTTTTTCTCCACCCTCAGGTGAAATTTTGCCGATAAATCAAGCAGAGATCCTTGAAATTACTGATAGTGAATTGCCATTAGTTACTATCTCAGGTACACAAATGCCAGTTGATGAAGCCGTTCCATATTTATCAAATCAATTAGATAATTCAGATTCTGAAACTGATTATCTTATGCTGATAGAACAATATTCAGACATAATTTTAAACTGTAACAATTACTCGGATATTGAGGTTAAATTCTGGATGGATATGGCATATAATGATTTACATAATATAGTTAGTGATTTTTATGAATTTGTTAATTATGACAATTCAAATTCTTCTTTTATTCATGGTATAGGCGACATTATTCAACTAAATAAATCACTGCTAGATAATCCGCAATTAAACTATACCGATTATGTTGAATACAATCTTGATATAGCATTATTGGATCGAGTCAGAGAGAATTACTCAACATCAATAACACAACTTGAAACACTTTCTTCAAGTTTAGTAGGACAGAACAGTGAATCTGAATACCAATTTGTGCAAAGTTGGCTCTGTAAAATCAAAGCAGAAAAATCAGCAAAAGAAGGGCTGTTGACAATAGACGAATTTATGCTCGCAATAGAAGATTGTGAAATTTGCATGTCCAATAGATTAACAGTAGAAGATAATGATGATGCAGGAGAAATTTTTGAAAAATCTACAATAAAAGAAGATTTTACTACAAAATCAAATTTTTACATTAGCCCAAACCCCAACGATGGAAGTTTTACAATAACGTTAGCAGAACCATGCGAGAATTGTGAAATACGGATAATAAACTCAATAGGTCAAATAGTGAAGAACATTAAACCATCACAAAAAGGATTGACAAAAATTACAGTTGACGGTTTGACGACAGGTCATTATAATGTTGTTTATATTATTGATAATAAAGTAATTGATTCAGAAACGGTTGTTGTGAAATAGTTGATTTTATTACTTTACTTGAGACAGATTGTGTTTTTTGATACAGTCTGTCTTTTTACATTTCTCGAACATTGGTGATTTGCAATCCGAGTGAGCAAATAATTTTCCCTTTGGTGGGGAGTAACTTTGAAACAAAGATAGAGCACGAATAACACCTTTTAAAATAAAAACAATGAGTAAAATGCTAATTTAAAAAAAATATGTATTTTTATCAATCTTATTTTTATTTTGTTGGACAGCAAATAATTAAATACTAAAATATGAAGAAAAGTTTTATTTTATTAGCATTTGTTTTAGCAATATTTATCAACGCATATTGCCAAAAATCACATAGTGATGTTATTGACGTTCTTGAATACTCAATTGTGCTGGACATTTCAGATATAGAAAATAGCTTTATTCAAGGTTATACAGATATTAGATTTCTACCCATTCAAGAAAATACTAGTATTATTTATTTAGATTTACAAAACTTAAATGTTGATTCTATTGTTTTAGAGGCATACCCGATAGAGTCATTTGATTATAACGATACATTGATTAGTATAAATCTAGAAACACCTGTTTCACCTTCTGATGAGGTTAGCATTAGGGTTTATTATAATGGAAATCCTCAAATGGACCCTTCAGGTTGGGGTGGATTTTATTTTATGAGTGGTTATGCTTTTAATTTGGGAGTCGGCTTTGATGATGTTCCACACAATTATGGCAGAGTCTGGTTTCCATGTAATGATGATTTTATAGACAGAGCAATTTATAATACAATAATCACAACAAAACCTGAGCATACGGCTGTTTGTGCAGGAGAACTTATTGAAGTTACTCAGGATCCGGAAAGCTTGAAAAAAACATATTTCTGGAGAATTGAAGAAACACTGCCAACCTATCTTGTATCTGTTTCAGTAGGGAGTTACGTATTGTTAAGTCATATTTATCATGGAATTGAAAGAGATATCCCAGTGGAATTTTATATTTATCCGGGAGATAGTGCCCACACAGCCCAATCTTTTGTAAATATTGATTCGGTTTTATCAATTTATGAAAACAAATTTGGTGCATACAAATGGAACAGGGTAGGATTTGTTTCGGTTCCATTTAGTTCTGGAGCAATGGAACATGCTACTAATATTGCAATGGGAAGAGCATTTATTGACGGGACATTGTCTTATGAAGATCTGTTCTATCACGAACTTGCTCACATGTGGTTTGGCGATGCAATAACTTGTTCCTCTGCTGAGGATATGTGGATTAACGAGGGTTGGGCTACTTATTGTGAGACGGTTTTTATTGAATATCTGCGTGGGAAATCAAATGCACTGACATACAGAAGAAAATACCATGAAACAGTTTTAAGGTATTATCACATCGAAGATGGTGGTTTTCATGCTTTATTTCCAATGGACCAGAGCCTGACATATTCAAGTACTGTTTATGAAAAAGGTGCCAGTGTAGCTCATGCATTACGAGGATATCTGGGTGATGAATTATTTTTTGATGCAATTTCAGAATTTGTAAATCAGAATGCCTACAACTCAGTTTCATCTTATGATATGCGTGATTTTCATACAAATTATACAGGAATAGACATGACTGACTTTTTTAATGATTGGGTTTTTACTGGAGGATTTGTTCATTATTCAATTGATTCTACTAAAATTGTTCAAAATGGTGAAAATTACGATGTGACTGTTTATATGAAACAAAAACTGAGAGGTCGTACTGAATTTGCAAATTCAAACAGAGTTGAAGTAAGCTTTATTGATGCTAATCTTGACGCAAATACTCAATTGATGGAATTTGACGGAGAATTTGGAGAGCAGACTTTTACAGTTCCCTTTAATCCTATTCTTACACTTTGCGATTATAATGAGAGAATGTCGGATGCAACGATAGACGAAACTAAGTTTTTGACTACATCAGGCACAAAGACTTATTCGTATAATTATTTTAAAGCAAGCGTACAAAATATTGTAGAGACAGATACAGTATTGTTACGCATAACTCATAATTGGGCAGCTCCTGACACATTTAAAAATCAAATTCCGGGATTGATTATTGCTAATCATCGCTACTGGACTGTAGAAGGTAATTTCCCTCCCACATTTTTAACAAAAGGTGAATTTGCATATAGTACAGCCTTAAATTCGGGATTAACAGGTTATTTAGATAACGATTTCATCACAAATTCTCTAGATTCGATTGTCTTGTTGTATCGTCCCGACAGGGCAACAGAATGGACTATAGAACCCGCCTCGAATCAAACAATAATGAAAAAGTTGACAGTTGACTCTCTTAAAAATGGTGAGTATTCATTAGGGATTTATGATTGGGAGCTATATGTTAAAAACAAGCAAAATATTATGTTTAATAATGTTTCAATATTTCCCAATCCGAACGAAGGCTTGTTTTATTTGAACTTCGGTGAAGAGTTTTCAGGTATGATTTCAATATACGATATGTCCGGACGAATATTATATAGCAAAGATTATAATTATGATGAGGAAATTGTTTTTATTGACCTATCATCATTACCTGATGGACTGTATATCATAAATGCTAAAAACTCAGTTAGTGGGAAAGAATTTAATAGAAAATTTATTATTCAAAAATAACTAAAATGAATTTCGTAAAGGAATTGGAATGGAGAGGTATGATACACGATATCATGCCAGGAACAGAAGTATTATTTAAAAAGGAAATGGTAACGGCTTATGTTGGAATAGACCCCACAGCCGACTCATTACATATCGGTCATCTGGTTGGAGTAATGATGCTTAAACATTTGCAATTAAGTGGTCATCGCCCTGTTGTGGTTTTAGGTGGTGCTACAGGAATGATTGGAGACCCTAGTGGTAAATCACAGGAGAGAAATTTACTTGATGAACCAACACTTCGCCATAATCAGGAAGCGATAAAAAAACAAATTTCAAAATTTCTAGATTTCGATACAGAAGCACCCAATAAGGCTATCATTGTCAACAATTATGACTGGATGAGTAAATTTTCATTTCTTGAGTTTATTCGTGATGTAGGTAAGCATCTTACGGTTAATTACATGATGGCAAAAGATTCGGTGAAAAAGAGAATCTCAGGTGATGATAAAAGTGGAATGTCATTTACAGAGTTTTCCTATCAATTGGTGCAAGGATACGATTTTTTACATCTTTACAAAGAATATGGCTGTAAGTTACAAATGGGAGGAAGTGATCAATGGGGTAATATAACAACCGGAACAGAGCTTATCAGACGAAAAGAACAGGGAGAAGCTTATGCACTTACTTGTCCTTTGATAACAAAATCGGATGGAGGAAAATTTGGAAAAACAGAAACTGGTAATGTCTGGCTCGATCCCGAAAGAACAAGTCCGTATGCATTTTATCAATTCTGGCTTAATGTTTCGGATGAAGATGCGGTTAAGTATATTAAAATATTTACGATTTTGTCGGAAGATGTGGTTAATAAACTTATAGTACAGCATAATCAAGCCCCACACTTAAGGTTATTGCAAAAGACACTTGCCGAAGAAATAACAGTTATGGTACATTCCAGAGAGGATTACGAAACAGGAGTTAAAGCTGCAGAAATTCTATTTGGAAATTCAACAAGCGAAGCCTTAGAGAGCTTGGATGAAAAAATTTTGTTAAGTGTTTTTGATGGTGTTCCAACTTTTAATATTCAAAAAAGCCTGATTGAAAAAGGAATTTCTGTTTTGGACTTACTGGTTGACAATGCTGCTATTTTTCCTTCAAAAGGAGAGCTTAGACGAACAATTAAGGGAAACGGCATGAGTATTAACAAAGAAAAATATCTGGACGAAAATGGTATAATAAATACCGATTATTTGATAAAAGACAAGTACATTTTAGTTCAAAAAGGGAAAAAGAATTATTATTTGATTGTTTGTAATTGAAAAAAGCTAAGATGAAGAAAATAATTGTTACCGGAGGAGCAGGTTATATAGGATCACACACAGTTGTTGAATTCCAAAATGCAGGATTTGAAGTAGTAATTATTGATAATTTATCTAATTCGGATATAACTGTTCTTGATGGGATAGAAAAAATTACAGGAAAAAGACCAGTTTTTTATAAAGCAGACGTATCGGAAGATACCGATATGGAAAAAGTCTTTAAAGAAAATAATGATGCTCTTGCAATTGTTCATTTTGCTGCCTTTAAAGCTGTCGGGGAATCTGTTCAAAAGCCACTAATGTATTATAAAAATAACATTCAGGGGATTATCAATATACTGTTGCAAATGCAAAAGCACAATATTCAAAATCTTGTGTTTTCATCCAGTTGCACTGTTTATGGACAAGCCGAAGCTCTTCCAGTTACAGAAGATTCTCCTGTTGTTAAAGCAGAATCACCTTATGGAAACACAAAAAAGATATGCGAGGAAATAATAACAGATGCACTTAGTTCTGATAATAATTTGAAAGCTATTATATTGAGATATTTTAATCCCATTGGATCGCATCCATCGGCAGAAATAGGAGAATTACCAATTGGAATTCCAAACAACCTTCTTCCTTTCATTACACAGACGGCTATTGGTTTACGCGAAAAACTGAGTGTTTTTGGAGATGATTACAACACTCCGGATGGAACAGCGGTTCGCGACTATATAAATGTTGTAGATCTTGCAAAAGCACATGTAATTTCGATACAAAGACTTCTTAACGAAGAAAATAAGGATAATTATGAAGTGTTTAATATTGGCACTGGCAAAGGAACATCAGTTTTGGAAATTGTTAAAACATTTGAGGCTGCAACAAATCTTAAATTAAATTATCAAATTGTTGGGAGACGTTCGGGAGATATTGAACAAATTTGGGCTGATACAGAAAAAGCAAACAAGATACTTGGGTGGAAAGCTACAGAAACCCTTGAAAATACAATTAAATCAGCTTGGGATTGGGAGAAAAGATTAAACCAAAGAGCAGAACATAAATAATTTATCTTCTCCGAAACTCACTGCAAATTATAGCTGTTGCCATAGAAATATTCAACGACTCTGCATGTTGTTTATTATTTGAAAAAGATGGAATAAAAAGTCTTGTATCCATATATTTTTCGAGCTGCGGTGAAATTCCCTTGCCTTCATTACCTAATATAATTAACCCAGATTCTGTCAATGTTTCTTTATAAATATCCTGTCCATTAAGAAATGTACCAAAGCATTTGTTTTTTGTCAGCAGTTTATAATCAGGAATAAATTCATTAAGGTTTTTGTAAAATACTTTTACCCGTAAAAATGCGCCCATTGTAGCCTGAATTACTTTTGGATTATAAATATCAACAGAATTTTCAGAGCAAATAATATTTTCAATTCCAAACCAATCACAAATACGAATTATTGTTCCAAGGTTACCGGGGTCTTGAATATCATCAAGGCACAAACTGAGTTTATTTGTAAGTGAAGAAATGTCAAGATTATATTGAGGAATTTCCACAACTGCAATAATGCTGGATTGGGTTTTGAGATTTGAAAGCCTTTTCATTGTGTCATCGTCTGCACAATAAACCTCAGCATTTTTGGAAAAAAATGTATTATTGAGCTTTTTGTTATGGATAAGATATTTGATTTTATAATCTGACTCAGTCAGCTCTGATACGATTTTAGAACCTTCAGCTACGAAAAGATTGTTGATTTCTCTGTATTTATTAAGAGATAATGAATTTATCAGGCTTATTTTTGATTTTGAGATTTCCGTATTCATTCTGTGCAAATGTATGGTAGTATTTTATCATAGAATTCTTTATCAACGGCTTTTTGTTTTATTAACTCATCGGTTGATTTAATCTTTCCTGCAAAGTTGCGATAATTTAATATGTTTTTTGCATTTTCTTTACTGATATATGGATGGCTTACCAAATCGAAATATTCGGCTGTATTTATATTAATCTTTTTCGTATTATCTGTATTAATAGTAAAGTTCCCATAAATCGAAGAATACAACTCTTCAGTCATACCGTAAACTTCTTTTAATTGTACTACGTTAATAAACCCACCTAATCTGGTCTTATATTCAACAATACGCTTAGCATAAGAAGGACCTATTCCACTAATTTTTTGAAGATCTGTTTCGGTAGCAGAATTTAAATCTAAAATAATATTAGGATCTTTTTTTGTTGGAGGAGTATAATTTTTAAATTTATCTGAAATTACAACATAAGGTTTAAGTTTTTCAACATGTTCTTGGTCTAGACCATAAATATTTGCAAGATCATCAAAGGATTTAAACACACCTCCTTTATCTCTGAATTTTATAATGTTATCTGCCTGCCATGGTTTAAAGCCCAAACTTAGAAATTCTTCTTTTGTAGCCAAATTAGGATCAAATTGGAATAACTTTGTCTCTTTTTGAGTTTTTTTATCATAGAAATTGTTTGTGTTCTTATATGATTTCGATTCAATATTAATATAGTCTTTAATTGCGGCAAATTCTTCGGGGGTTATTTCATATACTTTTTCTAAGTCTTCCGCTTTGTAAAATTTCCAGCCTTTATCACGGTATGCGATAATACTATTGACAGTTTTGACGCATAAGCCCATTCTTAAGAAATCCTCTTTTGTTGCAGTGTTTGGATCAAAATAAAAACGTTCACCATTTTCCAGATCGGGCATACTATATGACAGAAACAAATCAATTTCATTCTCAAACTCATTAAAATTCTTTTTGTTATTATCCGAAATATTGACGATGATTATTCGGGTAATGATAATAATAGCAAGAATACTAAGTAGTACTATCAATCCGTTACGTTCACGTTTTGAAAAATTAAAATATTCTTTAACAAACTTACTTTTCACGCCTTTTCTTTTTTAGATTATCTATATATTTAAAGTAAGTTTTAACCTCTTTTTTCATTACAGGAGCCAAAAGTATTATTGCAATAAGATTTGGAATTGTCATAAAAGAGATGGACATGTCAACAAAGTTCCAAACTAATTCTAAGCCCCATACACATCCGAGGAAAACGAACAAACCATAAACGTAATAAAAAGGTTTTATTGCTTTATCACCCCAAAGGTACTGAACAGCTCTGGTTCCATAGTATGACCAGCTTATAACAGTAGAAAAAGCGAACAAAAATAAGCCGATACTTACAACATGTTTAGCCATCCAACCAAGACCAATTTCTGACAATCCTAATTCAAAGCCTAAGATGGTCATATTAACTCCGGCAGTATCATTTGCCGTCCATGCTCCAGTAACTACAATAACTAAAGCAGTAAGACTACAGATAATTATCGTATCTACTAATGGCTCAAGTGAAGATACCAGCCCTTCCTGCAATGGATGCTCGGTTTTGGCAGCAGCATGGGCAATAGGAGCAGAGCCTTGTCCTGCTTCGTTTGAAAACAAACCGCGTTTGACACCCCAGGACATAGTCATTATAAAAGTAGAACCTAAAAACCCTCCTGTCGCCGCCGTTCCGGTAAAAGCATCTGTAATTATTAGTTTGAAAGCTCCCGGGATAAATTGATAAAAAACTATAAGCACAATAATTGCTGCAATAAAGTAGAATACAGCCATAAAAGGAACCAACTTAGCGGTCACTTCAGCAATTCTCTTCAATCCCCCTACAATTATTAACATTACCAGCGTAGTAATAACTATAGCAGAAATATAAGTAGGTATTCCATAACTTGAATTCAACGAATCAGCCATCGAATTTGCCTGTGCCATATTACCTGTTCCAAACGAACAAAGAATGGCAGCAAAAGCAAAAAAAACAGCCAGATACTTAGCAAATTTTCCTAGTTTTTCTTTTAACCCGAATTCCATATAATACATCGGGCCTCCAGAAACACTTCCATCCGCATTTGTTATTCTGTACTTCTGAGCAAGGGTGCATTCTACAAGTTTCAATCCCATTCCGAGAAAACCCACTACCCAAATCCAAAAAACAGCACCAGGCCCGCCATAGTGAATTGCAAGAGCAACTCCAACAATATTACCTGTCCCAACCGTTGCTGATAATGCTGTAGTCAATGCTTTGAAAGATGACACATCTCCTTTTGTCTTTTTTGTTGTCCATTTGCCAGCAACAATCTCAATCGCATGTCTAAATTTAGATACTTGAAGAAATTTCAAATAAAACGTAAAAAATAATCCGGTCGGGATTAGTAAGGCAAGAATAGCATAGCTTCCGACATATTCATTGTAGGCTTTTATTATAGAATTTAAAGTTTCCATTTTTATACTATGTTAATCCTCAATAAAGAATGTACCAATTGCAATAGCACCTATAGCAGCCAAACTTGCTGCTAAATCCGTCTTTTTGGGGTATTGCCATATTTTAAAACTTTAATTGTTGTTAAGCTTATTTGATTTAAAAGCATAAAATTATAAAATATTAACAAAAATCAAATCTGAAAATGCAGTTTTTATTAGTGGTCATTAGAAATAATAGCAAAATAAGCAATTGATGCCCCGATTATATTATATGAAATACTAAATTCTGGATCAAATATTTAGGTTTTGAAAACTAAAATATAAAATGTATTTTTGTTGAAGAAATAATAAAACTAAATTATATGAATAACGAATTTAGAAAATTTGCCACCAAACATAAAGGAATCAATGGACTGGTGTTTGATCAGTACACAAGTATTTACAACAATTACATTTCTCCTACAATAATTGAAGAAAGAACATTGAATATTGCTACAATGGACGTTTTCTCAAGATTGATGATGGACAGAATTATATGGTTGGGACTTCCGATAGATGATTATGTTGCAAATATTATACAGGCACAACTATTATTTTTGGAAAGTACAGATCCAAATAAAGATATTCAGATTTATTTTAACACTCCGGGAGGTTCGGTTTATGCAGGATTAGGTATTTACGACACAATGCAATATATTGGCTCAGATGTGGCTACAATATGTACAGGAATTGCAGCATCAATGGGAGCAGTATTGTTATGTGCAGGAGCATCAGGTAAGAGATCGGCACTAAAACATAGTAGAGTAATGATACATCAGCCTATGGGAGGAACAGAAGGACAGGTTTCGGATATCGAAATCACCACCCGTGAAATAATTAAACTTCGCAATGAGTTGTACGATATTATTGCCCGTCATTCAGGAAATAATTTTAAGAAAGTAGAAAAAGATTCAGACAGAGACTACTGGATGACAGCACAAGAAGCAAAAGATTACGGCATGATTGACGAGATTTTAATCAAAGAATCTTAATTTAATATTTTGAAATAATGGATAAATGTTCACTCTGTGGCAGGAAAGAGTCTGAAGTTGGAATGCTCTTTTCGGGGGTTTCCGGATTTATTTGCGATCAGTGTATTGAAAGAGGACATATAATCTTACAGGAAGAGAAAAAATCTTCAGAGAACTTTTCTATTAAAAATGTTAAATTATTAAAACCCAAACAGATAAAAGAATTCCTTGATCAGTATGTAATTGGTCAGGAACACGCTAAGAAAGTACTCTCAGTAGCCGTTTACAATCATTATAAAAGAATTTCCCAGCCAATTTCTAATGATGAGATTGAAATTGAAAAATCAAATATTATAATGGTTGGCGAAACAGGTACGGGAAAAACTCTGTTGGCAAAAACGATTGCCAAAATGCTTCATGTCCCGTTTGCTATTGTTGATGCAACCGTACTTACCGAAGCCGGATATGTTGGAGAAGATATCGAAAGCTTATTGGTTCGCTTACTTCAGGATGCAGATTACGACGTGAAAAATGCAGAAAAAGGAATCGTTTTTATTGATGAAATTGATAAAATAGCTAGAAAAGGCGATAATCCAAGCATAACTAGAGACGTTTCGGGAGAAGGTGTACAGCAAGGCTTACTAAAATTATTGGAGGGTTCGATTGTAAATGTGCCGCCTCAAGGAGGACGCAAACATCCCGAACAAAAAATGATTGCAGTTGACACTAAAAATATCCTCTTTATTTGTGGTGGTGCTTTTGATGGGATTGAAAAACATATAGCCAAAAGACTGAATACTCAAATAATTGGATATAGCAAACAAAAGAAAGAAGAGAAAATAGATAAGACAAACCTTCTTCAGTATTTAATTCCGGATGATATACGTAAGTATGGTCTTATACCTGAAATTGTTGGACGACTTCCGGTTCTCACACACTTATCTCCACTCGACAGAGATGCATTGAAAAGAATATTAACTGAACCCAAAAACTCTATCGTGAAACAATACAAAAAGTTGTTTAAAATGGATAAGATTGTGCTTGAGTTTACCGAAGATGCTCTTGAGTTTATTGTTGATCAGGCTATTTCCTTTAAACTGGGAGCACGAGGTTTGCGTTCTATTTGCGAATCGATTATGCTGGAAGCAATGTTTGATATGCCTTCTGGAAACAAAAAGGAATTTAAAGTTGACAAAGCTTACGCAGAATCAAAATTAGATAAGACTTCGGCGGTGAAGTTTAAGAATGCAGGGTAAAGAAGTGCCTAGAGTACTTGGAGTGCACTAAAGTGCCTAGAGTACTTAAATAGAATTAATTTTAATTAAAAAAAAGACTAAAGAAATGTCAAGAGCGAAAATTGGGGCTTGACGAACCGTACTTATATTCTGAAATTTTTATTTAGGCAACACTTTTTACTTAAAATATTTTGTGTTGTACTCTATCCTGTCCCTAGCAGCATTATATCATGTAGTTTTCTTCTAAGCTCATCATCGGAAGCAAGTTTTACAATTACCACAAACAGCTCCAAAATTTTCACATGTTTACGAAATAATAACTGTTTCTAAGAATTAAAATTGCACTATATTATGTGCATATATACCAATATTTTATACTTTTGTAAATATTTCACTATTTAAATAAAGTATTAAAATTCACAATAGTTTTTATTTATGAAACAGCAAATTGTTTTTTTCAGAATTCTTTACTTGGTTTTGATAATAATACCTTTTTCTTATCAAATCGGTTTCAGTCAGAGCTGGGATTTTGTTTATGACTCAATACCTAGTATGGGTAGAGACATTGTAATTACTGATGATTCATGCTATGTCGCGACAAGCACTAATAATCCATATGAAGAAGGTTTTTCGCTTAAATTGAACCAACAGGGGCAAGTCTTGTGGTTTTCGCCATACGGAGGAAATGCCATAAAACAAACGTTTGACAAAGGATACATAATCGGGAGTAGCAATTCTTCGATGGATGCTTTATTGACAAAACTCGACAGTTTAGGGAATTTTATGTGGAGTGCAAGTTTTGGAGAATATGCCCAAGATGACTTCCTTGCAGTAATTCAAAGTAGCGATTCATGCTTTGTAGCTAGTGGGTTTACACAAAGTTATGGCGACAGTTCCTTATATGTTATAAAAGTAGACACTGCAAGAAATCTGATCTGGAAAAGAAGTTTCTCTTGTCAAGATTATGGAGTAATTAGAGATTTAATCGAAGTTGATTCCAGCTATTATTTAATTGGCCATCATAATGATTTATCCTACAACTACTACCTGTTCTTAGCAAAAATAACTCCAGATGGAAGAACAATCTGGCGAAAAGATTACCAAACAGGGTTTATTCAGGAATCTGTTGCACTAACAAGCGATTCATCATTAATAATAGCTGGAACACATCAGTTGATAAAACTAAATTTAGATGGTGATACACTTTGGACAAAGAGTCTTAGCGAAAAGTGGTTTATTCGTTCAATAGACATTACTACTGATAACGGGTTTATCATAGCCGGGCAATACAGATACTCCAATGATATTTACGATTGTAATTTAATGGCAAAAATCGATTCTTTGGGGAATGTTGAGTGGCACAAAATATATTTTGGGAACGATTATTCGGAATGCAACTCGTTTGAATCAGTAAAATGCTCTTCAGAAAACATGTTTATTGCCTGTGGTTATACAAATTATTATGGCGTATATAAAACACGTATAATAAAGACAGAGTCAGACGGGCAAATTGTACATAAGTTCGAAAACAATACAGAAAACAACATTCTAAAAATATTTCCTAATCCTACAAATGGAAAATTCGTGGTTGATATTGACAAATTCGAATATATTGAAGTCTTTAATACTGATGGTCAGCTAGTATTTAAAACATTTGATAATGTTATTGAAATA
>Ga0209717_1003292_pt1 | contig 14263 bp, 7 predicted proteins | sample AD_UKC048_MetaG_FD_184418 | JGI IMG/M metagenome (GOLD analysis project Ga0209717, IMG submission 184418) | Active sludge microbial communities of municipal wastewater-treating anaerobic digesters from USA - AD_UKC048_MetaG (SPAdes) (version 2) | ecosystem: Engineered > Bioreactor > Anaerobic >... | reverse complement strand
TTGGCGATGTACACGATGCCCAGGAAACCCAGGAACAGCAGGTACGAAAAGTTGCCGAAAACCAGGTCCGTCGTTTTTTGACTGACATTGAGTGCTGCAAGCAGTTTGTTCGCCATTTTTGGTTATCAGTTATTGGTTATTGGTTATTAGTTATTGGTTATTGGTTATTAGTTATCAGGGGTTGATAATCAGTCATTTGTAAATGGTTTGGCACAGATGCTGTGTTTCTCACTTCTCACCTCTCACTTCTTTTTTTCTGCAACCCTCAGTTTCGAACTTCTCGCCCTGTTGTTCACTTTCAGTTCCGCATCCGAGGGCTCTACCGGTTTCTTCGTCACGGGTTCCCAGGGGCGGGTGATATTTCCATAAAAATCCTTTTCCAGTTCGCCTTCCACGTTGCCGCTTTTGAGAAAGTTTTTCACCATCCGGTCTTCCAGCGAGTGGAAGGTGATGACCGCCAGGCGGCCGCCGGGGGCGAGCATTTCGTAAGCGTCTTTCAAAAAATCCTCCAGGGCGCCCAGTTCGTCGTTCACTTCCATACGCAGGGCCTGAAATACCTGCGAGAGGTAGCGCATACGTTCGCCCATCAGATGGTTTTCGCAGAATTCGGTGAGGTCGCCGGTCGTTTTAAAAAACCGTTGTTCGCGCTGACGGATAATCGCCAGTGCCAGCGTTTTGGAATTCCGCACTTCGCCGAGTTCGCTGAACATGCGCTGCAATTCTTCAGCATTATAGGTGTTCAAAACATCTGCTGCCGTCTGGCCTTCCTGCCGGTTCATACGCATGTCCAGATCAGCCTGAAAACGGTAGGAAAATCCGCGTTCGGCCGTATCCAGTTGGTAACTGCTCACGCCGAGGTCGGCCAGAATGCCCTGTACCGAACCGGCCCGGAGACCTTCGGCGCGCAAATGGCGTTTCAGAAACCGGAAATTGGAATGCACGAACGTAAAGGCCGGATTATCCGAAAATTCTTCTGCGTTTTGTATCGCATCCATATCCTGGTCGAAAGCGTACAAATGGCCTTTGCCACCCAGTTTTTCGAGGATCAGCCGCGTGTGTCCGCCGCCGCCGAACGTGGCGTCCACGTACGAACCACCGGGCTTAACAGCCAGATAGTCAATGGATTCGTGCAGGAGTACGGACGTATGATACATGCTTCGGGTTTATCGTTTATGGTTTATGGTTATAAGTTTATCGGCATTGGTTGTTGCCCATAAACTCATCAACTTATAAACCCATAAACATCAAAGTTCAACATCCCCCACTCCTTCAGCGCCGCCGCCCATCACGTCATTTGCAAGATCTGCAAACGCGTTGGGGTCGAACGATGCCATAGAAGCGTGTTGCTCCGGCGACCAGATTTCGATCCGGTCGTCCATCGCAAGGAGAATGGCTTCCTTGATGATGCCCGCGTAATCCAACAATGGTTTTTGTAAAAGAATCCGATCCGCGCTATCGGTAGTAACAGGGTACGCTCCGAGATAGAAGGAGCGCACAAAGGCGCGGTTCCGGTCATTAAAACGATTGAGACGGTTTAACCTTGCAGATATACCATCCCAGACCGGTTTCGGGTAAAGTGTGAGACACTTTTCAAAACCCCGGTTGACTACAAACTCATAGACTGCCCCTTCGCCGGCCTCTGCCACCTGGGCGGAGAGTTGACGTAGTAGCGCGGTTGGAAGGCGCATACGGCCCTTGTCATCAAGGGCGACAGGATATTCGCCAATGAGCTGCATTCGTTCGTGTGGGACTAACTATTTCTGCTAAGTAAACCGGGATACCGTGTGGGACAGATCACCAATTCACAGGCACAAACGTAACCTGTTTTCCCATAAATTCCCACAAAATGACATTTTTTTATCATTTTTTTAAAGATTTTTATTTATATGCTTTTTATATTGTTGAAAATCAATGATTTACAAAAACAGGTAAAAACCCTGATTTTGCTGAAAAGAAAAAATTGGAGGAGTAAAATTGTGCATATTTCTCCAGTTCTATTGCTTTTACGGGAGGAAAAGTAAGATTTTTATCGCTTTACTACGGCAACCAGACAAGAGAAGCCAGTTTCCCATTCATTTGTGGTAGAAAGTGGAAACGCATGATCGAAAATGAAACGGTGGTGGTAAAAAGTGGAAAACGGGAAGTGGTCGGGGGGCAGGAGGTAGTGATCGGATGACTCCAAGTCATCCGATCACTACCTCCTGCCCCCCGACCACTTCCCGTTTTCTCCAAATTCATTATGTTTGTACTTTCAATTCACTTTCCCGTGTATCATATCAATTCTGCAAATTCTTGCATATGAATCGTTTATTTATCCTGGCATTATTGCTACTCCCCGCCCTTCAAATTCAGGCACAGGCCACCCGCGTAAAAAAGGTGGTGCTGGAAGGATTCTGGTGGGATTACAAAAACGACAATTTCCCCAACGGCTGGGCCAATTACCTGACCGAACTGGCGCCCCGACTGAAAGGCATGGGCGTGGATGCCATCTGGATACCGCCTTCCGTCAAGAATCAGGATTTCGGTCAAAAAGGCGTAGGATATGCGCCTTACGACCATTACGATCTGGGCGATAAATTTCAGAAAAACGACGCCACCACCCGCCTCGGCACCAAAGACGACCTGCTGCGCATGGTAGCCGTGCTGCATGCCAATGGTGTGGAAGTCATTCAGGACATTGTGCCGAACCACGTGATCGGCGCCGGCAGCGATACCGGGGGCGGCGGTCAGGACCCCGCCGCACCTAACCCCACCCCTGTCTTTCCTAATACCTCCTCGTGTACCGATACCTGGAAAAACTTCCGGTACACCTGCTACGAAACACCGGCCACCACCCAACTCGCAGCGGACTATCTGGCCAGAAAAGGCCGTTTCCCCAAAAACCACCAAAATTTCCACCCCAATCCCGATCATGCATGCAGTGCAGGCCTGTGCAGCGCCGACGCCGACGCCGACTGCTGGCAGGGCTTCGGTCCCGACGTGTGCTATTTCGACGGTGCGGAGGGCCAGAGCAGCAACGCTACCTACAACCCTACTCAAAGCACCTACTCTCCTTACGGAAACGGCGGTACCGGAGCCAGCAACGGCTACATGCGCAAGCATACCCGCGAATGGCTTGTGTGGTATAAAAAACAGATGGGCTTCGACGGTGTGCGTATCGACGCGGTGAAGCACTTTCCGGCCTTCGCTTCGGAGGATTTTCTGTACAACCTCCAGCACAATGCCGACTGGGCTAGCGGCGACGACAAGATGTTCGCCGTGGGCGAATGGGTAGGCGGCAACAGCGAACTCAATGCCTGGACAGCCGCTGTGCAAAACCGCGCCGGCACGTTCGATTTCAACCTGCGCGCCTACGCGCCTTCCAACGGCGGCTTGTATGCCATGATTTACGGAAACAGCGGTTACGACATCGGCGACCTTTTGCCGGGCGCCCAACAAACGACCCGCTACGTCGACATCAGCGGCGTCCGGATTCACCGCACGGTACCGTTTGTCAACAACCACGACACCTACCGGCCGATCAAGGCCATGAACGGCAATATCACGGGCTGGGATTCGGGAAATGAACTTTCGGCACACGTGGCAATCACCGAACCCCGCCTCGGCGGCGCTTACGCCGCCATGTGCGCCATGGACGGCAATCCGCAGGTATTTTTTGAAGATCTGTTCAACATCGCCAATACCGGAAAACGTTTCAGCCACCAACCGGAAAACACGACCGACCTGCCCGGCAATTCGGACATCGCCAATATCATGCTGGCACACGGCGCGCTGGATTTCAAGGGCGGCGATTACAAAGTGCGCAGCAGCAGCGTTGAAAATACGATGTACAACGTCGTTACCGGCAGTTGCCGCAACTCGGATGCCAACAGCGACAACGATATTCTGGTGATCGAAAGAAGCGGGAAGGCCATTATCGGCGTGACCGACAGGTGGGATGTAGACCAGGAAGTATACGTGAATACGGATTTTCCGGCAGGTACGATTTTGAAAGACTATTCGGGTGGATACAACACCACTGTGACCGTATTTGCTACCGGCGCCGACGGCTGTACCACCGCTGGCAACCGCGTACAAATCAAGACCCGCGCGGTGGCCTGGCCCGATGACGGCGCACCCGGCTACAACGACGATTATTCAGATTCGTATGTCGACCATGGCGCGCATTACCACGGCTACTCCATCTGGGCGCCCGTCGGCATCGATATGAATGCCTATTCGAACGCAGCATTGCCCACTACCCAGGAATGGGAAATGGAAAACGACCTGGGCGACAGCCATTGCCAGTCGCTGGGCCAGGGCGGCCGCACGCCCGACAACTCGCCCAACGAACGGGTAGTGGGAAAGATATTTTCCAAACAGAATTCCAGTGTTTCTTACACGTTGTTCCTGGGTTCGCCCGGCACCAGCCTGACACTCGAATTTTATGACCTCTCCGGCAACCTGATCGATATCGGCGGCGGCATGTATGCCACTTATTCCACTGCGGGATCATCGCTTTCCGGTTCGTTTACCAATACTGCTACCCGCTGGATCACGATCAAGGTGCGCAACACCAGCGCTGCCACGGCCGGTCAAAAATGCAGGGTAAAGGTTACCTACGAAGCGCCGGAAGTGGTGAATACGGTTACTTCTCCTGCGACAAATACCGCCTATATATGGAACAGCAACGGCGGCTCCAATGACTGGAACGACTGCCACAACTGGGAAGGTGGACTCATCCCGCCCTGCGCTACTCCCGCCGCCACCGCAGTGATACCGCACGACGTATTGTTCCTGCCCAGCGTACCGGTATGCTTTACCGGAACAGTGATCAACAACTCCTCGCTGCCGCTGGAATTGCTGGAATTCACGGCGCAGGCCAAAGAAAAACATATCGCGCTGCGCTGGAAAACGGCATCGGAACAGGATTTTTCAGGCTTCGAACTGCAACGTTCCGCGGATGGCGCTCCATTTGAAAAAATCAACTGGATCGCTGCAAAGGGCGGCGTTTCTAACACGTATAACTACGACGATCACCACGCACAGCCGGGCATTCTGTACTACTACCGGCTTAAAATGCTGGACGAGGATGGGCAGTTTTCCTATTCCGGCCTGCAAAGCGCTCAACTGGATAAAGGCTGGGGCAAACCTGTCGTGGCGCCCAACCCTACCCGCGGCATCACCGATCTGACGTTCGATGCGCCGAATGCAGGTTCGGGAAAAATTGAGGTCATGGATGCCGGCGGCAGGCAAGTGCTGGAACAGAATATTACCTTCACGAAAGGCACCAATACAACTCAACTAAACCTGAGCAGCCTGAGCAAGGGAACCTACGTGGTTCAGTTTTCCACCGCAAATGCACAGTGGAATGTGCGGGTGGTGAAACGGTAAATTTTAGTTATGAGTTATGAGTGATGAGTGATGAGTTATAGGTGGTAACCCTCGGTATTAGAACTGATAATGCCGAGGGTTACCACCTATAACTCATAACTCATCACTCATCACTAAAACTCACCGTTTAATCACCCGCTGCGTTTCCACTCCATTGATTCTGAAAACCAGGGTTCCGGTGGGAAGTCCCGACAAATCCAGCGTGCGCAGGTCGGCGGTATCGGCGGCATCCCAGTTCCAGGTTTTGAGCAGGTGACCGGAAACGTCGAACGCTTCGATGCTGGAAACGGATTCGCGGGCATCCGCCTGTAATGCTATCTGAATAGTTTGAGCAGCCGGATTAGGTGAAACAATGACCGTACGCGGGTTGTTGATTTCAGCCTGCACCACTTTACTGAATTCATATGCACCGTCATTATCTACCTGACGCAGGCGATAGTAATTCGTACCGGCAGCCGGCGTCGGGTCCGTGTACTGATAGGATTGAAGTGTGCGGGAATTGCCATCGTGCGTAGGAATGTTGGTCAAAATATCCCAGTTGCGGCTATCCGATGAGCGCTGCACTTCAAAAAACTGGTTGTTGTGTTCCGTAGCGGTTTCCCAGTTCAGTCGTATACTTTTATCCAGTGCTTTTGCATCGAAGCGCGTCAATTCCACCGGAAAAGTGGAGTTGGTGGTAAAGGTCATTTTGAAGTTGCTGCCACTGGCATTGTTGAAATGGGTGCCGCTGCCGCCACCAAAGTCGGTATAGGTGAAGGAGGCTGTGGAATAAATTTCCAGGGTGTAATTGGTGGAAGTCATCAGACCGGTAGTCAGTTCGATGTTGAGGTTTTCCGTCCAGCGCTGGTCGCCGCCGCCCAGATCCGCACCGAATGCAATACCTTCCTGAATAAAAGATCCTGGGCTGCCGGCAGTTGGATAAACCCGGTAAAAAAGGTCAGTACCGGGAATATTATCTGAACCATTTTTATACGTCCGGATTTCAGCCCACGTGATCTTAAGGGAATACACTCCGCTGCCCGCCGAAGCGCCGTCAAAATTGGGAGCGCCGGGAGAATTACTGCCCGTGCATCCGCCGCCGCCGCCGGTACAGGCCAGGCCGAAATAGTATTGTGTGGGCGTGCCGTTGTTCACCTGAATTTTGATACCATTATCAAAAATGCCGGAACTTGCCAGCAGGTGGAAACAACTCAAAGAAACAAACCAGAAAACAAAGAGTATTTTTTTCATATGGATGAAAATTTTAAGCATTACGAAAACGGAAGTAGATAAAACCGGATTTTAGAACCTGTAAAGGTATTAATAGCGTTTCCGAATTCATCAATAAGGGTATACATCCATTTAATAAAAGGTATTATTTAGAACGTATATTGGTAAAATTGAATTTATAAACGGCATGTTTTGCCTGTATTGTCCGGCAATTCGCTATAGTTAAAGTTTGTCAGTTAACGACCCGCTCACAAACCAAAGCCGGCCCCGCGCGTTATCTCGGCTCACCTGTCACCGCCGACTCCCCGACTTCGCACTGCCGACTTCACACTTCGGAATGAAGACTTCGCACTTCGGACTGAAGACTTCGCACTTCGGACTTAAATTATGTCGTCTCAACAAAATGACGGACTTTTGGCGGCGAATTGGGAAGCCCCCCTGTTGCATTTGGCTTTCCAGGACTTAAACAATTTCAAATAAATGGGAAATTTTCAGCACAAGTACGACCCCTCCTTACTTCAACGTCTGCCTGCCATTGTAAAATCCTATCAACTTCCCGACACGCAAAAAGCGGTCATCCAGATCCTTAACTCCTTTTTACCGTTTGTGGCTATTTGGGTGGCCATGTATTTCCTGGTCGACGTTTCGTTCTGGCTGGTACTGCCCCTGGCTGCGGTAAACGCTTTTTTCCTGGTGCGCATTTTTATTATTCAGCATGACTGCGGTCACCAGTCGTTCACTTCTTCCCGCAAAGCCAACGACCTGATCGGAGAAGTGTGCAGTATGTTCAGTTTTATGCCGTACCGCTATTGGGCGAAAGGGCACAATTTCCACCACGGCCACAACGGCATGTTGTGGGAATTCCGCGACATCGGCGACATTAACCTGTTGACGGTGAATGAGTTCCACGAACTTTCCTGGGGCAAAAAAATCCATTACGTCATTTTCCGCAGCGCGCCGGTGCTGTTTTTGGTGGGTCCGGCCTGGTACCTGCTGATCCAGAACCGACTGCCCCTCATCCGCATCAAAGGCTGGGAGCACGCACACCGTGCCCTGCTCAAACACAACCTGCTGCTGATCGGCGTACACGTCGGTATCATTTTGCTGCTGGGTTACAAGGCGTTTCTGATGGTGCATTTGCCTATTTTGCTGTTTTTCGCTGTCATCGCTGTCTGGTTTTTTTACGTACAACACCAGCACGAAACCACTTACAAGGAGTGGAAAGACAAATGGGATTACATCCGCGCCGCCGTTCAGGGCAGCACCTTTTACAAACTGCCGCGCCTGATGCACTGGCTCACCGGTAATATCGGCTACCACCACATTCACCACCTGAATCCGCTGGTGCCGAACTACCAACTGGTGCGCTGTCATGAAGAAAATCCGGTGCTCGACCAGATCGCCAACAAAATCACGTTCTGGCAGAGCCTGCGTTGTATATTCAACAAACTTTGGGACGAAGATCAACAGCGTATGATCTCTTTCCGCGAGTATTTTAAAAGAAACAAGGCGGCGAAACAGCAGGGCTAAGATGTTGAGATTGTTGAGGGGTTGAGATTGTTGAGATGTTGAGTACTCAACCCCTCAACATTTCAACCCCTCAACTACTAAACATCTCAACCCCTCAACAATCTGCCAAGCACTTACCACATGGTTCACCTCACACCCTTTCTAGTACTGATCGTTCTGCTGCTTTACTTTGCCATGCTGGTCGGCGTGGCATGGTACACAGGCCGTGGTGTGGGTAATGCGGGCTTTTTTCTGGCCAACCGGCGGGTGCCGTGGTATGTGGTGGCCTATGCCATGATCGGTACCAGTATCAGCGGCGTCACGTTTATCAGCATTCCGGGCGCGGTAGGCGGCACGGGATTGAACATGGGATTTTCGTACATGCAGGTGGTTTTCGGGTACCTGCTCGGCTACCTGTTCATCGCTACGGTGCTCATGCCGCTGTATTACCGGCTCAACCTGACAAGTATTTACGGATATCTGGAGCAACGCTTCGGGTGGTGGTCGTACAAAACAGGGGCGGGATTCTTCCTGCTTTCGCGCACGGTCGGTTCGGCGGCGCGTATGTTCCTCGCTGCCAGTGTATTACAAACATTCGTATTCGCTCCGCTGGGCGTGCCGTTTGCCGTTACGGTGATTCTGATGCTCGCCCTGATTTACGGATATACGTATAAAGGCGGCCTGAAAACGATTATCTGGACGGATACGATCATGACCACCTTTTTCCTGGCGGCGCTCATTTTTACCGTTTTCACGATTGGAAAAGCGCTAAACCTGGGTGGCACCGACCTGTTCTCGGCGGTAACGGGCGGACGGTACGGGAAAATGTTCTTTTTCGACAACTTCCTCACCGATCCCAACCACTTCGTAAAACAATTCGTGAGCGGCGCCCTGATCGCCATCGCCATGACCGGTCTCGACCAAGACCTGATGCAAAAAAACCTCGCCTGCAAGAACATTAAGGAAGCGCAGAAAAACATGCTGCTTTTTTGTGTCAACCTGGTGATTATCAACTTCCTGTTCCTGACCCTCGGCGCTTTGTTGTATCTCTATGCCGGCTCCATCGGACTGGAAATACCCGGCCGCACCGACCACCTTTATCCAAAAATTGCTTTCGACCACCTCGACGCTGTAGCGGGTATCTTCTTTATTCTGGGATTAGTGGGCAGCACCTACGCCAGTTCCGACTCGGCACTGACGGCACTCACGACGAGCTTCTGCGTGGATTTCCTGAATTTCGAAAAAAAGGAAAACCAGCCCGCTCATTTCGCCTACGAATCCGAACGGCAGGAATACGAGCAGCACCTGGAAATACAGCAGCGCAAAACGCGCACAAGGGTGCATCTGGCTTTTTCGGCGGCTTTCGTCGTCATTATTCTGATCCTCAATGCCGTGAGTAGTACTGCGGTCATTTCCCTGCTGTTCAAGATAGCGGGATATACCTACGGGCCTTTGCTCGGGTTGTTTATGTTCGGGTTGTTTACGCCGTTTCAGGTAAAAGACCGCCTGGTTTTGTACGTTTGCCTGGCCGCGCCGCTGGTCACCTACGTGATCGAGATGTCGAGCAAACAGTGGTTCGATGTAGGCTTTTTAACCATCCTCATCAACGGTTTGCTCACATTCGCCGGTTTGTGGGCTATTTCGTACCGGCAAGATCAGTACACCAATGAACAGGACACTTCGATGCTTTAGTCTCTTTCTTCTGACCACCTGGGTCCTCCTTTCCTGTGATGCGCCCGTTCCGCCGCGCATTCTTATTTTTTCCAAAACCAGTCCCTACGGGTACCGCCACCAGAGCATCGAAGCCGGCAAAAAAGCGCTGGTGGATCTCTGTTACCAAAACGGCATTGTAGCCGATACCACGGAAGACAGCAGGCTTTTTACCGACAAAAACCTGAAACGCTACGCCGCCGTGGTATTCCTCAGCACCAACGGCGAAGTACTCGGCCCCGACGAAGAAGTCGCTTTCGAGCGCTACATCCAGGCAGGCGGCGGATTTGCGGGCATTCACGCCTCTTCGGCCACCGAATACACCTGGAAATGGTTCGGCGGCCTGGTCGGCGCTTATTTCAAGGACCATCCGGCCATTCAGGAGTGCAGCGTACAGGTAGAGCGCTGCGACGACCCGTCCACGGCGCACCTGGGCTGCACCGACTGGAAATGGAAGGACGAATGGTATAATTTCAGGAAATACGAACCCAATCTGGAGGTGCTGCTGAGCATCGACGAAAGCAAATACAAAGGCGGCACACTGCCGGAAGGGCAGTATGAAAAGGCACACCACCCATTGGCCTGGCAGCATAATTACGACGGCGGCCGCGCTTTTTACACTTCACTCGGTCACCTGGATGAAGCCTACGACGATCCCGCTTTCCGCAAACACCTGCTGGGCGGCATCCGCTACGCTATCGGAAAAAACAAACCCCTGAATTATGAACGTGCGCACTCCCTACCCCGCCCCGACCAGACACGTTTTGTAAAAACCGTCATGGCCGATCACCTGCGCGAACCCATGGAACTGGATCAGTTGCCCGACGGCCGCATCCTGCTCGTGGAGCGCCACGGATACCTCAACCTGTTCGATCCCGCTACCGCCCAACTCAGCGTGGTAGCCAAACTGAACGTCTATTCCGAAATGGGCGACGGCCTCATGGGCATCGCCGTCGACCCGGAATACGAGCGCACACACCGCATTTTCCTGTATTATTCCTCCATGCAGGATTCCATGAACCAGTTGTCGCAATTTGTTTTTTACGACGACAGCCTGCACCGCAGCACGGAAAAGATGATTTTGAACGTGCACACCGGTCATTTCAACTGCTTTCACGCGGCAGGTAGCCTGGCTTTCGGCCCAGACGGATTTCTCTACCTGTCTACCGGCGACAATACCAGTCCGTTCGCCAGCGACGGCTACGCGCCCATGGACGAGCAGCCCGGCAGGAAGTCGTTCGATGCGCAGCGTTCTTCGGGAAATACGATGGATTTGCGCGGTAAAATTTTACGAATAAGGGTTGCAGACGACGGTACTTACACCTGTCCGCCCGACAACCTGTTCAGTCAGGATAAAAAAGGGCGGCCCGAAATCTACGTCATGGGCTGCCGAAACCCCTTCCGTATCAGCGTCGATCAGCGCCGCAACTTGCTGTACTGGGGCGATATCGGTCCCGATGCCGGCAAAACCGACACCCTGCACGGGCCGATGGGCCACGACGAGATCAACCAGGCCCGCCAGGCAGGCAACTACGGCTGGCCGTACTTCAACGGCAACAACCAGGCGTACCGCGCATTTGATTTTGCCACCAAAAAACCGGGCCCCTGGTTCGATCCGCAGCACCCCGTCAACCACTCCGTGAACAACACCGGCGCTACCGAACTGCCGCCCGCACAATTGCCATTCATCTGGTACCCGTACAGCCGAAACCGCGACTTTCCCATGCTCGGCGAAGGCGGCCGCAATGCCATGGCCGGGCCAACGTATTATTGCGACAATTACGCAGAAAATACGCGTTTTCCGGATTATTACCATGGAAAAACGATTATTTACGACTGGATGCGCAACTGGCTGATGGCGGTTACAGTCGACTCTTCGGGCAATTTTTACCACCTCGAACCCATGGCCGATTCGGTGCATATGACCCGCCCGATGGATATGATCGTCGACCGCAAAACGGGCTCCATCTGGATGCTGGAATACGGACAGCGCTGGTACGCCTCCAATGAAGATGCCCGCCTGAGCCGCATCGATTTTGTGCGGGGCAACCGCAAACCCATCGCCCGGCTCCGTGCCGACAAAACGGCCGGCGGCACACCGCTTTCAGTTCGTTTCGATCCGGGCAAAAGTGAAGATTACGACCACGAGACCCTCCGTTTCGAATACAGTTTTGCCGGTAACGCCATGAAAAGAACGAGCCGGCCGGACACGTTGGTCTGGCAATTCGATCAGCCCGGCGTATACGATGTAGTATTAAAAATGACCGATTCAGAAGGCGCCTGGTCCACGGATACGGTGCGCATTTTTGCCGGAAACGAGCCGCCATCCGTTCAGTTTGCGCTCCAAAACCACAACCGCAGTTTTTACCGGCCCGGCGATACGTTGCGTTACAGCATTCTGGTAAAGGACCCGGAAGACGGCTCGATTGAAGCCGGCCGCATTTCACCCCAGCAGGTTCAGACTTCCGCAGATTACCTGGAAAAATCCGTAAACCCCGGCAAACTACCGAAAAAAGCGGAGGAGCGCACCGAAGCCTATGCGCGCGGAAAACTGCTCATTGCGGGTTCCGATTGTTATTCCTGCCATGCCGTGGAGCGGCAGGTGAACGGCCCGGCCTTCGAAGCCGTGGCGGCGCGCTACCGGAACAATGTCGATTTTGCGGTAGCAACCGTTTACCGTAAAATCATTTATGGCGGCTCGGGCAACTGGGGTACCCACCCCATGAGCGCCCACCCGAACATCCGGGAAGAAGATGCTATCGAAATGGCCCGCTGGATCCTGGCACTCGGCGATCCGCCCAAACCGCAACAGAACCTGCCGCTGTCGGGCGCATTTGCGCTGCCCGCCGAAAAAGGCGCTTACCTGCTCCAGGCATCTTACCGCGACCGGGGCAAAAACGGCCTGCCCGCACTTTCAGCCGAAACGGTTCTCGTGCTGCGGCCCGCCGTATTTCAGGCAGAAAACTGCGACGAGCGCAGCCGGGGCGTAGGCAATTACAAACCGTTCGACAACGACACAACGACATTGAACGAGTTGAAACACAATGCCTGGTTTGCCATCAATCAGGTCGATTTGAGTAATATTCGATCCCTGACACTGCGCCTTGGAAGCGGCGATTCGCGCAATACATATTGCGGCGGGCGGCTTGAAATTCATAGCGGCAAACCCACCGGCCCACTGCTGGCCAAAGCCGATATTCCTGCCATAAATGAAAAGAGGATGGTGTTCCGGGAAATGGAGATACCATTTAAAACACCTGCACCTGCCGGCTACTGCACGCTTTATTTTGTGTTTAAAAACGAGGCAAATCAGGGGCAGGGCGTGGCAGGGCTGGATTGGGTGCGATTTAACTGGTGAATTGTGAGTTGTCAATTGTGAGTTGTCAATTGTGAGTCGTCACGGTTTTGTGCACCTTGTGAAACCCCTTTGTGCCCCTTGTGGTTAAATAATTCCAAAACCCTTTCACATATTTTTAAAATATTTTGTTTTAAAATAGCGAAACTTGTTTTAAGTTTGCAGTTCGTACACCCCATCCGGAAATTAGATTGCAGGTTTTCCGGCAGGGACAGAACAAAAAAATTTAAAACTCCGTTACTTTGGGCGCAAATTACAGAACAGCGAAGCAAGGAAAGGCTGCTAAACCGTCCGCGAAGGACCCGAAGCCGGCCGCCAAAAACCCAGCACAAGTTATGCAAGAGGTGAGTTACTCAGAAGATGACATCAAATCCCTCGACTGGCGGGAGCACATCCGTCTGCGCCCGGGTATGTACATCGGCAAACTCGGAGATGGCAGTAGCCCCGACGATGGCATTTACGTCCTGGTCAAAGAAGTACTCGACAACTGTATCGACGAGTATGCCATGGGTTACGGGAAAATCATCGACATCAGCATCACGGAAGCCGGCGTGACCGTGCGCGACTACGGCCGCGGCATTCCGCTCGGCAAAGTGGTAGATGTCGTCTCCAAGATCAATACAGGCGCCAAATACGACAGCAAGGCATTCAAAAAATCGGTGGGCCTCAACGGCGTAGGTACCAAAGCCGTGAACGCGCTTTCTGAATATTTCAAAGTGACGGCTTTCCGTGAAGGGCAAAGCAAAAGCGCGGAATTCCAGTTTGGTAACCTGCTGAAAGAAAGCAAGTTAGAAGCCTCGAAAGAAGAAAACGGCACCCTCGTTTTTTTCAAACCCGATAATGGCCTGTTCCGCAATTTCCGCTGGGTATACGAATACGTCGAGCAGCAACTCTGGAACTACGCCTACCTGAATGCCGGCCTGAAAATCCAGTTCAACGGCAAAACCTTTGTTTCAAAAAACGGTCTGCTCGACTTGCTGGAGAAAAAAACCGGCGCCGAACAGGTTCGCTACCCCATTATTCACCTGAAAGGCGAAGACGTGGAAATCGCCATCACCCACGGCGAACACTACGGCGAGCAGTACTATTCCTTCGTCAACGGCCAGA
>Ga0209717_1003289_pt1 | contig 14274 bp, 11 predicted proteins | sample AD_UKC048_MetaG_FD_184418 | JGI IMG/M metagenome (GOLD analysis project Ga0209717, IMG submission 184418) | Active sludge microbial communities of municipal wastewater-treating anaerobic digesters from USA - AD_UKC048_MetaG (SPAdes) (version 2) | ecosystem: Engineered > Bioreactor > Anaerobic >... | reverse complement strand
AAGACAGCAACGGATTTTGTCTTGCAGTTGTCACACCTGTTTTTCTCAATAAATTCAGCTATAATTGTTCTGTTATTGCCGTTCCAGCCGATCGTTTTCATTGTCTCCTCATATTCAAAGGTCTAATTTTTCCCTTATCATCATAGTTGATAATGCAGTTTTTTCCATTTTTGAATCTGCCCTGACTTTGTGTTTTTCCGGAAAAATAAATCAATATCTTGAATGGTTTATTTCTGGAAATAAGCAGTAGTTTTTGTTAGTCGCAAAATTTTGTTGAAAAAATCTCATGATTTTATATTCTGAACCTACTTTTTTTAAAGGGAGGAGTTTATGAAAAAGATTATCGTTCCGGTTTTTATTTTTATGATGTTTTTTTCACTTGCTGCTGAGAAAAACAAAAAACTTCAACTGGGGTTTGAGTCTGAAATACTGGCATACAACAATATTGTTCTGGGTGAGGGTGGTGATGCAGATAAATATCATACTGTGAGTTTTCTGTTCGGATCACCCAGAATGGGACTGAACATAGGTTTTTTTCTGGATAACACTTCAATTCTCGGTGCTAATATAGGTTTCGGGTACTTTCATGCTGAAAAATATGAAGATGGCTGGGGAAACAATGGAAAATCGCGCGAGGTTTCTTTTAAGCTCATGCCTTACTATGAGTATTTATTTGATAACACATCGATTGTAAAACCTTTTTTTAAAATAGGGTTTATTATCAATCTAATAAGCACAGGGGATTACGAAGTGCGCAAAGAAGTGGCATGGATGCTGGGTGGAATGGCTTCAGGCGGGGCACATATCTTTATTGCCGATTCATTTTCAATAGATCTCGGTGGAATGTTTCAGGCGATCGGCGGGCAGGACAAATATAAAAATACAGATATCAACATCATGAATAGCGAACAGAAGCAGCGAATAATAACAGTTGCTCTGTTTTTCGGCCTGACTGGCTGGATATAGGATTTTTGTTCTTTTGAATATAATAGCTTAGGTTCACTTCTTCAACGCCATAGGATCGAACAGTTGTCCTTTTTTGAGAAGTTCTGAATTTGCCCTGACTTTGTGTCAGAAAATATTAAAAAATGGGTTGACTTTGTGTCAGATACGGGTTATATTTGGGCTGACTTTGTGTTTTTTGTGATGGAGAATTAATGTTTATAAGAAATATTATCAATGAGTTAAAGCAATGGGCTTCAAGCGGTAGTCGAAAGCCACTTATTTTAAGAGGTGCAAGACAGGTGGGGAAAACTACTGCTGTAAAAATGTTCGCAAAAGAGTTTGACACTTTTATTTATCTGAATCTTGAGAAAAAAAGCGATCTTGAGATTTTTCAGATGAATCTGCCTGTAGAAAAATTGATGGACTATGTTCTTCTAACTAAGAACATAATACCAAAAGAAGGCAGGACGCTTGTTTTCATTGATGAGATCCAGAACAGTCCTGAGGCGGTTGCTGCACTTCGATATTTTTATGAATCACTGCCGGAATATTTCGTGATTGCCGCCGGCTCCCTCCTTGAGATAATTATGGCAAAAAACAACATAAGTTTCCCTGTGGGCAGAGTGGAATACCGTTTTATGTATCCACTCACTTTTGAAGAATTTCTTGTTGCAACAGGCAGTGGCCAGGCACTGGAATTTTATAATGCTGTTCCATGTCCTGATTTTGCAATTCCCAAAATTATGGAACTTTTTCATATATATACAATGATCGGAGGAATGCCTGAAGTGGTTGAAAAATATATGGAAAAGGAAAATGTTTCCGATTTGAGAACTGTTTATCAGGCACTTTTTCTAAGTTATATCGATGATGTTAAAAAATATGCATCGGAAAAAAAGGAAATTGAGATAATCCGTCATGCCATTGAAAGTACACCTTTTGAAGCCGGGAACAGAATTAAGTTTCAGGGATTTGGAAATTCCAACTATCAGAGCAGAGAAATGGGTGAAGCACTCAGAACCCTTTCAAGAGCAATGCTGATAAACCTGATATATCCGATAACAGCTTTTCATCCACCTGCGTTGGCTGACAGAAAAAAATCTCCACGGCTTCAGTTTGTGGATACAGGATTGTTGAATTTTGCAACAAATTCACAACCTTATTTCTTCAAATTTGATGATCTTCAAAACATAAATAAAGGAAAAATTGCGGAGCATATTGTCGGGCAGGAACTGATCGGAATGGATAGTCTTTCCCCTTCAAATTATTCGTTCTGGGTGCGTGAAAAAAAACAGTCCAACGCTGAAGTCGATTTTATTGTTCAGCATCTTCACAGATTCATCCCGGTTGAAGTCAAATCAGGAGCTGAAGGGACATTAAGATCGCTTCATCAGTTTATGGATTCCTGTGACCATCCTTATGCAGTACGGCTGTACAGCGGAAAAATGTCTGTCGAAGAGGTCAGCATACCATCAGGCAGAAAATATAAACTTCTTAGTATGCCGTATTGTTTTGCCGGAAAAATTAATCAATATCTTGAATGGTTTATTTCTGGAAATAAGCAGTAGTTTTTGTTAGTCGCAAAATTTTGTTGAAAAAATCTCATGATTTTATATTCTGAACCTACTTTTTCAAAAGGAGGAATTTATGAAAAAGATGTACATCTTGTTGATAATTATAATTTCTTTTAATTTGTTTGGTTACTACTCCAATGATAAAAAATTGGAGTTTAAAAATTATCTTAAAAGCAAGAACTTAACGGAGTTGGAAAATCTTATTAAGGCAAACGGTTCTCCTGATTTTTTATTTGATGATGAAGAAATATCTCCGCTTCAATATGCAGTTCACATTGAAGATGTTAATTTGATTAAGCTTTTACTTCGATACAATGCGAATATAAACTTCAGAGGTTATGAGAAAGATCCTTTGCCATCTCCGGTATTTATGTCAATAGATAAAGGAAATATTGAAATTTTTAAGATTTTTGCCGAAAGCAAATCTTTCAATATAGAGAGTCAGGAAAATGATTTTACTCTCTTGCTTGCGGCTCTACACGGAAAGCAAATCAAAATAGCAGAATTTTTGATAGAAAAAGGAGCTGATGTTAAAAAATGCGGAAATAAAAGAACGGGTTGCCCACTACATTTAACTGCGGTTTTAGGATTAAATGGTATAATGATGGAGATAATATCAAAAGGCATTGATATTAATAATGAATTTAATAAATTTACTCCGTTGATGTATGCCTTAATTAACGGACAGATAGAAGCAGCAGCAATTCTTTTAAAAAATGGAGCTGATCCATACAAAACCTTTAATAAAGAAAATCATGACATTAGAAAATTGGCTGACAACAGTAGCGATGAGCTTGTTAAGAAATTTGTCAATTCTATTTTTGAATATAAAGCCTGTTCGAGACTCACTTCATCTTTTGAAAAAGTGAATAAAGATGAGTCGGATTACAGACCTGTTAGGCTATTAGACAAAAAAACTCTCGGGATTATTGATAATAATGGTCGCATAACAGCTAAAGTTCAGGCAAATAGAATATCTTATCCATCAAACGGGATGGTATGGTTTGAAAATGCAGAGCCCAGGAAATACACTAAAAAATATGGTTTCATGAGCGTTGCAGGCAAGATAATTTCGAAACCCGTTTATGATGATGTCACTCAGTTTATTAACGAATTCGCATGGGTTAAAAAAGATGGACGATGGGCATTGATTGATAAAAACGGGAAAGTTTTAACTCAATTTGTTTTTGATGAACCTGTTGCAATCACAAAGGACTTCAAACTGGGTCGGATTGGTTCCTTATTGAAGCTTGTAGATAAGGAAAACAGAGTTTTAGATCTTAAAATACCGGAAGGATATGAACTTGTTACTCCTAAGAATTATCCTGAAGTGAATAATGGAAACTATTTGGTTAAGAAAGAAGATCATTATATTTTAACGGCTCCTTCAGGTGATAAAATTTTTGAAAATAATGGGGAATGTTCATTATTGTTCGAAGGCGGTGTAGGAAAGTTTGAAAAAAAAGATGAACATGGTTTGTTTTCTGAGGAAGGAAGAATAATTACACAATTTTATTTTGAATCCATGGATGAAAAAGCCAACAACGGTTTTTTTACTGTCTCAAGAATGCTTTACAGTATGAAAACACAAAAGGCATTTTTAGATCCATGCGGAAATATTCTTGGAAGCGAATGGTTCGATGATGTTGAATCGTTTGCAAAAGGCGGGAAAGCCATTTACAAAAAGGGTGCTTTATGGGGAATAATTGAATATACAGGAAAAAAAATCGGACAGCCGGTGTATGAAAAAATTGATTATACTAACTTGTCATCAAATAATGATTTAATTGCTGTAAAAAAAGATGGAAGGTGGGGATTTATTAATTCTGAAGGAGAAGAGAAAATCTCATTCTCGTTTAATGATGCTGCTTCTTTTAAAAACGGGAGAGCCACAGTGCTTGAAGGAAATCAGTGGTGGGTAATAGATGAAAGCGGCAAAAAGATATTCAAGGTGTCAGATAAAGGATATTTTCAATGTAATCTTTTTTTTGACGAAGGATCTGTTTACAACAAAAATGGTAAATCTCTTCCGTATATACCGTATTATAATGAAACCATAGAGTTCGGAGGTTTTTAATGAAAGTGTCTGTTAAAATTGGATTTTTAATGTTGTTTTTCTTCCTTTTTTTGGGTTGCAGTAAAAACATTGAGGGAAATTTTCTGTGTGACAAAGAATTAATGTCAATTAAAAAGGAAAATGAACAGACAGTTCTTAAAATAGTGAAAATTTCTCCTGCCACAGAATTATCAGATGCAAGAAATACACTTTCATTAGTGAAAAATGAAAATGTATATACAACATCTGTTTTCGGATCGACAATTTCTGTGTCAAAAGCTGAAGAAGGCATTATGTTTGTCGGTCCAAATGGTTCTCAAGTTTGCAAGATCATTGATTTAAGTTCTGGAAAATCGAATTTTTCTGAAGAAAAAGTAAAGAATTATATCCAAATAAAAGTAATTGATATAATCAAGAAAGATCTTGACTCAAAATCATACAACTGTGGATCTTATGGTTTAAGTAAAAACAAAAGGGAACATCTCAAAAATCTTCTTGAAAAAGTATCTTATACAGCAATTAAAAGCACATCGAAAAAAGAGCATCTATTCTTTGATGAATATGAATTTGAATCAGAAATGGTTTTCCCAGAATTTAAAAACGAAATAGAATCAAAAATCTGTAAAAGCAAAAAATATGTCTGGGGGCAGGAAAAATGCCTTTCTTGGGAGGATGGAGCCATGGAGATCAGAACAAAAGCATATTCTCTTAAAATAAAAGGGAAAATCTATGAACCAAGATTTCCTGAAATAGAAGAAAAAGAGAATTTTGTAATAAGCAGTATCGGTGATAGTGAAAAATATTTATTCACAGATGCAGTATGCAAAGATGTTTTTCTTTCAAAAGATGCGTTGAATTATCAGGAAACCGTCATCAAAAAATAGCTAGTTTATTATTGATGTCTCAGTCGCTTCATCTTACCGTTTCAACGCCATAGGATCGAACTTCTGTCCTTTTTTGAGAAGTTCTGAAGGATAGAATGTTCCTCTCCAGATTATTCCGCCCCTGATTCCGTTTATAATTGCGGAATGAAGACAGATGAAATATGCAAGCAGATGATTTAACGGGGGAAAGATGGTGGGGATCAGAGGTCGTTTGAGGTAAATATTTAAAAGATTTATGACGATGAATGAAAGTGTCACGGTAAAAAGGGAGACGGCTTTTATCAGGATCGAATCACTTAAAAATAAGCCAAAGTAGGGGAGCATGTCAAAAAAGAACGGGATGGATGCAACTGCGGCAAGCCGTTTCCATGAAAAACTTCCAAGTCCTGCAAAGGCAAGCCGTCCAAGACCTTCCAGAAGTTCCGAAAATGAATGATACCATGTTAAACCTATCTTTGTTCTACCGATCACAACTGAAGGTTTTCCTCCCTGTTCAATGAGAAGCTGTCCAAGAACTGTGTCATCAACAACCTCCATCTTCATATCGTGAAATCCGTTTGTTCTGTCAAACACAGTTTTTCTCACAAGGTTGAAAGCTCCTGATCCGGCCGCCTGCTTTGCTCCCGGTCTTCCTATCGTCCATGGTCTGGTGTATAAAAGTATTTCCCGCAGAACAGTTGAAGTCGCACAGTTATTTAAAAAAAGATCTGATTTAAGGTCGGGAAGTACTGCAACATGGTCAATCGAGCCGTTTTCAGCAAACAATATAACCTGTTCCAATGCGCCGGTTGAAATAAAAACATCAGCATCACTGAAAAGAAGCCACTCTCCGTTTGCGATTTCAACACCTTTCTGCATCGCATGAAGCTTTCCGAGCCATCCATCAGGAAGTATTTCGATATTGACAACTTTTATCCGGGGGTCACTTTCTGCAAGTTTCTGAATTATCTGCAAAGTTCCATCGGTGCTTCTATCATTAACAACGATAAACTCAATGTTTTTATAGCTGTCGCTCAACCTTGAATTTACTGCCTGTTCAATTGTCTTTTCCTCATTGCAGGCGGTAATTATGATGCTTACTTTCGGGAGTGGGTTTGACGATTTATAATTGAATTTTTCAAGAACAGGAAGTGATCTTGATGACATATATAATGCATAACTCTGCCAGATCCAGATAATTGCTGAAATAGAAAGAGATATGAATAGAAAAAGATTGAGCCAGTTCATTTTCTGATGGACTTGAAAACCGTTTCCGCAGCTTTTTTTCGACTCATGAACTTTAGCATTAACGCACCGAGTTTATTGATGAATCTCGGCATGACTATCGCCTTGCCCTTAAAAAGTCCATTAACTGCTTCAAGTGCGGCAGGATAGCTTTCGCCAATTGTCCGGTTAACGAATTCAGACCTTTTCTGTCCGGCAACGGCAACAAATTCAGTGTTTGTATATCCCGGACAGAAGGCACTCACTTTCACTTTTGAGCCAGTTTCCTTAAGTTCTGTTGAAAGAGCCACGGAAAAGTTCATGACATATGCTTTTGAGCCACCGTATGCGGCGTAGCTTGGCATTGGATTGAATCCGGCAAAAGATGCCACATTCAAGATATAACCTGAATCTTTTTTAACCATATCCTTCAAGAAAAGGTTTGTAAGAGCGGTGAGTGTCGCAATGTTAAGCTGTATCATGCTATCAACTTTTGCGGCATCCTGAGAAATGAAGAGATCATACATCCCGAATCCGGCATTGTTTATAAGCACTTCAATATTTTCGTCTTTTGTCAGATCGTAGAGTTTCACAGCCGCATCAAAGCCGGAAATGTCCATGTCAATGATATGAACTTTGACACCGTATTTATCTGCAACATTTCTGCTGACTTCCTCAAGCTTATCCTTTCTTCTTGCAACGATTATGAGATCATACCCCTTTGAAGCAAGAATGTGGGCAAAATCAACACCGAATCCGCTTGAAGCGCCTGTGACGAGGGCTGTTACCATTGATATTCCACAGTTGCAACATAAGCCCAGTCAGAAAGATTATTTCCTGTGATCATATAAGGTCCGTCTGTGAAGAATTTAAGGTTTATGAGAGAAGTGAAAGTAAACCCTTTTACAGTCAATGACGGCCCGAAATATGCATCAAGTGTTTCAGCCAGAGCAGTATCCTGAGCGGTTGTTTCTGCAACGACTGTTGTTGTTTTATCATCAACAAGTTTGAAGTTTTTCATTACACCTGCCTTGATGGAGAACCACTCGACAGGCATTACATCAAGCCCGAGAGCCATTGTAAGATAGAATTCATCGCTCTTGGAGGTCATTTTTTCGGGGTTTGCAACATCGACCTGTTTCTGAATGTTGTCAAAATGGTAAAGGGAAAAGATCAATGCAGGGTGAATTCTCATCCAGCTTACCGGCTTGATCACAGATGCCGCCTTGAAGTTCCAGAAATATGAATCATGCTGGATCTTTGCTATCTTATCGCCATTGTTGTCAAGAACATATTCATGTACCGGAAGCACTCCGAAACCTGTTCCGATAACGATGTCTGAATACTGTGTAGCTTTGAAACCGGCTCTCCCGAAAATTGAAAAATCGGCATTTCCGTTATATGTCGTAGTTCTGTCATATTCGAAAGTTCCGACAGCTTTTTCAGTCATCCACTGGAAATTGATGGCAAGACCTACATCGGCAAAAAGTTTTGCAGTACGGAAAGTTAATGACGGATTGATCTCCATTCTATCTGTGTCGATCTTATGGCTGTTCTTCGCTCCGGTTGTGCTGTTCTCTTCATAATATCTGCCGAGAAGATATCTGAAGTTAATGCCGATAGCGATCTTATCGGTTATGTTTGCGCCGAATGCGAATCCCATTAAGTGGTTTGTGTCGGGAATTGCGGGGCCACCCGGCTGAAGGTCGCCCATTATCTCTTTTATGTCAATCATGCTTCTTGTGTTGCCATGCTCATACCATGCCGCAGCAACAAGAGTTCTTCCCATCATGGGAACAATGAGTCCGCCCTTTGTGAAGTTGCAGTCAATGTAGCCGTAACCTTTCTTGTTTGCGGCAAGAAGTGAAGGCAGATAGTATCCGTCAGTTCTTTCATTTGTGTCGGAAAGGACCGGAATGAGGTAAAAACTTGAAGTTCTTTCAACATTTTCATAAACCTGTCCGTACACATTGAAAACAAAAAGCATAAATACTGTGATCATAAGGATTTTTTTCATAATTCCCCCCAAAGAAAGTTAAAAAGTTCCGCAGAGAAATTACAACTATTTTAGTAAAAAAGCAAATGAATTATCTGTTAAGGGAAAATTTTCAGAAAGGAAGCGGAACCGCATAACCGACAAGAATAGCAAATGAACCGAAATACCAGTCATATTTTAACCCGTAAAGACTGGATGTGTATCTTATATCGGCAACGAAAACACCGACCTTTGTATTAATTTCAAGTGCTGCCTTTGCTATAAGACCAAGATCAAATCCATTCCAGTATCCTGCGGCAAGATATGGCCCCAATCCGAAATTGAGCCAGAACATATCATTTATCGGAAGATTGAATTGTGCAATTATTGGAAGACGGAAAAAACCGAAATAACCGCCGCCGAAATTCAATTCTGCCTGAAGACCGAAATTCCTGATAAAATTATATTCAAAGAAAAGATCTGTATGGAAGCCGTAGTCAACACGGTCATTGAAGAGAGAATTATTCTTAGTATAGTTCGTGTGATATATCTCAGGACCGAATTTGATGCCGGCAAGTGCCTTTTTATTGGGTGATCTGTGAACGAATTGCTGAAATTTGTTTCCGCCTTTTGCCGGTTTTGTTTCTGCAGGAGCGGCATTTGTTTCCTTCCCTTCGTTTTCTTCGAGCTTGTCTTCGTTTGTAACCGGTTCACTTGTGTCTCCGAACATGTTCTCTTCTTCAGCAGTAAGATTGTAGAAACTGATAAGAACGATCAGTAAAATAATCAATTTTTTCATATAACCCTCCAAGGTTTACTAAGAAACAACAAACGGACTGGTATATAAGCACAAAAATGGAAAAGGAAAGGTTTTCTTTGACTTTCCGTGCAAATTCCTTAAAAAGAGATTGTTTTTAAGTTTTTGAGGTGATTATGACCTTTATCCCGCAGATACATTCCATGATAATGCGCAGCTTTCCTGACCGTTTTGCGGAAGGATTCCGGCTGATCTGAAATAAACAAATAGCGACTTTTTTTTGATATTATTTTTTTGGAGATGAAAAAATGGGAACATATAAAAGTTTTGATGAGATTAACGATAAAATAAAAAAAGGGACGGCTGTAGTTTTAACGGCAAGTGAAGTTTCAGCCCTTGCTGAAGAGATGAAACCATCTGAAATTGTTAAGAAAGTTGATGTGGTGACAACGGGAACTTTTGCCCCGATGTGTTCAAGCGGAGCATTCATAAACTTCGGACACACTGAGCCGGCAATGAGGATGGAGGAGCTGACTCTTAACGATGTTCCTACTTATGGCGGGATTGCGGCAGTTGATGCATATATCGGTGCAACGGCTGAAAAACCGGGCGATAAGGAATACGGCGGAGCACATGTCATTGAAGATCTGATAAACGGGAAAGGGATCTATCTCAAAGCGAAAGGAAAGGGGACTGACTGTTATCCCGGTAGAATTTGGGAAGGTTACATAAATAAGGAAAGTGTCAACGAGATCACCATGTTCAACCCGAGAAACTGTTATCAGAACTATGCGTCGGCGACAAACAGCACAAAAAAGACGATATACACCTACATGGGTGTGCTCCTTCCTGAATTTACTAACTGCACCTATTCTACAAGCGGCGAGCTGAGTCCGCTTTTAAATGATCCATATTGCAGGACGATCGGGGTCGGAACTTCGATATTTCTTGGCGGAGCGAGGGGTTTCGTGTCAAGTGCAGGAACTCAGTTTAACAGAGGAAGAGACCGTAATGATTGCGGAATTCCGCTTGGACCGTCTGCATCGCTTGCTGTTACAGGAGATCTTAAAAAAATGAGTTCCGAGTTTATCAAGGCGGCAGTTTTTGAAAAATACGGAATAACCTTGTTTGTTGGGATAGGTATTCCCATTCCGGTTCTTGATGAAGAGATCGCAAAAACAGTTTCGATAAAGAACCGTGAAATTGAAACACTTGTCTTTGATTACGGTAAGAGCGGAGAAACATTAAGAAAAGTGAGTTATGAAGAGCTTCAGAGCGGCGAAATAGATATTCTTGGCAAAAAAGTTAAAACTGCTCCTCTTTCAAGCATGAGCACTGCTTTGAAAATCGTTGAAATATTGAAAAAAAGTGTATCTGACGGCAGTTTTAAAATGACTAAACCGTTAGAATTGTTTGATGTTTCGCATCAACCGCTTAAAAAACTCGGGATCAGCTCAGGAGGTATAAAATGAAAAGCCGGCTTGTACTCAATTTTTCAACCGAACTGGCAGACACTCCTGTCACATTCAATCTTGTGAAGGAATACGGGCTTTTAATCAATATCCTCAAAGCTGAAATACTGCCCGGCAGAGGAGGGGATCTGCTTATAGAAGTTGAAGGTGATAATTCAGGAATATCTCAAGGAATTGAATATCTTATCCAAAAAGGTGTTAAAGTCGAAGGGGTCGAAAAAAGGATAAAGTTTGATGAAGTCAAATGTGTCAACTGCGGCGGATGCACAGCAGTCTGCTTTTCACAGGCACTCATCATTGAAAAACCCGACTGGCAGCTCAAATTCGATTCATCAAAATGTGTTGCCTGCGGACTTTGCGTAAAAGCATGCCCTCTACGACTCTTTTCACTCACTTTCGGCGGATAGAACAGGGACTGGCGAAGTTTCCCATCCTTTTGTATTGGCTATCTGTCCATAATAGTTTGAGCCCCAGCAGTACAATCCATTATCAGAAAGTTTTATTCCGCAAGTATGATCACGGGCGGCAGATATTTTTTTCCATTTGTCACTACCTATTTTTTCAGGAACTTTTCTGTTGACCCTTGTTCCGTCACCTATTGCTCCGTTTATGTTTACACCCCAGCAAAAAAGATAGTTATCCTTATTTATTCCGCAGGCATGATCTGGTCCAGCGGCAATATCTATCCATTCATCGTCTCCAGTCTTAAATTCCTCGATCGGAATATCCACTGGATCATATTCATATCCGCATAAAACCTCGACATCATTGCCAAGCTGACCTGCGCCGTTATCTCCCCAGCAGTAAAGACTATTATCTGATTTCTTAATTCCACAAGTATATCCAGATCCGGAACTGATCTTTAACCACTCATAATCATTTGATTTATAAGGATCTGCCTGATTGCCGGCTGTCCAGTCCCCAAGTCCGCCGCATGAATTCCAGCCCCAGCAAAATGCAAAATCAGTATCTTTTTCAATTGCACATGAATGCTCGCTGCCCAGAGATAATGAGCTCCAGCTTTTTGTTCCTGTTGACTGCGGAGAAGAAATGCCGTTTCCTCCGGCATAACCAACTCCGGCATTGCCTAGAGCATTATTCCCCCAACAGAAAAGTTCAAGACTGTTTTTCCTTATTCCGCAGACAGTTTGATCGGTTGCGGAAATATCAATCCATTCATTTTCATCGACTTTTGCAGGGTCATAAGTGAATTTGTCCCATCCAGACTCACCATTTCCAAGCTGTCCGTATGTGTTGCTACCCCAGCAGTAAAGAAAATTGTCAGAAGCGATGCCGCAGTTAAAATTAAGACCCGATGCAATTTTTAACCATTTTTTATTGTTTATTTTCACAGGAGTATTTATATAGTTCTCAGGCGAGTCATCAATGAAACCATTTGAGTTATTTCCCCAGCAGTAAAGTGATGAATCAGAACTTTTTATTCCGCAACTATGGAAAACTCCTGTTGAAATGTCACTCCATTCACCAGTAATTATTTTCTGCGGCGATTTTAAGTTGCCCGAAAATCCGTTACCAAGCTGTCCGGCATAATTATTTCCCCAGCAATAAAGCAATCCGTCTGATCTTTTTCTGGCACAACTGCCGGTCAAACCCGCAGATACCTCACTCCATTCTTCATCATTAACAGCAGACGGCTCCAGAACATTCACAACTGTTCCGCTTCCAGTCTGCCCAAAATCGTTTAATCCCCAGCAATAAAGTAAGCCGTCAGGTTTTGTTATTCCGCAATTATGGTAAATTCCTGCCGAAACATCTAACCATTCTTTTTCACCTATTTTTTTAAATTCTGAGCTTTCAACAATCGTTCCATCTCCAACCTGACCATATTCATTCTTTCCATAGCAATAAAGTTTACTGTCAGCTTTTTTTATTCCGCAAAAATGAAAATGTCCAACAGAGATATCCGCCCACAAATCGTTTCCAAATCTTATGGGAGAAAAATCTGTTCCACCCCAATGAAAAAATTCGTTGTTTGTTTTTATACCGAATGTTTTGCTGAAAAAAGGAATAATGTCAAGCCATTGAGAATCACCTATCTTAACCGGTTCTTTTCTGTCATTATCAACTCCCGGAACAGGGGATTTAAACGCTGCGACCGATCCATCAATAGTTTTTGTTCCGTCACCGATCTGACCATTATCGTTCCTTCCCCAGCAATAAAGGTGCTTGTTTTTATCAATTCCGCAGGAATGGGTGGATCCGACACTGACCTTCAACCATTTAATTTCTCCTATCTTTACTGGAAAATTCTTATTTTCTCTGGTTCCATCACCGAGCTGTCCATACTGATTTTTTCCCCAGCAATATAATCCGTTGCCGGACGATTTTATTCCGCAGCTATATGAATTACCGGCAGAAATATGCAGCCATGAGTCGGTTCCTATTTTGACCGGCTCATTACTGTCTTCAAATGTTCCGTCACCAAGCTGACCGTAATAATTAGATCCCCAGCAATAAAGGTTTCTTTCGACTCCTCTTATTTCACAAGTATGGTCAAATCCGGCAGAAAAGCTTTTTGTTCCGACAGTTTTTTCAGATTCTGATAAACCTTCACAACATGATAAAAGAACAAAAACAATTAGAACTGAAAATAATTTTTTATTTTTCATAATGCTTCCTCAAGAAAATTGCGTCTTAAGTATATCACAGAATTAAGAAGTATGTCAAACACCTGTTTTTCCATGAAGTGATTTGAATTGAGTTCGGGAACATCACTCTTGAAAGTAAATCTTCCAAATAATGATGAAATAAGTTATACTGCGTCGGTATTAAAAGGGGGATTTGAAATATGAAAAAACTAATAATTTCAATATTAGTTGTGCTTGCTGTCTTTGCAGTTGTCACGCTGTATGCACAGAAGAAAACAGAAAACGCTCCAAAGGCGGAGGTATATTTCACAAAAGATATCTCGTCTAATGGTTTGATGAAGGCATTTGAAAAAATCCGTCCGTTGGTAAAAGGGAAGCGGATAGGTCTTAAAGTCCATTTCGGAGAAGACGGCAATAAATACTATGTCAAACCTGAACTGATGAAAGATCTTGTTAAATCGCTCAACTCAACTTTTGTGGAAACAAATGTTCTTTATGTAGGAAAGCGCCGTTATACCGAAAGTCATATCAAACTTGGAAAAGAGCACGGGTTCACCTATGCCCCGATTGATATTCTCGACTCTGAAGGGACTATCGAATACCCTGCAACCGGTCTGAAACACATTAAAAAAGCGATCGTCGGTTCTCATATGAACAATTACGACACAATCGTTGTTCTTTCTCACTTTAAAGGGCATAAAGGTGCCGGAGTAGGGGGCGCGATCAAAAATGTTGCAATGGGACTAGGCGCAATAGCAGGGAAGATGGCAACATTTTTGATCGCGCCCCCAACTCCGGC
>Ga0209717_1003276_pt1 | contig 14306 bp, 15 predicted proteins | sample AD_UKC048_MetaG_FD_184418 | JGI IMG/M metagenome (GOLD analysis project Ga0209717, IMG submission 184418) | Active sludge microbial communities of municipal wastewater-treating anaerobic digesters from USA - AD_UKC048_MetaG (SPAdes) (version 2) | ecosystem: Engineered > Bioreactor > Anaerobic >... | reverse complement strand
GTCTCCGTGCCTCCTGTAATAGAACAGAGGTAGATTTATATTTGCGCATTTATATTCTTTGATTACCTTGAGCCACAGGTCCAGGCCGTCCTGGGCGCCGAGATCCTCCCGGTATCCCCCGAGCTTTTCCAATACGCTCCGACGGATCATGGTGCAGGCACCATTGGCCGGCATGTCGAACATGTGATTGCTCTTGTGAAGGGCCCCTCGTCCTTCATAGATGATGAAACCGCCTGTTTCATCCACGAGGAAATAGTCTGGAAACACGAGGGCAACGTCGGGATCGCGATCCAGCTTGTTGCTGAGTACCAAAAGGATGTTTTCGTCGAACACATCGTCGGCATCGAGCCGGATCAGATACTCGCCTTTCGCGACCTTCAGCGCAAGGTTGGCCACGGCCGGAAGACCGATCCCGTTCGTGGTCAGGATCGAAACCCGGGGATCCCCCCGATACAACTCCATGATTTCCTGCGTGTTGTCGAACGAGTTGTCGTTGATGAGAATCAGTTCCCATCCGCCGATACTTTGGCGCAAAACGCTGTTGATGGCTTCCTGGAGATACTTTCCATAGTTGTGGGATGCGATATAAACCGAAATCTTGATCGATGCGTCATTCATAACATATTATTCACAATATTTATTTTGTATGGTCTCGAGCGTAGCGGGGCATTCCTGTGATCTCGATCAGTCGGAGCATGCGATCGGATCAGAACCCTGTTCAAAGGAGTCTGGCCAGATTTTTCCGGAATTCATCCAGGCTCTTCAATTCAGAGGGAACCATGCTCCCCTCGTGGTCCGGACCGTAGGCCTTTTTATCGAGAGTGAAATGCTTTTCGACGATCCTCGCCCCTCGGGAAAAGGCGGCCATTGCAGCCGCGATGCCCACGGTATGATCGCTGAAGCCCACGTATTTCGAGAAGTCGACCGTAGACAGTTTCACCGCTTCCAGCGGGGTGGGATACAGGGAAACACAGTAGAGGAAGTCGACGTTCCCCTTCGTGGGAATGGTGGGAAAATCCCGCCCGTCCCACATCCCCAGGGAAACAAGAAGGGGCTTTCCCGTCGCGGCAAATGCCCGCAACAGCTTTTCATCTTTGATCGATCGTGAGGCGACCTTATGCCTCCGAACACCAGCTTCTTCCAGCCACCCGATTCTCTCCTCGTCAAACGCGGATGCCAGAAATTCGATCCCGGCTTTCCGGCAGACATTGGCCAGAAGGAAAACCTGGTCCCTAGAAAGCTCCGTTTTGCAGTTGTACTCATACCAGGGATTTCCCTCTTTCGGGAAAAGCGCCGGCGCAGAATAGAGCTGAAACTTCGCGGCATCGGCCCCCGACTCTTTTGCTGCGTGGATCAGTTCAACTGCCAGGTTCATATCGCCATTATGGTTTTGTCCGATTTCAGCAATGATTTCCATACCTTACCCCCACATTTCCATCCACATGTTGAGAATGACGAAACAGAATATCGAATGCCCGTTGAGCCGTTCCCTGTCACGAAGCATTTCCCTGGCGACATCTCCGCTCTTCGCGTCGATGATTCCATGTTTATACAACGCCGAATCCGCGGAAAAGGTCCGATCGACGAGAAACGACCATTCTCCCCGCAGCCAGTGATCGATAGGGACGTTGAAACCGTGTTTGGGGCGCCGGATGACGTCCTCGGGCAAAACATCCTCGAAAGCTCGTCTCAATACCCATTTGAGCTGCCCATCACGCACCATGTGACGATACTCGAGCTTGTCCGCCAGGGCCAGGACAGACGGCGCCACGAAGGGAGCGCGCCCCTCAACCGAAAACGCCATGGTCATCCTGTCCAGCTTGGTGAGCATTTCGTTCGGCAGATAGAACGCCCGATCCTGTCTGATATAATCGCCGGCGCTCCAATCATCGGAACCGTTGAATTCATCGAAGAATCTTCTCGAAGGGCGAACGCTATTCGCCAACTCCCTGGAAAACAACCGGCCTTTCTCCCGCTCGGACGCATAATAATGCCAGGCCCAGGCCCTGTACTGGGGAGAATATGCCCTCATGGCCTCGATTCGCTGTCTGACAGGAAGGCCGAAGTTCTGGAAGGATACATCCCCCGTGGTCTGCAGAGCGCCTGAAGGAGTCGAAAAAAGCGGGTCATTCAGATATTCATACCAGGAATAGCCTCCGAAGCATTCATCCGCCCCGTCACCGGAGAGAAGCACTTTTATGCCGGCTTTTCTCGCGGCCTCTGCGACGGAGAGGATGCCGAGGCCGGAGGATATCCCGGTGGGCTGATCGCCGTTCCGGCAGAATGTTTCCAGATTTTCGAGAAATGTCTTTGCCGTTACATGAATGGTATGATGCGTCGCACCGAGAGTTTTGGCATAGGATTCTCCGAATGGGGACTCGTCTGATCGCCCGTGAATCGGATCCTCGAGATCCTCGAATCCAATGGTGAATGTGCTGAGTTTCGGCAGGTTTTTTGCCGCAATCGTTGCCACGATCGAGCTGTCGAGCCCTCCGGAAAGGAAGCATCCCACGGGAACATCCGACAGCAGCCTGCTGATGACAGCCTTTTCCACGACGCTGCGGGTCGTTGGAACGATGGCATCATCGCAAAGATCGAGTTCATGTCCGGAAAAGGGGTTGGCATAGGGCTTGATGCGAATCCCAGATGCATCCGCAATCAGCATCCGGCCCGGCATCAAGGAGGAGACCGATGCGTAGATGGTTGCAGGCTGTGGAATCCACAGGAAGCTCGGGTAGTCCCAGATGCTTTGATGATTCAAGGAAAGATCGATGCCAGGGAAATATCTCAGGCTCTTTATTTCCGAGGCGAAAACGAGTTCGTGGTCTGACAACAGGGAGTAGTAGAGAGGCTTTTCCCCCGGGAGGTCCCTGGCAAGAATGAGTCGTTCTTGCTCCTCGTCCCATAGGGCGATGGCAAACATCCCGTCCAGCTTCGAGAAGAGCTCCTCACCGACCTCGTCATACAGATGGCAGATGACTTCGCCATCCGAATGCGTCCGGAACTGGTAGCCCTTTGCTTCCAGCCCCTTTCTGAGTTCGGAATAATTGTATATCTCGCCATTGTAAAACAGGACGACGGACTTGCCGCCATTGAACAATGGCTGGTCACCGGTGTTGAGATCGACGATGCTGAGCCGCCGCTGGCCTGCGGTGTATTTCCCTTTGCCGTATCGCCCTTCGGCGTCGGGGCCTCTGTGCCTGATCGCTGCCAACATCCGGGATAGAACGGCCTCGTCGACGCTTCTGTCGGTCAAATACCCTGCTATTCCGCACATGGCATGATCTTTCCTGTCATAGAGTTCCGAGTTCCGAGTTCAGAGACGTTACAATTCGGTCGCAGGATCTTTCTGCATCCTACCATCGATTTCCGCGAAACGTCTTCCGAGGGAAAAGGCAATTCGGGGAAACAGGGAAACGGCTAAACAATAGTTTGCAATATATACCTACATCCCCCTGCCACCCGTTCCAGGGGCCGATCTTTATATACCCCGTCCGGGGGACCGCTGTCCATATCTTCGTCACATCAGACAGCCGCACAGCCGCCATTCGACTCACCTGCCGGGGGAGCAAGGATGCGCATCAGCCGCTCCACATGGATCGCCGCATGAAAATCCCTTTTGAAAAGCTTCAGCGCAGCCTCGCTCATGGCACGGTACCGCGCTGGATTCTTCAGCAGGTTCGCGATTCCGGCAGCCACGAGATCCGGATCCGGAGGCAACAGCAGCCCCGTTTCCGACTCGACCACCATGTCCGGAATCGCCCGATAGGGAGTTCCGACAAGGACACAGCCATAGGCAAGCCCTTCGATCAGTGTCAGTGGCTGTCCTTCATTGGGGTAGGACGACGGAAGCAGGAGCAGGTGCGCTTCCTGCAGAACACGAATTTTTTCCTCCCCGCCAACATGCTCCCTGTATTCGACCACATCTTTCATCCCATGTTCTCCAACATAGGTGTCGAACCAGGCCTTTGCCTCCGCAGGCGAGGCAAATCGCCGGTCTTCCGGCGCTGACATGAATGCTCCGCAGAACTTCACCCGGACAGACAGGCCGTGATGATGAACCAACCGCTCCACCGCTTCCAGAACGACAGGCCAGCCCTTGCTCTCGATCATGTTCGACAGGTAGAGCAGCCTGACCGGCCGGTCCCCCGGAAGAGATTTCGGTTCATCAGGACATCCGACCGGTTCGAAGGGCAAACCGTTCGGCAGGGTCCGACAGCGTCGCTGCACCTCCGGCCATTGGTCGAACATCCCTCGCAACCGTTCGCTGAGAAGGATCACGGTGTCACATCGCGCGAGGGCGCGCACCACGCCGTTGCGGAGAATGCCGGGGGCCTGGCGGAGAATCGTATCATAGCAGCCGCCATGGATGTGAACGACCACTCGACAGCCCGCCATGAATGCCGTTTTCATCAGAAACAGGTCCCGGCACATCCCGTCGACGGACTGATTGAGCGTGATGTACACCGTTCCCGGCCGCCCCATCACCAAAGCGGCAAGATATCGCCCGAGGATGAACAGATATTCCACCATCCGACCACCGGGAAGCCATCTTTTCGTCGGCCAGCGCGGACTGTAATCAATCACCCGTGGCCGGAATCCCCGACTCCTGCATCCATTCATGCCCAACTGAAAGGCCAGCGTGTGCCCGTTGACGGGCGGAGGCAGAGGGCCGAAGCAGATCAGCGATGTTGGAGGAGTCGGATTGTCCATGGCGCACCACTATAGTCGATACGGAGCGATGATTCAATAGGCGGCATCACTTATAATTGTATGCACTATATTTTCTCAGGATCTGCTCCAGCTCTTCCCGGGGAAGCTCCGTGCGCGGCTGCCAATCGGCCGGCTTTCTGCCGAGCATCATCCAGGTGTCCTTGAACCCGTCGAACACCCCCGTTATGAGGCCATAAAGACCGCGCAAGCGACCGGGCACCTTGCTCATCATATGATCGCATCCCCGTAACTGGAGAGGCGTGAGACCAAGATAAGAAGCCAATTGTTCCAGATCTGAACGCACATACTCCCTGATATGGCCTCGCCATCGTCCCGGCTGCCAGTAATACAATTCATACGCAGGAAGATTGGTTCTGCCCCAGAGCAGCGCAAGCCGCTTCCGGATATTTCCCGCATTGGGGACAGTGATCAGAACCAGTCCCCCGGGGCGGACAGAACTCAGAAGCTGATTCATCAACTCCCGAGGCGACTCGTGCAGGTGCTCGAGAACGTCGTTGAGCATCAACAGATCGAAATCTCTGCCGTTCATTTTCGTCAGACTGCCCGGTGACGCATGATGGAAATCGATTCCACACCAGCGGATGAAGGAGAGTATGCGCTCCTCGTTGTCACCGAGATGATGCCAATCGTCCCCCAGATCATCGATGGCCGAACACCGATAGCCCATCAGCTGAAGAATGCCCGTTTTATCACAAGGCCCGGAACCGAAATCCAGAACCGTCGCTCCCGGGGAAAGAACCGTCGCAACTGTCGAGGCGATGTTGCGAATTCCATCCTCAGCGGAATCGATGTATCCCTCGAAGGGGAACCTCTTTCGCAACTCAGCAAAAGCAGCCTCGACAGTGAGGTTGGGACTTTTGGTGTTCCCCGCAGACACGGCATTCATGACCACGGCATACTAGCCCGTTCCCCACCGTTCCGCAACCGAAACCGAGCACGGCCAGCACCTCCCGTGCATCGATGCCCTCTCCCTGTCAGAAAATGGATTGCGCTCCTCCCGGTCTGCCATTGAACCCGTTCTTCGAGTGTGTTACGATGCATCGCATGGCGCTCTATTACATCATTCCGGCGTATCTGACGGCGGTGTTCGTCGCGGCCTACTGGATCGTGCAGATCCTGCTGACCGTGTTCGACGCCCTCAACTTTTTCTGGGACTGGTGGGACGCCAAACGCAAGGTATACCCGCTGATGGCCTACTCCGAGTTTTTCATCCTCGGCGGCTTCGTCTACTACATCGTCAAGTGGGAACTCACGGGCGCCCCGTGACCCGCGCGTGCCGGCCGATCGACCTCCTCTTCCGCCGCAGCGATTCCTGCCGATAATTCCCTCATGGACGGGTTGACGATCGGTTGGATATTTTCCCTGAGCATTCTCGTGACCGCAACGGGAATCGCGCTTTCGCTGCTTTTCATCTCCCTGCGCGTTCCCGGCGTCGCCCAGATCGAACGGGCAACCCAACACCTTGGACGCGGCACATATATCGGCGGCCTCCCCGTCGTTCTGGGAGCCCTCATCGCCTTCCTCTCCCCGGAACCGGCAACCTCCTCCGAAACGGTCACCCTGCTTGCCGGCACGATCGCCTGCGCAGTTCTCGGCTTTCTGCACGATCTTGGCCTGATCTCCTGGCGGGTTCTGCTTCCTTATCTGCTTCTCGTCTTTCTCGGCGGGGCCTGGGCGGGAGTGACCGTCACCCACCCGTCGTTCCCGCTCGGAATCGTGTTGTCCGTATCCTGGCCGGTTCCGATCCTCCTCAGCCTCTATATTTCATCATATATTTTTGGCATGCCTTCCCTGCTGTGTCTCGGAAGCGGGCTCACCTTTTTGCTCTTCTTTTCCGGGCAGGACGCGACACCCGCCGCCGCCTTTCCGTTCACCCTCTCGATGATCGTCACGCCGGCTCTGGTGCTGGTGTCGGCCGCCCTGGGACGGCGGCTCCTTCTGGGAAGCTCGGGGCATCTCGCCCTCGGCTGGCTTCTCGCCGCCCTTTCGATGCTCGGCCGATCCAAAACCCTTCTGGCCATCGGGCTTCTCGTCCCGGCAGCCGTCCTCGTGCTCCCTCCCGCGTTCGTCAGCCTGCTCATTTTCCTCTCCTATCTCGGAAACGAGCTGTACGAGCCGGACCCCGCCCGACGTCACCGGTCTTTTGCCTGGAATCTGCCGCGCCGACGCCTCGTCCTGATCGCCGGTCTGGTATTCCTGGCCCCGAATTTCGCGATCCTGCTCTACGCGAGCCGCTCCGCGTCCTGGGGCTATCTTGCCCTCGCCGTCCTCATCGTCGCCACCCTGGCCTGGTTCATCCGGATTCTCGCCCGCCCCATGGCCACGGAAGGCCGTGGCCCGGCTGCTTCCAGTCCGGAAGCCGCCGACGAGCGGAAACGGATCACGATCCTCGGCTCACCGGTCGACGCGATTTCCCGCCAGAACGCCCTGGCGCAGATCGCCGCGTGGCTCGGAACGGGAGACGGGTTTCACCACCTGATCACCGCGGATTCCCTCGCTCTCGAACGCGCCCGGCATGACCGCTCGTTCGCGCAGGCCCTGAGCCAGGCTTCCCTCGTTCTCCCCGACGGAGCCGGCCTCGTCTGGGCGGCGGATGTCCTCGGCACGCCGATCGTCGAACGCATTCCGGGCGTGGGGCTCGTGGACGACCTGTGTCGCCTGGCATCCGAAGCGCAGCAGTCCGTCTATTTCGTCGGCGCCAGGCCGGGAATCATCGAGACGGCCGTCGAGCAGATCAGAGAGCGTATTCCCGGGCTTTCCGTGGCTGGCACGCATCACGGGTATTTCGCACCGGACTCTGCCGAGGAAACGGAAGTCATCCGGTTGATCCTCGCAGCACGGCCCCGCCTGGTCTTCGTCGCGATGGGCGTCCCCCGTCAGGAGGAGTTCATCGCGAAGCTGCGGCCGTTCGCTCGCGGCATGATCGCCATCGGCGTCGGGGGCAGCTTCGACGTCCTTTCTGGTCGCCTGCCGCGCGCACCGCTCTGGATGCAGCGATTCGCCCTCGAGTGGCTGTTCCGGCTGTATAGGGAACCCTCGAGGTTCCGCCGGATGCTGAGGATTCCGGTGTTCGTCTCCGCTATTTTGCGGGAAAAACTGAACCGGCCGGGTCACCAGAACTGACGACGCCGCCCCGGCACATCGCCAGGGCGGCGTTTCGGATCAACAGGGAATATCCCCGCGCGGAGTTACTTCGCGGCGGGAGCGGCAGGGGTGGCCGGGGCGGCAAGGCGCTCCTGCATCTTGGCGATGAAGGTGTCGAACTGGGCCTTGGGCATGTTCAGACCGAACTTCACGGTCGTGCCGGCGGTCTCGATCTTCGCCATCTTGAACACGTCGACCAGCTCGGGCACATCGACGGCCCATGCCTTGAACATCGCGACGTAGTTCTTGACGCACTCGGCGACGGCCGCGGCCTCATCGGCCTTGGCCACTTCGGCGGCAGCGTGGATGCCCATATCCTTGCCGAAGGTGACGCTGAGGAACATGGCATTGGCGGCGGCCAGAGGGGCGCTGACGGGGTTGGACTTCGCCTGGGCCTTCATGTCGGCGGTGACAAGGGCGCAGCCCCACATGCCGGCGTTCGCGTCGACCTTCTTCAGCATGCCGGCGAAGGCCGGATCAGCCGCCAGGGCCTTGGCCTTGCCGCTCTTCACGGTCGCGGTGGTCTTGATGATCTCATCGGCGCCCATGACGGCGGTTTTATCGTCGAGGAACGCCGCCTTGCGGCCGCTGTCCTTGCCGGCGATCGCGGTCAGGCCCTCGAATCCGACGAGGTCGACCTGCTTCATCAGCTCGGTGTCGGCCTTGATGCCTTCGACCAGTTTCTTGGCGTCGAACGAGCCGTCGACGAGGATGCCGACGTGGTCACGCATGTCTTCGACCTTGAATCCGGCTTCCGACGAGTAGACCATCACGTTGGCGAGCTGCTTGAAGGGATCGAAGCCGAGCTTGGCGACGAACTCTTCGAGAGCCTTCTTGCCTTCAGGGGTGCCCGTTCCGAACGTCTCGTCGACCATCGCCTTCATCGGTTCGAACGCGAGCAGCTTGCCCATATTCAGATTCAGCACGAACGGCGAATCGGCCGGCACCAGATCGATCAGCCCGGCAAACGCCGGCGCAGCCGCCATCGCAAGCACGATCACGAGACCACAAACGAGTTTCTTCATGAGTTTCGTCTCCTCCAATGAAATGACCTGTTTCGACGTATGGTAGAAGGCCCGGTCTTTTTTTGTCAACAAACCTTCGCGCCACCGCGAGCAGAAACGGAACAGTCGACGTTCAGATTGGTCACTCTCCGTACCGTCATGCCGCTTTTTGGCGTTGAACGGGCAATGGTTGAATTTTCAAGCCAAGTCCCAGTGAGTACAACAGTCTCCAGAGGCTCGAGAATTCAGGATTTCCCTTGGCGGAAAGCATCTTATACATGCTTTCCCTGTTGAGATGTGCTTTTGTGGCCATTTCTCGAAATCCCTGAGCTTCCGCAACATCTCGAAGAGCGAGCAAAAAGCCTCTATTGTCACCTTCTTCGATCGCATCCTCCAGGGAGGCGTTCAGATATGCCGCCGCTTCTTCAGGATCTTTCAACGATTCAAGCAAAGATTCCTTATACGGCTTCGTTATCATGATTTTCCCTCCTCACGGGTAATGCAATCAGGCGTAGGAGCGCTTCACAAAGCGCCCCAAATTGTCCTTGGCCGGTCAGAGAAAGACTTTGTAGCCGGTGTGGAAAACGGCGGCCAACTTGCAGGCCAACCGTTTGCCAATGGGGCGCTTGCCGCTTTCGATCTCGGAAATGTTGCTCTGCCTCACGCCGAGTTTCTCGGCCAGTTCAACCTGAGACAGCCCGTCACGCTGCCTGTACCCGCGCAATGTGATGCCGGCATGCAATGCGGGAAACGCCTTTTCGAGAGGGATACCGGGCGCGTCATCATCCGTCGGAACTCCGCCCAGGCATCCCACGATTTTCTTGATCTCCTTGAGCCTGAGTTCCGGCACGAGAAAGCGGACCTCAACGAAACCTTTGGTAATCTGCTTTTTCATGAGTTCCACCGTGGTTACGCCACTTTCAAAATTTTCACCTCGTGGTCGAGTCGATCGGCCAGTCGATCCTTTTCGACTTCCACGTCGAATCGGGTCTGCAGGTTGAGCCAGAACCGATCGGAGAGGCCGAAAAATCTGGCCAGGCGCAGGCTCGTGTCGGCCGTGATCCCCCGGAGACCATGGATGATCTCGTTGATACGACGGCGGGGAACGCCGATATCCTGGGCGAGCCTATACTGGGTCAGCCCGAACGGCTCGAGAAACTCTTTCAGGAGGATCCTGCCGGGATGGATCGGAGGAAGTTTCTTTGTATTCATACGTTCACCTCAATGGTAATCAACGATCTCAACCTCATGGGCGCTTCCTGATTGCCAGCGGAAGCAAATCCGCCATTGCCGGTTGATACGGATGCTGTGTTGCCCCGATCTTTTTCCAGATAATTTTTCGAGATGGTTGGAGGGAGGAACACGCAGATCTTCAATCACCTCCGCGGCATCCAGCATCTCGAGTTTCATGCGCGCGGCCTCGAGAATCTCGGAGGGAAGTCGGCGCGTGATTTCGCGATGAAACAGACGCTCTGTTTCCTTGCAGCGGAATGACTTGATCATCACTACAATCGTAACGCAATCCGTTACGCTTGTCAATTGCCAGCCAACCACGCTTTCGGGAGAGAGGACGAGCCACAGAGTCCTTGAAAATGTCATAGCTCTGTGTCTCTGTGACTCTGTGGTGCGTTGTCTTTTCAACATGTCGCGAGGGAAGGGGGGGGTGGCGGGCGGTTCGCGAAGCGGTCGGATTGCCGGGTAAGGAAAGAGCCCCGCTTTCGCGGGGCTCTTTGAGGACGGGTTAAGCTATGGGATTAGAAGCGGCTGTAGAGCTCAGCCCAGAACATGTTGTAATCCCAATCGCGGCCAGCTTTACCTTCACCAGCGGAGACGTTGGTCCGCGCATCGCCGGTCATGTCGAAGGCGGTGTAGCCAACGCGGATGCGGGTGTTCTCAGCGAGCTGATAGCGATACTCGAAGGTCAGGACGGTCGCCTTCGGATCGTTGGTGTTGAAGTTATTATACTGGTCATAGATCGTATTGGCCTTGTTAGCGCGAGCCGCGGAGTTGGCATAGCAATCAGCCAGACCATTCATCGAAGCGGCGCCCATCTTGGCCAGATCATTGTCAACGGTGTCCTTCAGCTCATCAAGCATGTCGCCAGCCAAGCGGAAGTAGTGCTTGGTGTTGCGGGGGCGATACTCGACCTGGAGCTTGAGAGCGCTCATGTTCAGAAGACCATTGCGGAAATACTGGTTACCGCGAGAGATATCTTCATAGGGGGTCTCGATGCCGTCTTCGTAGCGCTTGTCGTTGTTGAGAGCGATACCGCCAACGGTCTCGTCGTCAGCGAAGGTGTAACCGAGTTTCGCGGCCCATTCTTTCTTGGAATCCCACTTCACAGCGGCGTGGCCCATCCAACCCTGCATTTCGGGGCTGATCCAGTTGTTCTGGACACCCAGACCACCAGCAGTGATATTACCAGCAACGATATCCATCTGATAGTCGGTATAAGCGAAGCCCAGGTCATAATCCCAGTGGCCGTTCTTGCCCAGAGGACCCTTGCCACCGAATTCGACATCGAACTTCTTGTCGCCACTCTGCTGAGGACGAATAGCAGCAACATTACCAAGAGCAATGGTTCCGGGAGCGATCGCGTTAACGCGGTTCGGCTCATCCTGGCCCCAGAGGTTCAGATACAGGTCGTGATCGCGATACTTGGTGCCGAGGGTCAAGCCCCAGATGTTGCGGAAGTCAACGTTCCCAGCCCGATTATTAGCTGACAGAACGTCATTGTAGCTGCCACGATGCAGGTCATAGATGCAATACAGTGCCACATCGACATCGCCCGTGCGCTTGGCATACTTGATCGCGTCGACGTAGTCGCTGAGGAGGAGGCTGTGACCGGTCGCGTAGAAGTTGCGGCCGAAGGTGAAGTCGCCACCGAAGCGGAACATGTCTTTGATGTTCAAGTAAGCGAGATCGATTTCGCCACCAGCGGTGTTGTTGTCCTGAGCGCTGACGCCACCAAAGCCGGCAAAGCGACCAGAGTTATTGGTAGCACCAAAGCCAGGGACCATCATTTCAGAACCAGTCAGCATGTGCCAGCGGGCAACGGCAGTGACGTTCTCATCGATGTTGGCCTTGAACTGGAAGCGGAGCTGGCTGTAAGCGCGGGTATTGTCGTTGCCACCAGTGAGAGCGGTGTCATTCTCATGGATCAGGCTCATGTGGCGGACGAGGATGTCGCCGGAGAGCTTCACCTTCTCCATACCGCCCTTGGCCATGTAGTCCTTGATGCCCTCGACGTCCTTCTTCAGGGTCGCGACATCTTCCTTCACGACCTGCATGTCGTCTTCGAGAGCGGTGACCTTCACGCCCAGAAGAGCCAGCTCGTCAGCGAACTCGACGGTGAGCTTCTCGAGGGTCTGGAGGTCGGACTTGGTGACGAGGTTCGTGCCAATGCCCTTCTCGAGCATCTGCTCGACATTGGCGAGCATCTTGGCGGTGACCATGGCGAGAGCGTAGCGGGTGACGTGCTTTTCGCCCTTGTAGGTGCCATCAGGATAGCCCTGAAGGATGCCCTTGGCGGCGAGCTTGTTGACCGCGTCATAAGCCCAGTGAGAGAACGGTACATCGGAGAACGGATTGGCGCTGGCGGCCACGGTGCTGAGCACCAGGGCCAGGACCAGAAGCATGGAAATGCGTTTCATTGATTTTCCCCTTTTCGGTATTTTGGTTTTTGGAGTTTTACCACTTGGCGGGGAAGAATCCGTTCGATTTGTTCTCTTTTGGGGGTGTTTCCGGCTTCACTTGAAGTATCCACGTTCCCTTCCAGTTCTTCCGTTGGCACCCTTAAGATCTCGCTTCTACTTGTCTTCTTCGCCCTCAGGCTTGGGACCGCACCTATCAGGCTACCTACTTCAGTTGCACCTCCTTCCGTGCACCTGGTTGGTGTTTAAGGTCTTACACCTTGGTCCGAGAGTATATTTGTGTACTTTCCGAAAGTCAAGAAAATATTTTTTTGATTTTTTCAACGAACCACAGAGACACTGAGACACAGAGTTAGGACAAGTTGAGATAGACTGATTTTTTACGACGAACCACAGAGACACTGAGACACAGAGTTTTTCTAATTTTAGAACACCTTATCCGCTCAGAGAATGACCCTTTTGATGCCTCTTGAAAGGACGGGGGAGTTGAAGTTGATCAACAACCCCAGGCGTTTGTCGGTCAAGCGAAGATAGGTCAGAATCTGGGCGGTGTGGATGGGTTCCAGGACTTTCACGGACTTCACTTCGACCACAATCTGATCTGCAACCATCAGGTCGAGACGATAATAAGCTTCCAGACTCATACCCTTATATGACAGCGGGATTTCCAACTGCTGAATATATCCGACGCCGCGCAGGCTCAGTTCGTGACAGAGGCACTTTTCATATACTGACTCCAGAAGCCCTGGACCAAGGGTTTTATGAACTTCAATCGCGGCACCGATGATCTCATTGGTCAATTGATGAGACTCCATCGCCTGGCTCATATTTTTCTACCCTCTGTGTCTCTGTGACTCTGTGGTTCGTTGTCTTCAATCAACCGATTGTGGACAATATATCGTTCGGCGATGATGAGGGCGGCGTAGTCGTCGACGGGGACCGGGGGAATCTGAAGACCCAGGGGAACGAGGCGCCAGAGGCCGGTCGGAGGATGATCCCGGAAATACCTGTCTCGCGCTTCCCGGGTCGAGTTTCGCTCTTCCCCGATCCGCACGGGAACACCGAGATCGAGATCCTCGATCAGATGGGAAACGGCGGCCGCGGCCGTTCCGCTGCCCAGCACGATGACTTCGGGAAGCGGTGCCTGACAGATTCGCTGAAGCGTGCGATGCAGCTCGGCAAGGTACACGACCCCTTTCTCGACGAGAGAGTGGTCATACCGCACCACGGCGTATCCGCACTTGTCGGAACCCGGATCGAGAGCCAGCAGATACTTCATCGAATTCCGGAATTCCGGCAGAGTCCAACCATCATGACGTCTCCTCTCACGGGATACCTATCGTCATCCCGCCAGAAGATCGTTAGGGTCCCCAGGAAAACAGCTTCACCACAGAGACACCGAGACACAGAGAAAACACTTTTCACGTTTCTCTGCCTCGGCGTCGCAGCAATGAAATCGCCTCTGATATCCCGAAAACAGCTCGGCCGCATCGCTCATGATGCCCTGCGGGCGAGAGACGAGCACCCGTTTCCAACTCTGTGCCTCTGTGACTGGTATGTTGAAATCGTAATGTAGTATTACCAATTTATTGCGCATACCTCATCCGTAAAATCCCTTGAAGTTTGTTGTTCCTTTCTGTAGGTTTTTCCTCGCTGCGGGAGACTACGGTCCATGCCTTGGAGCTTGACTCCGTCACAGAGATTGTCGCTCCCGGAGAGAGGTTAAATTCGGGGAAGTAACATGAGCCACGAGCGCGCATCGACCAGGAAG